>Ga0255783_10000011_pt1 | contig 171246 bp, 140 predicted proteins | sample 011ome_22_FD_179981 | JGI IMG/M metagenome (GOLD analysis project Ga0255783, IMG submission 179981) | Coastal salt marsh microbial communities from the Groves Creek Marsh, Skidaway Island, Georgia - 011507BT metaG (version 2) | ecosystem: Environmental > Aquatic > Marine > Intertidal zone >... | reverse complement strand
GGACTTGGTTGCCTAGGTCCGTTTGCGTCAGACCCAGCGCTTCTGCTTCGGGACGCACCCGCAGTGTGAGTTCGCGCTTGCCCGAACGGTAGCTATTACTGATGTCGTATAGGCCTTGATAGTTTTCGAGAGTCTTGGTGAGTTCCGCTGCAGCCCGCCCAAGCTGCTCGATATCGCGACCGCGCAACTCCAGGTCAATATCGGCGCCGAGTGATACCGCATTAGCCGAGAAGCTCAACTCCACCACATCGGGTATCGGGGGCGTTAGATCGCGCCACAGGTTAACGACTTGCTGAGGTGTCATACCGCCCCGCTCGCGGTAGGGGACCAAATTAAGTGAAACTTCTGCCATGTGCGAGCCAGTTGCACCACTCATTACAATGGCGCCCTGCGTAATGGTCACACCGACCGAAGACAACTCATTTTTGAATGCTGACAGACCATCCGTGCGCTCAGCATCGACAATGCGGCGCGTTTCTTTCGCTGAGGCTTGGACTTGGGCAACGACCGCCTGGGTTCCTGCCAATGGGTATCCCTCAGGCATAACGATGCGTGCAACCACATTGTTGCCGGATACCGACGGGAAAAACTGGAAGACCACACGACCACTGGCCATCATGCCGGCCATTACGATCATCATTGCAAATGCAATGGCAAGCGTGGTGTAGCGATTATCAATACCCCATTCGATCCAACGTCGGTAATGAGTCTGCGAGAAATATTCCAGAGAACCCGCGATGCGATCCTGAAAGGCTTCCCAGCGCTTGCCAAACCCGGACTTGCGTTTCGAATTGCTTCGGTGTGCCAAATGCGAGGGGAGAATCAATTGCGACTCTACGATACTAAAGATCAGGCAAAGCACGACGGTGCCACCAATCGATATGAAGAATTGACCGAGGTTGCTCTCTACATTAAGCAGTGGCATGAATGCCGCAATCGTTGTTAGGACACCAAAGAATACCGGCACTGCGACTTCGCTTGTCCCTTCGATCGCGGCGGTTCGGGCGTCAAGGCCTTCTTGCTCTTTGGTGTAAATACGCTCCCCAACAACGATAGCATCATCAACCACTACTCCTAGCGACAAGAGTAACCCCATCAGTGATAGGGTACTGATACTTAAATCAGTCGACGGAAATAGGGCTAAGGCACCAAAAATCGCAACGGGGATCCCTGCGCTGACCCACAGAGCGAGGCGAACGCGAAGAAATAAGCTCAGGCTGATAATAACCAACAGCAAACCGCCCAACGCGTTATTGATCATCGTGCTCAAACGACCCACTAATTCATCGGCTTCATTATTCCAGACGGTAAAGTGAATTCCCTCGGGCAGTGCCCTTTCTTTAGCGGCAACATAGGCGAGTACGGCATCAGAAATTTCAATGGCGTCGTCACTGCCAATCCGGAATATCTGAATCATCATGGCTTGTTCGCCATTAAACTCACCGTACTGATCCAACTCCTCGAAGCCGTCGACAATGGTTGCTATGTCTTTGAGGAGAAGCCGTGTTCCCCCCGACTCACTCGCGACGACGATATTTTCCAGAGCTCGGCCAGAGTAACGCTGACCTGTACTGCGCAATCGAATTTCTCCGGCGTCTGCTTTTACAGACCCGCCTGGTATATCAACACTAGCCGAGCGAATAGCCTGGGCCACTTGGGCTAACGTCAGTTGGTGCCGACGAAGCGTGGCCTCAGATACTTCAACTGAGATTTCGTCGGGACGCAGATACAAGGTCTCGACTAGGCTTACCTCGGGGAGTTCGAGTAAGTCGGCCCTGATGGATTCTGTAATATTCTTTAGTGAGCGCTCATCAGTATCACCGTGAACAGCAACCTGTGTTACCAGGCTGCGCATAGTGACTTGCGAAACAATGGGGCGCTCTGTATTCGCCGGGAAGGTGGTGATGGCGTTCACTTGCGCCTTTATGTCATCGAGAGCCTTTGCGCGATCCGCATTGATCTCTAATTCCACCATGACATTGCAAGCGCCTTCAGCGGCCGTTGTTTTCACTTTGACAATATTTTCAATACCGTCGATAGACTCTTCAATTCGCGTGCAAACACCGGTTTCTACCTCCGCAGGCGCCGCACCCAAATAAGGGACCATGACGGTTACAACGGGCGCTTCGATGTTGGGGAATTCCTCCTTGCGAACATCCTGTAATGCGAGCAGTCCCGACGTAATCAAAATGAACATCAGCAGATTAGCTGCAACCGGATTGTCGACGAACCACGCGATAAGTTTAGGCATAGGGAAAACTCAGTCTACGACCCGAACGGGCATGCCCTCGACGACAAACTGCAGGGGTGAGGTGTTTATGCGTTCGCCTGCGGAAAGCCCCCCCGACACCAACACGTCCTCGGCCGATAGTTTGAAGACCTCAACGTCACGAAAGTGAAGTAGGTTGTTGTCGTCGATAACCATAACCGTGTTATCGGCGCGCAGTGCAGTGCGAGGGATGCTAACAAGATCATTGACGCTACGGCCTTGTATGTTTGCTTCGACAAATAACCCCACGGGTAATCGCACGCCATTGTCATTGACCGTCTCAGTGACTTCAGCAATAACATGTAAGAAACGACTCTTTGTGGAAATATCACCCTCAGTACGCGTCAATAGGGCATCCCAGGTTTGTCGACCACCTGCGTAATTAGCGCTGAGTCGAACCGATGCTGGGTTTTCGCCAGCGACTCCAGTATTCGCATAACTGGGGTGTAAATAAGCCAGTTGAGAGTCCGCCAGTGGCAGTCTGACTTCTAAGCGATCTGTCGCATAGACGGTGGCGACGTGAGTGCCTTTTTGAAGAAATTGTCCAACATCAGCACTCTCAGTTCGCACTCGCCCACTGAACGGAGCTTTGATAACTGTTCTTTCCAGGTCAACGTTTGCACGCTCTAGCGATGCTTGCGCGTCCATGAAACCCGCGGTGGCAATTGCGAGTAAACGCTTCACCTGCTGCACCTCTGTCACACTTGCCAGCTCCTTGGCATAGAGCGACTGAATGCGTGCGGCTTCGTTCTCTGCAAAGTCTAGTTCGGCTTTTGAGCGCTCGAGATTGGCCTGCGCGCGATCAATGGCTATCTCATAGTCTCGGGGATCAATCGTTAACAGCTCATCGCCCTCATTAAAGGCTGCCCCCGATAAAAGATTTGCTCCTATCGTCGTTACCTCGCCGGCGACTTGGGCCACGAGCTTCGTCTCGGCACGCGGTTGAACATTTCCTTCCGAGCTAACCGTTAAATCCATGGTTGCGGGAGCGATTGTTAGCGCCTTGACGGCGACGGGCACGGGGTCCTTGGCAGTGGTGTTGAGAGACGGCGTCGTCTTTACCAGAGCAATGTAGATTGCAACGGCAATTAGCAGCACGACAACAGGTGCTATTAGCTTTCGAGGCTTGAAAGAGCGAGGAGAAGGACTCTGGTTCATCGTTATCTCATGTTTATACAGCTATGGGCGAAATCGCCTTCATGGACCGATTGTACGCGGTTTTGTGACGTACAAGCCGCTTCGCAAATCAATGATGACTATAAGTGAGCCACGTGACTAGAGCGACATAAACCGACGTTCATGCACAAACCCTAGCCATTTTCTCTTTGCTACTTATTCAGGATTTGTTCACCTCTGCAGAGAAGCTCAGTACGTGGCATTGGAAAGCAACTAAATAGGCAGCCCATCGTCTATTGCGTGGTCTCTTTCTGCTGGAGTTTGCACGCCCGGAACATGGTAAACGCCATTCACTGCCTCCTGAGCGGCCTTCACATCCGCCCTATCGGAGTAGAATTGGCTATACCACTTTCTACCCTTCAAAAACGGACCCTCTGTTTTCATTGCCATCGGTTTCAATGCGGGACGTTTGTTCTGCCAAATCTCGAAGTCTTTCGAGAACGCTTCAAGGGCTCCTGCCTGAATAGCCTGTGCCATTTCCTTATCTTCTGGTGTGACCGTACCACTCGCAGATTTTACCAAGCACCCATGCCAGGCCTTGATGCGACCATCACCCACTGGCGTGTTAGCAATCATTTCAAACTGTGTCGCATCGCCCCAAACTTGTTTGGAGAGCAATACGCCCGGGCCTGTATACCATGTGGTGGTGTATAGCATCGCGCCGCCATAGAGCGTCATGGCACCCCCTTGGCGTTGAATGAGCACGTGGTCGCGCATTTCATTCTCAAAATACTCACAGGGCGCACCGTGTGTTGGGCCGAGGTGTCGGTTATCACACATGTTATCGAGTACTTCTTGTGGATGAATATCTAATTCCGGTAAGTGATCGAGATCCCAATGAACCCAGCCTCCCTCATCCCATTGCGCAAGGTAGGGAGGTGGGTAGTCGGGATCAGCGCCATCTTCGTCGAACCACATCATGATGCAGCCCATATTGTCGACCACTGGGTAGGAGCGAATCGACGCAGATTTGGGGCAGGGGCCATCATGATAGGGGATATCATCGACGTGACCCTCGGCGTTGTAGCGCCAGCCATGGTAAGGGCAGCGAATGGAGTCCCCCTCAATATGCTTTCCTCCCACCTCAGCGATAATGAGCATTGAGCTCGTATTTTTCGCGAGGTGAGTGCCCATGTGAGCGCAGTAGGCGTCGAGCATAACGGGGTTGCCACTCTCTCCACGATACAAGGCAAAGTCACGGCCGAAGAAGGTCACACCAATGGGGCCGTCATCGATTTCTCGACTTTCTGCCACGATAAACCACCCTCGTGGGTAGGTGTTTGGTCCAAGCCCATACTCTGCTGCTGTTGCCACAGTGACTCTCCTATGTGCACGCTTCTGCGCTTTGATTTCCGTTGATGGCAATAAAGTAGGGGAAATGCGCACGTCGGTCAAAACAACCTAACTATACTGCGTAAACAAAAAGGACGATGACATCAAGGCGCTTGCCACCGAGCATGGGCGCCCATCAGGAAAACCAGCGAAAGCCTCGAGGAGTTCCGTTTGAGTAACGAAGAACTAGACCAGTTTAGAGCCGAGACCACGGCGTGGCTTACTGCAAATTGCCCGCCGTCGCAGCGGCAACCTATTGTCCGTGAAGAGCAGATCTGGGGTGGACGCAGGCGAGTGTTTCCGAGCAAAGATGCTCAGAAGTGGTTTGAGGCGTGTCGTGATAAGGGCTATACAGCCCCCGAGTGGCCAAGTGAATACGGAGGTGGCGGTCTATCGCCTGCGCAGGCGAAAGTTCTGCAGCAGGAAATGACAAAGATGGGTTGTCGCCCTCCGCTCTACTGCCAAGGGCTATGGATGTTGGGACCCGCTTTGCTAGTTTATGGTAACGAGCCGCAAAAACGTGAGCATCTCACCGCAATCTGTCGGGGTGAGATTCGCTGGGCCCAAGGTTACTCAGAGCCTTCAGCAGGCTCCGATTTGGCCAACTTAAAGACCAAGGCAGAGGATCGCGGCGACCACTTTCTCGTCAACGGCACCAAGATCTGGACGACTAAAGCGGACGAGGCGGACTGGATTTTTTGCCTAGTACGTACGAGCGATTCGACGCCCAAGCAAGCAGGTATCAGTTTTCTTCTTATCGATATGGCGACAGAGGGTGTTTCTACATCCCCCATCCCCCTGATTAGTGGTGAATCCGAGTTCTGCCAGACCTTCTTCGATAATGTGAAAGTGCCAAAGTCTAATTTAGTCGGCGAGTTGAACGGTGGTTGGGCGGTTGCAAAAGAGCTGCTGAAGCATGAACGAAAAATGATGGCCGCTTTCGACGGCATGCTTGAAAAGCCAGCCATGGAATTACTAGAGCTCGCACACTACGCCGTTGGTGTGGACGACTCGGGTGCCTTAGCAGATGGCGAGTTGCGGGCCGACATGGCGCGCCACCTTATGCGCGAAAAAGCGATGGGTCAGCTGGGCGAACGAATTTACTGGCAGGGCAAAGCAAAGCAGGCCGACCATAGACTCCCACTGTTAATGAAGCACTTGGGCACGTCTGAGGCACAAACAAAAGACGAGCTGATCCTTCGCGCATTGGGCGATGAGGGTGTGTCGATGGACGATCCTTCCATTTCCGAGGGCTTGAGAAAAATGGTGAAGCAGTGGGCATTTAATAAAGCCTTGACCATTGCAGGTGGTACCAGCGAAGTGCAGCTCAATATCATTGCAAAACGTGCACTCGGTATGCCATCCGCTGAGGCAAAGTCATGATTTTGAATGAAGAGCAGCTAATGCTCAAAGAGACAGTGGCGCAGTTTTTTGCAGAGCGAGCGCCTATTGATCATCTCAGAAAGCTCGGAGAAGGGTCTCCTGCTGTGCCTTACGATCAAACGCTTTGGTCCGAGATGGTCGCGCTGGGCCTTACCGGCATAGCGGTTCCTGAGGAGTTCGAGGGCCTGAACTTTGGCTGGATGGCCGTTGGCGCTATCGCCCAAGAGGCAGGTCGGCGTCTGGTGGCGAGTCCTTTTCTGTCGAGTGTCGTATTCGCGCAAAACGTGCTCATCAATTGCGGCTCTCGTAGCCAAATTGAAGCTCACTTACCTTCGCTTTTGTCGGGTGAGAAAACAGCGTCTGTTGCGCTCGATGAAGGCCGCTTTTTTAGTCCGGAAACAACTAGTATTGGCGAGTCCAATAGTGGACTTAGGGGTGTGAAGACGCGGGTGCTCAACGGTCAAGCGAGCGATATTTTGTTTTGCGTTGCGAAGCGGGCCTCTGGTCGCCTCGGTGTGGCACTTATTTCCAGCTCACACGTGAACGTAAACATTCAGGCGAAGCGCTCGATGGATCTTCATGGTCATGCGCGCGTCATCCTGGACGGCGTTTCCGACGCAGATGTGGAGTGGTTGGATGGTGACACGTTGGAAGTTGGTTTAACCAAGTCGATTGATCAGACGACGATCTTACTGGCTGCAGAAATGATGGGCAGCGCGCGTGAGGTTTTGGAGCGAACGGTTGATTATCTTGGTGAACGAGAGCAGTTTGACGTGAAGCTAGGCACTTTTCAGGCGCTTCAACATCGCTGCGCACAGATGTACTGCGAGCTCGAGCTAGCGGAGAGTGCGGTAAGTGCTGCACTGACAGGTCTCGATCATAATGCGGCTGGCGTGAGTGCCCTAGCGAGTTCGGCAAAGGCATTAGCCAATGACTGTTTTACCTTAATTTCGTCCGAGGCAGTTCAACTGCACGGCGGCATGGGCGTGACGGAGGAGATGGATATTGGTCTCTTTCTGAAGCGCTCACGTGTCTGCAATCAGCTCTTTGGGTCATCGACCTATCACCGCGATCGTTTCGCGCGCGCTAACGGCTTCTAGTTAACGCCTCAGTACTATAGAGGGCGAATCCAAATATTACGATAAGCCACTTTTGCACCGTGATCTTGAAGCTCTAGCGGTGCGGGGCCGTGCGCCTCATAGCGGGGCTCCCCAATATATTCGGTGGGTCCGTGCAGAACGACGTTGTTCTGTACTAGAACATTGTTGTGAAAGACGGTTGCTGTGGCGGGTCGGCTCACGCGCCCGTCTCGGCCAAATTGTGGCGCCATGAATACGATGTCATAGCTTTGCCATTCGCCCGGGCCGCGTGAGGCGTTGACCAGGGGCACGTGCTGCTTATAGACACTTGCTGCCTGGCCGTTAGGGTAGGTGGCGTTATTAAACGAATCGAGGACCTGAACCTCGTAGCGCGCCATCAGAAAAACACCGCTATTCCCACGATTTTGACTGTCACCAGCAACCTTTGCCGGTGTTCGCCATTCGAGGTGGAGTTGCACATCACTAAAGGATTCTCGTGTGCGGAGGTTGCCACTACCCGGTACTACAACGAAGGCGTCATCCTCCATCTGCCATCCAGAACTGTTCTGACGCACAGGCTCCCATTGTGAGAGATCTGTCCCGTCGAACAAAACAATCGCATCTGAGGGTGGAGATTCACCAAGACCAGGTTTGACTTCGCGTGGCACCGGCTCCCAGAGTTCGGTAATCGCCGATAACTCTCGGTGGTTGGCGGGAATAACCGAAATATCGGCACGAGCGTTTTGATTAAGAGGCAAAAGTAACGCAGCGGCGAGTATCCCAAAGGGCACAGGTATTGCCACTCCGTCTAGCCACCTTGTTCTACTTTGCCGCGTCCTCACTGTCTTGGTGCTGGGTCAATGCGACCTTGTCAGGCCGCAGGCTCTACCAAAAATTGGCTAAACCAGCGCCGGAATTTGGCGAAAGGCCCGTCTCCGTCACACAGGAGAGGACGTTCAAAGTACTGTTTTCGGTCCCAAATAATTTGGTCCTCAGCCATCTGCTGGCAGATGTTACCGATAATGGCTTGTCCGACAGTTTTACCCAGTGTTTCCTGCGTTGCTCGTGGTTGGATGAATGCATATGAGGCGTAGGTCTTCTCTGGTCCGACGGGGGTGACGTTTGCTAGCAGGAGCGTGTCGTAAATGCCTGTAAAACGAACGACCGACAGGCCTGCACCTTGACTTCGAGTTTCAATGGCGCCGTCGACAATACCCCGTGGCGTTGGCTGTCGAGTGATGAACTTCCCTTCGCGAATATGGCCCTCGAAGTTCTGGAATGCAGCCTCAGGCACGTCGTCCGTACCGTGCACGTAGTGGAAGTGTGCCGCGTCCACGGCGTTCTCACCCATTTCCTGCATGTGCGTATTGATTTCCCACGTATGGATAACCATCTCGCCCCAGTCAGGATGGTCTGCCGCTGCCTCCGGAATCACCTCGGGCTCCCAGGTCGGGGCCTCTTTGTTTGGGTGATACCAAACAAGAATTTGTTGGTTCACTTCGCGCACATCCCATGCGCCGAGAATTGACTCACCCTTAGCAACCCGTGGCGGCAGGTTCTTCGCGTAGGGTATATGGGTACATTGACCATCACCGTTCCAGCGCCAACCATGGAAAGGGCACTCGATGCTATCGCCAACGATGCGCGGTCCCTTGCCGGTCTGCTCGCGGATACCGTAACCCAGGTGTGCGCCCATATGAGGGCAAAACGCATCAACCACTTTTGCCTCACCGGACTCAGTGCGAAACACCACCAATTCCTGTCCGAAATACTCAACTGGTATGGCGTCACCAATATCAAGTTCGTGTGAATACAAGACCTGAAACCAGCCTATCGGCATGGGCAGAGGGCATCTAGGGGTGTCGGTAGCAATCATCATGGGTATTTATCGCCTGCACACAGAAAGAAAACAGTATACCGGCTGAGCGGCGCTCACCCAAAAGCCTCATAGGTGCAAATGGATTAGACGCCCTCGAACGAGCTAATCGATTTATGGATAGGTTTCTCAGTAAACTCGGTGGCAGAGGAGCAGAAGCTGAACGACAAACCGAGCAATAAAACGTAATTTGTAGAAGCTCAGGCGAACGCGCAGAACCCCGGATGAAAGAGGGAAAGAAAGTGTCTATAAAAGCAACGATTAGGGAACTGACGGCCGAGGCATCGTTTTTCGAAGTTGAGCCATTAACAACTGAGCGCGGAGAAATGCGCGGTTTCAAGCATGCGCCTAAGACCCTAACCGAAATAATTCAGAATGCGCGGGGGCATGGCGATCAAGGCTTTCTCGTTGCTGGTGACACGCGACTGACCTTTGCGCAGTTCTTCGATCGCGCGGATACCCTCCGTGCCTACCTAGAGCAAAATGGCCTTAACAGGGGTGACCGCTTTGCCATTGCCATGCGCAACAATGCCGAGTGGCTGATAGGCTTCACTGCGGCTTTTTTAGCAGGTGCTACGGTGGTTCCCATCAATAGCTGGGGGCAGGCAGAAGAGCTCGCCTTTGCCGTTCGCGACTGCGGTGCGTCGTGGCTACTGTGTGATGATCAACGGGCTGCGATGCTATCGGCGGAGATTGAAACCGATAAGCGCCTGATTGTTTACGATCGCGCGACGCCAGGGTCGGAGCGGGGTATCAACTTTGCTGATGCCCTTAGCAGCGAAGCACCGCTTGATGTTGCTATTCCCTCTCCCGATGAGGTTTGCCTGATCCTTTACACCTCGGGCAGTACGGGAACGCCCAAAGGCGTGGTGCACTGCCAGCAAGCGCTGTCACAAGCGGTTTTCAATATGATGTTTACAGGCATGCTGACCATGACAGTAGAGGGTGGTTTGCGCGAACTGAGAGGGGGGGCGACGCAGGAGAAAGCACTCTTAAATGTGCCTCTTTTCCATGCGACGGGTTTGCTTGGCTCCTTTGTGTTGCCTCTGGTCACGGCACAAGGCATTGTCATGATCTCCAAGTGGGACGCACAAGAGGCGCTTCGATTGATCGAGGCTGAGCGCGTAACGCTTTTCAGCAGCGTTCCCGCCCTAGTTAAGGACTTATTATCGCAGCCCAATCTGGCAGATTTTGATATCTCCTCATTGCATCGTGTGTCGTCAGGGGGGGCGGCAATGCCATCGGATTTACCGTCCATTATCGAGGCAAAAATCGATAAAGCCTACGCCTCCGGAGGCTATGGACTGACAGAAACACTAGCCGTTGGGAGTCAAGCCGCCGGTGCCGTGTTTGATGCAAAGCCCGATGCAGCTGGTGTGCAATCTCCTATTATGGATATTCGTTGCACAGGGCCTGACGGTGCGGTTCTACCTCAGGGCGAGGCAGGCGAAATCGAGATGCGCGGTGTGGCTTGCACACTTGGATACTGGAATAAGCCCGACGCAAATGCTGCTGTGTTTACCGATGATGGCTGGATGAAAACGGGCGACGTTGGTTACGTCGCTGATGACGGCTACGTCCATATCACAGGGCGTATCAAGGATATCGTCATTCGCGGTGGTGAAAATATCTATCCGGGTGATACGGAACAGGCCTGTTATCAAATAGCGGGCGTACAAGAGTGCGTTGTTTTCGGCGTGCCTGACGACGTTATGGGTGAGGAATTGGCCATGGTGGTAAGGGTGGCAAACGCTTCACTCTCTGAGGAGGCTTTACGGGCTGGTCTCAAGGCGCGTATTGCTGCTTACAAGGTGCCCAAGTTTATTGAGCTCACTCACGAGCCCTTAGCAAGAGGGGCCACTGAGAAATTTGATAAGCGTACAATTCAAGCGGCGTTTATACAGGCGCATTTATCCTAGCCAGTACTTATAGGCCTTTTACCGAAGCTCCCTTTGGACGTCAGTTTGTGAGCAATCCTTTGGATGTTGACGCGCCTCTTCGATTGCAATGAAGGCTTGGGTGCTATTCTGGTATGAGGTTGGTTAGAGCTGTACTGGGTAGCAGCGCGGGCTGAGTGTGCACAGGTCTAGACCCCAAAGCCACCGTCAACAGGGATGAGTTGCCCGGTAGTGTAGGCAGCGTTATTCGACGCTAGAAACACCGCCATTTTCGCCACCTCTTCAGGCTGCCCGAATCGATTCAGGGGGAGGGCGCTTTTAACGCCTTCTATCCAAGCTTCGTCAAAGACGCCCTGCTCTTTTAGTCGCAAGAAGATACCGGTCTCAATAACGCCTATCGCGATGCTATTTGCGCGGATATTGTGTTTGCCTTCTTCCTTTGCGACTCCTTTTATTAGCTCCTCCACAGCCGCTTTAGGCGCAACACTCAGGATATCGAGGGGCGGGTACTTTAGGAGCCCAGCAGAACTAACATGTACATAGCTCCCGCCACCACCCTCACGTAAGTGAGGTAGCGTTGCATGTATCGCGTTAAAAGCGCCTTCGGCGTCTGAGCGCATAACCCGCTGCCAGAGCTCCGGAGTGACCTCTGAAATGGGTGACTGGGGTATGTCGTAGCCAGTGGCAATGAAAACCGAATGTAATCTCCCATACTGGGCAAGGCCTCGATCGACCGCGGAGCGCAGGGTCGCAAGATCTTGCAAGGTGACCCGTTCACAGGACACACAAGACTGGCTTCCACCTAACTCACTCACAATCTGCTCAGCGCGATTTTGATTGCTGTTGTAGGTCAGTAGTACCGGTATGTTGTTTGCCACCAACTCTCGGCAAACCGCTGTGCCCACGCCGCCGCTACCGCCAATAACCAAGGCAAATCCATTTGGGTAAAAATCGTGCATCGTTTTTCACTCCTTCCCGTATTTTCTCGAGCATATAACGTCTTGTTGGTAACAAACAGCCACGGGTTACAGGCAAAAAAAACCCGCCAAAAGGCGGGTTTTGGTCAGACAGTTAACTTATAGATCGAGTCGGATATCGACACCGTAAGTTGCTGGGTTACCCCACTGGTGTACTGAGTAGCCGAGTGCTGGACCGTAGTTGTAGCCAAAGGTTCGGTACTCTTCATCGGTGATGTTACGTCCCCAAAGGGCCACGTTGACGTTGCGGCCGTTATCTAACTCCGTATTAAACGTCAGGCGCGCATTAACCAAGGTTCGGTCTTGATTGACTGGCTGATCCAGGTTCACGGGGATTGGATTTGCACCGTCGCCATAGTTACCGGGCACCGAGTTGATGCTGACTGTTTCATCACGATAAGCCGCAGAAACCTGAAGCGCGAGATCGCTACCTGCACCACTCCAAAGCTGCCAGTCCATGGTCAGGTTGTACTCGTTATCTGGCGTGAGGCCTTGGGTAGGTTGGATATTGAGGCCTAGATAAGCAGGGTACTCATCAAAGTCGCGGTTAGTGTACGCATATTGCGCACGTAGCTGGAGCGAGTCGGTTGCCAACCAGGTAACGTCGAGTTCCAGACCGTCAGTACTAAAGCCGGCAGCGTTAACTACGTCCGTTGAGATAGCCCCCGCGTCCGTCTTAACAACGCTTACCTGCACGTCATCGTACTCGTAACTGTAGTACGCACCGTTGATACGGAGTCGGCCGTCAGCCAGCGTAGACTTCACACCCACTTCAAAGCTGCTGATAGTCTCTTCGGTGTATTCATCGCCAGTGCCTGTAGCACTGTCGAAAGCACCACCGTTGAAGCCACCTGCACGGTAACCTGTGGTGTAGCTAGCGTAGAAGTTCGTATTGTCATCCAAGTTGTACTTGGCCACGAGTCGTCCCGACGTATTATTGAAATCCTGTTTGTTGTAGTTGCCGTAAACCCCAGGTGTTTCAGGAATGTTGCCGATGTTCTCTAGGCCACCCACGTAGCCAAAGGTCAGGCTTCTTGGCGTGTTTTGCATTGTGAGACCCGCAATAGCCCCGTCCACTACGGGTTGTACAACCTCGTTGGGAGTTCCCTCTGGGAACTGGCCTCTGACAAACGCCTCTGTGCCCGCAATGGTCAGAGCATTGGTGATTGAGTCGCTGATCGCGGAGCCGATCCAGGCTGCCACACCACCCGCGGGGAAATCACGCCAACGGTAGGTCATGTACTTAGTTTCGTCGTTGTAACGAAGACCGGCCGTGAAAGACCACTTGTCAGAGGCGCGCCACGTCACTTCACCGAAGAACGACTGTGCGTCACCGCCCACATCAAATCCTCGGCTTGCAGAACTCGCCAAGCCGTAGGTTGGGTTCTGGACGTTGCGCATCTCGCCGTAGTCTTCCCAATCATAGAAGCCAATAACCCAATCAAGGTTGTCGGTCGAGCCTAATACCTGAATCTCGTGACTCTCTTGCTCGTAGCTGTTGGCAAGATCTGTCCAGAAGATGCCATCGTTACCATTGGCATTGATGGCTGCAATCATATCGAGTGCCAACTGGAAGTTGTAAGGCGTCGCAGTTGGGTCGCGAGGGTCGTCGGATACGATTGGAATATTGGTGAACGCAGCCTCCTGCCCAGCGGGACAAGGTCCAACTTGGAAGTTAGCAGTACAGAAGGGCAGCGAAGTTGGAACGACTTGTCCAAAAAAGGCACCACCGATCGTTTGAAGACTCAAGCCGCTCCGCACACCCGACCCAACTGAGTTATCAATGCCGTCAAGATCGCTCAGCGAGCGATCATTCATAGTGCGATCGCCGTATATATACTTGATGCTTATGGAATCACTGAGCTCGTAGTTCAGAGTGAGCGTGTGGGTTTCATTCTCAAGTTCTGCGAAGCTGTTGATGTCGCCCGAGCCAGCGCCAAAGTGGCTGTCGCGATTATCCAAGACGCCATTTGCCCAAGCGAGATAGTCGTTTGACCAGCCCAGGAACTGCTGTACCTGAGGTATGTTCGGCAGTAATCCGAATTGAACCGACTGCGCAACACCGCCGGCAATTGCTTGCACAGTTGCAATTTGCGATGTGCTGTCGATAGGTACGTTTGCTGGATCACCACCTGCCGCCAGATAGCCATTCAAGGCCGCTGTCGTTGGGTTAAAGCCTGACGGCGCGTTCCAGTTATCCTGCTCACCGTTTACGTTGCTCTTTGAGTAAGCGTAGTCAACGCTCAAACGATCGGTTGCATCCCACGCTACAGCGAGTCGGAAGCCATCCCGGTCAACACTGTTGAAACCTTCGACGTCGGGATTGGTGTTGTCATAAAAGGGATCTCTCTCTCGATTATTGAAGGAGATGGCCGTCCGGAACGAATCAGAAAACGGCATATCTGCGCGCACAGAGTATTCCTGGGTACTGTAGTTGCCCACAGTGCCTCGAAGGGTCACCCCAAACTCGTCCGAGGGCGCCTTGCTGATGTAGTTAATGGCGCCTGATGTTGCGTTACGACCCGAAAGCGTGCCCTGAGGGCCTTTCAAGACCTCGATTCGTGCGAGGTCAACGATATCGGGCGAGCTGCCTTGGTTTTTGCCGATGTAAACGCCATCAATATAGCGGGCGGCTGCGGGATCGAGCGATATTTGAGGTGCGCCATCGCCGATGCCACGAATGATGAAGGCTGTAGACGAGCCACCCTGTGGCGATCCATAACCGTTGACGCCAACTACCTCATTGATCATATCCAAATTGTTAGTAATGCCGCGCTCCTGAATGTCTTTTTCAGTAAGCGCCTCAATGGAGATAGGCGTGTCTTGCAAACTCGCTTCACGACGCTCAGCGGTTACGATGACTTCTTCTAATTGTGCGAACGCAGTTTCAGCCGTTAGCGCGGCAAGAACTGCTGTTGCGAGTAGCGTTTTGGGACTACATGGCTTCATACATTTAACCTCGTTTTTAGAGTTATTGGGCGGACAAGGACCACCTGTCGCCGTCTACATTGCCAGACAACCCGTTTTAGTCAACCAATTTGGTCGATTTGAACGCGAGCCCGCGAATGTCGTTCAGTTCCGACAAAACCTACATTGTTCGGATTCTATGCAAGTAGTTTCTCTCAGCCTGCGATGCTAGGGAATGCTTTGACCTCGTCAGTTTTAGAACAAACGGACTACCTTAATTTGGACGTCTTTTCGCTCAAAAGAGGGTGTTGGGTTCGTGTCTACGCGGGCGGTTACAGTTTTTTACCGCGAGGAAGAGCGGGTATCACACCTGTAAAGCTCGGCCACAGTCTCTTAGATCACCCCATGAACCACATAATCGCGGGCACTAAGGTTCATGACGTTTACCTGAGAGGGTTGTGTTACGCGCGGGCTAACTGGTCTTCCCCAATAAGAGCTAGGTAGCCAGACTTAAAAAGCATCGTTACCACAGCTGCACAGTGTTCAGACGAGATTTAGCCATGTCTACTGTTAGAGGTGCCCACTAACTGTGCTAAGTGTGTTGCCCTCCCACTGCACACTTACTGAACTCGTCACCTGCTCATCTTCCTGCCGATGGGGGTGGCGTTTCGAAGCCTACCCGAAGCGTCAATTTTTACCGTAAAGTGAGGGTGAAAATAAAGAGCACTCCTAAGCTAGTTTTTGGCCGCCATCGAGTGGCTGTTTACTACAAGCCCAGCCAGTCAAAACCCATTAACAGACTATTAATAAGAGGAAGGGGATAGATGAAAGCGTTAGTATTCAACGGTCCACGAGATGTCCGATTCGAAACTTATCCTGACCCCGAGCTCGCTACTGACAACAGCGTAATCGTGAAAGTGGAGCGTTGCAGTATTTGTGGATCGGATTTGCACATGTATCACGGCGACAATGTTGGCTCAGCCAACTATAGCGAGGGTGTGGCGCCTTTTTGTGTCGGGCATGAGTTTGCGGGCGAGATTGTAGAGGTAGGAAAGGCGGTTTACCGGCACAAAGTAGGGCAGAAGGTGCTCGCTTCAGGTGGAGCGCCCTGTGGACGTTGCGAGCATTGTCTCTCGGGCCACGCGCAGCTATGTGAACACTGGACAGCCTTTGGATTGAGCACCCAGTTAAATGGTGGTCAAGCAGAGTTTGTTAACGTTCCGATGGCAGATCTGACATTACAGCCTATTCCTGAGGGCGTGAGCGATGAGCACAGTATTCTGCTTACCGATGCGCTGTGCACTGCGTACTTTGGACTCACGCGAACCAATATGCAGCCCGGCGATACGGTCGCTGTTGTCGGCCTTGGCCCCATTGGATTGATTGGTGTTGAATTGGCATTTGTGCTCGGCGCCGCCAAGGTTTACGCCATTGACCCCGTCGAAAATCGGAGAGCCCACGCAGCGGGCCTTGGAGCGGTTTCGGTCGAACCATCTCAAGCTCTACCGATTATCATGGATGCAACGCATGGGGCAGGCGTGCCACGCGTTTTCGAAGCGTCGGGCGCCAAGTCAGCTGTAGAACTTGCGATTAAGATTGCCGGCAGAGGCAGCACAGCGTCATTCATAGGTTTGCCACAACCTGACGTCCAGCTGCCCATGCTGAAGGTGCTTTATAAAGACGTTACGATCCGAGCGGGGGTTGCATCAGTGATCGATCAGTGGCCCCACCTAATTCCACTCTTGCAGCATGGTCGTCTTAAGGCTGAAGGGCTGTTCTCTCATTACATGCAGCTCTCAGAGGGGACTGAGGCATACCGGATTTTTGACGCGAGAGAGGACGACGTCGTCAAAATTATGATGACCCTCTAAAATCCATTGAATCGCCCTTGCGGTGTGGCAAAGGTAGGGCTTTAGGCGGTGGCAGAAGAGCAACCTTCGTCTGTCTTTCTCGGATTGCGCAGTCGCAAAGGTACGCAATCAGAGATAAGGCATCTGTATTGTTGAGCTGTTATCCACCCTGATCTCAGCACCGTTGATGTGGCGTGATTCATGACTTGCGAGGAAGTAAATAACATCAGTGACCGCTTCCGGCTCGCACGCGAAGCTGAAGGCTTTCATTGCTTGATGCGGCTCCATCTCAGGGAATGTCCCTTCCATATTAGTCGTCATATCTGTGAGGATGCCATCAGGATGAACACTGTTACAGCGGATTGGAAGCTGGTTGGTTTGGCAGTGCACCGCAACACTCATGGTCAGGCTTCTCACTGCAGCCTTGGCCGCGCCATAAGCAATAAAGTGAGGGTACCCCGCCAAAGCTGAGGATGATGAGATGTTGACGATCGAGGCAGCCTCGCTTTTCTTGAGCGCGTCCAGCATGAACTTCATACCCAAGAAGACTGAGGTCGAGTTGACTTCCATCATGCGTTTGTAATCGTCAACCGAAGACGTCTCAATCGTGTAGGTCATCAAGATAGCTGCGTTGTTCACTAGCACATCAAGCTTTCCGTGTTCGGCGATGATCGATTCGGAGAGTGCTTGCCAATCTAACTCGCTGGTGACATCACAAGCTCGATACGTGACGCTCGAGTGCTCAAACAAACCGTCAGGCACTCTGATGTCGGTGCCAATCACGGTGTAGCCTTGCTCTGCAAATTTCTTCACCGTCGATTGACCGACACCACCTGCAGCGCCTGTTATAACTGCAACACGTTGATTTGTATTCGACACCGGTTGTCCCCTGTCTCCGTTGATATGTTGACGTTCAAGGCACCTAGATTGCCAATCATGCAAGGTAGAGTGCAATAGCGGAAAAGGCCGATTGATGTTCAAACGGACCATGCTGGTATTGGTGCTTTCTTAGAAGCTAGAAAACAATAGAAGTAAAAACAAAGTTCGAGTTAACCGATATGCGGTAAGCGCTTTGTCGCATCGGGCTTAGACCAACCGATGTTAGCGCCACGGGCTGTTCGCCGATGGCCGTGAATAGTGAGTGCTTTTGAAGAACTGGATTTTTGAGTGGTTGAAAATGAGTGGTGGGAGAGTGGGACTATGCTTTTAAACGACAAAGTGGTTGTAATCAGTGGGGTAGGCCCGGGCTTGGGTCAGACGCTCGCTAAGTTAGCGGCTGCCGAGGGCGCCAAGGTGGTTCTGGGTGCTCGAAATCAGGCGTTTCTCGATGAAGTGGCCGAGTTGGTCCGCGCTGCGGGTGGCGAAGCGGTAGCCAAGAGCACCGATGTGACCTCGACTGAGCAATGCAGGGCTTTGGTGAGCGCGGGTGTCGAGGCTTTCGGACGCATTGATGGCCTGGTTAATAGCGCCTATGCGCACGGAGACTGGGCGCCTGCTGATATGTCTGATCCTGATAAAATGGGTGATGTCATAAACGTGATTTGTCAGGGGGCTTTGCGTATGGCGCAGGCCTGTGCACCACACATGCAAGCCGCAGGTGGCGGCTCTATTGTTAATGTCTCGACGATGTCGACAGTAAAACCTTTCTCGGGAGAGACAATGTATGCCGCGGGGAAGGGCGCGCTGAATGCCTTGACTCGCCACATGGCAAACGACTTTGGCAAGCATGCAATCCGAGTAAACGCCTTGCGCATGGGCTGGATAGGCGGAGCGCCTGTCTACGGATTTATTGATCAACAAGTGCAGGCGGGTGCTGATCGGGAGACGGTCGTCCGCGGCATCACCGATCGCATTCCATTGGGCATCATCCCACCTGAAGAAGATTGCGCTAAGGCAGTTCTGGCCTTCTTGTCGGATTATTCTGCCGTTATCACGGGCACCTCGGTCGATGTGAACGGTGGTGAGTATATGGCGCCCTAAGTCATTGAGTTAAGGAAACTTCACGGGAGAGAGACATGACGGAAGACGAAAAACTCGCCGTAGACCCGAACGCGATTGTCCGGTCGATAACCGTGCAGATCGATGCACCGGCTCAGGCCGTGTGGGATGTACTTGTCGATTTTGACCGTTACTCTGAGTGGAACCCCTTTTGCGTTGAGGCCTCGGGCGTACTTGCAGTGGGTGAGCCGCTGACAATGAAGCTCAAAAGCTATACCGAGGAGGGGCAGTACTTTGATAACGTTGAGTTCATTACGGAAATTGATGAACCCCGCCTTGTCTCGTGGTCTGCCCCATGGGTCGACGAATGGCCCTATCCTGCGCGACGAGACCAGTTTGTCATCTCAACGGGGCGTGACAGCTGCGAGTATTATTCGACGGATGCCTTCCTTGGCCCACACGGGATACATGTGATGCGTTTTGCTGGCCCTTGGGTGAAGCGTGCGTTCGATGACACGGCAAACGCACTCAAGGCCTATGTTGAGAGAAAATGACTTGCTACATGGGTGATCACGCTCGAACGTGACGTGAAATGTAATCGCCGAATTGATCTTCGATACCCGCGGCCGTAAATCCATAGTCAGCTAACTGGTAGTGGTGCTCGGGGCGATTTTCTCGAGCATTCATTTCTCTCCATCGATTCATCTCTTCCAGTGCAGTCTTTGTGAGCGTTTGACCGGTAAACTCGTAGATGCGTCGGATCGTCTCTTCAGGCTCACTGACCGAGTCTTTGAACCACAGGTCTAGGTAGCGGTCGTCGTAGCCACTGTCCCGAAACGCACGTGTCTTCGCGAGTCCTACTCGCCACTTCTTCGCCCAGTGCTGGGCCATAGCCACAGGGTCAAGTGCGTCGGTAAAGGGCGATGCGAGCGCGGCCATCATACTGCCGTAGGAGGGGATGACCTCGAGCGGGTGACGATGGGTTTGAATGACCACTGCATCGGGGAAACATTTGAAGAGGTGCTCCGGGTAATGCAGATGATGTGGCGTCTTTAGCAGCCATCGCTCGCCACTAAGCCCTTTTTGGCGTTTCTGCCACTGCAAAAATTGAAGTTGTAAGTAGAGGTAATTGTAGGCTTCAGATTGATCTTTTTCGTACAGACTTTCTCCGTACTCTGGCATGAATCCATAACATTCCGGCACGGTACTCATAAACGCATGCTCGAGCAGCATGATCTCTTCGTCTGCGGCAACCGGATCCATCGGGTGGATAGCTGCAAGTTCGGGTGAAGCCTCCAACATGGCAGCCACTTCAGCCTGGGCAATCGGAATTCGGGCGTCCTCCTGCCGGAAGTATTCATTCAATGGGCTAGGTTGCCGAACCTCGTACCACAGGGGCGCCAGCAGGTGATCGTCTGCGGCAATGCTTCGGTGCAGCATCGTGGTTCCCGTCCTTGGTAGCCCGATAACCACAATCGGCCTGAGAATTTCTTCTTCAAGGATACTGGGATGCCGCTCAACCCAGAGCTCTAGTCGCAACCGATTTGCAAGGAGGTCTTTCAATCGAGAGGCATGAAATTGCACGCCAAGGTCGTTGAGTGCAGCCTCTTTGTTGAGTCCGGTGACTAGGGCTTCGAGGTGCGATAGAAAGCCTAGATCACTGAATTGCCGACCTTCTGTTGCCTGAAGTGCATCAGTGAGTAGTTCATCAGTGCGCAGCACGCTGTGATTCTCCCAAAGTTGTCAGTTGTGGATGAATTATCTCGGACGGTTGACTTACCTATGCAGCTTTGCCTTGGGCGCCGAAGCGTTGTCAGCCAGTAAATACCGTATGGCCACCAATCCCTCGGGCTCGCCTCCGGTATCGAGCCAGTCCTCGCCAGCCGGAGGCGCAGTATCGCTAATCCAGACACGATAAGTTCCCTGTCGATTTGTGATTTGACTACCGGTTAGTGAGGCAGACTTACCGCGGTTCTGTATAGACTGCATCCAATGATTCTGCAGTGTGATACTCCAAAAGGCTGCGGTAGGCACCTCGCCTTCGATAATTAAGGCTTCGCCGGGTTGAAGTGAGAATGCGCCGCCGTGATAGTCATTATCGGGCGTCGGATAAAAAATACCCACGAAGTCAGGCGAGACAGTGGAAGGGCGATCAAAACTGTTTGCCGTTTCTTTGAGGGCATCGGCAAGTGCGAGACTGCCCTGCCAAGTCTCATTGAAGAAGTTCACGGCGTTTTCAGCGCGCGCCTCGAAAGGAATTGCGTCGACTTCCACAGTATCTCGGTGACTGTTAATCGTCAGAGGTCTGATTGCCAGCTTCGAAGGCTGGCGAGTCTCAGAGTCAAAAAAATACTCTCGAACCATAATCATGTGGCTGCGATCACTGAGTGTCAGTGATAGATCTTGATTTGGACGACTCGCGAGATTCAGGCTCGTTGTACTCGCATTGATATCAACAGCACTCATATCTAACCGGTGGTCCGTACTGTTAATTGGAGCAGCATCGTTGCCTGATCTGGATTTCGAGCTAACGGGAATTCGGAGTAAGGCGTGTTTGGTTTCGGGGATGATGCTTATGCTGTCGGCAACACGATTCCAGCCGGTTATGGGGTTGCGCTCATAAACCACCAGACCGAAGTAGTCCGCGCTGCCAGCCATAATCTCGATCTCGTATTCTAGCGACGCATCGACCGGTGCAGTTGAGTAGATGGCATCGGGACTATCTCCCAAAAATTTTCGATAGCCACTCATCCAATCGGTAAATTCAGGTGCCGTGGTGTTGCCTTTCGCGATGTGCATTTCCACAGAGGCCGCTAGGAGCTCGCTTAGGTAGTCATAGGCTTTTCCCAGCTCGTTTTCAGAGGCCTCTGGATTGCGTTCGCGGATCGCATTCGCGGCATGCTCAAGGCTAATCGATAGGTCGCTTATTTTTATCGCAGCACTCGACCCCAGCGCCCAACTTACCTCAGGACGACTGATGGTGTCGCGCGCGTTGAACTTGCCTAGCGTGTAACTCGCAGAGGCGAGGATGAGACTTACGCCGAGCAGGGCAAGCAATTGCCCCGTTCGCATGAACCCCTCTGATTTGGGCCTTAATCCGGCATGGCCCTGACCACCTCTTAGGGACGCAACGAGCGTGTCTGATTTGCCGTGTTCCTCTCTAGAAGTGATGGTTATTTCCTCCCGACTAGCAGTTGATACTTGAGAGCAGCACTACCTTACAGCTCGGGTGAACGGGGGCTTTGCAGCCCACCCACCTGAAGCACAGCGTGCCCTCGATGTGACCGCCGTTGCTAAGCCAGTTAGGGTGCCCGGTATCCTTCGGCGCGATGTGGATATCAATCGACCCATCTGTGTTGACCTCTGCGGTGTGCCGGTTGATGGAGATGTTGTGATAACGGTAGTCGAGCGATTCCATCCAATAGTTATCCACTTGTAGGTTCCACGTTTGACACTCGGGAACCGATGGAAGGGTTATGACCATCGCCTCATCACTTCCGAGGCGGAAATGACCGTGGTAATAGATGATGTTTGGGTCACCCCCAACGGCCTGGCAAAAAGCCTGATCCCAAAGGGGGAGGCTGTTGGGATTTTCCCGGATTTCTTTACTCCACTGAGAGAATAAACCGATGGTATTTCGATAAAACGCCATTGCCTTGTCGAAGTCAGCGGTGATCTTCCCTGCACTTAACGGCTCGGGTGTTGCTGAGCGATCGAGGCGTCGAATCTGTATGTCAGCTGGTATTTCAAACGCTCGGTCGAGAAAGGTTTGACGGATCAGCAGCGATTCCGACGCTTTATCCATGGGCAACCAGTTGCCAGGCTGCTCATTGGCGCTCAGAATGATCTCGAAGTTGCCCTCTGCGTCGATTGCCAGCGTATTACTGTCGAGGAAACCCGTTTCGATTTGCTTAAAATTTTCCGCGTAGCTGCCCTTGCTCGTAGCAAAGCTGATGTAGTCGATCGACCCGCGTTTTCCCGTTAATCGGTACTCAAAGCGCCCGTCGATAACAGCTTTTTGGTAGATATTGTCGGGGTTGTCAGCACCTAGCTTGATCGTCTCGTGTGCGGGCTGATAAAGCACAGGAAAAGCCGCGTCGTTAAACTCGACGTACCACTCGAGTGCTGCACGCGCCATTCTAGACAAATAGCGTAGGCCTTCAGCTTGGCTTTGCTCGTCCTGAGGAACGTGATCCCTCGTCAGTTCTTGTCCGGCGGCTTTCAGCGTGTCGCAGAATGCATCCCATTTGGCAGCCATATCGTTAGCGGCCATGCGATTATCCTTACTTTTCAGTAACCAGGCCGGGTGCGCTACCGATCTGTTCGATCGCGACAACACCCTCGGCCGATGAGAGGAAGAGGTTGGACATCAGCGTGTATTTGGAGACGCGCATTTTCCACTCGCCATTAACGCGAGCATATTCGTCTTCATAATAACCGCTCATGAGCTGCACTTGTCTATGCTCAGTTTCTAGTAATTGAAAGCGCATGCGCCAACGGCCTTTCGCTGTATCAGAACCCGTCATTTCAATTTCGGGCGCTGTTCCGTGATGCATATCGACATGCGTGGGATGACAGGCGAGCGACTCAAAGACGCTTATAAAGGCATCCATATCGCTAAACTCACCAATGAACCCAAAGTCGATGAGGAAATTGTCTTCGTCATAGCAGCTACGCATGCCAGCAATGTCACGCGTATCACAGGCAAACCACCAGCGCGCCTTAAGGCGTTTGATGGCCTCGATATCTTCGAGGGCTTGAACCCTCGAAGCGAGATCAGTCGATGCGGGAGCGCTTGCTTCCATGGTTACTTGCCGGGCGCACCGTTAACACCGGGCCATCGTGAACCCGAAATTGTGTCAGCGAAGGGTAAAAATGCGTCAGGATCAAGGGGCTTAGAGAGTGTGACGGAACGATCCAGGAAGATTGGCCACCACAGGTAGGCTGATAGCTGTTCACGCATGGGGAGTTTGCTCGCCAATGGATCCCATGGGCTGTCACGCAGGACTAATTGGCCTTGCACGTTTTCTTTCCATGCGGTGCCGTACTTGCTTGCCACGTGTACAACATGTGGTGGGAAGTCATAACCCGTTGCGGGGCCGCCGATGCTGACCGCGCGCGATACCTTGATCCACCATTCGTTCTGGACAAACTCATCACCCGGATCGCTAGAGCCTTCACTCATTCCTTCAAATTCGAGGAAGGTATAGCCCTGGTGGGTACACTTCGCACGAACCATGGGGCCTAAACGGTGGTAGTCAATCTCACAGGGATATTTGGGCTGGCCGTTCATTTCCTGAGAAATAAAGATCGCTGATTCCTGATCGATGCCATAGCCCAAGGTGTATTCGCCCTCAATCCCATCGAAATCTGCGTTTACGGTTGTTACGACACCGTATTCGGGCACGTCGGGAACTGGGAAGTTGTAGACCGTCAGGTTGACGTTGGGCTCTTTGCCGACAGTGATACCCGGTGGTAACAGTGCGGCGATGGCCTCAGGGTCAGTGCGATAGTGAACCTTCAGCATCGGCCAGTTGATGATATCGCCGGGTGCTCCCATTGGGGCTTGTGCGTCACTCATGATGTTGTTCCTTTTTATCGTTCTTTTGTGTTGGTGTTTGTTTGTTGGTTGGTTGGAGCTAAGCGCGGCTAAAATGTTTCTCTCTGTTAGGTCGCATCTTCCCAGCCACGTCGCTTAACCCACTGACTCCGGTACCGGTGTCGTCTTGTTGATAATCATATCGGCGCGACGCTGAACCTTGGCCATGCTCTCTTCGGTATGCGCTAATAACCAGAAGTTACCGTCTGGAATACCGGCAAGTGCCATTTCTGCCACCTCATCTGGATGCGTTGTCTTAAGGTCGAAGCCGTATTCCTCGGCCATACGCTTCATGTCCTCGACCGAGTTAATGCCCGTCTCGTTACCCGTCACACCTTTGTCGAACTCCTCCGGACGCACGCGACCAGAATTGAAGAGACCGGTCTCCACAACGTGAGGACCCGGGAACAGTGCGCTGACTACGACAGGTAAGCCACCCATCTGAACCTGGTAGTGCAGGTTTTCGGTAATGGTGTGAACCGCTGCCTTTGTCGCTGTATAAATCGGAACGTCTGGCAACACTGTGTAAGCGCCATTACCAGAGCCAGTAATAATCATGTGCGTTCGGTCGGTCCGCGTGATGAGGTAGGGCATGAACACGTTGATACTGTTCACTGCTCCCCAAAGATTCACGTTAAAGCACCACTGCCAGTCCTTCTCAGAAAAGCCCCAGATAGGACCTGCTTCGCCGGCACCGATACCGGCGTTCGCAAACACCAAATCCACCTGCGAAAAGGTCTCTAGTGACGCATCTAAGAGATTCTGCAAGCTCTCTTTTGACGTCACATCACAGCGTTCAATGCGATGCGGGATGTTCTCTGCGGCAAGGTCTGCGGCAATTGCCTCCATTGCGCTTGCGTCGACATCGCCGATAACGACATTGCCACCAGCGCGGCCAAGACCGAATGCAATCGAGCGACCAACACCACTCGCGCCGCCTGTGATGACCGCAGTTTTACCTTGATAGTAATCGCTCATTGCTGACCTCTCGGGCTCTCTGGCAAATAGAACTGACGAACCCACTTTCTGAATAGCACGAGGGTCTCGTCGCCTTTACAGAAGATTGGCTGCTTTCGGTGAACCTTGTTTTCCCAGATGGGGTAGTCGTCTGAGAGACCTTCGATGATGCCATCCATTACCTGGTCACCCACAAATTCGGCGATTTCATTGCGAACGATAAGCGTCCAACGCAGCAGCGTTTCGTCGCGGGAAATGGGCTGAGCCGAGTTGTAAACCAACATTTCTGCGCCTGGCCCGTAGCTCGTCATGACACGCGCGAGACCGGGTTGGAACATGGTCGCGTGCAAATCGCCTTTCATCCCCTGAGCTTCGATCTCGGAGCGAAGGTGAACAGCACCATCATCCTCTACCGCTACGGAAGAGGGCGGGGTTTGATTTTGCTTGTGCACGTACTGGAAGTGTTCTGGGTCACATGAGTTCTCGGCAATATCTTGAATGTGCACGGGAATGTTGAACTCAACTTGGCGAGGTTCGGTCCAGTTTTCATCACCAATTTGCTCGATAACGGGAACTTCACGGTCAGGTTCAGCCCCGGTGGGGTGGAACCACATATAAATTTCGCCGTTTACCTCGCTGGTCGGCCAGTTCTGCACCTTGGCGCGAGTAGGAATCGTGTCGCAGTAAGGGATGTGGTTGCACTTTCCGTCCCCTCCGAATTGCCAGCCATGGAAGGGACACTGAATGGACTCTCCTACGACTTTTCCGTTGACGCCGAGGTGTGCGCCAAGATGAGGGCAAAAGGCATCGTGTACACGCGCCTCACCAGACTCCGTTCGATAAACGACCAGTTCTCGATCTAAAGCACTGACTGACTTGACGTCGCCGGGTTTAAGTTCGTGGCTTCGCGCCACCGACCACCAACCTATGGGAAAGTCAGGTGCGGTGTTTACTTTCGAATCACATACAGCAATGAGTTCCATGTGAGTAAGATCCTTTGTTTTCGTTTTTAATTACGCTGCGAATATATCAGTGCTTGGTCCAATGTTGGCAGCGAGGCTGTCGAGATAGGCGCGGTCGAGTCCATAGAAATCAATCGCATTGCTACCCAAAATTTTTCGACCCGCCTCTGGGTCAAACCCTTTGAACGTATCGAGATAATATTGAGCAGTGTTGGGCCAGGTGCCCTCTGGGTGGGGGAAATCACTTCCCCACATGATTTGCTCGAGGCCAATCTGATCTTTCATGTCTAGATCGCGTCGTGGCACGCACGAAGCACCAATGCCGCAGTTACGCGCGAAGTATTCGCTTGGCGCCATAGACAGATGTGACCGGAAATCACCGAGCTTGGCGGAAAACTGTACGTCGGTGTAGTTGTGGTCGAGCAACATCAGCCAAGACGGCACCATGAACATCGTGCCACCCTCGACGACCATTGCTTTTAGCCGAGGGAACCGCTCGAAAACGCCTCCCCAAAGCATGAAGGTCAGCGGGCGATAAAGCCAAAACATGACTTCTGAAACGTAGGCGCCCATGGCGCCCGGCAGTTCAGCGCTGCGATCCTCGTTGGGGAAGGCTGGGCCAAAGTACTCGTTATGGGGCGCTGGCCCGGAGTGGAAGTGAATCACGATGCCGAGATCTTCGCAGACCTCCCAGAACGGATCGTATTTAACGTCATGGTAGGCGGCATGCTCGCCCCACATCGTAGGCAGCATAACCCCCTGTAACCCATTTTCGTGGCACCAACGAGCCGCCTCAACCGCTTGTTGCACATCAAAAAGAAGTGGAATGGACGCGACACCAAAGTGGCGTTTGGGGTCGTTTGCAACGAGTTCTGAAAGCCAACGGTTATGCGCCATCGCACCGGCCCACTGCAGCTCGGGGACAGCATCTTTTGGAGACAAGCCTAGGCCCGCGCCAAAGGGGGGCGTGTTTTGTTCGGTAATGCCGTCGGGGAAAATAATTTCCGCAGCGATACCGTCTTTGGCCAACATCTTGTGCCGTTCGCTGTATTCCCAAGCGCCTTTCAGCTCCTGCTGGATCGGCGCGCGCCACTCGTCGTTGATCTCTTTTATGAGAAATTGTTGCTCGGCCTTGTCCATCATGTCGATTTGGATATCTACGGCCATATCGATGAAGTCGTGGTATTTGGTGTCCACATAAGGCTTATATTGAGCGATGGGCAGTCCTGCATGGCAGTCCGTGGAGACGACAGTTAAACGGTCAGTCATAGAATCCTCGTTGTGTGCGTTTTGTTATTTCTTAATACGTTGAACATAGGGGACGCGATGCGCAAGAGCAACTCATGGAGAGGTCTTGTCTTAGTCCGCTTGAAGGGCGTACGCCAAGTGAGTCTTTTCCCGTGTTACCACGCTGCCTAAACGCAACAGTCATCTCAACAGTGCCTAGGGTAACGGTTCACGGATCACTGGAGTTTTTCGAGCTCGCTGTCCAGCCAATACATCTCATAGTCATTCCCTACCGGTTCAGCGCGTTGCTTGAGATATAGCAGTGTCTCTGCCCTGAGTGATCTGAGTGTCTCGGTCGCTCTTGCGCCTTCGAGTAACTCCAGTAGTAATAGCGCTTTTTCGGGTTCTGCTGCATCCAGGTAGGCTCGCACCTGCAATGTCGCCGCCTCAAGGTCCATCAGGTTGGCAACATCGGCCAGAATGGCGCGTTGAGAAGTGGGGTAGAGCTCGCTCGTGCGATCAAAGTGGAACCACGTCGCGTAGTATTCCCAGATCGATTTAACCGCCCAACTGACCTTCCCGTGGGATTGCGACAGGCTTAGATCCGGCGGCAGCGTAATGCTGCTCATTAACGCTTCAACCGAAAAGCCCGCATTCATACCTGCGACTGTTTCGTCGTGAACGTATTGCACCGCATCGCGAATTTTTTGCATATCACGCGCAATTTGCTCGCTACCGATCACGGGGTCGAGATGGCTCGGCAAGATCATTTCCGGTTCGAGCGCTAGGATGCGGTTAAGCGAATCGATGTATTCGACGGGCTTACGCACTTTCTCTCCACGCATCGTGAACACATTGGGGAATTGCGGGAACTGCGGACCGAAGAAGTCCCCTGAGAGCAATATTTTTTCATCGGGCAACCATAGAACGATATTGTCGGCACCCTCTGCTCCGGGAGTGCCGTAAACCTCGAACCGTCTGCCTCCCAAGCTGAAGCGGTAGGGCTCACCGTTACCGATACGAATATCAGGAACAAGTCCTCGGAAATCCATGCCCGGGAGCGTTTGGGGCTTTTCAGGAATCCAGGGGAAGAGGGTTCGGTTGCGTTGATGGAGATAGGGGTTGAGCTCGGTGAGATAGCGCTGCTCTTCTTCAAATTCTTCATGGGCGACGAGTTCAGCATAGCCTCGGTCCCAGAGTCGGGTGCCACCTACATGGTCGGCGTGACTATGGCTGAGGATAATTTTTCTGGGCTCTTGGTCGCCTACGGTCTCCTTTAGTTTTGTAATCTGCTCGCTTGCCTGAATGATCAGGCCCGTGTCGAATATGACGCTTCCTTCGCTCGTCTTTATAGCAAAACTGTTACCCACACCTGAGGCGCGAAAGATATCGGGCGCCACTTCATCCACTTTGATTGGAAGTGTAATGAGTTCAGCAGCAGCGAGACCGCGCGCGTTGTTCTCGGCCACGACTCCAGACATGTTGGCTACCGCTGCTTTGCCAGCGGCACTCGCAATCGTCTGACGAGCCTTGCTCTGCAAAGCATCTAGATTAGGCAGCACCAACACGGCGAGGAGTACACCCAAAGTGATTAGAAGATTTCTCGGCTGCATGGTTTTCACTCTTATTGTCTGCGCGATACTCTTTCGGCAGTAGTGTGCCACAGCACGATCCTAAAAAAGGAAGGTGGGTTATGGTCCGAACAGAGGCCTTTTTATTTGGCGCCATCATTTTTCTGATGTCGTCATCTGTATTAGCCAGTGATAGGCCAAACATCATTGTTATGGTGGCAGATGACCTAGGCTGGGCCGATGTGGGGTTTCATGGCAATCAAATTATTGAGACACCCTCACTCGATCGCATTGCCGCTGAAGGAACCCAACTTAATCGGTTTTATACAACCCCAATCTGCTCGCCAACACGGGCGGCCTTGATGACGGGACGGGATCCGATTCGCCTGGGCGTTGCTTACTCTACAATCATGCCTTGGCAGAATAACGGCATACACCCTGAGGAGACGTTTCTCCCTGAGCTGTTTGCAGATGCGGGTTATCAGACAGCAATGGTTGGCAAGTGGCACCTTGGGCACGCGCAGCAGACCTACCATCCAAACTCGCGTGGCTTCGAGCATTTTTACGGGCATTTGCATACCGAAGTAGGGTTCTTCCCGCCGTTTGCGAGTTTGGGTGGTAAAGACTTCCAGCGAAACGGTGTATCTATTGACGATCAGGGGTACGAGAGCTACCTGCTCGCTGACGAGGTGAGTCGCTACATACGTGAGCGAGATACTGAAAAGCCGTTCTTTATCTACATGCCCTTTATTGCGCCCCATACGCCGCTGGACGCGCCAGAGGATCTGAAAGCCAAGTACGCTGATATGGAAGATGATCGGGGTAAGTCGCGCAGTAAAATGGCGGATAACACGCGGTTTATGGCAAAGCTGACTCGCCGAGAGAGCGCGCGACCCATGTATGCCGCGGTTGTCGACGGTATGGATCGGTCCATCGGTAGAGTCTTGGACACGCTGGATGCCGAGGGACTGGCCGAAAATACGATTGTGCTCTTTTTCTCTGACAACGGCGGCGCGGTATACGCCATTGGTGGTGCTGACAACGCGCCCTTACGGGGCGGTAAGGGCGATACCTTTGAGGGCGGCATCCGAGTGGTCGCTACCATGCGCTGGCCGGAGAAAATCGGTGCGGGCGGCAAAGTGGATTCGATTATGTCGGTAATGGATGTGTTTCCCACGTTGCTAGCGGCTGCGGGCATCGAGCCCCAAACACGCCATCGCCTCGACGGGCGCAATTTGCTTCCGGCCATTGTCGAGGGAGAGCACATTGCCAGAGAGAATCTCCTGTTTTTCATTGCCGAGTCGCCCTTTAAGAATACGGTCAATGTCACTGCCTTTAACGATGAGTGGAAGTTGGTACAGCGTATCGAGACAGGCTTCACGTCAGTTGAAGTCAGCAACTTTCTTTTTGATATCAATGCGGACCCCAATGAGTACCAAAACCTGGCGCTGGATCACCCTGACGTAGTGGCTGAGCTTGCAGACGAGATCCGTCACTGGCGAAACCTTTATCCCGTTGCGGGCACCCGCTCCGAATTGATGCCGCCGCCGGGATGGCGAGCGCCGCTCGATTGGGCTGACTATCCGTTGCAAAACGATGCGCTGCAGGGTGACGCATCGGGCGGTATGCCCCCTGAAAGCGCTATCCGGATGCTCGACTGGCAGTACGGTGAGAATGGACGACTTATTTACAATTGTGAGCCCTACCGCTGGGCGGGTGGGGGGTTGTGTAAAAGCCAATGACGTCTGTAGCGCGCCAACCTGGTCACTATCAGCGAGGAACAGCTGTCGTCAGGATTTGCCTCGCACGGATTGGGTGGACGAGTGCAAGACAGCACCGGCAAAGGGGACATGCCTTTATGGACGTCTTGATCAAGACGGCACATTGTATGCCTGGTCTAACCCCTTATGCTGAGAGGTCTGACTTGATCCATAGTCGTATCAATGACGACTCAACAAGAGAACATTAAAAGGTTATCGGTATGTCTAAATGCCCCTTTACACATCCTCTCGATCTTAATGCTTACAGTCGCGGCATGCCCTACGAGGCACTGGCTGATGCGCGTAAGCAGGGTAGCTTCGTTCGTTATGACGACCCTGCCACGGGTGTTCCTTATTGGGCCGCGTTGAAGCGCGATGCGCTGGATTTTGTGTCACAAAACCCAGCGTTGTTTTCCTCTCAAACCGAGGGGCCGTTTCCAATGGAGCCCGCGGATGAAACAGAGCGTGAGATCAACCGAATCATGCACGACAGCAGTTTCATTGCCATGGATCCCCCTAAACATGTGACTCACCGTCGTATCGTGAAGGATGCGTTCACGCCGAAAGCCGTGGCCGCCATGGAGCCTTGGTTGCGCCAGCAGGCCAAGGTCATTGTTGACCGTGTTGCTAAACGCGGCGAGTGTGAATTTGTCGAGGATGTGGCGGCGGAGCTTCCGTTAATGGCCATTCTTGAGCTAATGGGTGTGCCGCTGGAGGATCGCGAAAAGTTTTTTAAATGGACCAACACCATGACTTTCGCCGATGACCCGGACGTTGCTGGCGGTATCGCCGAGGCTAGGACTGCCTCGTTTGAGGTCATGATCTACGCCGCTGAGTTGGCGCAAAAACAACGTCAAGGGTTCACCGGCCCCGTTATTAAGGCCTTGCTCGAGGGCGATATTGACGGGCAGCCAATCACGGACGAGATGTTTTCCTGGGTGTTTATTCTGCTTATGGTCGGAGGTAACGAGAGCACGCGCACCGCAATTGCTCATGGTCTTCGACTCTTGATGGAAAACCCAGATCAGTTGCAGCACTTGGTCGACCATCCTGAAGACATTCCCGCCGCAGTGGAAGAAATGCTTCGGTATAACACGGCGTTTATCGCGATGCGCCGCACCGCCACGCAAGATATCGAGTGGCAGGGTTACAGTATTAAAAAGGGCGACAAGGTAGTGATGCACTACCACTCGGTGAATCACGATGAGGACGTGTTTGGTGATGACGCACTGACGTTTGATATTCACCGTATGAAGCGAATGCCGACGCTTAACCGTGAAATTCGGTCGTTCGGTATTGGTCAGCATTTCTGTCTGGGAATAAATTTGGCACGTTTGGAAATGCGGGTCATGTTCGAGGAGATCCTATCTCGACTTAAAAACCCGTCGCTGGCTGGAGAGATTACCTACATGCGGTCGTATTTCGTTAACACGATTAAAAAGATGCCGATTACCTTCACACCAGAGCGATGACATCTAGCGGATGTGCGTCACAAAGCTAATAAGAGGCCTTTTGGGGGAGTCATGGCATACACAGGACGTCTAGCGGTCGTAACAGGTGGCGGGAGCGGCATGGGCCAAGCCTGGGCGAGACGCCTGGCAGGCAGTGGCGCGTCGGTCGTGCTTCTTGACGTCAACACGGAGGGGATGGCGGCAACGGCCTCTGGCTTCGAGAATATTCATACCGAGGCTATCGACATCACAGATTCTGACGCAGTAAGACAGGTATTCAGAGAAATTGAAGCAAACCATGGTGCCGTTGATCGTGTTATCAACGCGGCAGCGATTATGCCCTTTGGGCGTCTGGTCGATGAGGACCCCAAGGTTACTAACAAGGTGATGTCCGTGAATTACGGTGGGTTAGCGAATGTTGCTACGGCGGCCTTACCTCCCATGCTGGAGCGAGGCTACGGCGACTTCATTAGTTTTTCTTCGATGACGGGCATCATTCCCGGATTGTTGATGGGGGCTTATGCCTCCAGCAAAGCAGCGGTCCAGCACTACAGCGAAATTCTCTACCATGAGAATCGCGACAGTGGGCTCCGATTTTGTTGTGTTTGTCCCCCTGCAGTTGCCACGCCGCTCTGGCGTCAAGCCGAAGCTACGATAGTTCCCAAGTTGCCATCAAAGGGTGAGACCCTTACACCGGATGAAGTTATTGCCGACGTTGAGCGCTGCTTAGAGGCGGGTAAACCCTTTTCGTACCCAGGCAAGCAGACCAAGTTTGGTGTGCTCATGCGTCGCCTGTTCCCGGGTCTTATCTGGAAGGCCTCTCATGATGCTGAGGGCTTCTAGGCTTCGCGTTTATCAGCCACCAAAGCGCTCATGAACCGCTTTACGCCTAACTTGAATCCTCTCCCATCGCTCCTCAGGCGACACCTTTGGAAGGTTCTCGATAAACGCAGCTAACTCTTCAGGGTTCAGTACGCGTGTCCGTGGCTGATCTGCTTCCGTGGGCGGTGAATCAAGCCCCTGCCAGCGCATGAAGATAAGTCCCTCGTCGTGCCCCGCGGGATCCAGCCAGTTCGCGACGCCCGGATCCTCAAGTGAAATCAGTGCATAACAGCGGCTCTCGTCCTCACGACACCCCAACTGATTCATATTCAGCGTGCTCGTGTGGTTTTCGTAATCTAGGCTGACGAACCAGCGATTGCCCAACTGAATTCCCATGTAAGGTGCGCCAGTATCCCCAAATTCGATGAGCATGCTCTCATCAGGTGCCAGCTTGAAGTTACCGAAGGCAGAGTATTGACCAACAAGACCACCGGGCGTGACTCGCATGTTAAAAATAGAGTTGCTGGGGACCAAGGACCACCATTGATCGGCGATTGCGATCCAGCTTGCGGTTCGGTCGTACATCGACTGTGAAGCGCGCTCAAAGCCACCGATCATATCGAGCTCTGTCAGAGGTATAGGCGCGACCTTCTCTGAATCAAGGCGCTCGATATACAAAGGATCAAGACGCTCCTTCTCCCAATCCGAGTGCGTGAACCGAATCAGCAGAGACTCAGCGCCGGGTGCGTTTTTCATCCAATTAGCGACGTTTTTAGGGCGCTCGGGACTGACGATGATCTCAAAGTTCCCCTCGTCATCCATCTCCATCTCGTCGGCATAAAGCACGCTTACGTTGGTGCTACTTCCCGCGTTACCCACGCCCGGCACACCGATAACAAGTTGGAAGATGAGTTGCGTCGTATTACCGCGTTTCCCTGTCAGTCTGTAAGTGCCCTCATCATCGAGTAGCGCAAAGAAGTAATTGTTATCGGGGTTATCCAAACCCGCCTTGCTCGTCCAGTCGACGCCGCGCATCGTGCGAGGGTAGTCGTGCGACATGAGCGCACCGGCCTTGATGGAACCCACGATGGTGTACAGAAGCCCACGATAGGCCTCTGCACGTGCTAGTGGGTCGTCAAAGTTGCTGTGCGTTTTGTATAGGGCGAGCGTGTCTCTTTGTGCTTGGATGAAACCTTCGAAGGCCATATCCAACGGATCATTAACTGCTGTCTGACTCGGCTCGTAACGCGTTGTAGGCGCTGTCATGCGTCCGGCATAAAAAACGACAAGGGTCAGAGACAAAACGATAGTTAATAAAAGGGGTTTCTTCATTGTGTTGCCTGTTTTGGTTGCTGGCTATGGCTACGGTACCACTCGATTGCGTCTGATAGCGTCTCGCTAAGAGGCCGGGGCGACCACCCCAGTTCGGCGGCAGCCTTGGCGTGATTCATCGGCCCAAAAGCCTCGGATAAAAACATCGAGGTTCGACAAAATTTATCGTCCTTGATCCCACGGAAACGATTGATGATCTCCGCTATCGTCGCGAACAAATAGGCGTTGCGCATCGAGAGTAGAGCAGGTTTTTCGTATCCCATTGACTCCGCGGCCATGGCGTAAAAGTCTTGCTGTCGAAGACACTCGCTGACAATCGCATAGCGCTCGCCGATGCGGCCCTTAGTCTCGGCGAGTAAACAGGCCTGAGCGGCATCGCGTACATCCACGGTCGGTAAACTGCAGTCAAGCGCTTTACCTTTACTCTTCGTCGCTTGCCAAAGTGCATTGCCATGGGGTGTGGGTCCGTAATCCTCTGGGCCATAGGTGTTTGCGACACACAGCATAATGGCTGGGAGTCCTCTCTCATCAACCGCATCTAAAATAGCTTTCTCTGCGAGCACACGTGTCTTCACGTAATCGGGTGCCTCGTTCCACCAGTCGAAAGCGTGCTCTTCGCTTGCAGGAGAACCTGAGTAACGTGGGAGGGTGACCATTGAGCTCGTGAAAATGAACCGCGTGATTTTTTCAGCGATGCTGGCGTCTATTACATTGCCAAGTCTCTCGACATTTGTGAGGTAAAGCGGCTTTGGATCTACCAGCCAAGCGCGTGTATCGACTACGTTGTAAAAGACGCTGCCACAACCGCGCATTGCGTCTCTCACAGAGCGGATATCACTTATATCACCGTGACAGATTTCGATATCCAAACCCCGTAGCGCGCTGATGTCGCCAGTGGGTCGCACCATCGCACGGACGCGTCGGCCTTTAGCGACAAGCTGACGCGTTATGTGGCTACCCATGAAGCCATTTGCCCCCATGACCAGCGCTGGGGGTGTGTCCGTGTAATCGTTTTTTACCGAAGTATCCAAAAAGTGATGTCTCTTATTGGTTTATTGTTTTTGATGATTGAGCCTTGAACGGGCATTAGGTGCAATGATCTTGTGCCACCCAAAGGGACGATGGTCACAGAGGTAGGGTCGGTATACTGCGAATATGTAAATCGGAACTCACCGAACTTATTGAGGAATCTCCGCATGTTAGACACTGCTTTTCAACCGCTTCAGCTTGGGCCGCTCACGTTGCCCAACCGTTTTATCAAAGCGGGCGCTAACGAGAATATGTCTAAGCAGGGCAGGCCGACGCGAGCGATGCGTATGCATCACGAGGCGTTGATCAAAGGCGGTGTCGGTATGACCACTATGGCGTATGTGGCAGTCGAGAAGGACGGGCGAACACTGCCGGATCAAGTGTGGGTGCACGACGAGGCAATGGATGATTTGAGAGCGGTTACCGATGCCGTTCATGCGGCGGGAGGTAAGATCGCAGCGCAGATTACCCACGGTGGTAGCTTTGTCACAGGGGTCTTCATCCCAAGGCGCCTCGAGAGCTCTGTGTCGGGCTTTAATCCTGCGGGTCTGCTTCGCGGGAACATGTTTCGCCGCGCCATGAACGAGCGCGACATGGATCGCATGGTGGGTTTGTTTGTAAATGCAGCGGAGCGGTGCTTCGACGCAGGTTTTGATGCGGTCGAAATCCACATGGGGCACGGCTATCTGCTTAATCAGTTTCTCTCTCCGCTCGACAATCAGCGGAAGGATCAATACGGCGGTAGTGCGGAAAATCGTGCGCGTTTCCCAGCGCGCATTTTGAAGGCCGTAAAAGAGGCGGTGGGAGACCGGATGGCAGTCATTGCGAAGATCAATGTCGCTGACGGTCGCAGTAAAGGTGCCCAGTTAGAGGATGGCATTGTGACAGCCAAGATGCTCGAGGAGGCTGGCGCCGATATGCTGGTGTTGTCAGGCGGACGAAACGTCGAATCCGGTTGGTTTACCTTCGGTAGTAATATGAATCTGGACGCTATGCTCAGAGTCCTTGGCAAGTGGTCATTAAGCGGCATGGCGATTGCCTCTACGCAGGCGTCGGTGCCAAAGATCGACTTTAAACCGCTCTATTTTTGGGAGTATTCGACGAAGATCCGCGAAGCTGTGTCGCTACCACTTGCCTATCTGGGTGGCGTTACGTCGGCAGAAAACGTCTCACAGTGTATGGAGGCAGGGTTTGAGGCCGTGCAGCTCGCTAGAGCACTTCTCCGAGAGCCCGACCTTGTGAATAGATGGCGAGAGGAGGGGGGTGAATCGCTGTGCGACAACTGCAATAGCTGCGTTGCCTATATCTACCACCCAGCCGGCACCTGGTGTATTCACCAACCGCCGAACAAGCTTGAGGATAATCAAATCCTCGCTTCTGCAGGGTAAGTCCGACGCAATATGAGGTGATCGGATAAGTAAATTGACCATGGTTCGCAGAGTACCCAGCTCACGATCGCAGAACACGCACTGTGTCATGGGATGCCTGAGGTCATGGTATAAACAACTGAGCGCATGGATGGACCTAGCAAAACAATAACAAGGGCCAAAATACGATGAAAATTGAATTTATTCGGGAAATCGCGGCGCCTCCAGAGCTGGTCTGGCAGGTCATCACCGATTTTTCTGCTTACGGCGAATGGAATCCCTTTGTAACGGCCTGTGATACAGAGCTGCATGAAGGTGCGCCCATCTCAATGACGGTTGTGTTGGGGGAAAATATTCGAGATCAGGTCGAATTCGTCAGTCAGGTCATCCCCGGTGAGTTGTTCGAATACCGGATGAAACCGGTTGGGCCGCTCCTTCACAGTTACCGACAGCACGAGGTGATGTGCTTGGGTGACGGTAGTACTCGCTATCGCTCGACCTTTGAGTTGAATGGCTGGATATCGGGATTGGTTGGCTTGAGTCTTGGATCTGCCTTGCGAGACGGGTTTCAGGGGATGACCGATAGCTTGGTAAGCCGCGCTGAGAGCTTGGTGTAGCCAGTGCGCTACCGCAAGCGCAGTCAAACTAAGCGCCGTTGAATATTGGGTCCTTGGGTAGAGAATCCTTGAATATTGCGTGCATGAATGGAGAGATACATGGCAGTCACAAATAAGCGTGTCGCGCTCGTAACAGGCGCAAGTCGAGGCGCAGGTGCAGGGATTGCCCGTGCATTGGGCAGCTACGGGATGCGGGTGTACGTCACGGGAAGAGCAGAGACTGTCGGTGAGGCGAAGGGCTGGGATGGCGCCGCACTTCCGGGGACGGTGCATAGCACGGCAGCTGAAGTGACCGACGCTGGTGGCGAGGGTATTGCCGTGCCTTGTGACCACGGAATTGACAGCCAAGTTGAGGCGCTATTCGATCAGATTCAGAGCGAGTCTGGCAGACTCGATATCTTGGTGAATAACGCAACCATGATTCACCCCGAACTTATCAGCCCCAAGCCATTTTGGGAGAAGGAGCTCGAGGCGGTTGGCATTTTGGATGTCGGTCTGAGGTCTGCGTACGTTGCGAGTTGGTATGCGGCAAAAATGATGGCTGAGCAGGGTTCAGGGCTAATCGCCTTTGGTTCATCATTTGGCGCAAATTGCTATATGCACGGGCCGGCTTATGGGGCCCAAAAGGCCGGCATCGATAAATTTGCGCATGATATGCAGCACGACTTTGGGGAGACGGGTGTCAACGCGGTCTCAATTTGGATGGGACCTCTAAGGACGGAGCGTGCGCTTATGGCCGCCGAGGTGCATCCCGAGCAATACGAAGAGATTATGAAGGTGGCCGAAAACCCCGAATACACAGGGCATCTGCTGCAAGCCCTAGCCGTCAGTCCAGATATCGGAAAGTACGCAGGTAAGACGGTGGTGGGCGCCGAGCTAGGTGTTGAACTCGGTATTCCCGACGACGGCGAATATCGAATCTCTCACCGCGAGATGCTTGGGGGACCACCCGAGCGATCTCCAGCCGTGATTTATTAGTCGGTGATGGCTCGAGATTGCTCGTGATTCATATTGGTTTGCGACGTAAAGGATGAACGCATGCTGAAACAAAACGTCCAAGCGGGTGGCGTAAGAAGCAAAGTGCTGATCATTGTGCTGCTACTCCTCTGCTTTTCTGCTTATCAGTTACTCACTCCGATTGACGATCCCTCGCTCGATGGTCCTGAAAAGCCGGGGTATGGATCGCCTGCGGTGGACAAACTCGTTGAGTCGCCGTCGCGCTCAGTATCGAGCCACACGGTTTACTGGGGCGATCTTCATATTCACACGTCGCTTTCAAGTGATGCATTTACAATGGGTGTCCGTGCTGTGCCGGACGATGTCTACCGATTTGCCAAGGGTGAAACTCTTCAACACGCTGCAGGGTACCCGATCACTATCACTCGACCACTCGACTTTGCGGCGGTCACCGACCATGCTGAATACTTGGGGCAGGCCAAACTTTCAGATTTAGACGTACCTACGACGCGTCAATCCCTGTCCGATATTCTCCGGCGCGAGAATCGACTCACTGTGACTCAATCATGGTGGGAAATTATGAGTTTGATTCGGGACAACGGTTTCAAACTGACGCTTGCAGACGTCGATGTTGATATCAATCGCGCAGCCTGGAATGAGATTGTTGCGGCCGCTGAGCAACATAATGAGCCAGGTGTATTCACCACGTTTCCTGGGTGGGAGTGGTCAGCAGATGCGGGTGATGTAGGGACACACCTCCATCGCAATGTGATTTATGGAAACAGTGATCTACCATCAATTCCCTTCAGTTCTATCGATGGTCCCACGCCACCCGATTTATGGCGCTTTTTGCGTGATGAGCGCGCGCTGGGCCGACGGGTAATGGCCATACCTCATAACCCTAATCTCAGCGAAGGCCTTGCTTACCGCGTCACAGATAAGATGGGAAAACGTCTCGATCTGGTATCGCCCGTTGATCGTTCTGAGTTGGAGCCCATCAGCGAAATCCTTCAGATAAAGGGAAGTTCTGAGACGCATCCCTTGTTGTCGAGTCTGGATGAGTTTGCTGACTTCGAGATAGCGGGCACAGTACCCGGTCGGGAAGTGACGTTAACGAATGTCAAAGGTGGTTACGCGCGAGATGCATTGCGTAGCGGTATTTCCATGGCGCATACCGAAGGTTTCAACCCGCTGCAGTTCGGTGTGATTGGTTCGAGCGACAGCCACAATGCAACGTCACCAAGCGATGAGAAGGGGTATACCGGCAAGTTGCCGATGATGGACGGTTCTGCCGGCTTACGAACCGGAGCCGCAGGCTTGGGGCTCGACAAAATGACGCCTGCGCGCAAATGGGGCTCGGGTGGTCTCGCAGCGGTGTGGGCGCCCGAAAATACGCGTGAGGCGCTCTTTGACGCCATGCAGCGTCGGGAGACCTTTGCCACCTCGGGACCGAGAATCGTCGTTAGCGTGTTCGCAGGCTGGGGATTCCCTGAGGGGACAGCTGTTGCAGCGAAATTCGACGCCACTGCGCGCGCGCACGGTGTCCCCATGGGCTCTACCTTGCTCAGACCTACTGATGTTGAACAACAAGCGCCAGAGTTCGTCGTGGTCGCAGAGCGCGACCCTATCGGCGCTAACCTCGATCGTATTCAAATGATCAAAGGCTGGGTCGACTCAAATGGGCAGAGTCACGAGCGTATCTACGATCTTGCCTGGTCAGATGAGCGGTTTATCGATCCCGAAACAGGCAAGCTGGCGCCTGTTGGATCCACGGTAGACCCCGCAACGGCCACTTTTAAGAATACTATCGGGGCACCGCAGCTACGCGCTCAGTGGTCAGACCCGGATTTTGACGCTGATCAGGAAGCGTTTTATTACGTTCGAGTTTTAGAAATCCCCACGCCTAGATGGTCAACGTATGACGCGGTCCAGTTGGACATGGAGCCGATGGCACCCGTTTCGATTCAGGAGCGCGCCATTAGCTCAGCAATCTGGTATCAGCCCTAGCGGAAACCTCACCGCAGGGGCTGAACCTAGTTACAAGATGCCCGGAATGACAGCTTTGCGTTCTTTTGGATAATCGTCAAAGTTCTTGTGGAACCACTTGTGCGTGAACAAAGCGCGGGGAATAAGATTGCCCGCGGTCATGGCAAGTACAAAGACGGCCCCTAAGTTCCAGACCATGATGGCAAACCCTGTGAAAGAGAGGATTTCTCCAAAGTACTGGGGGCAGGTAACCCACTTAAAGCCGCCGCCGTAGGGGATTTTGTAACGGGGCTCGTCAGGGCTTGGGTTGGGTGATCGAAGATTTCGCAAGATACTGTCTGAATGCACATTCAGTGTGAATCCAACGGCGTAGATCACAAGGCCAGTCTGGAAGCGCGGGTCGCTGAACCAGTCAACTGTGTATTGGTTGCCGAATTCCGTTAGGTAGGCCGCGTTGAAATAACCATGCAGGAACAGCGTTGCCCAGCCTGCGAGCACGACGCCCAGTGAAAAGCTTGCCGTGGAACCAGGCTGCACACGCATGAGCATGGGGGTTACAAGCGCGCGGTTGGTGTAGTGGAACATCCACACAGCAAGGAAAAATAACGGTACGGTTTGATCCGCATTCGGCCCCATGAAGAAGACAATAGGGAACACGATGAGGCCCGGCAGCTCCATAAGAATCCAACCCGCCTTTGAGCCCAATTTAATGCCTTTTGCTCGCTTACCACCGCCAAAACGTCCGCCATAGGCAGCGGTACCAAAAAAACTGGAAACCATCACCAGCACTGCGTAAGCGAAGCCAACGATGAGAAGCGTGTCGTAGAGTGTGTTGCCGGTATACCACTGCATGAGCTGAGTCCTGTTGTGTGTGCGTTCTGCGGGGCTTAAGGTCTCTCTGTCGCGCGCTAATCGCAAGGGCTGACTATCGTCCAAACGGAGGCAGAGGCGCTCCGGCCTTAGCGCTACATTGAGGCCATACTAATAACGCATTTTTGGGGGCACGCTTTGTCATTTGCACCTGTATTGGAAAAAGACGTCACAGATTGGACTGACGAAAAGGACGTCCTCATCGTTGGATTTGGCGGTGCAGGCGCCTGCGCGGCCATTGAGGCGGCGGATAATGGCGCCTCAGTTGCGATTTTTGAGGCGGCTTCCGAAAGTGGTGGGTCGACAAAGCTGTCCTCTGCTGAGTTGTACCTGGGCGGTGGCACTCGGGTGCAAAAAGCCGTTGGCTATGAAGACTCCCCGGATGACGTTTATGGTTATTTAATGGCGTCTAACGGGCCGCAGGCAGACGCAGCTAAGGTGCGCGCCTACGCGGATGGGGGGGCTGCCCACCTTGACTGGCTGATGGAACTTGGCGTGCCTTTCAAGATGTCAGAGCACCGTGAGCGAGCAATGATGGCGCTGACAGACGATTGCCTGCTCTATACGGGGAGCGAGAAGGCTTGGCCCTACGTCGAACAGTTTAGCCACGCACCACGGGGTCATAACCTATACGTAGAGGGCGATAATGGTGGGCCGCTTTTCACCAAAATCATTACAGAGGCCGTCGAACAGCGTGACATTGATATCCATATCGAAGCTCGAGCCTTGCAACTGATTGTTGATCACCACGGGCCCGGTCAGCGGGTGGTTGGATTGGTGGTTCGAGAGAATATGGAGGAGCGCTCCTACCGTGCAGCGAGGGGCGTCATCCTGTGTGCGGGCGGTTTTGTGATGAACCCTGAAATGATGCAGCAATATGCGCCGGAGTTAGCTGAGGCGGGCACCGTGCCCATCGGTAACCCGAACGACACAGGTAGCGGGATTCAGATGGGTTTAAGCGTGGGCGCAAGGGCGATTAATATGCACGAGGGTTTCTTGAGTGTCCCATTTTATCCGCCGGCGACCTTAACCCACGGCATCTTTGTCAACGGTCAAGGCCAACGCTTCATCAACGAAGATGCTTACCACGGACGAATTGGCTGCTACCTCGTTAAGCAAACCTACCCGGTATACCTTGTCTTGAATGTTGATGACTATGGGGATTATGAGACAGCGAGTTGGCTTGCTGCGCCAGTGGCGGGTACTGGAGAGACGCTCACAGAACTTGCCAGTGAGCTCGAGCTCCCGGACGGCGCACTCGCGCAAACGGTAGAGACCTACAATCAGGCAGCCGCTAGCGGTAACGACAAACAGTTCCATAAGTCCACAGATTGGCTAAAGCCGTTAATCGGACCTTTCGTCGCGCTCGACTGTACGCCAGGACACGGCGCGTTCTTTCCTCACTTTACGCTCGGCGGTTTGGATACAACGGTTGATGGTCAGGTGCTGACCTCGCAAGGCGCCGTCATTCCGGGGCTTTATGCAGCAGGGCGGACAGCCTGCGGTGTACCCAGGCGTGGTGATGGTTATGCCTCGGGAAGCTCAGTCGGTGATGCCACGTTTTCGGGACGACGCGCCGGGCGTCAGGCTGCGACGGCATGACCGTTACAACACTATGACTAAGGCGCTAAATTAATTGTGCACACTTCGCGAAAAAACCGGATGTAAAAGACGATGTTAGCCTGCAGACGCCAAAACCGCTCAGAGGAGAGGTATTCACTATGACTGACACAGCATTGCTAACGCGCATCGATCGGCTAGAGTCCATCGATGAGATTCGCCAATTGGCGGCAAAGTATTCGCTCGCGCTCGATATGCGCGACATGGATGCCATGGTGAACCTGTTTCCGGAAGATGTGCGCGTCGGCAAAGACAAGGTAGGTCGCGCGTATTTCAAACAGTGGATGGACGAGACCCTGCGGGTTCAATTTACTGGGACGTCCCATCATATCGGTAACCACATAATCGAATTTGAAGACCCTGACCGCGCAGTCGGTGTGGTTTATTCAAAAAACGAGCACGAAACGCCGACTCAAGACGGTGGCTGCGAGTGGGTGATTATGCAGATGTTGTACTGGGATCATTACGAGCGAATCGGCGGGCGTTGGTATTTCAAGCGTCGTCTGCCTTGCTACTTCTATGCGACGGATCTCAACAAGCCACCTTGCGGTGACAACAAAATGCGCTGGCCCGATCGCGACCATTACGATGGTGCGTTTCACAGTTTATTTCCAAGTTGGCAGAAGTTCTGGAGCAAGCCACCCTCTGACGAGCTTCCCTCGGTGGCACCACCTGCACCCTATGAGCAGTTTTTGAAAACTATGCGCGCGGGTACCGAAAACCCAAGTATCCGCACCCGCTAACGGCCTCGCTAAAAGGAATTTATCTATGGCACTCGAGCACTTGCTGTCGCCGATAGCAGTTGGCGATCTACGATTAAAAAACCGCGTGGTTATGGCGCCGATGACCCGAAGCCGCGCGTCCCAAAACGACGATTGTGTCTCCGAGTTGCACGAGGCCTATTACTCTCAGCGCGCTAACGCAGGACTCATCATTACGGAAGGCGTTCATCCGTCTCTCGACGGTAAGGGCTACAACCGCACACCCGGTATTTGCAACGAGGCGCACGTTGCTGCTTGGTCCAAAGTGGTCTCTGCGGTGCACAAGGAGGGCGGACTGATTGCCTGTCAGCTGATGCACTGTGGTCGCGTTGGCCATCCTTACAACAAGGCACCCGGCACACGGATGCTGGCGCCATCAGCGATTGCCGCGCGCGCTGAGATTTTTACCGAGCAGGGCATGCAACCGATGCCCACGCCCGAGGCTATGTCGATCGAAGAGATTAAAGCGGTCATTGAGGATTACCGCCAGGCCGCTGAGCGCTGCCTAGCTTCAGGTTTTGACGCCGTGGAGCTGCACTGCGCTTCGGGATATTTGCCTGGGCAGTTTCTCGCCTCAGAGAGTAATCTTCGCGATGATGAATACGGTGGCTCACTCGAAAATCGTCTGCGCTTCATCGGAGAAGTGATCGACGCACTCGCCAGTGTGATGGGCGCCGGGCGGATTGGCCTTCGTATCTCGCCGGGAAACCCCTACAACGACCATGTTGATGCTGACCCCGAGACGACCTATGCGGGGCTTCTGAAAATGGCCGAGGACAAGAGCGTCGCCTGGGTCCATGCGATTCGCATGCCCGCTACCGGGATCGATAGCCTCTCGCTGACGCGACAGCATTACTCGGGGACGTTGATTGGCAGCGATAGTTACACAGCTGATGAGGCGGAGAGCTGCATTGCGAACAAGGAAGTGGACGCAGTCTCCTTCGGTCGTTTGTACATCGCGAACCCAGACCTTGTCGCACGTTTTAAAGCGAACGGGCCTTTTAATCAAATGGATAAGCGGACGATTTATGGTGGGGAAGGGACTGCAGGATACACCGACTACCCCGTTCTTTCGGATGATGCGTAACGCTTTTTGAGGCTGTAACGTACCCCCAAACAAAAAAAGAAAGGAGAGCGCCATGCCAATGCCGACGGATGTGCCTGTCATCGACCTGATGCTCGCTGTACCGAATGACGACACCTCGAACTTTTACGATTTCATTCGTCCGCTGCTGATGGACGAGCAAAGTCGGCAGATGTTCAAGATGCCTGCGCAGTACATGTTTAAGGACCTCCCCAAGGTCGGCAAGCGTGACGATTACATTGCCTACACCCTAGAGAAGATGGACGAGTTCAACATCGAAAAAGCCATGCTGGGTGTCGATGAAGGGCAGTACGAGACCCAATGTGAGGCTGTTAAAAAGCATCCAGACCGCTTCTTTGCCTCTTACGACTGTAATCCAAATAACGGTATGGAGGAGGTCCGTAAAATTCGTCGACTCAAAGAGGAGTACGATATTAAGTCAGTCAACGCGTTCCCGGCGGGCCTCTGTCCTCAGGTCTCGCTGTCCGACAAGAAGTGGTACCCCATCTTCGTTACGTGTATCGACCTTGATATTCCGTTCTGCCCTTGCGTCGGTGTTCCTGGCCCCCGAATCCCCATGGAGCCTCAAAAAGTAGAGCACCTAGACGAAATTTGTTGGTTTTTCCCCGAGTTGAAAGTTGTCATGAAGCACGGCGCTGAGCCCTGGACCGACCTCGCTTGGAAGCTCATGTTGAAGTACGAAAACCTGTACTACATGACCAGCGCCTTCGCGCCAAAGCACTACCCGAAAGACATCATTAACTTTGCCAACACCCGTGGCGCCGACAAGATTATGTACGCCGGCTATTTTCCCATGGGCCTCTCACTGGAACGTATCTTCGGCGACATGCCTAACGTTCCGTTCAAGGACGAGGTATGGCCGAAGTTCCTTCGGGAGAATGCGAAGCGGGTGTTTAAGGTATGACACCCACTGCGTTTTTCGGCTTAAATCTGAGCGCCCCGTGCACGCGCATTAGCTAAAGAGCGATAGGCGGCCTACAGGCAAGGTCAATCGTTCAGACGCTACAGCGTGGCGTTTTTCGCCAGTATAAAAGCACCCTGAAGACCTGAGTAAGAGCCCAGTAGCGGAGCGGAAATAAGATTCTTGATTGAGTCCTCACTGTTGAGAGATGCGATGTATCCGCCGAGCGTTTTTCGGCACTGGGCTCTTACCTTTGTAAGCAAGCCTGTTGTGCCCATGACACCGCCCCCAAGTACGATGAACTCAGGTGCATAGTGAAGTACAAGATTCGTGCAAAGCGTACCTAAGTAGTAAGCCTCTATCTCGTGCGCAGGGTGGTTCTCAGGGAGTTCAGAGAGGCTTGCACCCCAGCGCGCTTTGATTGAAGGTCCCGAGGCAAGCCCTTCCAGGCAGTCGCTGTGGAAAGGGCAAATACCCGGTGCGTTGTCTTCAGGGTGCCTTGACAACTTTATGTGCCCTAGCTCTGGATGCAGAGTTCCGGATATGAGACTACCCCCTACGAATACGCCGCCTCCAATACCAGTGCCAACGGTTACATAGACAAGGTTGTTACACCCGTCTCGGGCAGCTGTTTCGGACAGCGCTGCAGCACTCACGTCTGTTTCCAATGATACCGGGACACCAAACTCCCGTTCGAGATCGGAGACAAAGTTATAATCTTGCCACCCGGGCTTGGGGGTGCTGAGCACGCGACCGTAGTCATCGTTTTTTGGATCCACAACAATTGGTCCAAAGGTGCCGATACCAATGCCTTTTAATTCTCTGTTACCGATCGCTTGTTGAATGGCACGCTTCACGTCAGTCATTGTTTTCTGTGACGATCCAGTTGGAAGGGTAGTGGTTACACAGTCTTGGTAAGAGTGGCCTACGCCTACAACGAATTTCGTACCACCGCCCTCAATGGCAGCGAATACACCTTCCTTCTCACTACGCATATCTCGTTACCCCAGCCGATCTTTCGTTAAGTTGAAATACTGATTTGCCAAACACATGCCAAAGAGAATTGCGGCACATGCCATCGTAAAGAGAAAGCCGTAAGCGACATTGCCAAAGGCATCACCCAACACAGCCATGATCAGCGGGCCGATGGCGGCGGCTGCGGCCGTAAAAAATAGTAGGGTGCCCGCAATCGCACCGTGCTGGTCTGATTTAAAACAACTAATGCCCTTTGAGTTAAGAGTCGGGTAGATGACCGACATAAACAACCCTGAAAGCGGAAGCAACCAAACCGCATATTCCACACCTAATAGAACTGCGCCTGCGTAACACGCCGCAACCATGCCGCTAAAAATTGTCAACGTTGTTTGCCATGACAGGTGGGAAAGTACCCAGGCGCCTAAGAATCGCCCACTTGCCCGTAAAACGAAAAAGGTGGTTAGCGCGTAGGCCGCAGCGGTGTCGTACCTTCCTGTGTAGGAAGCAAGATAGGTCGGCATCCACACATAAATAGCGGCCTCGGCGATGACGTAGAGTGCGATTGCAGTTGAGAAGCCTATGGCGTAACGATCTGAGATCAACTCCAGTGGAAAAGACGTTTGCTCCGCGGACTGTATCTCCACTGAGTATTTCGGAAATGGTGCTCTGCTAGTCATGCCCATTACCAGCAGGCACATGACGCCGGCCAGCACATAAAGGTACGTCCAGTGGACATCCCGACTTAAGAGGAATGTAACAAGTGCCGGCCCTACAATTGCTCCCACACCGAAGAAGCCCTCGGCAAAATTCATTGTTCGGGTATGTTCTTCCTGAGTCTCGCTGGCATCGCCAACCAATGCTAGTGCTGCCGTTTTGAATATACCTATCGACAACCCCATTATGAAAATTAACACGAGGAGTGCGAGAAACTGACTAGCAATTGAAAACGTTAGACAGGCGGTGGCAAACAATCCCATACCCGTCAGCAATGCATATTTTCGACCCTTTGTATCGGCAAGACGCGCTAACAAGCCTCCCGCTAATGCAATTGCGATCATTGTTGCGTAGTGGAAGCTGCCAGCTTGCGTTAGTGAGAGGCCGTATTCCTCCACTACCACAGGAATAATGACGCCAACCGCATCCGTAGTAACCGCAAATATAAAAAATAGGGCGTAGGTGAGCCATCGAGCAGCTCGATAGTCACTTGTCGGTGCGTATGAGGTTTCTGATCCCATATTTGTTCACGCTCTGTGATTATTTCAATACGAAGATGAACGATAAAATAAAAATTTGCAACCGGTTGCAAATTGTTTTGCAATCGGTTGTAATCAAAATGCAATCGATTGCATTGCTAGGTCTGATGAATGTGTCTAAGCGGTGTGGGATGCGCCATCATGAATAATCAAAGATAAAATCTGATGCGGTGGTAGCTCGAAACAAACGAGCATCGTTATCGATAGGAGAAGCGAAAATGTTTAATCAAAAGGTGTTGAACCTAGCGACTGGTCTAGCTTTATTGACCATTGCTGACGGAGCCGCAGTTGCACAGGAGCTGGAAGAGGTAATAGTTACGGGCGTTGCTCGAGAGGGTGTCAGTAAGCTCGAAGCTAGTGTTTCAGTGAGCTCATTGACGCAGGAGGATATTGAGAAGATCGCACCCCGTTCGGTCGCTGAAATTTTCCGAAGCCTTCCCGGTATTCGCGCTGAGAGTTCTGGCGGTAACGGAAACGCGAATATCACTGTACGAGGTATTCCACTCGCAACGGGTGGCTCAAAGTACATGCAGATTCATGAGGACGGCTTGCCGGTTCTTGAATTCGGAGACATGAATTTCGCTAACACCGACAATTTTATTCGCTATGACTGGACACTCGGGCGTGTGGAGTCAATTCGGGGTGGGTCGGCTTCCACGACGGCATCTAACTCACCCGGTGGCATTATTAACTTAATCAGTAAGACCGGCGGCGACGAGGCCGGCTCTGTTGGTATTTCCTTTGGAGCTGATTACGACGAGTTTCGAACTGACTTCGAGTACGGCGGTCGGATTAGCGACTCCATGTATTACCACGTGGGCGGTTTCTTCCGCGATGGAGAAGGCGTGCGAGAAACTGGATTCAATGGTGACAGCGGCGGGCAAATAAAGTTTAACTTAACCAAAGAGCTAGATGATGGTTTTCTGCGATTCTACTTTAAGCAGCTCGATGACAAGGTCACCACTTATCTACCGTCACCCGTACGTGTTAACTCCAATGGTAGTTTTGGTTCGGTACCTGGTTATGACGCGTCCAGCCAGACACTGCACTCGCAGCAGACCGCGAACATCACCACATTTGATCCCTATGGCAATGCAATGGAGAGATCAGTCTCTGATGGGATAGAGTCAAAAGTTGACGCATTTGGGTTTGAATTTGACAAAGAAGTGGGTGATGGCTGGTCCGTCAATAACAAATTCCGAAGAAGTTCTATCAGCGGTGGTTTTATTTCGCCCTTCACAGATGGCTTCGCGGGGGGAACGGATACTATCACTGGGAAGGGAGCGTCGCTTTGTGCTGACGCTAGTATTAACGGGCAGGCGCTTGACTGCACTAACGTGATTGCAACGATAAACGGGGCTGCGGCACCTGGGGATCAGTTGGCGTTCACCAACCTGTTATTCGACACGTCGTTTAATGACGTAGGCTTGTTAGTCAATGACTTCAGTGTGAGCAAGTCTTTCGACAGACTCAATTTTGACGCCGGTATCTACTACAGCAAGCAGAGCATCGATATAAGCTGGAATAGCTGGCACACCCGTATGCAGACCTTGGATGGCGCTAACTCAGAGAACATTCATTACGTGGCTGTTGGTGGTACGACCGATGCCGAAGGTAACCCAGTCGATGTTGTTCTCGCGGACAACGGTGCCGTTACACAGTCGTTCCTGAGTTGGGATTGGGACCTTGAGTACACCACATTTGCTCCTTATCTGAACCTTGGTTTCCAAGTGAGTGAACAGCTTTACGTTGATGCTGGAATTCGGCGCGATAGTGTGGAAGCTGCAGGGCGCCGCTTGGATGGTTGTTGTGGCGGTAACGTAGATGCCGACCTTAATGGTAACGGTGTTATCGATCCGCTACTTGAGAGCACTGCAGGTGTTTCAGCTGGCTTCATCACGGGTGGTGTTCGGGTTTTAAACGAGAACAGCTCAGCCGTAACAAACGTTAACTATGACGCGGACAACACGTCCTTTACTCTGGGAGCAGCTTATCTCTTAAGTGATGACAGTTCTGTCTTTGCGCGCTTTTCGTCTGGTGGACGGGCAATTGGAGATCGATTAACCCAAATTGGTGGGGCACTCAATACTGACGGCTCGCTAACCCGAACAACCGATGGCTACGACGATGTGGAGCAGTTCGAGGTTGGCTATAAAAAGCAAGGTGAAAATTGGGATGTCTACGTCACACTCTTCGATACTGCTGTTGAAGAGACCAACGCTGAAATCACCTCAGGACTGACGTTTATTCGTGAGTATGAGGCAACGGGCATTGAGCTAGAGGGCAATACATCATTTGGAAATGGTTTTAGTGTTTCTGGCAATGTCACTTGGGTAGACGCTGAAATAGCTCGAGATGCAAACAATCAATCCATTGTGGGTAACACTCCGCGCCGACAGGCTGATGTCATTTACACCATCACGCCTGAGTACGCGGTCGGCAACTTCGCAGTAGGTGCGTCAATTGTTGGTTCGACTGAGTTCTACATGCAAGACAATAACGACCTTAAGCAAGATGCTTACAACTTAGTACATCTCTTTGCGCGGTACGACATTACCGAAGATCTTGTGGTGACGTTCAACGTTAATAACCTTACCGATGAATTCGTTGTAACTGAAGCCGAAGAAGGGTCCGCAGCTCGGGGTGCTTTTGTTAGAGCACGTCCGCTCAGCGGTCGCTCAAGCGCTATTGGCGTTCGATACAGCTTCTAAACACCTTTACCACGACCTCCATAACCCCCTTCACATTGAAGGGGGTATTTTCTAGAGATTTTTATGATCGATTTTTTTGAACAGGGTATACGTCATCAGGACTTATTCCTTTGGGATGCATGGTCTGTCCAAAAAGATGGTGTGATCAACCTCTTTACCCTCTCAATTCCTCGTGCTGATGAGAAGCAACGGCCAATTAGTCCAGATGACAGGAATTCGCATCAATTTAGTATCTTCCGCTTTGAGTCCATCGATAACGGTATTACTTGGAAAGCGAAGGGGATTCATCGCCGCCCCAACCCTTCCTGCCTCTATCAGTCTGGAAATGTCTGGAGTGGTTCGGTTAGTTATATCGACGAAACTCTGGTTGAAACATTTACCGGCATCAAAGCCGACAGTGCTGAGCGGCCGTTCATCCAAAGCCTCTTCATCGCAGAACTTGACACCGAGTTTGGAAGTAAAATGCCTCAGTGCCTCGTGTCATCAGAACGTGACTATGAGCAGATTTTAGATGCAGGTTATTTTCTGCAACCCAAGCAGCAGCTGGGGAGCGTTGAGGGTGAGGCAGGTGGTTGCATAACAGCCTGGCGGGATCCGTTTGTGTTTAGTGCGGACGATCAGACCTTAATAGCCTTCGCCGCAAAAAGCGCCGACGCCGCGCCGGCTATAGGATTATTGCAGCTCACGGGGGAAATCTCCGATCCTCGTCCTCAGCTTTTACCACCCGTGATTCTTCCCGACACGCGAGACTTTACGCAAGTGGAAATGCCCAAAATTGTCTTTATCGATGCTCTAGGTGCTTACTTGATGCTCTGTTCGACAACTGATCGACAATCAGAGTGTCAACCGGGGTCTCAGGTTGATAGTCGGTTACGCCTCTACGTTGCACAGCGCGTTCAAGGGCCTTGGAAATCTGCTGGGACACGGACCAGCATAATCGATGGTGTTGATGGACTTTTTGGGGCGACAATCCTGGAGGTTGATGAGGTGGCAAGTCGTTTAATCTGCATTGCGCCCTATACTTCAAGCGCCTGCGAGGCGCTTTCTCTTAGCTTTGCGCCAAGATTTTTTATAGACTTGACCGATGTTGGGGTCAAGCAGCAAATCCACGCCTATTTTGATTAGGACACTCCCGTGAATAAGCGCGTGGATATGGCTCGCCTCGCGGAGTTAGCCGGCGTCTCAAAGTCGACGGTGTCTCGAGCATTAGCGGATTCACCGCTCGTCAGCAAAGAGACCAAGCGCGAAATTATGGCCCTGGCTGCTGAGTCGGGGTACACGCTCAACACAGCGGCAAGAAACTTCCGGTTGGGGCGGACAGCGATTGTCGCTGTAGTACTTACGCTTCAACCAGACTCCCCCCAAACAACGAACGACCCGTTCTTCATGTCGATGATTGCAGAGATTGCAGAGCAACTTCGTGAGCGGGGGTACAACACATTACTGTCGCACGAGCGGCTTACTTCCGCCGATTCATTTTTGCAGTCGCAGACCTATCAAGGCAGTGACGGTGTGATCTTTATTGGTCAGGGGCAGCTGCACGAAACGTTGAATGAACTTGCCGAGAAAGGTCTAAAGATGGTGGTTTGGGGAGCTGATTTGCCAAATCGGCTTTACTCTCTAGTGGGCAGTGATAACGAGCTTGGAGGGTACCTTGCTTGCCGCCATCTAATCTCGCGTGGTTGTGAAACGATAGGGTTTATGGGAGATGTTAACTATCCAGAACCTAAATTGAGACATGCGGGCTACTTTAGGGCGCTTAACGAAGCCGGTTTGACTGAGCGAGCGCCAGACATTAATTCCGAGGTTTCCTTTAACCCTATCTATTCTAGGGACGCAATGCGATCTTATCTTTGCAACAATCCGCATATCGATGGACTGATTTGCTGCTCGGACCTTATTGCAATGTCTGCAATTTCATTGCTACAAGAGTTGGGAAAGATAGTCCCCGATGACATTCGTGTCATCGGCTATGACAACCTTACGTTGGCAGCGATTACCCATCCTGCACTAACCTCGGTTGATCAAGATATCTCATTGGGCGCAAGACAACTTTGTGATGCACTATTTGCACAGCTTGAAGGTGACATGCGTTCTGACCAAATAGAAGACGCCCGACTTGTCATCCGGGCGAGTGCTTAATAGAACCTTTCGTCAGCCAAACATTTACACCTAAGAGATGTTGTACCCTTCAATTGAAGCCTTCAAGGCGTGTGCAGCGTCAGGCACGGCAGCGGTTATGTGCTTTCCCCTCATCGTGGATACATACTCGCCTTTCTAGCTATGCAAAGGCGAGGCTCCTCACGCACGTCTTTTTGTAAGAAAGCCGCAGTAAAAAAAGAGATCAACCCTTTAATTTACAATGTCTTTGCGACCCCAATGTCACTGAAAATTCGCACTGAATCCGCACCGACCCCTTCTATGTTTTCCCTAAAACGGAACTAAATTCCGACTCTGCAGTGCGGTCTGCCACTCACGATGCAGGGAAGTAAACGCTGATGGCGTCGACAATACAGGCGGGCTTCTCAGCACCTTCGGCTTGCATGACAATGCGCAGGACCATTTTGATGCCGCCGCTCGCTTCCTCGACGGACACCACGGTACCCGTTGCAGACAACTTAGAGCCGACAGTGACAGGAGAGGGGAAACGCGTTTTCTCCGTGCCGTAGTTAACGCCCATGGCGATGCCGCGGACTTCGATGATCTCAGGCATGAACTTCGCAGCGAGCGACATAGTGAGGTAACCGTGAGCAATCGTCGCACCAAACGGACCATTCGCGGCTTTCTCTGCGTCGATGTGGATCCACTGATGGTCACCGGTTGCATCCGCGAACTGGTTGATACGCTCTTGTGTGATTTCCATGCTGGGGCTAGGCCCTAAGGTCTTCCCTACAAGTTCGTATAGGTCTGCCGGTGATTCGATAATAGTTTTAGTCATGCTTTGTTCCTTACAAATTTCAGCGAAGCGCTGTCGCAATAATATGAGGGTTCTAATGAGCGGCCTCTACTGTGCCACATCTGTTGGTCCCGTGTGGCCATCCTGATGTCATAGACATCATTGTTTCAGACGATAAATCCGGTTGGTGACTCGACTGATTCAAGGGGCATAATGTGCTTTGAATATACAAGCTAGAACGTAAGTGGATTAGCGCCCAGTAATGCGGCGCAGGTGGGGCGTTTATGTCAGATCTATCTGGAAAGGTATGCTTGGTTACGGGAGGTGCTGGCCACATAGGCCGAGCGATCTGCGAGTCCCTACTGGCCGAGGGCGCAGCGGTTATAGCGGTAGGCCGGCGCGAGCCTGCAGATCCGATCGAATCTCAGGGTCGCGAAGCCACGTTCTACAGTGCAGACATCCGCGATTCCGCTGCATCTGAAGCACTCATGGACTTTATAAACGAGCGTTTTGGGCGACTGGACATTTTGGTTAACAACGCTGGTGGTGGACCGCCTGTAGCGGCAGCTGATGCGAGCCCTGAGTTGACGCAGAAAATCATCTCATTAAACCTATTGGCACCGCTTGTATTGTCACAACAAGCGTACTCACTTCTCGCTCAAGCGCCGGAGGGTGGCTCGATCGTTAACATCGCCAGCGTCAGCGGCGCACGTCCATCCCCGGGTACGGCGGCATACGGCGCTGCGAAAGCCGGCTTGCTCAACGTCACCAAGTCATTGGCAATGGAGTGGGGGCCAGCGATACGGGTTAACGCTCTGATAGTGGGTTTAGTGCATAACGATGCTGGCGTTGAACACTACGGCGGTGAGGAGGGCTTTAAGCGGGTGGCTGATATGCTGCCATTGAAACGCATGGCCTCACCACAAGATGTGGCGAATGCTGTAATGCTGATGTGCTCTGATCGCGCTTCTTACATCTCAGGTGCTAATTTAGAAGTGGACGGGGGCGGTGAGGTCCCCGTCTTTTTGCACCTCGCTAGCGAGTCGTCGAAAGCCAAATAGGTGACGTCCACGCGCGCTCACGAATTGTCGGCGAATAAAACGGATCGGTTTCGGGATTGGTACAGCAGATGCCGTAAATATCGCCGGAGTCGCCATTTTCATTTGCTAGCGCATTAGCGGCGTCAGCTTCAGCTGCACAACTTTCTGAGAAGGGGTTTACACCGGCCGCCTGGCACTGGAGCGTGCTCCAGCGGCAACTGGGGGTCTCCAAGATCCGCGCATAATAAAACGCAGATTCGCCTGGCCGATAACTTGGGTCTCTCCAAACGGTGCAAAGGTTTGCATGTCCTGGCGCAGTGGCTGCACAGCTGTTCATATCGACACCGAGTCCTTGTGTTTCACTGCCCAACACGTCAACCACACGTTCATGTGTTGCGCCGTTTTCATCAACCCAGCCCTTAATGATCTGAATTCGCTCGAGCGGGTTGGCCGGGTATTGCGCGGTGCCGTGATCACGTTGCGCACTGATGAAGAAACGAGGAGCAGCATCTTCATTTGTACGCTCCAAAACGCCTCCCATGGGAACGCCAGACGCATAGGCCTGATCCAACGCATTGGGGTCATCGCATAGGTTAGCGTCGTAATCGCCGGCAAAGAAACGAACAATAGGCCGTGTACCCGAGGTCGCATAGGTTTCACGATTCCTCATGGCCTCGAAGAGGGCGTCTCTCCGATTTTCTTCAGCCCAGACAACCGCAAGGCCTCCAGGGTTGGAAACGAAGTGATCCTGCAGATTTCTGAAGGTCGCGTCCCGAGAGCCCAGGTGACCCACGTAGTTTCTTTCCATAGCGCCACCCGATGTTGCGGTATGGGTGTCGGTACTCCCAATAAAACCCTGCCGAAAGGGGTTCACTCCGGTGTTTTGCTCCAGCGCTAGTCCGTCTTTGAGCACATTGCGCATCATATTTCGGCGACTGAAGTTCGCGACATCAACGGGGAGACCTCGTTCGGACCACATTTTGCCCTTCACGCTACCCAGCATGGAAAGGTTGTCGGATGGAATTTGCTCGAAGTCACAAAGTTCGTCCTCGGTATCGATTCCAATGCCGGCCAGCCGATCAAAGCGGCACTCCGACGCGCCTTTGTGCTGCACCAGTTCTACCAAAGGCTCGATCTCGAGACGGTCAATCGCCTCCTGCTCGGTCGCAGGGTCTGGAAACATTAAACCGCCACCTAGGTTGGGGTTATGCGGGATGGCTAAGACATCACAGTCATCATCAGCTTCAAGACATTGTGCTCTGAGTTGGCGCCAGAGCTCGGGGACAGAACTATTGGTATCGAAGACGGAAATAGGCAGCCGCGTCACCTGCTCGCCTTTGAAGATGACATTTCTGTGCAGGTTCGCCATCTCTTGCCCTTGGGTGTACTCATAACCGACAAAGGTTGTGAAGGAGCAGTCCTCAGAGCGATCGTAATGCCGCTCAGCGGCTTGCTGAATGTCATCCCATACATTGAGCGCATTCTCTTCACAATTCCCAAGAGAGCAAACCATGCCACGCTCAGGGGCCTCACCTTCCATGCCACCAGACATTGTCCAGAGTGACGCAGCGTAGAGCTGCACCCAAAGATTCTGCGCGCGCGACATGATACAGACCGGCGTCCACCAAGCGGCTTGCATCCAGTCGCTATCACACAGCGCGACTTCTCCCAAAAACTGTCCGTGATCGGTGACCGCGGCAAAGTCAATCGGCCTGTCGATTTGCGCCGATATGGTTTGCTCGCCATAGGCATCGGGTAGCGTAATGACGCGTCCTTTGGCGTATTCATAGGCACCATCGGGGTCATTTTTCTGATTCGAGAGGAATGAGTCGAAGGAGTACCGCGTGTGGATATGGAGGTCTCCGAAAAAAGGCAATTTTGTGTCGGAGGAGACAGCACAGGGCGTCTCATCCGCGGCTTGAACTGAGAGTCCTGCGAAAGCTCCGATCGTCATTATCGAGCTAGCTACCGCACGCTGCGCGTACTGCTTAAGTTTGCCATGACTGCTCATATTGGTGCCCTCGTGGTGGATGCCGTTGCGTATTGGATTCAGCTGCCGTGCAACCCGCATAACGCCTTAATTAAGCGCATATTATCGGTTTTAGAGATGCACACTGATTATGAAGTGCCATTAAACGGAGGCATCGGGGCGCATCATTGCGTCGTGCGCACCGTCAATGAAGAGTGTCGACCCCGCCACGTAGGCGCCCTGAGGTGACAGTAGAAACATCGCGAGATTTGCAACGTCGGCTGCCTGTCCAGGTCTTCCCAGCGGAATTGAATCCACAAAAGCTTTGATGAGAGGTCCGTACTCTTCGTCATTCTCTACCGCTTGTGTCATCGGCGTAGAAATGTAGCCAGGTGCTAAGGCGTTAAACGAGATACCTCGCTGGGCCAAGCCGGGTGCCGTTCGTCGCATGAAGCGCGCTACAGCGTTCTTACTGCTCGCATAGCACTCGTGGCCATTGAGCTCGGCACCCAGTGCTACTGCGTTTTCCTCGGTGCCGTCTAGCAGCATGTCAATCAAGTCCGGTCGTGAACTCATGGGCGCCGAATTTGAGCTGATAGCGATAATTCGGCCTCCCTGTACAACATTAGCGGCTAGCCCATCAATGACCTCGGTGGTGCCAAAGTAGTTTATGGCCAGTATTTTCCCGGTGTCGGGGAACTGCGATGCCACGCCGGCACAGGTAATGACGCCATCGATCGCGGGAACTTCAGTGGCCACCGTGCTAATCACGGCTTGCCGCGCCAGGGGGTCTCCTAAGTCGGCAAGGTAGTCGCCGTCTTTTAAATCAATGACGACCACATGATGGCCTTGATCGCGAAGCTGGCCTTTAATTTCAGCGCCAATACCTGTCGCGCCACCGGTTAGAACATAGGTTCCCATTGTGCCCTCCTGTACGGTTAACTCGCGGATTGGTTAGTCGCGTTTCTTGCAATATTGGCCTCGATAGCCGACCCAGGTAAAGCCGCCATGCCACCGTCGACCTCAAGGATCTTCCCGCTGACAAAGCCCGATGCGTTTGAGGCAAGGTAGAGGGCCGCAAGGGCAATGTCGTCCGGTTTACCGAGTCGGCCCTGCGGTATCCATCTTACGGTAGCGTTGTGAATATCTTCGTTCTGCGTGATGAAGGCGGTACTCGGTGTTTCAATCGCGCCTGGTGCAATACCGTTGACTCGAATATTCGGAGCTAATTCATAAGCCAGAATTCGCGTCATCTGATCCATGCCCGCTTTCGCCGCGCCATACGCCGCAAAGTTACGGTCGACCATCCAACCGAGTGCCGACGAAACATTGACGATACTTGCCTGCGGCGCCGCTTTTAGTAACGGTAAGGCTAAGTGTGTCAGGGTGTAGGCTGACGTGAGGTTTATGTCGAGCGTGTCTACGAACCGTGCTTTAGTGACCTTCTTTAAAGAGCCGTAGCCTTGTCCGGGCGCCCCAGCGTTGTTGATGAGTATGTCGAGGTGTCCCCATTGCTCAGTGAGTTGCATGGTGACATCGTTGAGCGCTGATTCGTCGGTAACATCGCAGGCGAAAGCGAGCGCCTCTCTACCATAAGATCGAACGTCAGTTGCGACAGCCTCTAAGTCTGCCTGCGTCCGGGCGACAAGCGCCACGTCAGCACCCATCTCGGCGAAGGCGGTCGCTACGCGCGCCCCAATACCCTTACCGGCGCCGGTGATCAGCGCCTTTTTTCCTTTGAGACTAAAGTAGTCAGTTATCACATTAGGTTCCTTTCTGAGTGCGACGCGTCATTATGGGTTGTAGTCCATTTAGGCTTGTCGACAATACGGCACACAAGATAGAACGAAGTCTTCGGGCAAGGAATACGCGCTCGTGGCGATTCGTAGTCTAAATTGACCATTAAAAAGAAGGTGATAGGCAAGGTGGCAGAGTTAATAGGTAAGGCATCGTTGGTTACAGGGGCCGGTGTAGGCATTGGTCGCGCAATTGCAGTGAAGCTTGCAAGCGAGGGAGCGAGTGTTTTAGTTGTTGATTTCAATGAGGAGACCGCTCGCGAGACGGTGGGCCTTATTCGTAATGCGGGCGGACAGGCTGAGCTTTTTGTCGCGGATGTGAGTGATGAGACCCGTGTCTCAGCGATGGTCGAGACCGCAGTCAGTACATGGGGTTCGCTCGACATTGCTTGCAACAGCGCTGCCGTGAGTCGCGGTTCTGGGCCGATTCATACCTTTGAAAAAGCCGTTTTTGATCAGACGTTGGAACTCTGCCTCACCAATACGTTTTTGTGCATGAAATACGAGATCGAGGCCATGCTCGCGCAAGAGAGCGGGGGCAGCATTGTTAACATTTCTTCCAATGCGTCACTTCGTGGGCAGCCCTATAACACGGCGTACGCAGCGGCGAAGAGTGGCGTAAACCTACTCACAAAGAGTGCTGCTTCAGAGTACGGTCACAAGGGGATACGCATAAACGCGGTCTCGCCTGGGGTCATTAGAACGCCCGGTGTCGAAAAGTACTTTGAAGAGCAACCGAAGATTGCAGAGGGCTTAAAACAAGCGGCGGTGATGCGTCGTTTGGGTGAGCCTTCTGAGATCGCAGAGGCCGTCTCGTTCCTTGCCTCAGACCGCGCTTCATTTATTACAGGCCAGTTACTGAGCGTTGACGGCGGGGCCGCCGTTAAGTAACCCTTCGTCTAGTAATAACGTCTAAGTCCAACTTACACAGTGCGGACCCTCGGACCGCACTTAGCCCATGTTGACTTGACCGCCGTCGATAGCAATTGACTGTCCGTTGACGTAGCGCGACTCGGGTGAACACAACAGGGCGACAAACTCACCAATATCATCTTCACAGTGGCCGATACGCTTCATCGGTACAGTCTCAGCGAAGGCCGCAGCCTCCTCTGGGCGCCACTGCTCCCACATTTCGAGCGCAGGCGATTTTGCTAACGGCAGGATGGTATTCACTCGAATGCCCAGATTGCCCCATTCGCAGGCGGCGCCGCGTGACAGCGCGCGTATCGCCTCTTTTTCCGCCGCATAAACCCCATAGGTTGAACTGTCCCATCGCTTCGCCGCAGCAGTGGCGAGATTGATGATGTTGCCATCACCAGAGGCGATTAGGTGAGGTTGCGCAAGCTGCATCATTCGAAGCGTCGCCATTGGGCCCACTTTGAGCCCTTGCTCGAAGTCCTCAAGCGACGTCTCCATCAGCGAGTTAATGGTTGTTGTTACCGCGTTATTAACCAGAATGTCCAGGCGGCCATAGGTGGCAACGGCTTGCTCGACAAGACCATCGAGCGCTGAAAGATCAGAGATATCACAACCCATTGCGGTGGCCTCGACACCAAACCGTTCACTGATTTGAGCGACCGTGTTCTCACATTTGCTCAATGTTCTGCCGACGACGACCACTTTGACACCGCGCTTTGCCAAAGAAAATGCAATGCCTTGTCCAATACCTTGCCCCGCACCTGTGATGAGGGCTACCTTGCCTGATAGGGGTGAGTTCTCAGCCTGGTTGCTCATAGTGTGTCCTTGATAAAAAAACGTTAGTCGATGCGTTGCTCGGTCATGTGAATGACGGATGACTTCTCCAGATTTAGCACCCGCTCACTGCTCTGTGTGAGACGGTGTATGTGAGCCATCATTTTTTCTTGGTCATCGCCGTCAGCAAAGAAGTCAGTCAGCGAGTCAGCGGCCTCTATCGGAAACAGTTCTTCCACGATCCCATCGAGCCGATCGTGGGATGATCTCATTACAAGGTTTTGGCGGTAGCCCACATTGTTTTGCGTTTCTACCGCAACCGATGCGTGTTCGTGGAACCAGATCCGGCGCAGCGCGTCATCCGGCAAGCCTCCAGCTCTCTCAAAACTACACAACTGAAGCGTACCTGCGAAGGTCTCATTGCTCCCTAGTGGATGAGGAATAGGGCTGGTGCCTACGCACCAATGTGCCTCGCCGCTAAGCTTGTGCGCTACCTCCACTGCCACATCCCACTGGACGCTGTCGCTATCATATTCGAGTGCGAGCCGACTCGTTGGGAGTCTCCCTGTGGGGTTTCGAGTCCACATTGAGGCTCTTTCACTGTGTGCATCGCACTTTGCGAAGTGAGTGACGCGCGCCGCCGGTAGTAGCGCGCGAGCGTTATCTATCTGTTCGCGACTCGGCGGGACGCCATAAAATAACACCAAGAGCCTGTAGCATTCGCTTTCCCCTGACGCTTCATCACTCACCAAAGTAGCGCTCCTTAATACGGGTCTTCAGCAATTTTTTTAGTGCGTTTCGCGCGAGAGGCTCATCTGTAAATACGATGGCTGCGGGCACCTTGTAACCGGCTAGTCGCTGCTTGCAGAATGCCGCAATCGCTTCGGGGTCTCTTTGATGGTCGGCTCTCATGCGTACAACGGCAGCCACCTGCTCACCCCATGCCTCGTCCGGTAGACCAATCACCGCAGCTTCTTCGCAGCCTTGTATTTCCAGAAGGCAGGCTTCGATTTCAGAGGGATAAACATTCTCACCGCCTCGGATAATCATGTCCTTGACGCGACCACAGATATACAAGAATCCTTCATCGCTGATGTAGCCGATATCACCCGTGGCCATCCAGCCATCAACGGGTTCGTCTGAGGGCTTTCCTCCTGAATAATAGCCCTGAATGGCGGCGGAGGATCGGACCCATATTTCGCCGGGCTCACCCTGTGGAAGGGGGTTAGCGTCTTCATCGCGGAAACTGAATTCGACGATAGGGCTAGGAAAACCTGAGGCATCTGGGCGCGAAGCAAAGTAACGCCCCGTGAAAGCGGCGCCTGAGCCCATTGTCTCGGTCATGCCCCAGCCACCGCCCGACATGGCGTTACCCGTTTTTGTTGCATAGAGCTCGGCCAGTAATTCAGGTGTTGCTGCGCCGCCAGCACTGACGTTTGCGAGATGGCTCGCGTGCTCGTCACCGAATTCCTCATTCTTCAAAAGCTCGAGGAGCATTACCGGCGCCCCCATGAGCACCGTAATTTTCTCGTCTTTGACGATTTGCAGCGCGTCCGCCACGTTCCACTTGTACATTATGAACAACGCGCGCCCGTGACGAAGGTTAATGAGCGCTTGAGAAAGCAGTCCGCTGATATGAAATAACGGGACAGCGAGCAACGTTTTCGGCGGCGTGGGGCTAGCGAGTTGCTGGTTCATCGCCTCTGTGTTGGTCATATAGGTAGCAGCGCCAATGAACTCAACGTTCATCAACGCTTGGCAGCAGTTAAAGTGGCTTAGAAGTGCGCCTTTGGGCCTGCCCGATGTGCCAGATGTGAACATCAGAATGGCAGGGTCGTGGCGATCCACGTTTACCGGCGAGGCTGGCTTGACATCATCCCGCGCCAAAATATCTGATAGTGCCGTTGTGCAGTCTGATGCGCTCTCACTCTCTAGTTGCTCCTGCGCATCAACGGATACGGCAGGCAAGATCTCGTTAACTGTGCGAATGAAAGCAAGGCGCTCCTGGTCGCCGAACACGAGTTGTGCGTTGCTGTCTTCAAGGCCTTGCTGCAGTTCTTGAGCTTTACCCCAGCTATTGAGTGGAACTGCCACGGCCCCCACTGTTATCACCGCGACAAAGGCTACGAGCCACTCGGGCCGATTGCGCATGGCAATCGCCACCCGGTCTCCCTGTGCGATGGACCCCTCATGGCTTAACCAGTCGCAAACTTGGTCTACCGCGCGGAAGAATTCGTTAAATGTCCAAGACGCACCTTGATACTGAAGGAAGAGCGTATCACCGTGCTGTCTTCCTGCAGACAGGAAGTTACCTAAGCTCGTCTCTGCGTTTTTAAACGCCTTTAGAGGGACGCCTCCTACCTCTACCGTCTCGACCTCAAAGGGTGCGGTGGGTGCGGTCAGTTGCGCAACGGCGTCAAAATAAGGTTTTGTAAATTCGGACATCAGGCGTACTTCGCTAGTATTTCTCAAACTCTAAACCAGAAGCGGAGGAGCGCACAGCCTCTCGATAGGCCCCATAGTCTAATCAGCCTATCGTTAAGGAGCGTCGTTGATTGCAGTAAAATGGGGGTCCGATAACCTGCCATCAGCAGAGGCGTGAGTAGAGCGATGAAGACAAGATTAACGGATCTTTTGGGATGCCGATATCCGATCATTCAAACTGCAATGGGGTGGGTGGCGGACGCCAAACTCGTCGCCGCGACAGGCGAGGCAGGTGGTTTCGGATTCCTGGCGGGCGCAGTGATGACCCCTGAGGAGATCGAACAGGGTATTCGTGCCATAAAGGCGCAGACTCAGGCGCCTTTTGGCGTGAATTTCCACATGTACGTTCCGTATGCGGAACAGATAGTTGATCTGTGTATTGAACATGAAGTGCGAGCAGTGAGTTATTCGCGCTCGCCATCGTCGTCCACGGTAGAGCGATTAAAAGCCGCTGGTATTGTTTGTATACCAACGGTAGGCGCCAAGCGTCACGCGATTAAAGCGGTTGAAATGGGTGCAGACGCAGTGGTTATTCAGGGCGGTGAGGGCGGGGGGCACACCGGTTCTGTCGCCACGTCGATCTTGTTGCCGCAGGTTCGTGATGCAATCGATGTCCCTATTGCTGCCGCTGGCGGCTTCCGCGACGGACGCGGTCTCGTCGCGGCGCTTGCCATGGGGGCTGATGGGATAGCTATGGGGACACGTTTTTTACTCACGCAGGAGTCGCCTGTGCCCGAGGCCACTAAGGCAATTTATTTGGGGACACCCCCTGAGAAAATTGTTGTGAGTACAAAACTGGACGGCTTGCCCCAGCGCATGATTGCTAACGCTTATTTGGGCAAGCTGATGCACGCCAGCCAGTTGGGGCTGTTACTTCGCGCAGTGAAGAACGGACTGGCTTTTAGTCGTATGCAAGGAGGCTCGCTCCTCGCTACCTTGGGCGGTGCCTGGCGGATGTATCGCACAGGTGATCTCTCCTTTGGACAGACTTTAATGGCGGCGAATGCACCTATGATGATTCAAGAGGCAATGGTCAAAGGGAAGCCTGACGCGGGTATTTTGCCGTCGGGACAAGTCGCAGGTTTGATAGAGGATTTACCTACGGTCTCAGACCTTATGGCCAATATCGTTGAAGAAGCAAATCGCTCAGCGCGCCAGGTGTCGTCAACGATGTCAGGTGAACAAAACACACATTAGGAGATTTGCTATGGCGTTTACGTCATCCGTCGAAGCGGGTATTGCTCAGCTAGTTTTCAACAAGCCCCCAGTCAACGCGTTTAACAGCGCGGAGTGGGCGGGTATTGCCGCTGAGATCAAGGCATTGGGTGCTCGTGATGATGTCACAGTCATCATCGTGCGTGCTGAAGGCAAAGGCTTCTGCGCTGGTGTAGATATCAAAGAGTTGGGTGCAGACCCCAACATGATCGTGCCGGTCAATAAGGGCAACTACGATACCTTCGAGGCGATCCACCGGAACCCTAAGCCTGTCATCGTCGCGTTACACGGTTTTGTCTTAGGCGGCGGCATCGGTATTGCTGGGGCAGCTGACATTATTGTTGCCTCAGAGTGCGCATCCTTTGGCGTGCCTGAAGTTGATAGAGGCGCAATGGGTGGCGGCGCACATTTACAGCGCATGTTCCCCGTTCAAAAAGTTCGCTACATGTACTTCACCGGTGAGTTTATTGACGCACAAGAGGCCTACCGCCTTGGAGCCGTTGAGCGTGTTGTACCTAAAGATCAGTTGGTCGATGTGGCGCTAGAAATTGCAGCAAAGATTGCCGAGAAAAGCACCATCATGATTACGCTTGCGAAAGAGGCGTTAAACGGCATTGAAGACGGCAACCTTGAGGCGAAGTACCGAAGCGAGCAGGGCTTTACACTGGAGGCTTACCGCCATCAGGACTCTCAGGAGGCCCGCGATGCGTTCAATGAAAAACGTGATGCGAGTTTTGATTAAAAGACTATTAAAACAATAGTTTGAAGATTAATAATAAAATTGATTGGAGGTTGGTTGTGATTGATTTTGATGCGGCAAAGGCGGCGTGTGAAACCTATGTTCGTTGCCTAACAGAGAGTGATCTCGAGGGATTGCTCGACCTATTCGCAGACGATGCGGCTATCGAAGACCCTGTCGGCACTGACTGGCGAGAAGGCAAAGACGTACTTCGCGGCTTTTACGCTGAAGCTTGTCAGGGTGTTTTAAAGGCCGAACTTACAGGTAATCCGCGCGTAGCGGGCAATGAGGTGGCGTTCCCTTTTAATGTGACTGCAGGGGCACCGGGCCAGGAAATGGTGATCAACATTATCGATATCTTCAAGTTTAACGATGATGGCAAGATAGCCACGATGCGGGCATTTTGGGGACCCAACAATGTGGCTAGCTAGCACCAAAAACGCATGTAAAAGCCACAGGCTTGATCGCCTTCAGTAGCGCGAGTTTGCGAAAAACTATGGGACGGGCCAAAACATTTATGCAAAAAAGCCAGGTCTTTTAGCTAATCGTTAATCTTTGCGGCTGTTGCGAACAAAAGGTTTAATTGGGCAAATCCTGTTGGGTCAATCCGTAGCAGCCGATTGGGCATGCCGCCGTATGATGGGTAGCTGCTGAAGGAGTGCTGATCCGACCAAAGATGGATTGCGCTTGTTTAACCAAACAAAAAAGCGTTCGGGCCAGCCGATATGTTCAGTCAATTTTTTTGTTTTCAAAAAAGCTATAAATTTCTCGGCCACGACTTCAGGAGAATCTACCGCGACCCCGATTTCTAAGTTCAACGCATTGACCGCGTCGCTATTTAAACCTGTGTTTGTCGCCCTAGGTGCAAAGTATCGAACGCGGATATCCGTATCTCCCAGCTCTCTTGCTAGGGCCTGAGAGAAACCTCTCAAAGCGAACTTAGTCGCAGAGTACGATGTGAATCCCGGGTAGCCAATAACGCCGAAGGTTGAGCCAATATTGATAATTTGTAAGGAATTTTTTGGCTCTGAAGCGAGTTGCTCCAGCAGTGCCTGAGTCAAGCACATGGGCGCAGCAATATTGGCTTGTATCAGTTCTTCAATGACCTGAGGTTTGGTCTCGGAAAATAGGCCAAATTGGCTCAGCCCTGCATTGTTGACCAGCAACTCCAATGACTCAGCTTTTGAAACCATTAACGCTACTAATGCATTGCGCTCCGCTGCCCGCGTCAGGTCAGCAACCGCAGTGTATACCCTCGTGTTGAATTTATCGCTTAGTGATTGTTTTAGAGAGAGTAGTTTGTCACCCCGTCGTCCCGTAAGCAGTAGAGAGTAACCTTCTCTGGCTAATGCATCAGCAAGCGCCTCACCGATACCGCCTGTTGCGCCTGTTATGACAGCGAGTTTGTTCATGGGCAAAGTGTCCTTGTAGATAATTACGTGTGTTTTAGAAAACCCATTGCGATCGCAAGACGTCTTTCTGAGAGAGGTACGGTGATTTCCCGGCGCCCATGCATGCAGCGTTTATTATCGATAAGAACCACATCCCCATTGCGCCAAGCGATTTCTGAGATCTCTGCTTCGCAGAGTGCAGATAGGTCTCTCAGCAATATGTCGTCCAAAGTTTTACCCTTTGCGTCTCGATACACGGGAGGTTCATAGTTGAATGATGGTCCAAGCAGTGCGTTAGCAAAGGCAGTTTGTCTGCAGAGGTTGTCGCTTCGGAGGGCTGGGAGCGTGAGCGTGTAGTCAATACCGCCATCGGCTCGCTTGCTGTACTGCTGTCCAGAGATGCTAGCGATGAAGGTATCTAAATCTGACTCGGTGATCCTCGTTTGATCCTCAATACCCCTCGCCTTGGCGATATAGCTTTGCCAGATTGATTTCGGCAAGTACCTTGTCATGGTGTAGGGAGCTGCAAGTCTCTCTCTAATTGAATTCGGAAGTGCTCGCACAATTGCACAACCGTCGCTGATGGTTGTTTGAGCCCCTGACGAGGCACTATTTACGCTGAAAAAAGCGACGATATCGGGTGGCAACGGCGTGTTGCCGTTTTCGATATGCAGTCCAACAGAGTCGCTCCCCGCGTCCACTGATTGAACGGATTCCGAGACATACTCCCTAGCAGGGTCAAAGGTCATTCTTGAGCATAGCCCCAATATGAGATGTTCAAATGTTTCGACAGTGTGATTTGTTTCTCGAAGTAGCACCCAGCCTCGGTGGGTTAATTCATCCAGTAAGGCATCAATGTCTGGTCGTTGAGCTTGGTAGACCTCCATCATGCTACTCCCCAGCTTGACCGAGATGCGGTCTCGAATTGCTTCGCGATAATCGCTCTACGTGGTTTGCCAGTCTCGGTCAGTGTTCCGTCCTCAACAGAAAATCGTTGGTCAGTTCTCACCCACGACATAACACGGGCATAGTCAGGCAGTCCCTTATTAACCTTCTCGACCATTGAGTACAGATGAGGATCATCTATGGTACTCGGGACGACCAATACAGCACTTAAACACGGTTGTGCATCACCGAAGACGATGGCCTGTTCTATGCTTGGTTGGGATAAAAGTTCCGCTTCTACCCACTCAGGGGAGATGTTGCGTCCAAAACTGGAAATCAGCGTATTTTTGATTCGCCCGGTTACGTGAAGGAACCCATCTTCATCAATGTATCCCGCATCGCCAGTTGCAATTTCAGTAAGCTGACTTTCATTTGAAAGATATCCCTGCATGGCTGCACCAGTTACCCAGATCTCGCCGTCTTCAGCTATTCTCACTTGCGCATGGGGTAGTGGTTTGCCTACGCTTCCAATGCGGTTGGCTCTGGGTGTGTTCAGTGCGACACAAGAGCCACATTCCGTGAGTCCATAGCCCTCAAATATCGATAGTCCGTATTGATGCGCGCGGTTCAGTAATTCAGGCGCAACCTTACCCCCGCCTACGGCTATAAACTTGAGTGAGCAAAGACTATCTACCGAATTAGATTCGAGAACATCCCGTAGCATTTGCGGTAACAATATGACGCTCTCTGCGCCGGTTGACTTTACTTGCTGGATAAAAGTTTCCGCGTCGAATTGATGATTCGAAAGAAGACCCAGTCGCTCAGGTGCTTCCACGCAAATAGTCCGCCCCATCCAGAGTGTTAGGTAAATACCAGCCACGTTCTCAAGCAGGGTAGAGAAAGGTAGGAGACATAAGTGAGAGCCCAGTTTGGAAGGCTCTAGTGCCCTCGCTAGGCTGCTAGTTATCTTGAGTAGCGTGTCAATGCGAAGACAAGCACCTTTGGGCGAACCTGTACTGCCCGAGGTGAATGTAACTTTATTGAAATTTGATTCTTCTAGACTACTATTTTCGGCACTAAAGTTTCCGGTGCGCGATGTGGAGTAGTGTCCTTGGGTTGCTCTTGAGATCGTCTGCATGCGCCAAGGAAGTGGAAAAGGTCGATCACAAAAAACTGTATCGAGGTCGCTGGCCTTGCATAGATGTTCGATTTGATCTTTCGAGAAAAAGAGTGGGATAGGGATTACCGCAATGTTGCTGGCAGTTGCTGCGATATCAATCAGTGCCCAATCGACTGAGTTGTCTGCGTAGATTCCGACCCTACTAACGCCCAACACTCCGATTTCAGCTGAAATTTCTCCCAGTTTTTCGATCAATTCCTGATAGCTGATATTTCCTTGAGTGGATTGGAATGCCAGACGTTTGGGGTCAGACGTTACTGTTTGGCGGAGGCGCTCAATAAGTTGTTGCATGAGTCCCCCTATTCGATACCAAAAATCGTCGTAGCAGCTGCTGCGGCACAAGCAACGTCAACGATCATGACTTTGGGGTCATTTTCATAGTACCGCCCCCAAAGTGTTGTATCGGTATCCAGCTTGAGGGGTTCCGCAACCTGAATTTCGACATAATTTATGTGAAGTCGGCGCAAGGCGACACGAACAGATTGGATGCCCGTAAAAATCGCATAGTCAAATCCTCGCGAGTTTGTTTCGTGGCACAAGAAAGCGATTAACCGAATCGCATCGCTGATTGTTTTTGCAGCGAGATTACCCACTTCAACTAAGTGTGATCTGGCTGGGTTGACCTCCATAGTTCTGCGGATGGTGGCCTCAACTGGAGTATCAAGATACTGCTCGACCAACGTAGTTTGCTCATCGAAGCGTCTGATCCCGACTGCTCCCAGCATCGAGGATTCATCGCTGATGGTGAATAGATCCGGTAAAAATTCGGAGATATTGGCATTGTGGACTGAACTGTATTGTTTATGAATCAGGGCCTCAGTTTGTCTTCGCAATGCGGATAATTTTGGCACCTCATGGATTCGCCAAAACTTACTCCCGCGTCGTGATGTGAGGTTCCTGTACGCTGGGTGCTCCATTTTCGGTGCGGGGTGATGATCAATCTGCGTCGGGGTGGGGAAGCGCGTAGTATTGGTGTTTGGGGTTGGTATTGGGGCATTGCTCTTGGAGAGACGTTGGTTGAGGTCGATGCTCGAGGTCATATTCATAATTTGCTTTTCCGATGATGTTCAACGTTGTGGAAGCAGACGTGTCGAGATACCAAAACCTTGGTCCTGAGTGGTCCGGTCAGTCCTTTGAGCAACGGCTTTCAGAAAAGTTCAAAAATGTTATATAAATATTCTTTTTAGTTATTAAAAATGCGTTTGGGAAGTATTCGCATTTCGTTTTCGCAAGAAGAAACGCACAAGAGGGATCGCGATATCGAAAGGTAAGATAATCGTCTTGTAAAAAGGGGCTCGAGACGTGGTGCTAAGGTTTGTAGGTGCTGCGAAAAAATTTAACTGATGAGTTGCTGTTATGCAGGCCGTTAGGAGTAGGTGACCACACTCTTCAGTAGCAAGCTAACAAGCATCGACTGACGCGAGACCCCCGTTTTAGCAAATATCGACCGCAGCTGCGCGCGCGCCGTATTTCGGGCAATACCGAGCTCTGCCGCTGCCTGATCGAGGTTGGCGCCTTCTGCCAGTAGCTTTGACAGCGCTACCTCCGCCTTTGTGAGACCGTATAACGACATCAGTATGCGCGTTTCTATCTGGAAGCTACGCTCCGGCTCGTTGATAAAGACAATCATGTGTGGCGTATGGCCGGGCTCAACGGTCTTGTCAATCATCATTGGCTTTAGCAAAATCTCGAGGTCGGCTTTGCCCGAGGGCCGTTCTACCGACAACGCGTTAGTAGGCGCAGGTTCTTGATTACGTTGCGCGACCACAATGTCCTCGATAAATCCATTCAACTTACTGCGTGATGAGGGGCTTTCGAGGTGCAGCTGCTCGTTGACAACGGACAGGCCGTCCTTGTCGCGAATCAACTGATCAGCAACAGCATTGCGTGACACGATCTTGCCGCGCTCATCGAGGGTGACCACGCCCACGGACTGCTTGGTGATCGTTGAGCTATACAGCTTGCGCTCTTTATCGAGCTGGATCAGTTGCATCCCGTTCGCCACAGCACGCTGAATATGGCTGGCTAACATCTCCAAAAACTCACGTTCTGCTGGTCCAAAGTTTTCAGCGGTTTTGGGTCGGCAAAAACGGACACTAAATCGGAGACCGTTAGCATTACGAAGATCTACACCGATCATGTGATAGATATCGATGGGCGCCATGCAATATTTGTAAAGTTCAGTGCGCTCTAAAGTGCGATAGGGGACACACTCATCAAGCGAGACAACCTTGCCCCATGGTAGGTTTGTCATTAGATTTGATGTGTAGTACCTATCGGTATAGGGATTGTCGTGGTCGTCGACAAAGGTTTTTGGGAGCGCCTCACAAGACACAAACAACAACCCACCGTCGTCTCCTTGGGGTTCGCGCATGGTGATCGAGGCAAAGTTAGAGTCGATGATTCGCCGTGTTTCAGCCAGGAAGGCGCTGTACGGATCTTCTTCGATGTGGCCATCGTAGAGGAATCCGATCAGTTTTGAGAGTTCTGCAATACTTGGCTGATTCATAGGGCTGCGTACAGACATCCCGTCGTTATAATGGTCATTAAGTATCAGAAAGACCTTAGGCCGTCTAGCCTTACTGGTTTTTCGAGGCCATCTCGATCGCAATTTCCTCGATTAGATCCTCTTGACCACCCACCGTTCGTCGTCGCGCCATTTCGAGTAAAATTTCGTGTGACGGCACACCGTATTTTCCCTGGGCCCGTTTCGCAAAGAGCAAGAAAGACGAGTAGGCACCGGCGTAGCCCAGTACTAACGCGTCACGACTCAGTCGCACCGGCTCGTCCATAATGGGTAGCACGTGGTCCTCAGCCGCGTCTGCAAGCTTGAAGATATCGATCCCTGTGACTGCGCCCATGCGTTCCAAAACGGCCGCCATGGCTTCTAGTGGCGTGTTTCCTGCACCTGCACCCAATCCAGCGGCGGAACCATCAATACGCACTGCGCCAGCGTCAATCGCAGCAAGCGAATTAGCCACACCCATGGCAAGGTTGTGGTGTCCGTGGAAGCCAATTTCGGTCTCGGGCTTGAGTGAATTGCGCAGTAGTGTGATGCGCTCAGTGACGTCTTGAGGAAGCATGTAGCCCGCTGAATCCGTGCAATAAATGCAGTTAGCACCGTAGGACTCCATAAGCAGCGCCTGCTCAAGCAGCTCTTCTGACGAAATCATGTGCGCCATCATCAGGAATCCAACCGTATCGAGCCCCAAATCGCGGCTCAGATTGATATGCTGCCGAGAAACGTTCGCTTCGGTGCAGTGTGTCGCTACCCGAATCGTTTTGACGCCGCAATCTGCAGCCATTCTCAGATGATCAACGGTGCCGATACCAGGAAGAAGGAGTGCGGAGATCGAGGAATTCGTAACTCGATCAACAACTGCGCGTAAATAAGTTTCGTCGCTTGCATGTGGGAAGCCGTAGTTAACCGATGCGCCACCGAGGCCATCACCGTGCGTCACCTCAATAAGCGGTACACCCGCATCGTCGAGTGCACCCGCAATGTCTACCATTTCCTCGACGGTGATTTGATGTTGCTTTGGGTGCATGCCATCGCGAAGGCACATGTCATGTAAGGTAACTTTGCGTCCAGTTAAGTTCATAGCGGGCCCCCTTAAGCTTGTCTTCGCTGAGCGATCATTTCTGCCGTTCTCAGTCCGGCAGCTGTCATGATGTCGAGGTTGCCCGCGTATTTGGGCAGAAAATCGCCTAGCCCCTCGACTTCTACGGAGATCGTGACACGATTGCCATCGATGATGGGTGCGTTGTTGAGTTTGTAGCCGGGTACATAGCGCTGCACTTCGGCGACCATAGTGTCGATCGAGGCGCGAATCTCGGCTTCATTGGGTGCGTCGGTGGTAAGACAGTGGATCGTGTCTCTCATGACCAATGGTGGCTCAGCTGGATTGATAATAATGATGGCCTTGCCTTCGTCTGCTCCGCCGATTTTGGCGATGGCCGACGAGGTCGTTCGTGTGAATTCGTCAATATTGTCCCGAGTACCCATACCCACTGATTTAGAGGCCACTGTTGCGACGATTTCCGCGTACTTGACGCCTTGCACGCGGCTCACGGCATACACCATCGGAATCGTTGCCTGCCCGCCGCAGGTCACCATATTGACGTTCTGCGCAGGGCCCGTATCAAGTAAGGTCTCGAGATTGACGGGCGGGATGCAGAAGGGTCCGATCGCCGCAGGGGTTAGATCGATCATAGTGGCCCCCAGGGCGGTGACTTTGCGGCTGTTCTCCGCATGCACGTAGGCAGATGTTGCGTCAAAGACAAAGTCTACCGGTGACGCCTCAAAACCTGCGACCAGTCCGTCCACACCCTCGGTGCTTGTTCTCAGACCGAATTCTCGCGCGCGTTGGATGCCAGCCGATTCTTCAATACCAATCATCCAAGTAGCTTCGATGAAATCACTGCGCTGACACTTCATCAGCAGGTCAGTGCCAATATTGCCCGGACCGATAATTGCGGCTTTGGCTTTCTTTGTCATAAATCACCCATACTTTACGAACATAGTTCCACGGCTCGTTGGTAGGACTATTCGCTGGATAGTCGAATCTACACTTAACAAACAGCTCAATGCGTTGACGGCTCGTTAAGCCGCCAACTAAATAAATCGGCAGCTCACGCCACAGTTTTCAAACCCTTCGCCCGACATGACCAAGCTCATTACGTCTCCCGCTTGAACAGGCTCAAGCGGCACAACGGAGCCCGACAAGATGACTTCACCTGCTTCCAGTGCTATTCCGTAGGCGCCTAGGGTATTTGCGAGCCAAGCCACTGCCGTCAGCGGATTACCTTGGACTGCACTTCCTAAGCCAGTGCTCAGCGGCTTTCCATTTTTACTAACTTCGATCTTGATATTTGGAAGATCCGTGGCATGTGGATCGATTGCCGCATCGCCCAGCACATACACACCACAACTGGCGTTATCTGCGATCGTATCTTGTATCGCAATCTGCCAATTCTCGATGCGTGAATCGACAATTTCGAAGCAGGGGAAAATGCTTTCTGTGGCGGCTAGAACGTCAGCCTCGGTGTTTTCGGTACCGGTAAGTGATGATTTAAGCCGGAAGGCAATCTCTCCCTCCGCTCGTGGAGAGATCATATTACCAGCGACCGGAATTTCTGCATGGTTGGCGTAGGACATAGCATCGGTCAAAAAGCCGAAGTCTGGCTGGAAAACACCCAGCATCTCCTGCACTGCAGCCGAGGTGACTCCGATCTTTTTGCCAACAACGATCTCGCCGTCGTTACCCGTACGGTGCGACAACATAACCCTGGAAATTTTATAGGCGTCTTCAATAGTGATGGACGGGTGCGTCTCAAGTAATGGTTTGATGGGCGTCTCTGCACGCATTGCATCATAGAGTGCGCGGCCAAGGGTTTCGTGATCGGCGGATGTAAGGCTCATGCGCGGCTCTCGCTTGTGGGGGCGGTCTTTATTTAGAAAGGAACGACAGGCAGCGCTCGTTGAAAAGTTCTGGATATTCTGACATCACCCAGTGGCCACAGTAGTTCACGAGTTCCGCTTGAACATTGCCCTTCATCTGAAGAATTTTCCACGTGCCAGAAGCAGGGCAGAAGCGATCCTCAGTACCCCAGAATACTAAGGTGCTAATATCGATTAAAGCCAGCCTATCGGTGAGGTCTGGAATCTGCATCGTCGCCAGCACGTGTGCGTTCTGGGTCTCTAGGGTTGCCCAGCGCTCGTTCACGAGTTCGTCATCGACGTGTATAGGGTCATACACGAGCTGCGTAAGGAGCTGTGCAAGGACCTCTTTGGTGAACTCGGGTGAGCCCATGGGATACTTCACCATGGCCTGAATGCCCGGCATTGAGAAGTAATCCTCACGCGACTCGATACCACCGGGCGCCATAAGGATCAGTTTTTCAACTCTCTCTGGATGGCGCAGTGCCAAACCCAGCGCCACGGCGCCACCCAGTGAATTACCCACTAGTACTGCGCTAGCGACGTTGGCGCTGTCCATCAGTGATACGAGTCCGTCGACGAAAAAGTCCAGAGTGTGGTCGATATCCTGTGGTTTGGAGGTCTTCCCATAGCCCCACTGATCGTAAACGATGCAGCGGTATCCAGCTTCCTGAAAGGCGAAAACGTTGTGCTTAAAGTTGCTCCAGCCGCTAGCGCCGGGCCCACTTCCATGTATGAAAATAGCCGTACCCTGGGATGCCCCGATAGGCGCATGATCGGTGTAGTGGATTAGCCGCTCGGGCGTCACTTCGTGATATTGCGATGTCTCGGGGTTTGCTGCCATTAGATAAACACATCCTTGTTTTCCATACCCAAGGTAACGCTACCTAAATTACGGGCGAACGCCGTTGGGTTGTTCGCCACGTGGCAACGCGCAATGTGGATGTCATGCCAAAGCTGTTGCAGCGGGTGACCGTTAAAAACCGAGCGACCACCGGCGACATCGAACAACGTGTCGATTGCTTCGATTGCCTTATCGATCACAATCGACGCCTGATAGCGGTACATAATGCGCTCCTCGAGCGTCGGCTTCCAATTGGCAGCTTCCATCTTGTCGAAGTTGTGGTACATCACAGCTTCGAGCTCACCGATTGTGTTGAGTACTTTGGCGAGACGTTCTTGAGTCTCGACATCACCCGCAAATTTTGTCATGTCGGTTGTCGAGTTACCTTGCTTCGACTCAACGAACACTTTGACCGCCTTCTTGAGCGCGCCGATCGCCGCTGAATTCACAACGCGAACAAACGTTTGTGCCCAAGAGAGGTCGTACATGGGGTTTTCTTGGTCGTTAACGCAGTTGAAGCCATCCATCTGCTTGTGGGTACGATGTTCGGGAACAAAGATGGGCTCAGAAATCACAACGTCGTTTGACCCGGTGCCCTGTAGCCCCATTACGTCCCAGGTGTCTTCGATGTCGTACTGAGATCGAGGCACGAGGAAAGTGCGATAACCGTCGCCTGGGATGACGCCACCGAGTAGCGCCCAAGTGCAGTGGTCAGAGCCTGAGCTCCAACCCCAACGGCCGTGCAGCATAAAACCGCCCTCACACATCTCAGCTCGGGCGCCAACCGGGTTGTACGAGCTACTGATGAGCGTGTTGGGGTCGTTTTCGTAAACCTCGCGTTGTGCTTCCTCGGACATCAGCGCCAGCTGGAAAGCGTGGACCGCGATAATACCGCCAGCCCAAGCCGTGCTCATGTCTGCTTCGGCAATGCGCACCTGCTCAGCGAAGAACTCTTGTGGTTTACGCTCGAGACCACCCCATTGCTTGGGCAACAGCATGGTGAAGAAGCCGCATTCCTTCAGCGCGTCAACAACGTCTTTGGACATGCGTCGCGATGAACGTTGCTCGTCTGATTTGCTCGCAATCAAATCGAGAATTTGCTGTGTGACTACTGGCTCGTGTGTACTCATGGTTAATTCCTAGGTGTTATTCCGTCTATGTGCGGGTTTTAGGGCATTGAGCACATCGTTGCAAAGCGATGCGCTTCTCACATACCTCGTATGTACTAACTCGAAAAATTAGCCTAATCCGCGTGGCCTACAGAAAAGTCATGTCCCCAGAAGCTCACCACAGTGCTCTCAAAGACTTCATACTTATCCCACTCGTCAATCGTGCGGCCCTCGGCACCGTATTCAACGTCGAATCCTGCGGGACTCTGCATGTAGAAGCTCACCATGTGATCATTCGCATGACGGCCCAGGGTACCTGTGAGTTTGACGTCGGACGCAATGCGACGATCGTTACAGAGGCCGACCTCGTCGACGTTATGAACTTCTGTCATGACGTGAATACAGCCAGCGGGATGAGGGAGTTCGAGTAGGCCGAGGCTGTGGTGACGGCGATTGCAATGCATAAACCAAAGACGTTTGACGGGCTCGTCAGGGTCGGGCGTGAATCGTAATTTCATTAGGTCTGACAAGCCAAAGCCGAGAATGTCGATGAAGAACTGCGAGGTCTCGTCAAAGTTGGGCGCTGGCAGAACGATATGTCCTAACCCTTGATCGCCGGTAACAAATCCTGAGACACCCTGTGGCGAGTTGAGCGCTTTGAAGTCCGAGACAACGCCCCAATAGGCTTCGTGGTGATTGCCGGCTGGGTCAGTAAAGCTGAGTAGGTTCTGTACACGGCGCTTGGCAATGGTCGTATCGTCACCCCACGTGAATGAGATGCCGGCCGATGAGAGCGCCGCTGCTACATTGTCCAAGCCTTTTTGGTTGTTGGTTTCCCATCCACAGAGAGCAAGACCATCAGTCTCCGCTTGCTGGACGAAAACTCGGTAAGGGTGATCATCCATCTTGTAATAGTGAGTTGTCTCATCCCCCAGCGATGCTGATGTGTCCTCAAGGCCCATAACATTGCAGGCGAAGTCCTTCCACTTGCCAAGCTCCGTAGCGTTTACCCCGATGTATCCCAAGCTTTTAATACTCATTGTGTGCTCTCTTTCTGCTTTGTTTAGTGTCGCTGTTTTTGGTCTTTAACTCTTATCTGATGTGTTGTTGCTAAATCTATCCAAAAAATCAAAGCAGGGCTCTGAGTTCGGTCTTCAAAATCTTGCCTGAGGCGTTAAGTGGAAGCGCGTCCACAAAAATAACGCGTCGCGGTACTTTATAATTGGCCATCTGCGCTCGACTCCAGCTGATTAGATCTGCTTCGTGCATTTGACTCGAGGCTGCTCGCACCACAAAGGCAGCGGTGACCTCGCCCATCCTCTCGTCGGGCATGCCCACCACAGCAACTTGTGCGACATCAACGTGATTCAGCAGTTGGTTCTCTATTTCAGCTGGGTAGCAGTTGAAGCCCCCTGAGATGAACATGTCCTTCAAGCGGTCTGTGATGCGAATATTCCCCCCAGCATCGAGCGATCCGATATCGCCCGTGTGGAGCCAGCCGTTTTCATCAATCGTCGCTGCCGTGGCTTGCTCGTTATTGAAGTAGCACTGCATGACATTGAAGCCCCTGACAACGATCTCACCCGTCTCATCTGTTGAAGCCAGACTCCCATCAGCCCGCATAATGCTGACTTCAATGCCAGGAATGGCTCGACCCGATGTGCTCGCGATGATATCGGGCGCGTCACCCCGTCGACACATAGTGACCAGCCCACAGGTCTCGGACAGCCCATAAGCGGTAATGACCGTTTCGATACCGAGTATCTCCTTCATATCAACGATGAGTTGGGTGGGAATGGTCGCGGCACCGGTTGTCGCCTTAGTCAGGGATGAAATATCGACGTTAGCTCGATCAGGGTGCATGAGGATGCTCTGAAAAAGCGTCGGTGGCCCCGGCATCACTGTGATCGCATGGCGGCTGATAGCGTCCAGGACTGCGGGCACATCAAACACTGCCATGGGGTAGACCGTGGCTCCTCTGAGCAATGATGCTAGCCATCCCGCTTTGTAGCCAAAGCTATGAAAGAAGGGGTTGATGATGAGGTAACGGTCAGAATCGACCAGCCCTAAAATTTCAGCAAAGATGTCAAAGGCTTGTAGGTTTTGACCGTGGGCGGTAACGACCCCTTTAGCGCGACCGGTTGTGCCCGAGGTGAACAATATATCTGAGACAGTTTCCGGTCCTATGCTTTCTCGCAGGGCGTCACGTTTTTGGCAAATTGCTTCTGACGCTGACATCCCTTCGTTAATCCATTGGTGGTAGCTCGTCTGGTCCGAGGTGTTTGGTGAGGGCAAGGCGACTATGTGTTGCAAGAGCGGCAGATCTTGCTCCGCAAGGGCCTCTGCGTACTGGGTGCCAAGAAAACTTTCGACCACGAAGGCGACACAACTGCCGCTGTCAGCGAGAATCTCCCTTGCTTCGCTGGGTTTATAGCGTGTGTTGACAGTAACCAAGGTGCCGCCAACGTATTGAATTGCCAGCGCTGCGACGATCCACTCCGCGCAATTGGGGGCCCAGATGGCAGCGCGGTCACCCTGTTTGAAATCACGCGCGACAAGTGCATTGGCTAAGTTGCAAACCTGCTGGTGAACCATGGCGAAAGAGAGTGCTTTTTCACCTTCATGGATAAATATTCTGGACCCATACTGCAGCGCGGCGTACTCGATGAGGTCCGCGGTGGTGTTGTGCTGTGTTGGCGCTGCCGTCGTCATAACTGTTATTACCGTTAGTCTGTTTGTGCACGCTAAGTCGCTTCGCTTTTGTTGTCATAGTCTCAATGGGGGATGCTGGTCAGATGGTGCACTTTGATACTGGATTCATCTGATCAGTCACATAGGAAATTCGCGCATGGATAAGTGCGTCAGCGCTGCCGAGGCGGTGTCTGTAATTGAGAGCGGCATGACCGTCGGTATTGGTGGATGGGGGCCTCGCAGAAAGCCTATGGGGCTTGTGCGCGAATTACTGCGTTCGGACGTTAAAGATTTAACACTGGTTGCTTACGGGGGAGCCGATGTCGGGCTCTTGTGTGCGGCGGGCAAAGTGAAAAAAGTGATTTTTGCTTTTGTGTCTTTAGATTTTATGCCGCTCGAGCCCGCGTTCAGAAAGGCACGCGAGTCAGGGGCTATTGAAGTCCGTGAGATCGACGAGGGCATGATGTTACTGGGCTTACGCGCTGCCGCTTGGGGTAGCCCTTTTATCCCGACACGCATTGGTCTGGGAACAGACGTCGTCACCCGTAACCCCGATCTGGCGCTAGTAGACAGTCCCTACGACGATAAAGAGTGGGTGGCAATGCCTGCGCTCAATCTCGATGCGGCTTTGATTCACGCAACCAGAGCGGACCGGCGCGGCGTATGTGAGGTCGCAAGCCCCGATCACTACATGGACGATTGGTTCGCCAGAGCCTCGACTAACACCATTGTCTCTGTCGACGAGATCGTATCGTCTGACCACTTTAAAGACCCCGATGTCGCTCGGCGTGTCTATTGGGAGCGCAACTGCACCCATAAGGTGGTTCACATGCCTGGAGGGGCGCATCCCTCTTCATCCGACCCGTTGCATGGCTTTGATGTGAAACATTACAAAGAGTACGGCGCACTGATTGCCGAAGGCGGTTTCGATGCTTACTCCGACGCATTTCTGGGCGGTTCTGAAACGGATTACCAAGCCGCGGTTGGCGGGCTCAATGCTATTCATTCATTGCCGTTGCCGGTCTATTAAGAGGAGCTCACTATGGCGTTTTCACTAGCAGAGCTCATGGTCTGCGCTGCAAGTCGAAGCTTCGACAATGATGGCGAGGTTTTAGCCACAGGTATTGGCCTGCTACCAAGACTGGCGGCCAGTCTCGCGATGCGCACGACGAATCCCGACATGATGATGACCGACAGCCAGTCGTACATGTTGTCTCACCCCAATCCCGTTAGCGGGATGAAGTCTCACGAGGGACAGGCCAACGAGAATTGGATGGGTTTCGCTCGCATTTTCGATAATGTTTGGAGCGGCGCGCGTCACGCTTTGGTAGGGCCTAGCCAGGTAGATCGCTACGGTCAAACTAACATTGCGGCATTGGGAGGCACTTACGATGCGCCCAAAGTACAACTGTTGGGGGTTCGTGGTTTCCCGGGTAACTCGATTAGTCATGCGAACTCATTCTTCGTACCCAAGCACTCAACGCGAGTGTTCATTGAAGGCGAGTGTGATGTTGTTTGCTCGATTGGCTATAACCCAGACCGCTTGCCTCGTGGATACAGTTTCGATGACATCGACATTCGGCGCGTGATTACCGATTTGTGCGTGATGGACTTCAACGGGCCCAACAAGCAGATGCGGGTCATTAGTCTCCATCCCGGCGTACCCTTATCCGAGGTGCAAGAAAATACTGGGTTCGAGCTGGCTGTGGCAGACACGGTGGATGAGACTCCTGTGCCAACGGATGAGCAGCTCGCCATTATTGAAGCCTTGGATCCACTGAATTTCCGGGCCAAGCAACTCAAAGACAATCCACCTGGCGTCCGAACCGCCTGAGGGGAGAAGCACGATGACAGAAGCAAACACTGATTACGTAGAAGAAACCGATATTGTCACCTATGAGGCCTCTGACGGTATCGCTTGGATCGCCATGAATCGCCCGAAATACAACAACGCGCAAAACGGGCGTATGACATACGAGCTCGATGCGGCGTTTATGCGCGCTGTCGCTGATGACGATGTCAAAGTGATTGTCCTGAAGGGCGAGGGCAAGCATTTCTCGGCGGGACACGACATTGGAACGCCAGGTAGGGACGTTCATTTGAGTCAAGAGCGCGTGACAAGTTGGTACGACCACGCGAATAAGCCAGGGGGTGAATACCTCTATGTTCGCGAGGCAGAGGCTTATCTGGGTATGTGTCGCCGCTGGCGAGATATTCCTAAGCCAACGATTGCGGCAGTACAGGGGGCCTGTATTGCCGGGGGCCTAATGCTAGCGTGGGTTTGTGATTTGATCGTCGCGACTGACGATGCCTACTTCTCGGATCCCGTGGTTCGGATGGGGATTCCTGGCGTTGAGTATTTTGCACATCCTTATGAGCTCAATCCGCGCATCGCCAAAGAATTTCTATTTACTGGAAATAAAATGGGTGCGGAGCGTGCCTATCAGATGGGTATGGTCAATCAGATTAGCTCGCGCGAGACCCTGATGGATGACGTCACTGTCCTGGCGACAAAGATTGCCGCCATGCCCCGCCTGGGTCTTGCGCTGACCAAGCAGGCGATCAACAACGTCGAAGAGTTGCAGGGTAAACGCCAGGGCATGGAAGCCGCATTCGCTTGGCACCATTTTGCCCACGCCCATAACGATGTCGTCTCTGGAGATAAGCTGGGCGGCTTTGACGCGAAGGCGATGGCGAAAGCGAACAAATCACAGGACAGCTGATCTTATGGAGTTGATGTATACGCAAGCGCAGCAGTCGTTCCGTAGTGAGGTTCGCGCATGGCTGTCGGAAAATGTTCCAAACGAACAAATATCTTCGTTTGACACTGCTGAGGGGTTCGAGGCTCACCGCAAGTGGGAACGCACGCTCGCGAAGGGGAATTGGGGCATGGTTACTTGGCCCACGGAGTTCGGTGGCCGAGGGTGTGACCTAATCGAGTGGCTCATTTTCGAGGAAGAGTACTACAGAGCGGGAGCGCCTTTGCGGGTTAACCAAAACGGCATCTTTTTGCTCGGCCCCACCCTGATGGAGTACGGCACTCCCGAGCAAAAAGAGCGGTTTATTCCTGCGATGGCGAGCGGCGACGAAATTTGGGCGCAAGGCTGGTCTGAGCCAAACGCGGGGTCCGATATGGCGGCAATACGTTGCCGTGCCGACCGAGACGGTGATGAGTTCGTCATCAATGGGCAAAAGATCTGGTCAACGCGTGCTGTATACGCCGATTGGGTCTTTGGTCTGTTTCGCACAGACCCAGATTCAACGCGCCATCACGGCCTTTCCAAAATTTTGGTGCCGCTCAACTCGGAAGGGGTGACGGTTCGACCGATTCCTCAATTAAACGGGTTGCCAGGTTTTGCAGAAATCTTCTTCGATGATGTTCGCGTGCCAGCCTTTAACCTCTTGGGGGGTGAGAACGAGGGGTGGCGAATTGCTATGGCAACTGCTGGCTTCGAGCGAGGCTTGATGCTGCGCAGTCCCGCACGTTTTCAACAGGCCTCAAAGCGGCTCGTACAGTTGTACCGAGAGCACGGCTCCGATGTGATCGATCCCTCGATCGAAGCGGCGGTTGTACGTTGTTATATGGACGCAGAGGCGTACGCGCTCTCGACTTATCAGACGGCGTCAAAACTGTGCTCAGGAGGATCGATTGGTGCTGAAGCAAGCTGTAACAAAATCTTTTGGTCTGAAATGGATCTGCTTATCCACGAAACCGCGATGAAACTACTCGGTGCGCGAGCAGAGATAGAGCCACAGACCGCTGCCGAGTTTGCAGAGTTAGGTACTTGGCTGGATGGGTTCATGTTCGCTCAATCGGGTCCGATTTACGCGGGAACGAACGAGATCCAGCGCAATATCATCGCCGAGCGTATGCTCGGTATGCCGAGAAAGTGAGGAGAGCACTATGAACTTTACTTTCACCCAGGATCAGCTCGATTTCCAAGAAGCGATTGCCAGCATGTTGAAAAGCGAGGTGACCGCGGACACGATTCGTGCACGTTGGTCAGCCGAGGCGGGCTCAGATGATGCGTTTTTGAGACAAGCGCATGAGCTAGGCTTGTATTCGATGTTGGTGCCAGAGGCGCTCGGTGGTCTCGGTCTACAAACCACAGACTTCATTTTGTTGGCTGAGGCTTGTGGGGAAGTGGCTTTGCCTGAACCTGTCGTCGAATCGGTCATGGTATCCACACCACTGCTGGTCGATATTCTCGATCAGGGGTTGGGCAATGCGGATGTGCAGCGTGTTATTGATGCGGTGCTCGGCGGCGAGGTGAGAGTGGCTGTAGGGCACTCAATAAATCCCTGTATTAACTATGCAGACAGCGCTGACTGGTTCCTGCTTGTCGATGGCAACAGCATCTATCTCCTACCGCGCGACGCCGTTACCTTAGATGCTAAGAAAAGCGTCGATCCGTCGCGACGGCTATTCACTGTCTCTTTCAAGCCAGACAGCCAATTCCTCGTCGCGGATGACGATGCGGGTGCAAACTTGCAGCGAGCCACGCTCAATCGTGGTGCGCTTGCGACTGCCGCACAGCTTGTCGGGCTGTCAAAAGGCATGATCGCGCAAAGCGTTCAGTACAGCAGCGATCGCGAGCAGTTTGGTAAAGCCATTGGCGCTAATCAAGCGGTAAAACACCTGCTCGCGGATGTTGCCGTTCAGCTCGAGTACGCCAAGCCTGTGACATACCGAGCGGCTTACACGGTGGGCGTATCACCCACGCGTGCTGACTTTGCAGTTTCGCACGCGAAGTCCGCGGCTGCGAGAACGGCACTGATGGCCTCTCGCCACTGCATTCAGGTTCATGGCGCTATGGGCTACACCTGGGAGTGCGATGTGCAAATTTGGGCGAAGCGTGCTTGGGCGCTTGCCAGAGAGTGGGGCGACGAAGGGTTCCACAACAATCGAATACACGAGTGGCTGCTCCGCAAAAATGCGTTGCTGGGACCGGAATTTACGTTTGGTCGCGGTTCACTCACAGACGTTGCTTAAGCTTACGCAGCACGACACCAAAAAAGAGTTTAAAACGGAGAATTAGCATGAGACAGCGCGCAGAGGCCTATATTGTTGACGCTATCAGAAGCCCCACAGGCAAGCGACGCGGCTCGCTAGCAACCGTTCACGGCGCGGACCTGGGAGGCTTTATCCTGAAGGCGCTCGTTGAGCGACATGGTATTCCAGACGACGAGTACGACGATGTCGTTTTTGGCTGTCTGGACACCATCGGTCCGCTGGCCGGTGATATTGCACGGACGTGTTGGTTAGCAGCGGGTCTCAGTGACGTCGTACCGGGAACCACCGTAGATCGTCAATGTGGTTCGTCACAGCAGGCAGTGCACTTCGCGGCGCAGGCGGTTATGTCCGGTACGATGGACGTTGTCGTGGCAGGCGGCGTGCAAACAATGTCGTCTATCCCTATCTCTGCTGCCATGTACGCAGGTCAGCCCTACGGCTTTGACAGTCCCTTCACCGGCAGTGAGGGCTGGGTTGCGCGATACGGTACGCAAGAGGTTTCGCAATTCAAATCGGCACAGATGATTGCTGACAAGTGGGAGATTTCGCGCGAGGAGATGGAAGCCTTTTCGCTGGAGTCCCACCGACGCGCTCGTGCTGCAACCGACGCGGGCTTTTTCGAAAGAGAAATTATCCCGTTTGAAGGACTGGGATTCGACGAGACGATCCGTAATACCTCGATGGAAGCGATGGCAGGTCTCGAGCCACTGGCTCCCGGTGGGACGATTACCGCAGCGGTCTCGAGCCAAACCTGTGATGGTTCTTCTGCGGTACTCATTGTCTCGGAAGAGGCGCTCAAGCGTTATGACCTGACGCCTCGCGCTCGCATTGCGCATATGTCGGTGCGAGCGGATGACCCTATTTGGATGCTGACAGCGCCCATTCCCGCTACAACGCATGCGATGAAGAAGTCAGGTTTTTCACTGAATGATATTGACCTTGTGGAAATTAACGAGGCTTTCGCCTCTGTGCCCATGGCCTGGCTAAAGGATCATGACTATCCGCACGAGCAAACAAATGTTAACGGCGGTGCCATTGCGCTAGGTCATCCACTCGGGTCGACCGGCACTAAGTTGATGACAACGCTACTCCACGAGATGGAACGACGCGAGGTTCGGTACGGACTGCAAACGATGTGCGAAGGCGGTGGTCAGGCAAATGTGACTATCCTCGAGCGCTTGTAAGGCTAGGGCGCGATTAGGAGTTTTTATGGGAATTTGTGATAAACGCGTCGTCATTGTCACGGGCGCAGGCGGCGGCTTAGGAGCAGCTCACGCGCGAGTGCTGGCAAGCGAGGGGGCGGCGGTACTCGTCAACGACATCAATACGAATGCAGCACAAGCGGTAGTGGACGATATCCTCGCGGCGGGTGGTCGTGCGGTTGTCAACGAGTCAGACATCACTAATTACGAAAGCGGTGGTGAAGCCGTAGCGCAGGCGATCGAGACATTTGGTGACCTAACCGGCGTGGTCAATAACGCGGGTAATAACCGCGATCGCATGTTTGCGTCGCTGTCTGAGGCCGATTGGGATCAAGTTATTGCCGTCCACCTGAAAGGCCATTTTTGTATTGCCTCCCATGCTGTGCAGTACTGGCGTCATCAGTCAAAGCTGGGGAATACCGTATCGGGTCGAATCATCAACACCACTTCTGGTGCAGGCCTACAGGGCTCTATCGGTCAATCCAATTACGCAGCCGCTAAAGCCGGTATTGCGGCATTGACCCTTAACCAAGCAGCAGAGCTTGGCCGGTATGGCATTACGGCAAATGCCATTTGCCCAGTTGCACGAACGGGAATGACTACGGCCGTCGCGGCAATGGCTGAACGAATGGCTGCACCCGAGGACGGGTCGTTTGATCACTTTGCCCCAGAGAACGTTTCATCGGTTGTGACGTGGCTTTGTTCTGAAGCATCCAGCCATGTTACTGGTCAAGTCATCGAGGCGGAGGGGGGGCGTATCGCTATCGCCGACGGTTGGCGTAGCACAACAGGCGTCGATAAAGGCGCGCGCTGGGAACCTGCAGAGGTGGGAGCGGCGCTTGATGAGGCAATGTCGACGGCTGTTCCTGCGCAGCAGGTCTGGGGAAGCTAGGAGCTGTTTTGAAGTTTGCGTTTACTGATGAGCAGCGGATGCTCAGAGACACCAGTCAGGCCTTCTTGTCAGCCGAGTCCGGTTCGCCTGCGGTTCGTGCAGCGTCTACCTCTGTCCAGACTTACGATAGGGAGCTCTGGCAGAAAATTTGCGAGGACATGTACTGGCAAGGCATCCTCGCGCCAGAATCTTGTGATGGTTTGGGCTTAGGTTGGGTTGAGATGGCGGTTGTGCTCGAGGCCGCCGGCGAAAGATTGCTCACGGCCCCATTGTTTGCCACTGCTCAGAGCACAGCTGCACTTATGTTGTGTCCCCAGACGGACATGAGAGATGCACTGTTATCCGCCATTGTTGGCGGTGACATTATTAGTGTGGCAATGAGCGATCAACGCGATGGCTGGTCCTCTTGCGGCGTAACCGCGACCGATAAAAGCAATACAACGCTACTATCCGGGTCCTCTCGGTTTGTACCCTATGGATCCTCTGCATCCAAATTATTGGTGGTTGCAGTCGATGCATCGGGATCGCAGTCCATTTGGGTGGTAGACACCGCGCAGGAAGGGGTCGCCATCGAGCACACACCTACCATGGACCAAACACGAGCTATGGCCACTGTCTCGCTGGAAAATGTCGCGGTAAGTGTCGACCAACTTCTCGCGAATGACGCCGCAAATATCGTTGACCAAACATTGGCGTTGAGTCGCATACTAGTGGTCGCAGACCAAGTGGGTATTGCGCAAGCAAGCCTCGATATCAGCGTCGAATACACCAAGGAGCGATCGCAATTCGATCGAACGATTGCCTCTTTTCAGGCCATTAAGCACAAAGCGGCAGACATGATGCTGAAGGTTGAGTCGGCGCGCTCACTGCTTTACTACGCAGCCTGTGTTGCAGATGCGTGGTTTGCTGGTGAGGCTGATGATGTGGCACTACAAGAAGCAGCCTACATGGCCAGTGCGTGCGCCTCTGAGGCTGCGTTTTTTAACGCAGGCTCTGGCATTCAGATGCACGGCGGCGTCGGTATAACCGAAGAATACGATATACAGCTTTATTTTAAGCGTGCACGTGCTACCGAGAGTTTCTTGGGTAGGCCAGCCGAGATGCGCGAAGCTCTTGCGTGCCAGTTGCTTGACGGAGGTGCGCCATGAAGCTGAGTTTTACGGCGGCCGATGAGCAGTTTCGAGAGGAAGTCGCGGATTGGCTGAACGACAGCCTGCAAGGCGAGTTTGCTAAGGTTCGCTATCGAGGAGGACCTGGTGATGAGCATCACTTTGTCGATGAGCGCAAAGCTTGGGAGCGGCGCCTCGCCGAGGGTCGTTGGACATGCATTGGATGGCCTGAGGCGTGGGGTGGCCGAGCCGCCTCTATCGAGCAGCAGGTTATTTTCCATGAAGAATATGCAAGGGCCGGCGGCCCCGGGCGAATGGGTCATATAGGGGACACGCTGACAGGCCCCACGCTATTGGCCTTCGGTAGCGAAGCGCAGAAGGCCAAGTATTTACCCCCCATTCGAAACGGTGAGGCTTTCTGGAGTCAGGGCTATTCAGAACCCGGTGCGGGCTCCGACCTTGCCGCTATACGCACTCGCGCTGTTTTTGATGAGCCCACACGGCAGTGGCAGATTACGGGGCAGAAAGTATGGACCTCGCTTGCGCATGAGTCAGACTACGTTTTTGTGCTTGCTCGTATCGATCGAGACAGCCAGAGACATCATGGACTTGGTTTTTTCTTGGTGCCACTTGATCAGCCAGGCGTCACGATCAGACCCATCACCCAGCTGACGGGGACCGCAGAGTTTAACGAAGTCTATTTTGATGATGCTGTATGCGACGCTGACGATATTGTCGGTGCACCCGGTGATGGCTGGAAAGTTGCTATGGGTCTCCTTGGTTTTGAGCGCGGTGTCTCGACTTTAGGCCAGCAAATGCTCTTTCAGACAGAGCTTGATGAAATCATTCGTATCGCAAAGGAAAATGGTGCTGCGCGGGATCCTGATATCCGTCAGCGCATTGCCGAGGCGCACATTGGTCTTCGAACAATGCGCTACAACAGCATGCGCATGCTGTCCGGGGGCGAGGATGGAAGCCTTAGTCGCGAGGCGATGATTTATAAGCTGTACTGGTCAAGCTGGCACCGCAACCTGGGCAAGCTCGCCATGGATGTATTGGGACCTGAGGCGGAGCTTATCGAGCAGGGCCCCTACGAATTAAATAAGCTCCAGTCGCTGTTTCTGTTCACCCGGGCGGACACGATTTACGGTGGTACGAATCAGATTCAGCGCAACCTGATTGCGGAGCGTGCTTTGGGCATGCCAAAAGAGCCGCGAGGACCAGCGAAATGATGTGGGGACTATACGATGAGTAAGACGATTCCAACCTACGTAGATGGGCACAACCTCCTGGCGGGCAAGTCAGTTCTTATTACCGCTGCGGCCGGCGCGGGTATTGGGTTTTCCGCTGCAACACGCGCGGTTGAAGAGGGGGCTCGCGCTGTTGTCATTAGCGATGTGCACGAGGGACGGTTAGCACAGGCAAGAGAGACACTCGATGCAATATCCGCAGATTGCGCAGTCAGTGCGCAACTGTGTGACGTTACTGACGAGTCGCAAGTACAAGCTTTGGTTGCCTTTGCTGAATCAGAGATGAACGGCGTCGATGTGTTAATCAATAACGCGGGGCTGGGCGGTTCTCGACGCTTGGTTGATATGACCGATGATGAGTGGTCACGGGTTTTGGATATCACCTTGACAGGCACCATGCGCATGACACGTGCCATGCTTCGCGAAATGGAGCCGCGTGGCCAAGGCGTCATCGTGAATAATGCTTCGGTACTTGGCTGGCGTGCACAGGAAGAGCAGTGTCACTACGCGGCGGCAAAAGCGGGTGTCATGGCGTTGACACGTTGCTCGGCAATGGAGGCCGCTGAATCAGGTATTCGGATCAACGCTGTGTCTCCCAGTATAGCGATGCACGACTTTCTTCGAAAAACCTCGTCGCCGGAATTGCTCGAGCGACTAGCGTCGCGCGAGGCATTTGGGCGTGGTGCGGAGGTTTGGGAAGTGGCCAATGTCATGATGTTTCTGGCCTCAGATTACGCGAGCTATATGACAGGTGAGGTCGTTTCTGTGTCGAGTCAGCGCGCCTAGTGTGAGTTGAGATTTGGCGGTTAAGAAATCAAAGGGTTTAACACTATTAAAGTCATAATATGAGCAAAGGCCGTGGGTAGGCGCCATCAAAAGGCACCATCAACAGTCACCATCAACAGGCAACTGACAAAACGTGAAAGTGCGTTAAAGCGTGCGACTGAGAGAGTCATAGAGGGCAGATGAGATGAGCGAGATGGATTGGGATCGTGAGGTCGATGTACTCGTCGTTGGGACCGGCAACGGTGGCTTAACAGCTGCTGTCTGTAATTGGGAGATGGGCACTAAAGACGTATTGATCATCGAAAAGCAGGACAAGGTTGGGGGTACTAGCGCGACATCCGGTGGTGGGATCTGGATTCCCAACAGTCATTATGCAAAGGAGGCGGGTGCAGAGGACAATCTTCAGGACGCTAAGGCCTACCTAATGAATACGTTGTTTGGCGAGGATGTGCCCGAGGAGATGATTGATATCTACCTCGAAAAAGCGCCAGAAATGCTCAAATTCCTCCACGATCGAACGGATGTCCGTTACGAGTCACTGGCAGAGTATCCCGACTACTACACGAATATGGAGGGTGCCCGCGCGGGACATCGTTCCCTTGAGCCTTCACCCATTATGGCTTCTGAGCTAGGTGATAATTGGAAGAACATGACTTGGACGCATTTCATGATGCGCATGTTTAATCGCATCCACTTCACCCAGGTTGAAGCCCATTTGCTGATGGTTCAGTTGCCAGGGTGGAAAAAGCTTCTAGCGCGGCTCATGTGGGACTACGTGCGGGATATTCCCTGGCGACTCAAAACACCGATCTCGCGTCGTTTGGCCTGTGGCTCAGCAGGTGTTGCTCGGCTTTACCTCTCGGTCTTGAAACGAGAAATCCCCTTGGAGTTCAACACGCAAATGGTCGAGCTTGTTGCGGAAGGAGACACGGTGCTGGGCGCGGTTATTGAATGCAACGGTCAGCGTCAGCGTGTTCGCACTGCCAAAGGGGTTATTCTGGCATCGGGTGGTTTTGAGAAAAACCAGACGCTCCGAGAGCAGTACCTACCAGCCCCTACCAACACCACCTGGTCAGCAGGGAATCCCGGAAATGAGGGTGATGCTTTACTGGCGGGTCTCGAACTGGGTGCTAAGACGCGCTTGATGAACGATGCTTGGTGGACAACCACGTTGTGCGTGCCCGATGAGCCCGCACCACGACTCGCCATCATGGAGAAGTCGTTCCCAGGCTCCTGCGTGGTCAATCGCGACGGAAAGCGTTTCGCAAACGAATCTCAGAACTATATGGCCTTCCAGAAGGATCTATTCAAAACGCATACGGATGAGCATCCAAATGCGCCTGCGTGGCATGTGTTTGACGCCACATTCCGCGAGAATTTCATGGTGGGTCCACTGATGACTAAAGCTATGAAGCCGGACTCTCAAATTCCTAAGAAGTGGTTTGACGAGGGGTTTGTCGCCAAGGCAAACACGATCCGCGAGTTAGCTGACATGCTGGGGATTGACGCCGACGGTCTTGAAGAAACGATCGGTAAGATGAACCACTACGCCGAGACGGGCAAGGATGAGGACTTTGGCCGAGGTGATTCTGCCTACGATCGTTACTATGCGGATCCGGCAATAAAACCCAACCCCTGCCTCGCACCGATTGTGAAAGCGCCGTTTTATGCCATGCGCATTGAAGCGGGAGATTTCGGCACCCTGGGAGGCTTGGATACTGATACCTCCGCTCGCGTCAAAAAGGCTGACGGTGGTGTTTTTGAGGGCTTGTTTGCGGTGGGTAACTGCTCTGCGGCCATCCTTCCTACCTACCCGGGTCCCGGAGCGACGCTGGGTCCTGCAATGACCATGGCCTACCAGGCCGCTCGCCACATTAATGCCTAGGAGTTGATATGTTGGACTTAGAAGCTATCGAACTGATCAAGCAACTCAAAGCAAGATATTTTCGCTTTCTCGATACGCGCAATCTTGAGGGACTGCAAACGGTCTTTACTAGCGACGCGACGGCCTCTTTCATCGGCGGTGATTATGATTTCCAGCTGACCGGCTGGGAGCAGCTCGAAGCCTTCTACAAGAAGTCGTTTACGGGTCAAAACTTTGGCATGCACAACGGACATCACCCCGAAATTTGTGTGGACGGGGATACTGCGACGGGAATTTGGTACTTGCAGGATATTTTTGTGTCGCTAGAGCACAACATGACCATCATGGGGAGCGCTCTGTATGAAGACGAATATCGCCTCGAGGACGGGCAGTGGAGAATTGCTCGGACTGGCTACAAGCGCCTGTGGGAAGAGCACCATAAACGCGGTTCAGACATTAGTCTGCGCGTGAAGCCTATTGCTGATTAATGACAACCGAATTTAGAGGAGTGGAAGTGATGAGAGATGTAGTGATCGTGGACAGCGTGAGAACGGGTTTGGCGAAGTCCTTTCGTGGAAGTTTTAACTGGACACGTTCAGATGATATGGCCGCTTTTTTGATTGATGCGTTGATCGACCGGAACGCAAAATTCGATCCAAACGAGGTGGACGATATTATCTTGGGAGCGGCGAATCAGGCGGGTGAGCAGAGCGGCAACCTCGCTCGTATGGCGTCTTTTTTATCGAAGCTCCCGATCGAGGCGACAGGGACGACGGTTAACCGTTTCTGCGCTTCAGGATTGCAAACCATTGCCATGGCGGCAAACCAGATTGGTTCTGGCTATACAGACGTGATGATGGCGGGTGGTGCTGAGTCCATTTCGATGCGTCTGCGCCAAGAGGCAGGGAAGTTTCAACAAAATTGCGCACTTCTGGAGAACAAGCCCGAGGTTTACATGGAGATGGGGAACACCGCCGAAGTGGTTGCCCGTCGTTATAACGTTACGCGCGAATCTCAAGACGAGTACGCGCTTCAAAGTCAGCAGCGGTATGCGCGGGCGGTGGATCAGGGTTTGATTCAGAACGAGATTGTACCGATGCCGGCCACTATGAAGCTGGTCAATAAAGAAACGGGCGATGAGACGTTCAAGGATGTCATGGTCGATCGTGATGAATGTAATCGTGTTGATACCACCCTCGAGGGGTTGTCGATGCTCAAGCCAGCGTTTGAGGAAGACGGCAGTGTGACCGCAGGCAACTCCTCACAGCTTAGCGATGGCGCATCGATGACATTGCTCATGAGTGCAGAGCGCGCGGAGTTACTTGGTGTAGAACCACTCGGCTACTTCCGCGGTTTTGTAACAGCAGGGTGTGAGCCTGACGAAATGGGCATCGGTCCTGTGTTTGCAATTCCGAAGCTGCTCAAGCGCGCCGGTTTGAGTCAAGACGACATTGATTTGTGGGAGCTTAATGAGGCGTTTGCGTCGCAGTGCGTCTATTGCCGAGACTTTTTAGACATTGATAATGAGAAGTACAACATCAGCGGCGGTAGTATCGCGATAGGTCACCCTTTTGGTATGACAGGGTCCCGCATGGTTGGGCGTATTTTGCGTGATTTGAAGCGTACGGGTGGGAGATACGGCGTAGTAACCATGTGTGTGGCGGGAGGGCAAGGTGCTGCCGGCTTAGTGGAAGCCTGTTAAGTCACCGGCTTTATTCTTTGCGCGTTTCGACCAGTAGGGCGTAGGGCGGTTGGTTTATATCAGGGTATTGGTTTGATCAGGGTGTAGGTTGAGTCAGCTGTTGGTCTAGAAGGTAACCGCATAGAAGCACGAACAAAATCGAGTACAAAAAAAGGCGCCCTTGGGCGCCTTTTTTCTGCTCGGCTGTCCGTGGATTACCCCAAAATCGCAGGTAATTGCTTGGTCAGCGGCATGCGCTCTTTGACGGCAGATCCGGTCAACGCAAATCCGATTAGCTCGCCTTGAGGGTTATGGAAGAGTGCCTTGATATTCGGCGCTTCGCCTTCAACCGTCCACTCGCCTTCCGCGTCACGCGCGACAGGGGATACGCATACGGGACAAGCGGGCGTTTTGATCGTCACCGGCATGGCGGGGTAAGTTACCTCTGTCGGCGTGCCCGTTAGTGTCGCAGCGAGTGCTCGCGCAGCAGCCATTAAGGGCGCAACGTAGACCAATACGTGACCCTCAACCTCAGCGCAGTCGCCTATGGCGTAAACGTTGGCGACATTAGTGCGCAGGAATCGATCCGTCTTTATACCCCTTCCACATTCGATACCAGCGTCTTCTGCGAGTTGCGTGCGCGGGCGGACACCGACCGCAGATAGCACCGCATCCGCTTCGATAGTTTCACCACTATTAAGAACAACGCTGTAACCGTCGGCAGTCTTATTCACGTCGGTCGCCAGTGGACCAAAGTGGAAGGTAGCGCCTTTTTCCTCGAGCGCGCTTTGAACAGCGCGACCCGCTTTCTCGGGGAGAAGGGTGGGTAAGCAGTAATCCATGGGGTCTACCGCTTCCACGGTGTAGCCACCATTCAGCAGGTCGTTGGTGAATTCACAACCAATGAGGCCCGAGCCGATAACGGCCACCTTTTTACCGCCTTTAGTCGAGAGGTTGTCTCTGAATCTGCGGTAATCGTCTAGGTCGTTAACACCCATAACCTCGTTGGCAGCATCACCACCCATCGGTGGGCGAATGAGTTCAGCGCCGAGAGTCAATACGAGGCTTGCGTAGGCAACGCGCTCTCCGCCCTCAAGTACCAATTCATTGACAGCAGTGTCGATTGAGGTGACCGACGTTCGGGTTCGAACCGTGATTTTTAGGTTTTCTGCCATATCGCTGGCGGTTTGCGTGGCTAACTGATCAGGCTCGAAGTTTTTCGTAAAGCCAGTAGAGATCATTGGCTTTGAATAATTCTCACCGCCGTCACGCGTAATAAGTGTGATTGCGGTATCCGCATTAATCTTTTTGATGGCGTTGGCCAAGCTGTAAGCAGCCAGGCCAGAACCGACAACAACGATTGGCAGCGACTGGCTCTGTTGGGACTCAATAGTATCCGTTGCTTCTTCTTCAGCCTCTTCTGTGCCGGGGATAAGTTCAAAGTCTTCCTTACCGACACCACAGTCAGGGCACATCCAATCGTCCGGAACATCAGCCCACTTCGTGCCGGGCGCTATACCGTCGTCCGGCCACCCTTCTTTCTCATCGTAAATAAGTCCACAAACAATGCATTCCCACTGAGCCACAAAACATCCTCTTTAAACTGGGGTGATGACAGCTAATTCAGGAGGCGCTAACACCCGCGCCGTACTCTAACCGCCGCGTAGTGTGCCTAACTACCGCCACAGAGTCATCCGCCGCGGAGACTAGACCTCGCGTGTAATTGAAAAAAAAGCTGAACTAAAGGTTGAGAATCCAGATTAGGCTGGCGGTGCTTAACGCCCCCCAAAGAACCAGCGCCATGGCGATGAGTCGAGGGCAAATTGTTTTTAGCGACTGCAGAGACATTTGCGAGCCGATTAGGAACAGGGCGAGCGCAAAGAGCGACTTACTCACCATTGAAAATCCGCTCGAGATAGTGCTGTCGAATTGAAAATATCCGCCAATTAAACTGGCGACGAAAAAGAGCGTCACAAACAGTGGGATCCGCACTTCATTCGCCGTAACACGCCTCATAGAATAACTAGCAAGGACAATGACGGGGATAAGCCACAATATTCGCAGTACTTTGAGCGTGGCTGCCGTAGTCAGTGCCTCATCACCATAAACAGCCGCAGCACCAACCACTGATGAAGTGTCATGGATAGCCATGGCCGCCCACATGCCAAATTGCTGCTGAGACATGTTCAACTGCTCTCCGATAGCGGGGAACAGAAGGATGGCGATACCATTTAAAACAAAAATAATGGTCAGTGTTTGCGCGACTTGAGAGTCCTGGGCTTTGATCACCGGTGCCATCGTCGCAACTGCCGTGCCACCGCAAACAGCTGTACCCGTCGCCAAAAGCTTACCGCTGGTGTCATCTGCCCTAACGAGCTTTAACAGAACGTAGCCGGAGATCAACGTGGCAAGCACCATGGTCGAGACGATCATGCCGTTACTCGATCCGAGTGCGAGCACTTCTCGAAAAGGCAGCGCTAATCCAAGAATTACAACGCCGCTTTGCAACGCCCCTCGCGACAGCTTGGAGGCATTTTTTATAGGGGCAGGGCCCAGTGTGAGTGCGAGCCCAATGCCTAGAAATAGGGCTATCGCTGCTTGCTGTGTATACAAGGCAAGCAGAACAGCAGCTAGGTAGGCAATAACGGTATGCGAATTTGTCATAAGTCGAAAGTATGACAGTAATCTCCGATAGATCCAGTCCGCATGTAGCTAATTTTAAGTAAGACCATGCAGGCGCCTATTCGCTACCCAACCGTTCTAATGGCAGTAAGGCTGTGCAGCTTTGCTCGCAACCATAGTCCTATAGCTTCACACGAGAACCCTGAGAGCCGGATCTGAAAGAACGCCCTGGAAAATGCAGTCGAGGGCGCTTTCAGCCTAGTGTGAGCGAACTATCTTTGCCTTTATTCCTGCGCCGCTTTCCCCGACAAGCGATAGATTAAGATCGCCGCACGCTTAATAGCGAGGGCCATCGAGTCGAGTTCGAGACTCTCGTTAGGCGTGTGTCCACCCTTACCAAGCGCGCCCATGCCGGCTAACGCATCCGAGTAGGGGGCGACGAACGAGATATCGGCTGCACCCCGGCGCAGCGGATCCCACGTTTTCATGGGGCCTCGCCCTAATGCTTGGTTTACTTCAGAAAGCTCATCAGCCAGCCGCCGATTTCCGTCAGACGGTGCCATCGGCGGATAGCTGTCAGCGAAGCTGATCGAGGCTGATGTATGCGGCAGGTGGTTCGCAACAATGGCTTGCATCTTTGCTTTCGCTCTCGCTAGTTGCTCCACTGAGAGTGCGCGAATACCACCATGAACTATGGCTGTATTGGGGACAACGTTGGTTTTACCAAATGTGGTGCCACGGTTCTGGCTAGAGTCATAGTTGACTGCAGTACCGCCTTGGATCGTACCCGCATTGAACGTCAGTCCATAATCTCCCCTAACGTCCGTGTAAAAGGCGTTGAGAATGCGCGCCGTTTCGTTGATGGCGCCCGCGCCGGTTTGCTCGCTGAAAATACTTGAGGAATGTGCCTGTTTACCGTTTACCTCCAGCATCCAGCTGCTTGAGCTGCGGCGAGCGATTGTGGCCCAGTCAGAACCCTCAGAAGTGATAGCGCCCTCAAACCCAAGCGTAATATCTGCCCATTTGCCCGCTTCGATGAGATCTCGGCGGCTGATGGATAAAGGTCTGCCCGATTTCTCTTCATCACCCGTATAGGCGACTGTTATGGGAATACCGTCCAGTGCGCCGATGTGCTGCAGGGCTCTTAGTGCATAGATAATGACAGTGTTCCCGTCTTTCATGTCTGCTATGCCGGGACCGGTGGCAATGTTGCCATCACGCGTGAAGGCCTGAAAGTTATCATCTGCCTCGAACACGGTGTCGAGATGGCCGATCAGTAAGAACTTTTTCCCTTGACCTTTTTTGGTGGCGAAGAGGTGACCTGCACGGTTCATTTCCTCGGGCATATCGATCCAGCGTGTTTCGAGCCCCAGCGCGTCGAGTTCACCCGCCATTACATTACCAACCGCGCGTACCCCGGCATGATTCATGGTGCCGCTGCCGATATTAACGGTCTTTTCTAGAAGCGCGATGGCCTCGTTTTGATGCGCGTCGATCCAACTAACCATGGCTTTTTCGTTTTCGGACAGTTGCAGCCCCTCGGCTGACGTCCCCAGGGACGTTACTAACACCAGCCCGCAGGCGAGAACTTTTCTTAATAAATTCATTAGATGCATCCCTGTTTATCGAATTTCATGTTGAGGCTGATCATGCCACCAAAGTTTGGGGGCGGGGGCATCACCGGTCACCTCTTCAGCAAGATCCCCCGCGCGGTAGAGTCGGCCGTTGACCATGACGTGCGTAATTTGGTCTGTAGCTTTTACATCCACCAATGGGTTGCCATCTACGATCTGCAGGTCGGCGAGTTTTCCCACCTCTATAGAACCTAGGTCCTGATCCATTCCGAGGTACTTCGCAGGGTTAATGGTGGCTGTAGAGAGCATTTGCATGGGGCTCATCCCACCTTCAGCAAAGCTCCACATCTCCCAGTGAGTTGCCAAGCCCTCGCGCTGACCGTGCGCTCCGGTGTTGACGATGACCCCAAGCTCCATAAGTTCTTTAGCGATGGCGGCTGCATCATCGTCTCGGAAATCGGGCTCAGGCGAGGTGACACGGCGAACTGATCGAGGCTGAAGCACGGTAGGCGGCACGAAGTGCGATAGGAGGGGGTGCTTCCAAACTTCCGTGTCGCGATAAAAGCGATCCTCGGACGTGAGTCCCCCATAAGTAACAACAAGTGTCGGGGTATATCCGACGTCGGTTTGCGACCAGAACTGCCGCACGTCGTCGTAAATGCTCAATGTTGGAATGTTGTGTTCGATACCTGTAGAGCCATCAGCAACAAGGTTCATATCCAGGTTGTAGAGCGAGCCGCCTTCAGCAACAACTAGCAGCCCCGCGTCGCGTGCGGCCTCAATGACCATCTGACGTTGCGCACGACGTGGCTGGTTGTAGTTTTTGACACTGATCGCGCCCTGAGCCTTGAGTCGTGCGACCACCGCTTTGGCATCATCCAGTGACTCTATAGGGTCAAATCCGGTGCTTTTTGCACCGTAAATGATCTCGCCCGTGGAGAAGATTCTGGGGCCGAGCGTCACGCCTGCACGTTGATACTCCGCAGCAGGGAATACCTGTGCTGCACGACTCGACGGGTTGTGGACTGTCGTTACGCCTAGCGCAAGATGTGCGAGGAGAGACCAATTATTTTGCGGGATAATCGCGTCGCGTCCATAGGGTCCGTGGGCGTGCGCGTCGATGTAGCCTGGCAGCAATGTTCTGCCGGCGACGTCTACCACAGTCGCATCCTCGGGGATGGCGACGCTGCCCATCTCGCCTACAGCGGTGATACGGTTCTCGGTGACAATAACAACACCGTTTTCAATGGTTTCCCGGGTGCCGTTCATGGTTAAGACATGCGCGTTTATGAACGCAACTTTGCCCTCAGGTCGATCCGCTTCAACTGAAAGCGCGAGATCTGCTACTTCCACGGACTTATTCGTACTTGTACCCAGTGAGTCATCGACTCGGTAGGTCATCAGTTTCGGTCCGACACTCCACGAAACCTGATTACCCTCGGCGCTCCAGTTGATGAACTCGCCGCCGGGCGCGCTGACACGCTCGGTCGCAAAGGCGGCTGAGCCCGAGGCGTTATTAGCGATGCTCGATAAATCGATGGCGCGTCCCGTCATGGGGAGTGCCGCTACGTACAACCGGCCCGCCTCGCGATAAGCGACATGCTTACCATCAGGCGATATCAAAATCACGGTTGCTAGGGGGCTGGTAGCGTGAGTTTTGACGTCTTCGCCGGCGTGATTCATTGAGATCAGCGCACTCGAGGCATTGTCACTGCCGCGACCCACGGCGGAGCTGACACGTTCAGTCGCAAATATGCGGTCTTTGGGTCCGAAATGTGGTGAGCGTCCGCGCTGGCTGACGAAGGTCGCTGCATCATTGCCCAGTACGTAAGTGTAAATGCCTGGTTTTTTACCCCAGTAGGGGTTGGTCAGCGAACTGCCACTTAACTTCGCAAACAGTAGGGTTTGTCCATCGCTGGAAACACTCAGGTCGACATAGTGCCCTGGCGTGCTCAACACGGGCTTCGAACGACCGCCAGAGGCGCTGACCTGCCGAATCGAACCGAGGCCAGCATCGGTCCATGAGATAAAGAAGACGCTCTTTCCGTCTGGTGAGAAAGCGGGAGAGAGTTCACGGCTATCGCCTTTATCGCGGGTGAGGCGTTTTGCGGTGCCGCCCGCTGCTTTTAGGTAGAGCTTACCCATCGACTCGAAAACAATGCTATTGCCCTTGGGACTCTCCACTGCAAATCGTGGCATCGACGTGGTTAGCGTGTCAGGTGCGACTTCAACAGCAACTTGGACGGCGGGGTAGGCGGAGCGCTGATCTTCTATCTCAAAGGGGATGTTCACAGATACTTTGGTATCGACGTCGACACGCCAGATCTTGCCCTTCGACCAATAAACGATTTCGCTACTGTCAGGCATCCAAGCCATCGTGGGATAGGCGCCTTGCACCGCCCAGGTTTCTTGCATGTCGGGATCGAGATCATCGACCAACATCGTTTGCTCCCCCGACTCGAGGTCCAAAACGAAGAGGCGTGATGCGGCTCTGACCCGTTTCACGAATGCGAGTGACTTACCATCAGGAGAGGGGGTTGGTCTGACTGCACCGCCAGCGCCACCGACCACATTGGTAATTTCTGCTTGCTCCAAGTCATAGCGTTTAATTGCCATGACCTCGCCGTTGCTGTCCTCGTGGTAGATGAAGGTATTACCAGGCGTTGTGTTCTGGATGTAGAAAACCGATTTACCATCAGCGCTGAAGGTAGGCTCACCCAACTCCTTTTGGAAGGCTTCGCTGGGGCGCTCGACAAGCACTGATCCGGATAAGTTCGCGCGTTCTATTCCTGCGTCGAGGTTGGCGTCGTAGAGCCAAACTTCTCCGGTGCCCAGCGATCGCGATGTGGTGAAGTGCTTTTTAGCGACTAGATAGTCACCTGATGGATGCCAGCTTGGGTTGTTGAGCAAGCGAAACGTCTCATGGGTAATTTGCTGCTTGTTGTCAGGATTAGCGAGCTCCATCACCCAAATGTTGTCAGCGCCGTTTCTGTCCGATGTAAACGCAAGAAAGCGTCCGTCAGGGCTGTATTGGGGTTGAATCTCCCAAGCGTGACCACTCAAGAGGGGTGATGCCTTACCGCCAGTTATCGGGATCTGGTAAATGTCGCCAAGCAAATCAAAGGCGATGTGGGCCCCATCGGGAGAGACATCAAGATTCATCCAAGTTCCCTCGTTGACTTTCAAGGGTATGGTTTGCGCATCGACCGAATAGCTTGGCGCTGCAACATCCCACATTTCGCTTTCCATTGCCTCCTCAACGGAGTAACTCAGGCTTGTGAACGAGACCGAGGCAACAAAAATTGAAGCGAATAATAGCGGGCGATAAGAAAACGATTTCGACATAGGTTTCAACCATATTTATATTGGGTGTTAGATCTAAAGGGATATCACACTAGGGCGTGGTTTTCGACCTACATCTGAGGTCGAGAAGCAGTGAGTTCGGATATAAAAGGAGTCAGGTGTAAGTGTTAACAGCTACAGGCTTGGCGATATTTATCTTGAAGCGCTGTTCGCGGTGTAAGACCGGGTCTGCGGGTCGTCCAGAACCACGGTTTTCTGAAGATATCGATCTTTTGATATCTGAGGAGGACTGAACTTTGCGTCCTTCAGGGGCGTTCGGTGATCCTAAGAAGTTGTAAATTCGAAAGTTTTGAATTAACACGGGCTTACTCGCCTTTGAAGACATTTTGTGGAGCAGCTAGGAGGGACACTCGTTGTTATCGACTCTTGATTGGACCGTAGTAGCGCTGTATCTCCTTAGTTTGGTGACGGTTAGCGTTTATTTGTCGCGTCAGCAAAGGTCTGCTGAGGATTATTTCGTCGCTTCCAATAGCGGTAACGCGCTTAGCATTGCTTTGTCTGTGATGGCAACACAATGCTCGACCAACAGCATTTTGGGAGCACCAGCCTTTGTCGCGTTTGTCGTGGGCGGTGGCCTCGTCTGGTTGCAGTATGAAATAGCGCTACCGCTCGCAATGATCTTTATTGCGATATTCTTCATCCCAGTTTTTCATCGGCAGCGACTGGTCTCTGTGTACCTCTATCTCGGTCGACGTTTCGACGAGAAAACCCAGTGGCTCATTAGCGGCATGTTTCAATTATCGCGTGCAGCGGTAGCGGGAATTACGGTCTATGGTGTGGCCAGCATGGTCTCTATTGTCACCGGACTCTCTTTTGCACAATCAGTTCTGCTCTTCGGCGTAATCACCATTATCTATGACGTACTAGGTGGCATTAGGGCGGTGATTATTAGTGACGTAGCTCAAATGGTGATTTTGACCAGTGTCCTCGTTTATCTCGCGTACTTACTGATTGGCAATGCGGGGGGGCTTGCTGAGATGTTGGCGCAGTTACCGAGGGAGCGCACAGCTGCATTGTCTTTTAACCAACATGGCTTTGGTGACGGGCATGATTTTGCCTTTCTGCCCATGCTAGTCGGTGGCTTTTTTCTGTATGTGGCCTATTACGGCTGTGACCAGAGTCAGGTCCAGCGTCAGTTGTGTGCGGCGTCTCAAGGTGATGCGCAGAAGGTGCTGTTAATTAACGGTTTCCTGAGATTTCCACTCGTCTTGCTCTATTGCCTGATAGGGGCGGGCCTTGCAGTCCACGCGACTTATCAGCCCGATTTCATCGCCTCACTGCCTGTAGTCAACGAGGCACCTAATTATAATATGGCGCTCCCGGCGCTTATCAGTCGAGAGCTGCCGGCAGGCCTTGTAGGCTTGGCCGTGGTCGCTTTACTGGCGGCGGCAATGTCATCGCTTGATTCGGTTATTAACAGCCTGTCAGCGACGACGCTCAAAGATTTTATAAAACCTATGATGGCGCATCGTATCGTTACTCCCGAGCAAGAACTGCAATGGGGTAGGGGGCTCACCATTTGCTGGGGTATTTTTGCCCTAGTGACTGCTTTTTATGTCGACGATATCGCGTCCACGGTAATTGTTGCGGTAAATAAGGTTGGTTCGCTCATCAACGGGCCCATCCTTGGCGTTTTTATGCTGGGGCTTTTCACAAAAAGTGCAACGGGTGGCGGCGCGAGACTCGGATTTGTTGTCGGCCTTTTGACAAACGCTGCGTTGTGGAAATGGGCGCCAGAAGTGTCTTGGCTCTGGTGGAATGTGATCGGTTTGGCAGTAACAGTCTCGGTAGGTCTGAGCATGAGCTCACGATCGGCTAAGCGAGAAAGCAATTCAGATCTCGTTTGGAGTACAGGTTTCTTTCTGAAAGTGGGCTTTTCGGTAGGGTGGTTGCGCGGTTATTTAGGTTTAGGAGTTTGGACCCTATTTTTATTCGCAGTGCTGCTGGCATTTGGGGCGCGCTAGGGATTTACTACAGCAGCCAGTGAGCTGCCGTTGCATCATTGCTCTTGGACCTCAAGGGCTTTCAATGCATAAAAGAACTCAGAGAGTTCTCTCAATTTGGATGAACGTTAGGAAATAGCTATGGCGATCGCTGGACTCAACCACTTCAACATCATGGGCTCACGAGCGCTGATCGACGACGTGCGTGACTTTTACGTTCACGTGATAGGGCTAAGCGAGGGGTGGCGTCCTGACTTTGATTTTGATGGACACTGGCTGTACGCGGGTGACGCCCCGATTCTTCATCTTATGGTCTCAAGTGACGAATCTGAGGCTACCAATGGGAGTACATCCGCAAGCACTGGGCATCTTGATCATGTTGCGTTATCCGCTACTGACTTAGCAGTGGTAGAGGCGCGACTTAATGCGCTCGGTCATACGTACAAGAAAAAGGTGATACCCGGATTCAATATTACTCAGCTATTCCTGCACGACCCAATAGGATTGGGCGTCGAGCTTAATTTCTCCGAGAGCGACGGATAGACAATAAAACGCCATTACTCGGGTGCTTTTGTTTGCGCCGTTTTTACCCAGCCGGCTGGGTCGCTTCACACTTGAGCGTTGCTGGCAAATCTCGGGGTTAGCTGCTGTGCAACTAATCGAACGAGTACGTCGCCTCGACTGAACCCCATCAGATACAAAAAAGCCCCATCCGTTGGATGAGGCTTCTTTATATATGGCGCGCCCGGTACGATGCCTAAAAACGCCATTGCCTCTGGCGTTTTTACCCTACGGGCTCGGTGCTGGGCACCTCGGGGTTAGCTGCTTTGCAGCTAATCGAACGAGTACGTCGCCTCGACTGAACCCCATCAGATACAAAAAAGCCCCATCCGTTGGATGAGGCTTCTTTATATATGGCGCGCCCGGTACGATTCGAACGTACGACCGCCTGATTCGTAGTCAGGTACTCTATCCAGCTGAGCTACGGGCGCGAAGACGCGTATCATACTCCAGAGCTTTTCTTTTTCAAGTCCACTTTGATCCGCAACCAAGGCTGGTTTCTTGCTTAATCTCGACCTAGTGCCTCGCATGCTTGCTCGCGGGATCGACTCCCTCTCATTTGATTGGTCCGCCACGCGAATAAACTCCATCCTTTGGGTGGAGTATTTTCATACTTCGGCTTAGGCGGGGATGGTTTTGATGACCGTACTGCTAGTAATGAAGCGAACAACTATTGCCTCCTAATCACCCTATCAGTTCTCGTTACGAGCCAGAAATGACCTTTGAACTACACGACTAGATAGCCGTTGACTCTGATTCGTTTGGGAAGTGGATTAGAAAACACGCGCCTCCATGCTCGAGATTGGTTGCCTTGATACTTGCGCCCATATCATCGAGCAGCTTTCTCGCTACCGACAAGCCTAGCCCCGCGCCTTCACCCACTTCTCTGGAGGTGAAAAAGGGATCGAAAATATTAGTGATGACGGACTCGTCTATTCCCATTCCTGAGTCAGAAACAGAGATCGTGGTACCGCCTTCGTCTTTGTGAGCGGTTACCGTTATAGTCTTTTGCTTTTCCGGCGGGTTGTTTGACAATGACTTTTGAGCGTTGTCCAGAATATTGATTAGTACCTGCTCGAGCTCATCTTTTTGAGCCATCACTTTGAAATCCCCGCTAGCGATTCGACATCTGAAGTCGATGCCTTGAAGTCTTATGGACTCACCTCGTAGTTTCTGAAGGTCCTCCCATACTGCGTGGAGATCTAACTCAGTCATTACTCCAGTGATATCAGATCCGAACAATCGCATATGATCCGTGATCCTGGCGGCACGACTGACTTGGCTATCAATTCGCTCGATTTTCTCTTTGACCCACAGTGTGTCGAGTAATTCGCCAGATTCAAGATGTTTGAGGACTCTGCGCAACAGCGCCCCAACGGATAAGCGGATGATCGCCAGTGGTTGGTTTATTTCGTGAGCAATCGAGGTGGTCATCTCACCCATTGCTACCAGACGTGCGGAATGAGCAGCCTCCTGTTGCGCTTGCCGACTTGAAGTCACGTCTTGTCCAATACAAATCAGACCAGCCAGACGCTGCTTATCGTCTTGATAGGGCGTCAGATTCCACACGAAAGAGCGATAAAAGCCCCGAATGTTTAACTGCATTTCATGCTCTGATGTCGCTTTACCAGCTAGCCCTTCCTGCATCGCTGCTAGCAACTTGTCGGTTCCCGGTCCGCTCTCGAGCACATCTTTAATCGGCATCCCTGCCTCTGGCTGAAGGTGTGTTTTAAACATGGACAGCGAACCCTGATTACAATCTTTAAGTTTCATGGAGTGATCTAAGACTAGAATAATCGCTGAAGACTGCTCGATAAGCGCGGTTCGATAGCTCGCTTCCGTGAGCAACTCGCCCATTAGTGTTCTCTGATGGTGGAAAATTGTTGAGAGGCCTTGGGAGATGAAGCCGCCAAGAAAAAGCATGGTCACTGTGGCTGTTATCCAAGTTTGTGCAGATTGTTGGTAACTCGCTTCTTGAGCAATATCGGAAGGTATTCCCGAGACGTACAACCAACCGAAAATGGCGACCGTTACTGAACTTAGACCGACCGCTCCAAGTGCAACTTTGGACCCGGTTAACATACCTGTAACCACGATGAAGACCAGCAACATCAACTTCCCACCACCCAGGTGACCGAATGACCAAAGCCCAAGTACAGCCAAAATGTACAAACTGGATAGCAGGGCTACTAATCTGAGCTCATAGGGAGTGCGATGTCTCAGTAGAGTAACGATGATCATTAACAGTAGTATTACAGCTTGCATGATCATTACAGGCGTAACACCGAAAGATGCGGCTCTCGAGAGACTCGCAAGTAAGCCAGGTAGGCCCAGGATACTTAGGACGATTAATATCGCATTGCAGATTCTGCTGTTGAGGCTCTTAGTTTGAGTCTCAATCGATAAGTTGTCGGATAATGGAGCCATCCCATAGTGTTCAGAGTCTGCCTCGTTCGCTCCGCTTATCATGCCTAGCCCCCACTCGGTGGATTATCTCAGATGAGGATACAGGTTTATTGGTTATCCCGTCTTGGTCCCACGAATTGTGTATGGATAGGAGTCGTGCGGGAATTATTTGAATACAGCTATTTGGGCTTGCTCTAGGGGTGACTCCTCCCTAGTGTCGCTTGCTCAGACAGTCATTGGAGATATTCGTGCCTACACTCAAAATGAGTCAAATCGAGACACTGTGCGGAGAAGCTCTTATTAACGTTGGTGCCAGCGACGAACAGGCGAGCGCAGGCGCGATTTTCCAGACGGCGGTCGCCATCGGAAAGTTCCAAGGACTGATGATGGCAACAACACCCCCAGGTTCACGGCTTGTGTCGATTTCGATGCCAGGTCTTACAGACTCTGCGCGATCATCGATCTGACGGTGGACCTCAGCGGCAAAGTAGTGGAAGAGCTGTCCAGATCGATAGACTTCACCCACACCCTCAGCACGCGTCTTTCCCTCTTCGCGGGCAAGTAGTTCGCCCAATTCGCCACTGCGAGCAATGAGCTCATTACCAATATCTATTAGTAGGGTGTAGCGAGTTTCAAGAGCAGACTGGCCCCAATCAGCAACCGCCGTATTTGCCGCGGCAATTGCTGCTTGGATTTGAGCAACAGATGCCTGTGCGTATTGACCAATTATGTCCTTGGAATCCGAGGGGCTTACGTCAGCCACTGAGGCTTCGGTCTGAACCCACTCTCCATTGATATAAAGTTTGTGTTGATCACTCATCGGATTGTCCTTGCACGGCTGTCCATATTGAGCCTCGACTCAAATCTGTGTGTTATTTTGACTCGCCATACTAAAGCCTTGAGTCTTGCGAATAGATTGTAAAAACCAATACCACGGAGTGGGTGAGGGGATACACTAAGAGCGCGTTCGGGCCGATATGCACCGTAGGCTGAGGGGTCTTCCTTTAAAGACAGAAAGCCGCTCGTCATGCTCCGTATTGTGTGGCCTGTGAGGGTGGTCAATAAAGGCACAGCATTTTGGAAAATTTTAGCGCTAGTGGTGTGAACCTGTCGGATTCGAGGCCTGAGCTTCGCATTTGTTATCAAGACAGCGTGATGGTGATTGTCGACAAACCGGCGGGCATGCTGGTACACCGAAGTGGTATCGATGCGCGGGAGACCGTCTTTTTGATGCAAAACTTGCGGGATCAAATGGGGCAGCATGTATTTCCCGTTCATCGGCTTGATAAGCCAACATCCGGACTTGTCATTTTTGCTCTGAATTCTGAGGCCGCGCGCGCTATGTCTCTGATGTTTGAACGCGGTGAAGTGGATAAATCTTATCTAGCGTTTGTTAGAGGTCACACACCTCCCAGCGTTACAATCGACCATGCTTTGCGTGATGAAGTGGACACGAAAGGATGGAAAACCAAGGATGGTGCGATAAGAGAGGCCACAACGGAGTTAACAACCTTAGGCTCGTGGATAATCCCCGAACCTGTTGATCGCTATCCGGAGGCTCGGTACTCCAAGGTTGAGCTTAAGCCACTGACCGGACGCTATCGTCAGCTGAGGCGTCACATGAAGCACATTTCGCACCCCATTTTAGGGGACGTACGTTATGGGAAAGGAACTCACAATCGCTTTGTGGCCCAGCGAGTTGGTGTAAAGCGATTGTGGTTGCACGCTCGTTCGCTAATCTTTCGTCACCCGTACGGGCAAGAAATGCTGGCTGTTGAATCCGAAACACCTACTGACTTCAACCTAATGGAGACATGGTTAGAGCGAGAATCTTCATAAGGCGAGGGTGGCGCAAAGGAGAGTGTTTTGTGTTCAAGTTGCTTGAGTAGAGGATTTTCTCTAATCACAAGACGTGTCCTAGGCCATTGCGTAACGGATGTAACGTTATCAGCCCTCAGCCCTCAGCCCTAAGTTCTAGCACTCAACTGTGGTGACTGGAATTTTGAGACCGTGGATGGCAAGGCCCCCTCGCGCGGTTTCCTTGTAACGGCTATCCATATCTTTACCCGTTTCGCGGACTGTCTCGATGACTTGATCGAGCGAAATCATGAACTGACCATCTCCTGCTAAGGCGAGATCCGACGCGGCAATTGCTTTTACCGCACCCATTCCGTTGCGCTCGATACAAGGCACCTGAACCAAGCCGCCAATGGGGTCGCACGTAAGCCCTAGACAATGTTCGACCGCAATCTCCGCAGCGTTTTCAATCTGGCGCGGACTCCCACCCATCGCTGCTGTCAAACCCGCGGCAGCCATTGACGCGGCAGCGCCAACCTCACCTTGGCAACCCACCTCGGCACCCGAGATAGACGCATTCATCTTGAATAACCCACCAATCGCAGTTGCTGTGCGTAAAAAGGTACTCACGTGGCGGTTAATACCCGCGTCATTTAGCTTATGCTCATCCAGATGTGCGAGCAGGACTGCCGGCACAATCCCCGCGGCGCCATTGGTCGGCGCTGTAACAAGGCGACCACCTGCCGCGTTCTCTTCATTAACCGCCATCGCGTAGACCATGGCACGCTGAGAGGCGTTTGCTGGCGCCTTGTCACTGTTAGCGTTATTGAGCAGTCGTTGCCAGAGGAACGCGGCTCGCCGTTGTACTTTCAGTCCACCCGGCAACTCGCCTTCTGTGTTAAGACCTCGATTGATGCAGTCGCTCATGACGTTCCAGAGTTTGCTGGCCATGGGATCAAACTTTCCATGTCTCAAACACAGGTGTTCATTTTTTGCCTGAAGCTCCGCAATGGATAATTTCTCTCGCTCACAGAGGGCTAGCAATTCCTCCATGGATCTATAAGGGAATGGGGCAGGGCCATGAGTGGTCAACGTCGTTGCCAGCGGCACCCGATTTTGGTCCTCGACCATACCTCCGCCTACAGAGAAATACTGCGCATAAGCGACCTGTTCGTCGCTTTTCCAAGCCACGAATGTCATGCCGTTGGGGTGACCTGCGAGCGGTGTCGTATCTCTAACTAAGTCTCTCTCACCGTTGAACTCAACGGAGCAGCCATCAAGCGATACCAGGCGACCATCGGTGACTGACTTTGCCCAGGCGGCCTCGATATCAGGCCGCGTCACCGTCTCGTAGTGATGACCCATTAACCCTGCGGTGACCGCTCCTGGTGTTCCGTGCCCATCGCCGGTTGCGGCCAATGAGCCGTGTAGTGTGACCTGCACTTTAAATGGGCCGGGATCAGAAAGTGACCCGAGTTGCGCGAGAAAATGCCGAGCGGCGTGCATGGGTCCCATGGTGTGACTCGACGAGGGACCTATACCGATCTTGAATATGTCGTTTAAAGCGAAACCTTGCATTAATCGCCCCTTCTTCTTGGAGCAAACGTATCTGAAAGCCTTTGCGCAGAACATTAATTTTCGGCTTTTGGACTAACGACTTTGGGGTAGATTCTTAGAGCCGCCAGCTAGTAGTTGAGAACGGATCTGACAGTCATACTAGTGAAGGCTTCGCGGCCATTGAGCGCGGCTAATTCAATGAGAACCGCGAGGCCAACCGGCACCCCTCCGGCGCTTTTGATGAGTTGAGCCGCGGCGGCGGCCGTTCCGCCCGTGGCGAGCACGTCATCGACTATCAGAACCTTAGGTGAATCCATTCCCTCAAAGCTATCGGCATGCATTTCCAGGGTGTCATTTCCGTATTCCAGTGAGTAGGTATGACTCAGGGTCGCCGCGGGCAGCTTGCCCGGCTTTCGAATAAGTGCGAGGCCAACCCCGCACTGCCTCGCGAGCGGCGCTGCAAGAATGAACCCCCGTGCCTCCGGTGCCGCGATGACATCAAATGTCAGGTCTTTGACCGCCTTAGCGAGAAGACTGAGCGCTGCATCCATCGCGAGATGATCTGAGAGAAGCGGGGTGATGTCTTTGAATAAGATACCGGGCGTGGGGAAGTCAGGGATATCCCGTACCTTTGATCTCAGGAGTGTTAGCGATGGCTCATCAGTTGTCATGTGACCGTCGATCGAATTTGAAACTGAGGAAGGCGAAAGCGTTCGCTGGCAAGTACAGCTTCGAGCGACGAAATTGCCTGGTCGGCATCGCTGAACGTGTTATAGAGCGGCGAAAATCCCAACCGGACGATATTGGGTTCTCTAAAGTCAACGATGACACCATCTGCAATCAATGCCTGGCTCACAGCAAACGCACTCTCAAGCGCAAGACTGACCTGAGAACCGCGCTGCGCATCATCGATAGGTGTGACCAGCGCGGCATGCGACTGCAGTATCGAGCTTTGTTTCCAACGGGTAATGAAATGTTTCGTGAGCGCGAGGCTTCGGGCTCTGACGTCCTGCATTGTGAGTCCCTCAAATACCGATAGAGAGGCACTGACCGCGCTGAGCGCAAGAACGCTTTGGGTGCCCGTCAAGAATCGTTTTATACCTGGTGCGGCTTCGTACTTGGCTTCAAAATCGAACAGGCGCGCGTGCCCCATCCAACCGGATATTGGATTACTTGCTGATTGGTGTTGCGGATGAACAAATAGGTATCCGGGTGCACCCGGACCGCCATTTAGAAATTTATAGGTACAACCCACCGCAAAGTCGATTTCCGAGTTTGTGACATCGATGTCGATGACACCCGCGCTGTGAGCGAGATCCCAAACGACAAGGGCGCCAGCAGCATGCGCATTTGCCGTGATTTGCGCCATGTTTCTTAGACTGCCAGTTTTGTAATCGACGTGGGACAGAACAAGGACTGCAGCGCCACGTAAATTTTGCGGCGTCATCCCCTCTATGCTTAGCGTGGTTATCGAGCACCGCTCCTCGCCAAGCAACTGTGAAACCCCTGCGGCAATGTAGTTATCGCTCGGAAATTGTTGCTCTTCAACGCAAACCACTTTGCGAGTGGGGTTCAATTCGAGGGCTGCCAGTATGGCCTTGTAGAGATTAATTGAGAGGTTGTCGCAACACACAACGGTATTTTCTGTAGCGCCGATCACCTTAGCGATCTGGTTGCCAACGAATAGCGGCAAATCGATCCAGTCATGCGTATTCCAGCTGGCAATCAAATCTGTTCCCCACTGTTTCGTAACAATATTGGCCAACGTCGCGGGGGTAGCCGCTGGAAGCGCCCCTAATGAGTTGCCATCGAGATAGATTTTGTCGCCAGGCAGTTGGAATTGGGACCTTAACTGGTCGAATAAAGAGTCACTCACTCAGCGGCTCCAGCCAACTTCATGTGGTCTCTGTGATAGCCGCTGTGGGGGTTGATACTGTTGACGCTACTGCGTCTTTCTGGCGTGTTTTTCTCAGTAGTGCCTGGTCGCCTGCCGGTACTCACGTTTCCGGCTGCGAGAAGGTTTTCAATGACTGACTTCACTGCCTCGAATGCCTGCGATCTGGGGTAAATGAGGTCGAAATGTCCAGCTTCGGGGACCTCTAGTAGCTGTTCTGGGCTAAATAACGCCACTTGGTTACCGCCTACAATTGAATCCGCCTCCCCTCGGATGGCTTTGATTGGGGTGGAGATCTCTTCGATTCTAACCGACGCATTCCGATAGCGATCGCTAGGCTGATAGCTATCTTCGCCCATGAGCATTGGCACCATTGATTGACAGCTTCCTTTTTCCACACCATAGCCAATTAGGTCTGTGATAGGCGCTAGCGCGACCACGCCCTTTATCGATAAATCTGGATCTTCCGCAGCTTTCAGAGCAAGGTGCCCACCTGCTGAATGCCCTACCAGTAATAGGGAGTTGCCGGTGCTTTTTGCCACATAGCGGATAGCTGCCTTTACGTCATTCAAGCTACCCGGCCAGCCTCCGCCCTCATCGCCTACGCGTCGATATTCAGCAGCCCATACATCGAATCCCATTCTAGAGAGCGCTGAAGCCATAGGCAGGGCGTGATCTACACCGTACGCATTCGACCAGCAACCTCCGTGTATCAAGAGGATAGAACCTGAGGTGTTCGGGTTGATCGTACTCTGAGCAAAGTGAGCTAGCGTTTGCTGACTCTGGTCAGCATAGGATCTCCAAACATAAGGGGCTTCGACATCAAGCTTTAAAACTTGAGAAAAAGAGACCGGTGAAGCCTGTACCGTATAAAACGGTAGAAGCGAGAGGGCTGCCAGCACTCCCAGTTTGAAGCGGGATATTGAAAATATGCGCCAAATAATAATCATGCCTCAGTCTAGCCGATTTTTTCTTTTTCTTGAGACGCAGGACTTTGTATTTTGAGTGTGCAGATCAATTATTCAGTGCTCGCGCGTGCCCGCGCCCTTGAATTTATTGACGGACCAACTAAGGACACCGTACGCGATTGCCAATAGCAAAACGGCGCCGGCCTCGTACATTAACTTCGCGGGTTCGGAGTCCTTGCTTAGAAGGATCAATCGAGTGATTCCTGTAATCGCAATGAGGACAGGAAGCGTTACCGGGACACTGTGCGTGGAGTAATAAGCGTAAGCCATGCCAAGCACCTCGAGATAGATGAAGAGCAGGAGCAGGTCAGCGAGATTGATATCACCTGTCGTCATAAACTCTGAAAGCTCAAAGCCGACCGCGACGATGGCGAGGCCGCCGATAAGAAGTAATAGCCCGCGTTCGGCAAAGGCAAAGAGTCCTAGTACGAAATCGTCAAAACGATCCACAAACCTGGGATTCTCATTTGTTTTTGATTGTTCGTTTGGTGTGCTCACAACATGCTCCCAAGTACTGCTGCAGTCCTATTGTTACGGGAGAGAAGCCACAACCGTTCAAGTTGTGAAATATCAATTTGGAAAGGGTCCTGAGGTCAAAGCTTTGATATGGTCTCTATGCAAAGTAGAACCGTTTTACCGCTCAAGGAAGATCAACCGTGACCATCTCTCTCTGTGAACGTCTAGAAAGTCGTCGTCAGTCAAAGCCCAATAAAATCGCCTACATTATTGACGGTGTTGAGCGCTGTAATGAAGCGAGTATTGATCATGTTTTTCGCATCGCCAATGGCCTCATTGCGGCCGGTATCGGGAAAGGCGACCGTGTGGCGGTGTTATCGCGCAATAGCGTTGAATGCGCTGAAGTGATGACCGGCATTCTTTGTTCGGGCGCCAGTATGGTTCCGGTGCCCAATACTGCCACGCCCGAGGCGCAGCGCAATATGTTGCTCGACAGTGCTGTTAAGGGCTTATTCGTGTCGGACCAATATCGGGCCTCGGCACTAGCGCATTTCATGGACTTGCCGTCGATAAGAGGCGATCTGCGTTTTGCTTTGGAAACACCCTGTGAACAGTTTCCGGACCATTGTGCTTGGGCCGCTGATTTCTCTGTCGAATCGCCGGGTGTCCACATGTCGCTCGACGAGGAATACGACATTCTGTATAGCTCGGGTACCACGGGTACGCCCAAAGGGATCATTCACAGCCATCTCGCGCGGAATTTATTAATTTCAGGAACACAAACGATGGCCTTCGATGAGGCGGTGGTGCTGACTAGCACGCCGCTCTACTCAAATACCACGATCACCACGTGGTGGCCTTCGGTGTGGATGGGTGCGACGCAGGTGGTTATGCGCAAGTTTAATGCGGAACGCGCGAATGAGCTCATCGGTGAATATGGCATTACACACGCGATGTTGGTGCCCGTTCAATATCAGCGCCTGTGGGCCGCCGATAATCACAGTCCTGAAATGTGGGCAAGTGTTCAATGGCTCTTCTCAACCAGCGCGCCTTTATCAGCTGCAATGAAGGAGAAAATCCTTAGAGATACCGACGCACAGCTGTTGGAGTTTTATGGACTTACCGAGGGCGGTGTAGCGACGACTCTCGTGGCTCGAAAGGCCGCTGAATTGGGCAAATTAGGCTCCGTGGGGCAGGTACAGCCGGGAGGCGAGCTTCGCATTCTAGGCGAAGATGGTGAGGTGCTGGGACCGAATGAACCGGGCGAAATTGTTGGCCGCACGGGTATCATGAGTGACGGCTATCTCAATCGTGAAGAAGCCACGAAAGCCATGCATTGGTTTGATGATGACGGAAGACTCTTTTATCGCTCGGGTGATGTCGGGTACTTGGATGAAGATGGTTGGCTGTTTCTGAGTGATCGAATCAAGGACATGATTCTCTCTGGTGGCCAAAATATCTACGCTACTGATCTGGAGCAGGTATTGAATGCCATGACCGACGTGATCGAGTCCGCGGTAGTGGCAAAGCCCTCGGACCATTGGGGGGAGACCCCTTGGGCCTTTGTCGTGAAGCGTGGGGATAGCGGGCTGACCGAAGAGGGCATTCGTCTAGCAGCGAATGCGGGGCTTAGCCCGATTCAAGCGATCGCCGGCGTTACCTTCATGGATGAATTGCCTCGAAGCGACATCGGTAAAGTTCTTAAACGTCAGCTCCGAGACACTTTCTAGTGCGCGAGGTAAGGGACAGGGCGCAAGCTGTCGTCTTAACCGCGACCTAAGGGTTAGAGGCCATATAGTCGAGTGTCATGGAGGTAAGCGCCTCAACGCCCACTGGAAGGGCCCGCTCGTCAGCGTAGAAACGCGGTGAGTGATTGGGGTGGATTAGGCTCGGATCATCAGGAGCGACGCCCAAGAATAGGAATAAGCCCGGTACCTCGTTGGCGAAGTAGGAAAAGTCCTCTGCCGTTGTGGTTTGTGTCGCTTCTATGAAGCGGTCGCCGGCAACCATTTCCAGCGTCGGCGTCATCTCGCGGTACAGCGTTGGATCGTTGCGAGTCACACCGTAGCCTTGATCGATCACAACATCTGCGGTCGCGCCTGCAGCCTCTGCAATGTTTTCCGCTGTGCGCCTGATGCGTTTGTGGATGTCTAGACGCGTGGCGGCATCAAATGTCCTTATGGTGCCCTCAAGCTCTACCGATTCAGGGATGATGTTGTTTCTAACGCCGCCTTCAATTCGTCCAATGGTGACGATGGATGGGGTTAGCGTGGCATCGATCTGTCGTGACACGATGGTCTGAAGTCCCAGCACCACTTGGCTGGCGGTCACGATGGGGTCGACACCGGCCCATGGCACCGCACCGTGCGTCTGTTTTCCGTTAATGGTGATTTGGTGACGATCGGAAGAGGCCATCAGTCCGCCTGGACGTGTTGCGATCGTTCCTACAGGAAGGGGGAAAACGTGTAATCCAAAAACGACATCGGGACGCGGGTTTTCAAAGGCGCCTTCCATCAACATCAGCTCCGCACCGCCCACGGAACCGTCAGGCGTTCCCTCTTCCGCAGGCTGGAAAATGAACTTGACGGTTCCGGGCAGTTTATCGCCCATGCCTGCTAAAATCTCGGCCACCCCCATCAAGATGGCAACGTGGTTGTCGTGACCGCAGGCGTGCATTACGCCCACTTCACGCCCTTGGTAGATGCCTTTTGCTTTGGAAGCAAAAGGTAAATCTACGAGCTCTGTCACAGGTAGCGCGTCCATATCGGCTCGCAGCGCGACAACAGGACCGTCACCGCCGCGCAGGGTTCCAACAACGCCTGTATGAGCCACACCCGTCTCCACTTCCATTCCGAGTGATCGCAAATGCTCCGCCACGATTTTTGCTGTGCGGAATTCCTGATTACTGAGCTCAGGGTTCTCATGAAAATCGCGACGCCATGTGACGACTTTTGGCATCACCGCGTCAATTCGCGGTTGTAGATCGGCCGCTAGCGTCTGCGTTGAAGGAACGCTAAAGCAGGCAATGAGAAAGAGAAGACGGTTAACACGGTTCATACATTTGATCCTTACTAATTTCGCGCAGTGATTAGCTGGGGCTTTGACGCTCTCACTCGTTCCACTTATAAATCTATCACGGCTTTCCTATGAGAGAAGACGGTTTTGCGATGAGCTTCAATATCGGCGACTAACAACATGGATAGCGGTTCGCCTTTTCCCAAAGTGGCATCCCTAGTTTAGGCTTCTTGTGTCTTAGTCGAGAGTCCGGCTAGCCGGTTCGCATGGGCTTGGCGATCCTCCTGTACCTTAGCGATAAAAAATAGACCCCATAGCCAAAGTGCCGCTGATGCCACTACTGTATAGATGCCCACCGTATCCAGTGTTGCTTGTGAGACTAGGCCAGGTTTTGCGTTCTCTGGCCACGCTGCAAAACTTAAGATCAGGCCTGCAGAGAAAGCACCCACACCGGCCATACACTTCTCTGCGAAAGAGCGGGCAGCGAGTAGGGTGCCTTCCATACGCTTTTGCGTGGCGGCCTCGACCTCCTCAACAGTGTCAAACACCATGGATCCAACAGCGGTACTTGCAACGATAATGCTGCAGATGGCAAACAGATGACAGAACAACACCGAAATCAAAATTATGGGCGAGTCGTTGGATGGCAGGAGGTCAAAAACGCGAAGCGAGATCAGCGCATTTTCCAGAACCATGGCTCCGGCGAAGAAGCCGATTGCCGTATCGCGCTTGCCGAATAGGCGTGTGCACATAGGAGCTAGCTTGAGACCTAAAACCGGAGCTATGAAAAGCGTCATGCCAATGGTCAGGATATCGGATGGCTCAAACTCCCAGTAGTAGCTGTAATAAAACAGCGTGAGGTTAGTAAAGAGACCTGAAGCCGCTTTGCAAACAATATAGGCGATGAAAAGGATTCGATAATTGCGACTGACATTCAGTGTGGTCCAAATATCCTTGAGGACGTCGATCACCGCTGAGCGTTTGCTGGTTGACTTAAGCTCATCTGGAATGTGGAGATTCGGTATGTGCCGGTGAGTGCCGATCCCTGTTACCAGAATCGCGATGACCATGACGATGCCGCAGGCAATGCCGTAGACAACCCATGTCTCAGCGTTATACCGGGCATCCTCGGTGCCGTTAATGCTGCTGTAAACCACGAAAAGCCAGAGAAGGTTCCACATCACTAAGCCACCCCACCAACCAAACCACATGCGATAAGCGATGAGCGAGCTGCGCTCAACGTAGTCTTGTGTGAGTTCGGGGCCTAGTGCCGTGCTGGGGATCTCGTAAAGGGTAATGGTAGTGCGTATACCAATGCCCATGAGAAGGAGATACCAAAATAATCCCTGATCTGTAATTCCCGCTGGTGGGTCCCAGATCAGGAAGAATGTTAGCGCTACGGGAATGGCGGAGCCATAGATAAAGGGGTGGCGTCGTCCCCAGCGCGAACGTGTATTGTCCGACAGATAGCCAATCAGAGGATCGGAGATCGCATCGAAAATCAACATGATCAAAATCGCTAGACCCGCGAGGTCGGGTGATAGACCGAATACTTGAACGTAGACAAACAAGAGGAAGTAGGCAAAGGCGTTGTCCTTTATGCCGTAGGCAATCGAACCAAAGCCGTAAAGAAACTTTGTATTAAAGGGGAGCGTTGAACCGCCTGCTGTCATCCGAATTTTCTTTTTTATTAGTGTCCGCTCAGACTACTCACAAAGCCCTAGTGGTGCAAAAAAATGTGGCGAGAAAAATCGAGACAAAAAAAAACCGGGGCAGAGCCCCGGTTTTGGCGATCACCCTGCCCTGAGTTACACCGTAACTGCGTTCCCGCGGAAGATCTTCGACAGATAGCGGCTCTCTGAAGGCGCTGGTGCGGGCACCGAACACTGCAGGACCGCGTGAACCAGACGAATCATTTCTTCCTCGAGTTCCTGGTCGTTAGAAGGCTCCTCGGTGTGAGCACGACGTGTTAACTGTACCTGGTTAATCGCAGGTACGGTTGGAAGCCGCTCGCCCTCTACGCCGAGAGTTACTGTGAATGCGTGCAACGAGTTCTTCACAAAGAGCGCAAGCGCGAACTCTTCTCGAGTCGATGCCAGCGATGTCTCTGGCGTGATCAATACGATCTGACAGTTCGGCACTAAAGCTGAGGTTCGTGCAACCCGGAAGTGATGTGTGAGTTGATCGTGCACGAGTTTTCTAAACGCGTGATCGCTCAGCACGCGATCCCATGGCTCATTCGCATTGGCAGCAAGCGCGTTGAGTGGCAGGCGCTCGAATGGGCTGCTAACAACGACGTCATAACCACCCTCATGACGAAGAATATCGTCGAGACTGCTTTCGAGATCATCACCAATTGCTCGACATTCGATGTCAATACCGTGCGGATTATCGACGCTGTGCCTCATTGCATTCGCAGAGTCTTCCGTCTTGGTAAGTACCCAGAGTTTCTCAACATTCTGCGCAAGGAAACCATTGGCGATATTGGTAAGCTCATTACGCATTGAGTCACCGATCAAAACAATGCGCTTGCCCTTGAGCTTCGCGATTTCTGTTTCGTTGGGTGGTAGTAAAAGCTCACCCTCGGTCACTGAACGATCGAATTTAAGACCCCCGGATGGGTGGAAGGTCTCACCACTCACAATATCATCGGCGAGGTGGAACACGGTTGATAGCCCAACTTGCTCGTCCGTTGGCATCTTGTGCAGGTGCAGACGGTTGAGGATGCCAGTCTCGATTTGCTCGGCCTGCTTTGAGGTCTCCGCGAAATCAAAGAAGGGCGCTGGTGCGTCTGCAAACGTGGCCAAGAACTGCTCGCGCTGCTCCTCGCTGAGGATCCCGGCGCGCACAAGACGTGTCATCAACTTCGATGCAATACCCATGTGCATGAGGTATTTTGACGAATTACCCAGACCACCAGAGTCGCGAATCTTGAGTACAAGACGCGCAATTGGCTTGGGTAGAGTATCGATATCGATAACGTCGACAGCGTTGCTCGCGAGCGACATGACACCGTCGACATCAAAGCCTGATGACATCCCAGCCAAAATGGCCTTATGAACTTCATTTAAACGCTTGTTCTCAAGTACCAGACGTCCTCGGCGATCGAAGAGTCCGGGCGCCTCAGCCGAGCCTCTCAAGCGTGCGCCGTCTACAGGGCCGGGGGCCAGAGCATTAATCTGGATTTCCGGGCCAAGATGGCGAGAAAGTATTTCCGCCAACACCCGCTGACCCGCTTTAGAGACGGCGTAATCAGCGCGGTTGGGGTAGGCCACAGCGACGTATTTCTCGCCACCGAAGTAGCTGGATACATTCAGGATGGATCCTTTGCCGCCGGCTTTCATCGCAGGGCTGAACTTGCGGATGAGCGAGTAGTTAGAAATTAGATTGGCTTCCATCGTGCGATCCCAATCTGCACGCGTCATATCAACCACCATTTCCTCAGCGCCAGAGATGCCGGCATTGTTGATAAGGAAGTCAACATGACCCAACTCAGCGACAGCATGATCGTGGAGACGATCAAGCGCCTCGGGGTCACCCACATCGATGCCCCCAAGTATAGTTACACGCGTCTCGGGTCTGGGGTAGCCGATATTGCGTAACTCATCGATGATCTCTTCACGCGCTTCGGCAAGCTTGCCCTCGCTACGTGCGCTCAGCAGAACACGAGCGCCGGCGATAGCAAGGAAGCGACCGAGTTGCAAACCAATACCCAAACTGCCCCCAGTGATAACCGCGGTTCGACCCTTGTGGAGACCGGGAAGCACGCGCGAGATCGACGAGGGCATTGAGCTCTTGCCCGTAGAGCGCTTAATGCTTCTTGGTAGCCAAAGGTTGATCGAATCCATCTTTCGGACACGGTTGGTCAGTGTGGCCGCCCAATCTGCCGCAAAGGTAAGGGCCTCTTTGTCCTCGGTGTCGTAGCGCACCATTTGGTTGGGCTGGACCGCCCATGGAAGCTCCCCGGTGTTTGCCAAGGTCTCATCTTCGTGACGCCAGCCACGAATCAGGGCTTCGACTGACGCACGAATGATCTCGTTCATCAGGTTGCCGTGACCATCTGATGGATTAGTGACGTAGACAATGGCAGGTGGCTCACCTTCTGCAAACAGTTGATCCATGTTTCGAGCGAAGCTTGAGGCGAACGCTACAGGCGCAACGACTTCATCACGCACAAAGTTCGCCACGTCGTCATCATTTGCGGTAGTAAGCGAATAGCCGTACTCACCGTTTGGCTTTTGCGGCAGCAAAATCACGCCATCGAGACGACCAAAATGATCACCAATGAGCTGCATCGAGCGATCGACAGACTCCCTGCGAAGTGGATCAAGGTGCGAAAGCTGCACGTCACCAAGATTACGCGACTGTAACAGCGATCGAGCGTGCCCCACCGTATTCAAGTTACGGAAAGCGAGCATGACTCGCGCACCGCTTTGAATCTGACGCTCTGCAAACGTGACCGCTTCTTGGTAGTCATCGCCACCGAGAATCAGAACAACTTGTCCAGTGAGGTCCTCAAGACGTTTGTCTGGCCACGAGACAAGTTGCGAGCGACTTTGCGCCGGCACCTGCATGCCATTAGTGACCTCGATGTGGTGACCCGATAGTGCGGAGGACTCATCGGACGCCAACCAAACGATACCCGAGGCGACATCAGTTGGCGTCGGGTATTTGTACTCAAGACCTCCGTCAGAGGTTCGCGTGGTGATCATAAGGTCACGGAATTCTTTACCGGTGCTTCCGGGCTCGACACCTTGGAGTTCATCCATGCGCGCGAATACGCTCTCGATGCGTTCAGACTCAATAGGGCCTGGGAAGAGGGTGTTTACGCGAATACCTTGCTTCTCGCCAAGCTCGAGTGCCAGCCCTTTGCCGAGTGCATTGAGGCCAGACTTTGGCACAACGTACGGGATGCGACCGTAGTAGTGCGTTCTGGAGAAAATGGTGGAGACGTTGATGATGCTAGCGCCTGCAGACATATGAGGAGCAGCGGCTCTAGCCATATTCCAGGGAGCACCGAGTAGGTTCATCGCTGAATCGAACATCGTCTGGTCAGAATCTGCGGCGCGCTGCTCTGCTTCAGTAAATGGAATGTCTCTCAACGTAAATTTAGGACCGGCGGCGCCTGCATTGTTGACCAAAACGTCGATCGGACCAAATGCAGCAACGGTTTTGGCCACGATCTCACGGCAGACCTCAGGGTCGGCACAGTCACCCGTCGCGCTAACCATGAAGGTTTCCTCGAAACCCTCGCCAACCAGATCATCGATGAAGCCATCGAGTTTGCTCTGATCCCGACCTGTCAGCATGACGCGTGCACCTTCCCTAAGAAGTTGGCGCGTAATGAAACTACCAATTGACCCGGCAGCACCCGTCAGGATGATGCATTTGTTGTCGAGTCGACGCCCAGCAATGGACTGCGTTAGCAGATCCTGGGGAATATCGCTCATATCATTCATTGGAGTGCTCCTGCTGATCCTGTATCTACTTTTGTGAGTGTTTCGCCACGCTCCATTGCGTCGCGAATGGCCCAAGCACGATAAAGTTCATCGCGAGACTTAAGGTTAGTTCTTGGTAAGGCATGCATAGCGACGTAATTTGCTCCTGCATGACGGTTCTCCCACATCGCTTGGTGCGCCTCTGGTACGCCCTCCATCGGAATGATGGTTGGTGGCAATACACTGATATGGCCCGCAGCGATGCGCTCTTGCATCTCGGCAAACTCCCGCGCGGTGTTTAGGTGCGTTCCACGAATTTCAGCGGTTGGCATCAGAATGCGTCGCTGACGCATCCAAACCTGCGGTGCATAAAAACTGAAGCGCGCACCTTTGAGGTCTTCGGAGTAAACGATCTTGCCCACATTGGGTTTAACCAAAGAGGTCGCCAATGCCAGACCATCGCGTCCTGCACGCTCGAACACCACATCGGGAAGTCCGCGCTTATCTAAGGTGTTTCTCAATAAGGGTGCGATGGCCGAACCGATCGGCTTCAATGTGCGATCTGAGAAGGCTCGGACTGACTCTTTAAATGCCGCTGACTCGGTAAACGGATTGGGCATCTTTTGGAATGGACCGGGTGGATCGAAATCATCTCCGAGTCGGCGCTCGATTTCCTCGAGGCTGACCACACCTTTCATTTGCGCCCCGAAACCAAGCGAGGTAACAAACTCACGCTGCGATACGGTGTCAACTAGCACTGCGACCTGAGCTCCGCGTTGGCAACCCACCTCGATGGCTTCGATTGCGACAGGATCGACAATGCCATCCTCAGCACCGGGCCCGTAGACTACCAGCAGCGATTGACCTGCTCGGAGGCCGGCCTTGGAGAACTGCGCAGCCGGAGATGACGCACCGGCCTTACCCATGAAGGTGAAGCGGTATCCTGATGACGCCCCGTAAAAAGTTAGTACACCGTTTTCGCCCAACAGCTGGAAAGAGCGGGGGAAAGCTGTCTCTCCGGCGTGTGATACGGAGTAGTCAATCTGACCGCCGACCTGTTTTTCGGCTTCGGCAACAAAAGGCTCACCTGCCGCTTCCCAGGCCGACCATTCACTTGGGTCGTCGGGCACTGCAGTGAAGATGTCAGCCCAGCGACTGTCCTTACGGTTAATGGCATGACCTCCCACTGCCTCAACGCGTTCACCGCGATCGGCGCTAGAGACCATCCCCAAGGCGGCACAGCTAGACGACAAGGCGCTTCGCAAGCAGTCATACCCGGTACCCGTTGATGCGCCCTCGACGAACAGCCGTTTGCCAGGCTCGATCGCCAAGGTGTTATAGAGAGCTCGGTGAATCGTGCCCATCGTCAAGCCATAAGAGCCTGCTTCTTCAATGCTAATGCCGGGTAACTTCGCGTGTAGCTGTGGCCCTTGAACGGTCAGGAACTGTGCATGGCTTCCGTCGTTCCGCTCGTAACCTTGAATGCGGAAGTCCGCGGCCATGGGGTCGAGGCCTTGATCGGGCGCCATGAGCTCACTCTGCCCGGAGTAGATGGTGACAATGTCACCAATCGAAAGACGGCCCTCCCGGACCAAGTCCTGGCCCAGCTGAGCAACAATGCCAACACCGCCCGAGCCTGTCACCTGCACGTCCGCATCACGCGCATCGAACGGAGACACTGGGATGCCCGTTATCGCCCAGATATCATTGAAGTTCATCTCTGAGGCGAGGATATAGACCAGTGCCTCGTTTGCACTCGGCGCAGGCGTGGGGAATACGAGTTCCTTCTCAGCCACCTCGGGATCGCCATGGAGCGGTGTGCCGTCTTTATGAGACCGCATAACACCATAACCCAACTGATACTCTGGGATTGGAGTGATGCCTGGGAAGAAACTGGCACCCATGGGCAATAGTTTGCCCTCGTCGATAAGGCGAGCGCGTTCTTCTGTCGACGCATCGGGTTGTACCGATTTTGGTTTTGGTGGCAGCGGTGCGCTCCGCTTCTCGAGGAAGGCCGAGATGCCGGCGGGTCCGCATTCTGGGTCACAGACACCTTGAGCAAACAATTCCGCCTCACGACGTAAGCCAGCCGCCTGACCGTCGCGGGCGCCTGTCAGCATTGCGTCTATGATGAAGTCGACTGGCTTGTTTCGGCCACTGGCGCGGATTTGTTCAAGCGCCGGAGCCACACCAGGATGGGAGAGCAGAGACTCATCGATAGTAACGGGTTGCTCGCGTTGCCGCTTGAGCTTTTTCCTACGGGCCATTGAGACTTTTAATGCGTCGCCTCCCGCAAAGTGATCTCTCAAAGCTGCCATCGCTGCCTCAACCGTTGAGAGGCCTTCGGTGGTGACAATGTCGTCGATGAGCCCGATCTCGAGTGCCTTATCGGCGTCAATAGTGCGCCCATCGAGCATCATTCTCAGCGCTTCGGCGGCGCCATCGGTGCCGTGAGCGTCGAACAGCTTTCGTGTTAGACGTTGTGTTCCACCGTATCCGGGTAGAAGGTTTAAATTGATCTCTGGTTGACCAAATTCGGCGTGCCTTGCAGCAATAACATGCGAGCAGGCCAGTACGAGTTCGTTACCACCACCGAGGGCCGGCCCGTTCACAGCTGCGATGATGGGAATGTCGAGATTTTCCAGCGTGGCAAAAGCGGTCTGCGCTGCGTTAGGCAGGGTTTGAGCCGACTCCAGGTCGCCTTTTTCCCCTATCTTCAGAAGTTCCTTTACGTCCGCACCGGCAACGAAGGTGTTTCGCGCACCCGTTACGACTAGCGCAGATAGGTCGTCCTGGTGTGCTAACTGGGTGAGCGCTGTGTGCAGTTCATCCAGCGTGCGCTCACTGAGTGCGTTAACGGGCGGGCTTGAGATCACAACGAGAGCAACAAGATGCCCAGGTGCGATTTCATGTGTCTCCACGCGCAAGTAACGCCAGGTTTGCACAACACGACGCGCCTCGGTTAGGCGCCCAAAGTCTTTCCACTGCGCAACAGAATTTCGAATTTCCTCGACTGATTCGGGATTCTTGAGCGTCGAGATATCCCCCAGTGGTTGATCGAGAAGAATCGACCGCAAGGTCCGCCGCATGTATTTTCCTGATCGGGTCTCGGGGAAGGCTGAGACAACGAGGAAATCTGACGGCACAGCGGTTGCACCTTTTTCAGAGCGGACGAGCGACTGCAGTCTTGCAAGATCATCATCGGAAAGCTTGCGACCGGCGGCTGCTACCAAGAATGCAACAGGCGTCTCTCCTTTCTCATCGTGCGGCGCACCGACGACGACAACGTTGCCAACAGGAGAGTCCTCTCGCAGCGTCTTGTCGCGCAGGATGGCGCCCTCAATTTCCTCGGTACCGATTCGGTGCCCTGAAACGTTAATAACGTCATCGGATCGACCGTGAAGCGTAAACGCCCCGTCTTCATGCTGACGAGCATAATCTCCCTGTGTGTAGGTCAGCTCACCGTCCCATCGATTGAAATATACGTCGCTAAAGCGATCTATATCGCCGCGCCAGCTGTCATTAAATAGGTTGTCTGCATCTCCCCATAGGGTGCGAGCGAGATAAGGGTAGGGCTCAGTTATGACCAGTTCGCCTTTTTCGCCTGACTCTGCCCTACGCCATTGCGTCACTGTGCCATCAGTCGCCGTTGTTTCTGCGACCCGCACTTCTGCTTGTACCCAGGGAAGTGGCCAGGTTTTCGCATCAGCAGCGAGTGGCTTGTAGCCACCCCATGGACAGCTGAATACGATACCGCCGTGTTCAGTGGCCCAATACGAATTGATGTAATGCTTGCAGATGTTATCCATCGCAAATTGTTGAACAGCGGGGGAGACTGGCTCGGCGCAGAAGGTTCCGACGCGCAGAGTCGACATGTCGAAGTCGGCCATTTCTCGTGCACTGGCTGGATCTGTCATCACCGCTTTAAGGAAGGTAGATCCCGCCTTAAACAACGTGACCTTGTAACGTTCGATAATCGATGAGAATCGGCCTGCATGCGGGAACAACGGCGAGCCCTCAGCAATCACTGTTGTCATGCCCTGAACAAGAGGCGCTGCGATGAGATAGCTTTGGCCGGTGATCCAACCCGGATCGCCAATCACATACAGGGTGTCGTCTTCGGTCGCGTTGAAGACAGTTCGCATTGTGTGGCTCACACCACTCAACCAGCTGCCATGCGTGTGCACAACGCCTTTGGGCTTACCCGTAGAGCCAGAGGTGTAGATGATGAAAAGCGGGAAGTTGGAGTCGACGCTTTCTACAGGCAACACTGCATTGAGCTTGGACCAGACATCGGTTGCACTTTCAGACGTCAGATCATCGAACGATGCGAGTCCTAAGTGACCTGCAATGGTTGCTTTTGCTGCATCAACCAGATCCTTAGACCATTTGTCTCGACTGTGCTCTACGATCTCTTGCCCGGTGTATTCAACGACGATCACGTTTTCCACATTGTGCTTCGCGTCGGCAAGTTGCCTTGCTACCGCGGTGCGAAGTTCCGCGGTGAGTTCTGCTGCAATTGCTTTCTGCCTAGCTAATGAAGCGCCTAGTTCGCGCATCACATCAGAGCGCTCGAGTGTTATCTCGCCAGCTAGTGCTTCGGAAACGTCGCTATATAGCGTCTCTGTCAAGTCACCCAGTTGATAGGTAGTGAGTACCTCGCGCAGTGTGTAGAGTGCCGTTTCTCTGGGGATATAATTATCGAGTGCTGGGTCGGCATACGTGCCTTTGTAGGCGACCACCTCGGCATTGCGGTACCCACCGTCAGCGGTGATGACCAACTTTGCGCCTGCGTCGTGAATTCGGTCTGACAGCGTCTTAGCCGAGAAGCCGCCAAATACGGGGGTGTAGACGACACCCATACGCTGCGCGGCCAGCATGTAGAAGATCTGTTCTGGGATATTCGGTAGGTTAAAGGCGATACGATCTCCGGTCACCAGCCCCAGGTCCTTCAGTACCTGCATGCGTGCCACGACTTCCTGGAACAAAACACGGTAGCTGAAGTGTTGCTCAGTTACCGGACCACCGCGCCCGTTGTTTTTAGAGGGGTCCCAACGGTCACCTTCGAAAATGATCGCAGTCTTATCAGCGCGACCTTGAAGAAGATGACGATCAACTAAGTTAAAACACGCGTTAGTTTGACCGCCGGTAAACCATCGATAATAGGGCGCCGCTGATTGATCAAGAACCGACGACCAGGGTGTCCAAGCGTCTCCATCTAAGGTCTCAGCCGCGCCGCGTGAATCCCATCCAGTCCACTTTTCGTCACTACCTCGAGCGAGCCAAGCGCCACTTGACGTGTTCTGCCAATGAATCTCTCGAGATGCGACGTCTGCGTGGTAATGTTCGGCGTCGTCTGTAATGTTACTTCTAAGCGCATCCTCATCGGACTGTGACGTCAAAACGCCCCAGGTACGGTCATCGCTCATGCTTCTCTCCCTATCGAAAAATCGTTGACGGAGGAGGCTACTCAGCACGCATTAACCTGAAATGCGTTTTGCATTCCGATTGCGTTTGCTAACAAGCACCGGTACGCCGGTTCTTCCCACCGCTTGATTACGCCCAAGGTACGTTAGGGTTGAGGTGCTAGATCACCGAAATTGGTAATTTGCCACATGCTAGATGGCGAGTATTTCGCTAGGTGATTTGGAGGGCTTTTTGAAATAATTTCCCGTCGACGTTACCGCCCGAGAGAATGACAATTAGCTCTTGGTGGTCTGGCAGCGTGGTTGGATCCATTGCAGCCGCGAGTGCGACTGCGCCACCGGGCTCAACCGCGATTTTGAGCGTGTCGAACGCGATTTTCATGGCGGCGAGCACCGAATTATCGGAGACCACAAAGCCGGGTCCAGCGTATCGCTTAAGAAGCGGAAAGGTCAGCTCACCGGGCGTCGGGGTGACGATGGCATCACAGATAGAGCCTTGCTCGGTTGGATTGGTCACGCGCTCTCCAAGAGCCAACGATCTAGCGGTATCGTCAAAGCCCTGCGGCTCTGCCGTATGCACGGTAATCTCCGGGCGCAAGCCCTTGAGGGCTACGGCGATACCCGCACTCAACCCACCGCCACCGCAGCAACAGAGGAGGGCCTTGGCTTGCGAGTCGGTCTCTCCCAATTGCTGTGCCAGTTCCAAGCCCACCGTGCCTTGTCCGGCAATGACGTCGAAATCATCGTAAGGCTTGATGAGGTGTAATCCATTCTCATGTGCCAGTTGTTCACCAATCGCCTCTCGGCTCTCAACACCGCGCTCGTAATGCACCACAGTCGCCCCATAAGCCTTGGTATTGTCAACTTTATTGGCCGGCGCATCGTGCGGCATAATGATCGTTGCGCGGGTATCGAACACTTTTGCTGCAAGCGCTACACCCTGTGCATGGTTACCCGATGAGTAAGCAACCACGCCACGCTGTAACTTCTCGCTCGGTAAGGCACTAATGGCGGAGCAGGCGCCTCTAAATTTGAAGCTCCCGGTTACCTGTAACGGTTCTGCTTTGATCCAAAGCCTTCTCCCTGCAATAGCGTCGAGTCTCGGCGAGTTGATCAGAGGCGTCTTGGCAATGGTGTTTTGGATGCGCTGATAAGTACGTTGAATATCGATCAAGGTGACGGTCACGGGTTTTCCTCTCGCCTCTGTGGAAGCAATCTTGCGCCCGCTTAAAAGACGTCAGGATTGATCCGGTTGCAATGAAATTCCGAACTAAGACTAATACACACGGTGGGGCACGTGCAGTGTTGGATTATGTACAGCACGATGGGGGGCGAGAAGAGGCCGGATTTCGGGGTAGGTCAGACTGCGTCGTGCGCGCCATTTGCTTAATAACGGGCGAATCTTATACGCACATTCGGCAGGACCTTTCGTATTTGCAAAAAAAGATGACCGGCGGGCTGTATCCTTCGATTTCCGACGGGGTAATGACACCCGTTCACTACCTTTATCTTACGAGCAAGGGATGGGAGTTAACGCTGACAAAGGCTACGTACCTGATCGATATACCTAGGGACGGGGACCATATCGCCGTTATCCCTCGCCATATGATGGCGGTTCGCGAAGGCACGGTTTGGGACTCTTGGGATTCCCGTTTCAGCCGCCGCACAAAAAATGGCTACCCTAGACTGCTGGGCTACTACACGCCCCCCGTCTGAAGCCTTTTAGGCGCGCAACGTATTGTGCATGCGCTAGGCGTCAATCCAGCGGATAATATAGTCCTCCAAATCCTCAGGGTTCACCTTGGTCTCTGAAATCACCTTACCTCTGATGCCGCGAGGGTCTTTTTTAACAGAGGAGACATGTCCAGTTATCAGCGGATGCCAGAGTGGTAACGCTTTGTCCTGGGATCGGAGCCGATAGGCGCAGGTAGAGGGTAGCCACTTCATTTGATCGCTGGTCATGGTCGACACATCCATGCAATCAACCACACGATCGAGACGGTTGCTGTAATCGGTGCAGGTGCCGCTTTTGAGGTCGAGAAGCTCGCAGGCGACGCGCGTGTAAAAGACCTCCTCCGTGTCCTCGTCCTGCAATTTGTGTAAGCAGCACTTGCCACACCCGTCACAGAGCATTTCCCACTCTTCGTGGCTCAAGTCGGATAGAGGGGTTGTATTCCAGTATTCAGTGCTGCGTTTTGCAGACGGTTCCTTCATGGTCTCTCTTTGTAACCGTTAAATATCGCCGACCCCTGATCGCTTATTCGTCCACCTTTGAGAGGTGTGCTAGCGAACCTGCGTTTTTCTCCCAGTTTCTACCATCAAAGGGGGTGTCATAAATGGCTTCGACGGTCTGGGGTTTTATGCACCGCGCGTTCACACTGACGCCGTCTGGATTCGAGCGTGGAACATAAAAAGACTTCACCCCGCAACGGTCGCAGAAGTAATGCTTTGCGAGGCCGCTGCCAAAGGTGTAAAGGGACAGAGATGCTTTACCTTGGGTCAATGAAAAGCGACTCTCGGGCACCAGTAGGTGTTGATAATGATTGATGTCGCAAATACTGCAGTTGCACGTGTGTGTATGTAGCACCGAAGGCGCTTCTACCGTCCACTGAACGGTGCCGCAGTGGCATCCTCCTGTATGAATCACTCGAGGCGCGTCTTTCGAGGCTGCTACTTTTTCGCCCCTAATACGAATGTGCTCGATAAGACCTGAGGTGTCCCATCTTCCGCCACCGTTTTCTTGTACGTTGGCGTACTGGGCGTCAACCAATGTTGCGATAGGTAAGTGAAGACCCAGTCGATCAGCGACATCGAGGGCAAATCCGAGATCTTTGCGCATCCAATCAATGGCAAACCCAAAATCGTATTCTCGTTTTGCCATCGTTGCTGCCCGGTTATTCATTTGCCAGGACTGCGCGGCGCCTCCCTGAATCGCCTGAGTAACGTCGTCGATGTTCAGTCCGACGCACTCAGCGAAGTGCAGTGCCTCGGCGAGGCCGCCTAAAATGCCGGCGATGGCCAATTGATTCACCATTTTTGTGGTCTGCCCGCTACCTACATCACCCATTAGCTGAACGTGCTTTGCGTAACAGCGCATGACGGGTTCGAGGAGATCAAAATGGGACCGTTTTCCGCCAACCATGACCGTGAGCACGCCGTTCTCTGCGCCTGCTTGTCCGCCTGATACCGGCGCATCAAGAAAATTTACGCCAATAGCATCGCAGGCCTTATCCAGTTCTAGAGCGAGATCTCTCGATGTGGTTGTGTGATCTATCAGACTCGCACCTTGCGTCATCGTGGACAAAACACCTTCAGAGTCTGACGCGACTGCCCGCACGTCGCTATCATTGCCCACGCAAAGAAACACGACACTGGCGCCAACGGCTGCCTCTGCCGGGGTGGGTGCCGACGTTCCGCCAAACTCGTCGACCCATGCAAACGCTTTGGTTTCGGTACGATTGTAGACGCAGACGTCGAAGCCGTTGCGCTGCAGATGACCGGCCATGGGATAGCCCATGGCACCAAGTCCGATAAAGGCCACTTTTTGCTGACTCGACATGGGGTGTTTCCTGATGCAATGTTTCAAAACTATTTCGAGAGTGAGTTGACCATGAAAAGAACGATAAGGCGATGCCTCGCAACGTTATCGACCACAATTTTGGCGGTAAGTGTCACCGCGCAGGATCTAGGCCCCGGTGCACGACCGGTTGGAGAGGACTGGTCGAGAAGTCCCGTGATGGCCGTTAATGGAATGGCGGCGACGGCGCAACCACTCGCATCCTCTATTGCTGTTGATGTTCTAAAACAGGGCGGCTCTGCGGTGGACGCCGCGATTGCAGCAAATGCTGCGCTCGGACTGATGGAGCCCACAGGTAATGGGATCGGCGGTGATTTGTTTGCCATAGTTTGGGACCCAAAATCGAATCAACTCTATGGTTACAACGGTTCGGGACGGTCTCCCAAAGGGAGGTCATTGCCCCAGCTCAAGAACGCTATCGCTGCGATGAAAGAGAAAGGTGTGTTGGCCAAGGATTACGTGGGCATACCCTCACACGGGTCCCTCTCTGTAACGGTACCGGGAGCAGTCGATGGCTGGTTTGCACTGCATGAGCGCTGGGGTCGTTTACCGATAAATAATGTCCTTGAACTGCCCATCCGTTACGCGAACGAGGGCTTTCCCTTGTCTCCCGTCATCGCAGCAGGCTTTGCGGCTAACCAGCGCCGGTTCGAGAGTGTTGCAGCGATGATCGAGGAGCAGGCGAATGCTAACGCAACGTATTTTCCAGGCGGCGTCGCACCCAAGGCTGGTGATGTCTTCAAGAACCCAGATCTGGGATCCACACTCTCTGCGATTGCTAAAGACGGGCGCGACGCGTTTTACAGCGGCAGTGTTGCCCAGAAAATGGCGGCATATTTCAAAGAGATTGGCGCGGATCTAACGCTCAAGGATTTGCAGAGTCATGAGGGCGAATGGGTTGAGCCGAGAGGTGTCGAGTATCACGGCTACACACTTTTTGAATTGCCGCCGAACGGCCAAGGGTTCGCGGCGCTGATGATGCTCAATATCCTGAAGAACGTCGATTTGCGCGATTTTGACAGAGGTTCGCCCGAGATTTTTCACTATATGGTCGAGGCGAAACGTCTAGCATTCGAGGCCATGGCGGGCACATTTGCGGATCCAGCATTTGCCAGTATCCCTATAGACGAACTACTTAGCGATCAATTTGCGAAGCGTCAATTTGCACGTATCAGGGCGGATGGCGTCATATCCCCAGCGCAGTTAGCCGTTGAGTTAGAGGGTGAGGGAGATACAACTTATTTAACCGTGGTTGATGGTGAGGGCATGATGGTGTCACTCATTCAGTCAAATTATCGGGGTATGGGCAGTGGGCTCGTACCGACCGGGCTTGGTTTCATGCTTCAGGATCGTGGCGAGTTGTTTTCCTTGGAAGACGATCATCCCAACGTTTACGAGGCTGGGAAGCGACCCTTCCACACTATTATCCCAGCCTTCTTGTTCAAAGATGGAAAACCGTTCATGAGTTACGGACTTATGGGCGGCGGGATGCAACCGCAGGGTCACGTTCAGGTGCTGGTTAACATCGCTGATTTTGATATGAACTTGCAAGAGGCAGGGGATGCCGCGCGCTTTCTTCACGATGGGGGCTCTAGCCCGGATGAGGGTCTCGCGACTGACTACGGAACACTTTTTGTTGAGCCGGGCGTGCCAGCCAGTACGGTAAAAGCGCTACGAGCTTTGGGGCATGTTGTTGAAGTAGACGATACTGCAGGTAAATTTGGCGGTTATCAGGCCATTAGTCGTGACTTGAAGACCGGTGTACTGACGGGTGCCACCGAAATGCGAAAGGATGGCACGGTCGTTGGTTACTAAAGAGCGGCGGCTGGCGATCGTGGTTGGAAGCGGTGGTGCAATCGCACAATCGCTTCTTAAACTTTGGAGTAAGTCGGCTGAGTATGACGTAGTCGCTGTCGGTCGGGCCCATTGCCATATTTCGCATGTATGTTCCTTTACTACTGATTACAGCGAGGTTTCTCTCGCTGAGGTTGCTGAGTCGATTGCATCTCGCGGCACAAATATTGGACGCCTCGTTATCACGAATGGCGTTTTATCAGGTGCGGATTTCGGACCCGAGCGCAAAGTGGCCGATATAGATGCGGCCGCTTGGCAACACGTGATGAATGTGAATGCGTTGACGCCGATGCTGGTCCTAGCCTCGTTTTGGCCGTTGATACGGAAATCAGATCGGCCGCGAATCGCAGCCCTGACGGCGCGTGTTGGCAGCTTATCGGATAATGGTTTGGGTGGCTGGTATAGCTATCGGGCCAGCAAGGCGGCTTTAAATATGATGCTCAAGTGCGCTGCGATTGAGGCAAAGCGTGTAAATAAGAACGCAAAATTGATCGCTTATCACCCGGGTACGGTCGATTCACCCCTGTCAAAGCCTTTCCAGCGATCGGTGCCCGAGAGAAAGTTATTTACGCCTGACTTTACAGCCGAAAAACTGGAGCACTTGATGGCGACAGCTGTCGCAGACGGAGAGTTGTCTTACTTGGATTGGGCGGGCGAGACGATTGACTGGTGAGGAGGGTGAGGCCGGCAGTGCTCTGGCTTTCTGTCTGATTGAGCTAAGCTCGCCCGAATCACTAGCCCGACTGTAACGTCAGTCGGGCCTTTGAGGTGACTTAACGCCTCAAGCTAGGAATTCCGCACGGGAAGCTGGATCAGATTTGAAAACGCCTCCTAGCGACGTGGTCCGGGTTGTTGAATTCCCGTCCTTTACACCGCGAGCCTTCACACAATAGTGCACGGCGGTCATCGTCACCGCGACGTCATCAGTACCTAGCAGTGTTTGCAGTGCTACCAAGACTTGCTGTGTAAGACGCTCTTGTACCTGGGGGCGTTGTGCAAAGAAGCGCACGAGTCGGTTGATCTTTGAAAGGCCAATAACTTTTTTTCTTGGAATATAAGCCACTTTTGCGAAGCCATCGATAGTCACGAAGTGATGCTCGCAGGTACTGGTTAGATCAATCTTGTCGACACATACCATCTCTTCGACATTCATTTTATTGTCGATAACCGTAATCTTTGGAAACTTGGCGTAATCAAGCCCCGAAAAGATCTCATCGACGTACATTTTTGCAATGCGATGTGGGGTTTCCTCTAGACTGTCGTCTCTAAGGTCCAGACCTAAGGTGTCCATGATTGTCTCGAAGGACTCTCGAATACGGTCGTATTTTTGATCGCGCGATAGGTTATTTGCTACCATCGGGGTTTCAAGGCCGCGCTCAAGCAGGGCCCCGCGCACCGCGATGGCCTCATCAGAGAGAGCTCCAGGCAGCGTAGCAGTGTTTGCTTTGGTTTGAACTTGATGCATCGTCCGTTGTCCTTAAATTAGGTGTAAACTTGTTACGGTAGTGTTCCGGGCGCGGATGTTACCGCCAAGTCGTTGCGTTCGATTTGTTCTCGTTTGTAGATGTTTTGCATAGGTGTAATAGGTGTAAGGTTATGTTGACACGTTTTTCATGGTTTTTCTTGGTCACTGCGCTTATTTCGACGCCTTCCTTGGCTGCGGACAAAGTTGGACTAACGTTGCAGGAATTTCGAGACGCGGGCGCCGGATCTTATATTGACGCGTCTTACGGCTATGCAGTGTTCCCCAGTATTGGTAAGGCAGGCTTCTTCGTCGGTGGCGCACAAGGCAAGGGCACTGTTTTCCGTGAGGGCACTGCCATAGGTAACTCTACCATGACGCAACTAAGCCTAGGACTGACGTTTGGCGGTCAGGTTTACAAGCAAATCATTTTTTTCGAGGATGCTCGGGCACTTCGAGAGTTCACATCTGGCGAGTTTGAGTTCGGTGGTCAGGCCGCCGCTGTGGCACTTAATTCAGGGGCGTCGGCCGAGGTGAGCACTGGGGGCGGCGGTCGGACTTCGGTAACGGTCGCGAATGGTGAGAGTTCAGAAGTGGATAGCTTTGGGTTCAGGAAGGGAATGGCCGTATTTACGCTCGCTCAAGGTGGATTCATGGTCGAGGTATCGATTGGTGGTCAAAAGTTCAGCTACGAGCCGCTGTGACTCGCCGCTAGACAGTCGGTAGGCTATCTTTAATCAGTCGATCCTTCGCTGAGGGGGCGGCTGAGTTCTCGCGATTCATGGCCCTTTCTCAGTAAACAACAAGTCAGTAAACAACAAGTCAGTAAACAAAAAGTCAGTAGACAGCGAAGTCATCAGACAGCGAACTCAGTATGCTGTGAATAGTGCGCGCAAAATGTACCGTGCATTCATTATACGAGCGGATACTTGTGTCTATTCCTTGCTTCTACTCTTTGCTCTTTACTCCGTATCTCTCGGCCTAAGCCCCGTTTCCTGCGCCCGAGAAGTCAAAAAGTGACCTCTTCGAAAGTGATATCAACGTGTGCAAGGCGATCCACAAGGTGCTGACCGAGAGCGGAAGCCGGAGTCCATATTCCGCCCTCGACGTAGAGGTCGTCAAAGGCCAAAGACAATCCAGCTTGCGCTAGCATTCTTGAAGTCCCGCCGTAGCCTGGATCGCGTTTTCCTTTCACACAAATTCGGACATCTTTTTCCCGATCCGTAGGGTGATGTGCGTGTATAAAGAATTCGAAAAAGCCGTTCTCACGCTCGGATAAAGAAGGGCCATCACCAGGTTGCGGCAAGCGTTTAGCTATCAGTCTGCGTAGAGGACCAATCGCCAGCGCGATCATCCCCAATGACAGGCCTCCGGCCAGTAATAGGCCAGATCGACGATTTTCAACAAGCATCGATTCGTCGTAAGCAAAGTCAGCGCCGTAGACAAGGCTGGCAAGGGCATTTGAACGACGCACGACCTTGCCGTTGATGGCCGCCATAACAAACGGACCCGTCCAGCTTTCGAAGTTTTCATCCCACCGAATGCCCCGTTGGTCGGGACCGTCTGGGCCGGGGCTAAGCTCGGCGGGGTAGAGCCCGTAAGGGTCATTGAGAACTTTTCGCGCAACCGAGTCACTAACACCTTGCTCGACTGCGAGCAGCATACTTGCAACTGTGCCGCCGCTAACAGCTCCCTTCGATTTGCCCATTCGCCCACTTACCTTGGTTGCGAACACGCCGTGTTTTTTCATCATTGTCTGCTGTGCGACGAAGACTCCAAGGTCTGAGGGGATGCTGTCGAAACCGCAGCAATGCACGAGGCGCGCTCCCGTTTCTTCAGCGAGGGCGCTTACTTTTTCAAAGATCGACGCCATCCATTGGGGTTCGCCTGTGAGATCACAGTAGTGCGTCCCTTCCGCCGCACAGGCTTCGACGAGCGGTGTGCCGTAGCGCGCATAGGGGCCGACTGTGCTGATGATTACCCTCGAGGTGGCGGCAAGTCGTCTCATGTCATCTGCTCTGGTACTGTCAGCGACAATGCTCGTTAAATCCGGCGCACCGATTTTACGCTTTAGTTCGGCGAGTTTTGTCTGCGAGCGCCCGGCAATAGCCCAAGACAGCTCTTTGTGATGCTCGTGCAGGTACTCCGCGACTAACGCCCCGGTAAACCCGGTGGCGCCGTAGACAACAAGGTCAAAGTCTCTCTGTGTGTTTTCGCGAAGATCAAAGTCGCTGTATTCATCGTCCATCACAAGCCCCCCAAAATAGAAACGGGATTGTAACAGTGTGAGTAAAAATGGCGCATATTAATCATGTCATCGTGACCCTGTGTGGTACGCTTGAGCGATTAGAAATCCGTCACACAGGGGGTTGATAGTGGTTTCGGTTCTCAAGCGCGCGATTGGGCCGCTCGTCGTTATTTTGCTCACTGTACTGACCGTGGGTGGGCTTGTGCGAAACGCACCTCAGCCTGAGGTAGGTGAGGTAGAGGCGGTGCGAATTGGCGTCTACACCGAGTCGGCAAAGCGCACCGCTGCTTCCGCCGAGGTGACGGTTTATGGTGAGGTCAGACCTAGAGTCCAGATCGACGTTATCAGTGAGGTTGCGGGCCGCATAATAGAGGTTTCTCCGAGCTTCACTGAAGGCGGAAGTATTCTTGCCGGTGAGCCCCTCCTCATGATCGAGCCGCGGGATTACATCGTTGCTGTATCTGAGGCCAAGGCCCGTTTAGCCGCTCGAGAGTTCGAGCTTGCGCAAGCACTCGCCGACGCCGACGTGGCTAAAAAGCAGCTGGCTAATGAGACGAACCCTTCGGCGCTGGCATTAAAGCTACCTCAGATTGCTCAGGCGCGCGCTGCCTTGGAGGCCGCTGAAGTTGGCTTGGAGCGTGCAGAGTCTGACCTTCAGCGAACAGAGGTGTCGCTTCCCTTTGATGCACGAATTACGCAGACATCTGTCGACGAAGGTCAGTACCTTGGTTTGGGTCGCACGATTGCCTCAGTATTTTCGACCGACGTCGCTGAGGTTCGTTTGCCGTTCACTGATGCGGATATTGCTGCGCTGGGTGTCCCAATCGGTTACGAAGCTGAGGAGGGAGAAGGTTTACGTGTCAGGCTTAGCGCCGATACCGCGGGTGCTACTCGGCAATGGCTGGGGCGCCTCGTACGACTCGATGCTTCGCTTGATCCTCGCACCCGCACGACCTTTGGCACTGTTGAGGTGCGAAACCCATTTGCCGACTCAGAGGGCGCTATGCCTATGGCGCCTGGGCTCTTTGTCTCGGCGGTTATCGAGGGTAGGTCCTTGTCTGATGTTTTAGCGATTCCTGCTGCCGGCCTCCGCGCAGGTGGGCGGGTATTCATCATGAACGATGATGATTTGTTGGAAATTCGTAGCGTTCGTGTAGCGCACGCAAATAGTGACATAGCCTATCTAAGCAACGGCATCAGTGAGGGCGACCGGGTGATTGTCTCGCCAATACGCAATCCAGTGCCCGGGATGGCGCTCTCGTCGATTCAAGAAGCGGCTGATCCCGTGCAGCTGAGCGCGGGTTAAACCATGAACGGAATCATCGCGTGGTGGGTAAGGAATGCTGTTGCCGCTAATCTATTGATGATCTTCATTTTTGTCTCCGGTCTGATCGCCTGGAGCACGATTGAGAAGGAAGTTCAGCCCGTAGTGAAGTTGCCGCTTGTTCAAGTGTCGCTAACGTGGCCGGGTGCGTCGCCGAAAGAAATTGAACAGCAGGTTATCCAGCGCGTTGAAGCGGCTGTTAAGAACCTAGATAACGTCCGCCGATATAATTCGAACGCCAGCGAAGGTTTTGGCAGAGTCAGACTCGAAGCTGCACCTCGTGCCGACATGACCAAGTTCAAGGAGGATGTGCGCGATGCTGTGGATGCCATTACGTCATTCCCGCGTGATCTCGAACCCCCAAGGATTCGGCTGCTTGAATGGAAAGAAACTATCCACTACCTGACCTTGACCGGTGATGTTGGTGAGCGCGAATTAGGACGTCTGGCAGAAGAGCTTCGCGACGAATTACTCGGTCTGAGTCAAGTCAGTGATGTATCGATTGATGGCGTTCGCAGTGAGGAAGTGACGATTGAAGTATCTGAGGAGGCGCTTCAACGTTATCAGCTTAGCTTTGCTGAGCTGTCCGCCGCGATCCGCGCGTCATCTATCAACCTGTCTTCCGGCGACGTTAAAACGCCAACCGGGCGGGTGCAACTTCGTGCTGAGAATCTGGCTGATAACCAGACCGACTTTGAATCTATAGTGGTTCGGGAGCTACCTTCGGGGGCCAATCTGCGATTGGGCGACGTGGCGCGAGTCATCGACGGCTTTGAAGACTTAGATATCGCCGCGGCGGCGGATGGTTCCCAGGCGGTATTATTACAAATTGAGCCGTCGGATCGTTTGTTTATTACCAAGACGTCACAGCAGGTTAACGATTGGATCGAGTCCAAACGACCAGAGCTACCGCAGGGTGTAGAAATCATGAGCCTTGCTGATATGGCAGACGCCTACGATTCTCGTATGTCGCTTATCTTCGACGCAGCCTGGATGGGCCTGTTGTTAGTCATGGCGATTTTGCTACTTACCCTGCGATTTACGGTTGCGCTTTGGGTTACCGTTGGTATTGCTATTTCCTTCGTTGGTGCCTTTATATTTTTGCCTGCCGTCGATGTGTCCATCAATTTCTTATCAACGTTTGCGTTTTTGTTGGTCCTGGGGATCGTTGTGGATGATGCTATTGTCGTGGGGGAAAGCATTCATCACCATCGCGAGGAGCTAGGCTTGCCTGCAGAGGAGGCCGCCATTCGTGGTGCAACGTCGGTTGCAAGGCCCGTCATTTTTGCTGTTCTGACAACTGTAGTTGCGTTCGCACCGTGGGCTTTCCTTACTGGACCGCAGAGTGAATTTCTCCGGCATTTATCTGCAGTCATTGCTTTTGCCTTGGCGTTTTCGCTCATTGAGGCGTTCTTTATTCTTCCCGCGCACCTGCGAAAGCTGGATGTCCGTCAGGAATCTACTCGCGGTTTTGCTCTGCAGCGAAAAATCGCAGATGGGATTACCTCGTTTGCCGCAAACACCTACGCACCCCTATTGGCGAGAGCACTTAAAGTCCGATACACGGTGAGTGCTGTTTTTCTGGCGGGCTTCGTTATTGCACTGACGCTCGCAATGACTGGTTGGGTGCGCTTCTATTTCTTCCCGCAGCTAGAAAGTGAGACATTGCGAGTAAACGTGAGTTTGCCGACAGGCGTGCCGTTTGATCGCACTGAGGAGGTCATGGGGCAACTCAATCGCGCGGGCGAGGGTCTCAAAGATAATTATCCTGTTATTGGATCCTTCACTTTTGCGTTTGAAAACGATCTCGAGCAGTACATTCAGCTGCCGCCACCTGACGAGAGTGATGTTTCAATGCGAGAGGTGGCTCAGACCTACTTAGAGACGATGGGGGAAATCCCTGACGCAGAAAATATTAATGTCCAATATACAGCGAACCAGGGCGAAGCCGTCCTTACGTTCGTCTTAGCTCACTCAAGCGAGGAGCGCCTAAAGGCGGCAGCAGCCGAACTTAGAAATTTTCTGGTTACGTTCAAAGATGTCTTCTTTGTTAGGGATAATCAGCGTGGTGAGATCGATGAACTCAACATCCAGCTGAAGCCCGGTGCTCAGACCTTGGGTATTTCTTTGGCTGACGTATCACGTCAAATACGCCAGTCTTATTACGGCGAGGAGGTTCAGCGACTACCTCGACAGTATGGTGACGTGAAAGTCATGCTGCGTTACCCAAAGAGCGACCGCGAGTCATTGAACTCGCTGCGCGAACTCAACGTGCGAACCGACGACGGTCGATTGGTGCCGCTCGCGACCGTAGCCGATATCGAGGTCCGTAAGGCGTCACAACAAATTGTTCGGCGTGACGGACAGCGTATCTTTGAGGTGTATGCGGTCGTTACGCCCGACACCATGACGGACATCAACGATACGGTGCGAGACGAGTTCATGCCTAAGCTTCAGGAAAAGTATCCGTCGTTGCAGATAATTAAAGGTGGCTGGGAAGAACAGCAGGCAGACTTCATGGCAGAGGTTACGCGCTTATTTACGCTAGCCATGCTTACCATATACGCGCTGCTGGCTGTGGCCTTTAGATCGTATTCACTGCCCATCATTATTATGTCGGCGATTCCGTTCGCTTACATGGGCGCTATCTTTGGGCATCAAATGCTGGGAATTCCGCTTGATATGTTCTCCTTCTTTGGAATGGGTGCGGCGGCCGGCGTGGTTGTGAACGACAACTTGGTTCTAATCGATTACATTTTGAAGCGTGAGGCGCAGGGCGATGATCGCTTCACGGCGATCATCAATGCCGCAAAAAATCGATTTAGGCCAATACTACTGACCACATTGACCACCTTCGTGGGCCTCTTCCCGATTATTATTGAGACATCGCAGGCGGCAGCCTTCCTAAAACCATCTGTGGTATCTCTGGCCTTTGGGGTGTTTTTCGCATTCTTCGTGAGTCTGATTTTAGTTCCCGCGCTTTATCTCATGGGTGATGATTGGGGACGTATGAAGAAAGGGACTTCCCGGTTCTTTCCTCGCTTTTCACGGCAAGGCTCCACCTAGCGAGAGGGGCGCTCCTGGAACTCGGACCTCGTTAGGGGGGGTAATACGTGCAGTGAACACGGCCTGCAGAGCTGTACAAAGAGGTATTGCTGCGCTTTTAGCTCTTCAGTAGGGCGATGGTGGTTGCAGATAGTGCGCTAAATGGCAGTTGCGGTTTGGCCCGCAATTGCTTTACCGAAGCGCTTTCAGGGGATGTGGCTACACCTATGTACCTTGTTGTGTGGCGAGTGCTTCTGGTCTACGGGGTGATCTGGACACCGATGAAAGCACGCATCTAGCGCGTCATCGTTAAACGGCCTTAGGATCTTTCTTGCGGGTATCGGGAGCCCCACGTGCCGCATAGACACTGGAATTACGCCAAACTTTAGTCACGGGTAGAAGGCCCTTCCCTGATGCTTTGTGGTCGGGGCCTCAGCTTTCGTTTTGCCGACAAATCAGCCGTTTTAATGTACATCCCGCATCATGCGTCGGACAAATGGCGATACAGCAAGCACCACGACACCGACACCCACGCCGTACAGCAAAAGTTCAGTGAAGAGTGCGGTAAAGCCGCCGAGGCCCAAACGCCCATCGCCTGCGCCATCGATACTTGAGAAGAAAATAGCGAGCTCAGATGCAAGGTAAGACCCATAGGCGCTTGCCAAGAACCAGGCACCCATCATGACGCCCACGTAGCGAGCGATCGAGAGCTTAGTGACTGCCGATAGGCCAATAGGGCTAAGGCAAAGCTCCGCAGAGGTATGGAGGAAGTACGCCAATACCAACCACCAGGCTGAAACGAGTCCCGCTGAATCTGGGTTGCTCAATCCGATGAGCAAGGCGCCGAATCCCAGACCAACCTGAATGATCCCGAATCCAAATTTAGCGGGTGTTGATGGTTCAATATTGTTGGAGAGCAACGCCGGCCACATAAGAGCAAAAAGCGGAGAAAGCAGAATAATGAAAATAGCGTTAGCCGAACCGAATTGCGCGGCAGTTAGCTTTGCGCCAAACAGGGTCAGGTCCGTTGCGCGGTCCGCGAATAGCGTCATGGAACCACCGGACTGTTCGAACATCGACCAAAAGACTGTGCTGATGACGATAAGGAAGAATAAAGCACCCATTTTACCGCGCTCTTCAGAGTTGCACTGGGTAGCTAGCAACCAAATGAACCAAGCGAGGAACAATGCGGCTACAACCGGCAACATAAGGCCAACGCCGCCCTGGCTTTGGAGTACCACCCATACAACCAGAACCGATAAAAGACTGTATAGGATGATTGCACGCTCAATATTGAGAAGCCCCAACGCGGCCGGTGCAGGCTGTTTAAGCACGGCTGAGTCAGCGGGGTCTCCGTGACCTTCCAGCCAATCTTGGCCTAGTGAGAAGATGATCAAACCTATCAGCATGCCAATACCCGCGGCGCCAAAACCATAGGCCCACCCATAGGCGCTTGCCAGCCAGCCGCAGAGCAGCGAAGCGCTGGCAGCACCGATGTTGATACCCATGTAGAAAATGGTAAATCCACCGTCGCGACGGGGGTCATTCTCTCCATACAGTCGGCCGACCACTGTTGAAATATTGGGTTTAAGGAGACCTACGCCTACTACGATCAGTGCTAGAGCGAAGTAGAAGATGTTGATGGCTTGCTCGTCGCGAATAACCTCGCCGGCTACGGTTTCGGTCGCCGGGACTCCCTCGAACGCCATTGCACAGTGCCCCAGCACCAATAGGATGCCACCTAACTTGACTGCTTTGGTTTGTCCCAAATAACGGTCCGAGACAATACCGCCCAATAAAGGCATGGCGTATACTAGTGCTGCATAGGCACCGAGAATTCTCAGCGCCTCACCGTCGCTAAATAAGTGGTGCTGGACGAGGAAGAGTACGAGAAGATACTTCATTCCATAGAACGAAAAGCGCTCCCACATTTCGGTGGCAAAGCATACGAAAAGACCGCGTGGGTGGCCAAACCACTCAGTACTGGCAGGTAGCGTCTGTGACGTCATGGTGTTCCTTATTATGTCGTTTTGGTGAGCCTGTACCGCTCACATTTCCAAACCTTGCTGTTAGCCAGCTTATTACTGCCTCTAGGCAGCAAGCGCGGCGGTTGCCCCTAGAAGCGCAGCACGCATATCGTCAGGATCGCGGATTCGTTTAATTTGTGCAAATAATGCACCAGCCTGCGGGTAGCAGTATTGGAGGTAGACGAGCCATTGCTTCAGCGGATTAATCGCAAACTTGCGTTGGTAAAGCTCACCATTGGCCTCGAAAAAGTAAATTAGCAACTCTGTGATCTCTGACCAGCTCATCGGCTCTGTAGTCTGTCCCTGAGAGTGCGCCTTTATCGCCCGGGCTAGGTCAGGCCGACACAGTGCGCCCCGAGCCAGCATAAATGCGTTGCAGCCGCTTTGGGCTTTGCAATCGAAGAGATCGCTGGGGGTCCAAATCTCGCCATTGGCAATAATAGGAACGTGATTGGGGTTAGCGATATCTCGGAGTCTTCGCCAATGCGCAGGGGGGCGGTACGCCTGAGCCTTTGTTCGAGCGTGTACGGTCAACTCATTTATCCCACTCTTCAGCGCTTGTTCAGCAATCTCTTCAAACTGGGTGTCAGAGTCAAAACCAAGGCGAATTTTTGCAGTAACGGGAATTGACGGTGGAGTCGCGTCCCTTACTGCTGCGCAAACCTCATGTACCGCCAAAGGTGTTTTCAATAGTGCTGCACCACCTCGTGTCTTGTTGACGGTCTTTGCCGGACATCCGAAGTTGAGGTCAATCCCGGGTGCGCCTAGTTGAGCAACAACTTTAGCATTCGCCGCCATCAGCGCAGGATCTGAACCAAGCAATTGAACGTAAACTGGAGTACCGGCTGTAGTTTTTCCTCCTTCTTTGAGTTCAGGACATAGGCGATAAAAGACCTTGGGCGGGAGCACCGTACTGGAAATTCGAACAAACTCGGTGACACAGCGCTCGTAACCACCGATACGAGTGAGCATGTCACGCATCACAGACTCCATGACGCCTTCCATAGGCGCCAAAAGAATTCTCGGGGTGTTGATGGTGAATTTGCTCATAAGTTCCGTAAAAGTTGGGTAATTCGTAGCGTAAATCTTACAGATGACGCGATCGGTCTAGGTTTGTAGACTGTTGGCTAATGTAACATTAGCTGTTTGTTGAAGGGCAAGTCACAATGAATCCTAATTATCTGGATTTCGAGCAGCCGATTGCTGAGCTCGAGATGAAAATCGAAGAGCTCAAATCCGTCGTTGATGACTCCGAAATCAACATCACTGATGAGATCGATCGCCTCAAATCCAAGAGTAATAAGCTTACTCAATCGATTTATCAGGGCCTTAGTCCTTGGGATATTGTGCGGGTCGCCCGCCACCCGCTGCGTCCGTACTCACTCGACTATATTCCGCTGGTTTTTGATGACTTTGACGAGCTACATGGCGATCGTCACTTTGGCGATGATAAGGCAATCGTGGGAGGTGTAGCTCGCTTGAATGGCCGCCCCGTGATGGTAATTGGTCAGGAGAAGGGTCGAGCGGTTAAGGACAAAGTCCATCGCAACTTTGGGATGCCAAAACCTGAGGGGTATCGAAAAGCGTTGCGGCTGATGGAAATGGCAGAGCGCTTCAAGATGCCCGTAGTCACACTCATCGACACCCCTGGAGCCTACCCTGGTATTGATTCTGAGGAGCGTGGTATTTCAGAGGCGATCGCGCAAAACCTTGCGGTTATGTCGCGGCTCCGAACTCCTATTGTTTGCGTGGTGATCGGAGAGGGATCTTCAGGCGGCGCTCTTGGCATTGGTGTGGGTGATCATCTGGCGATGCTCCAGTACTCGACGTACTTCGTTATTTCACCGGAAGGGTGCGCAAACATCATTTGGAAGAGTAGTGAGTTCGCGCCACAGGCGGCTGAAGCGATGGGGGTAACCTCTTCTACGCTTGAGGAACTTGGGATCGTCGATACGACTATTAAAGAACCTATGGGTGGCGCCCATCGTGACGTCGATGAAATGGCCCGACGCATCAAAGACCACGTCTCAGGCCAGCTAGATCTGCTATGCAGTAAAAAAGTGGACGAGCTGGTAGAGGCGCGTTTCCAGAGGCTGATGGCCTACGGTAGCCACTAATCATATGCAGACGCCGTTGCTCGAGGCCCTTGATGAGCATGCGGCGATGCTTCAGGCTGCATCTCATCTCTTCGTGGGGTTTTCGGGTGGCAGAGACAGCCACTGCCTGCTCCACGCTTTAGTCACGTCGGCTCGGCGTCTAGCACTCCCTGACATAACTGCGATTCACATCAATCATGGCCTACATGTCGATGCTGATGCGTGGACGCAGCATTGCCGCGACGTGGCGCAAGACTTGGATGTTGAGCTTATCGTTGAGCATGTTGCTGTTAGTTCTGACGCATCCCTAGAGGCGCAGGCTCGAACTGCCCGGTATAGCGCCTTCGAGCGGTATTTGTGTAGGGACTCATTGCTGTTACTCGCCCATCACTTGGATGACCAAGTTGAGACTGTGCTTTTCAGGTTGATTCGAGGTGCAGGAGCGTCTGGCCTCAGTGGTATTCCGCAAGCTCGCTCGCTTGGCATGGGAGCGCTATTCCGGCCATTGTTAGGCGTTAGCCGCACTGACATTGAAGATTACGCAGCGACGTTCTCACTTGGCAGTGTTGACGATCCCAGCAACGCCGACACGTCGCTTGATCGCAACTTCTTACGTCACCGGGTATTGCCAATGATTGCTGAGCGATGGCCGGGGTATCGATCTGGCATAGCGCGCACTAGCCATATTATGGCGGCCCTCGATCAGTCTTTATTAGATCCATGGTACGAGTGCTCGCTGGGCACCTTGAGCTTGGATATCGATCAGGTTGAGTCGGAGTCTCTCCACACACAGATTCGTAGCAAGCTCAGAGCGCTGAGCCTTCAATCGCCTGCGCATGATGCGCTCAAGGAGTTTTGTAGACAATGTGTTGAGGCTGGTAACGACAAGGTGCCGACCTTGGACATGGCGTCGTATGCACTCGTGTGTTGGCGCCTGCGAGTCCAGCTTATCCCTACAAACGGAGTTAAGTGCCAACCTGAAGAGGTGAGTGTTGGGGAATCTATTGATCGTCCTTGGGGACGCTTAACTTGGACGCAGAGCAATCCTGGATTGCCCGAGGGCTCGCGAGCCCGACTGCGACAGGCCGAGTTAGGCGAAAAGATTAAGTTTCCCGGCAGGCCCCGCCGCGCGCTTCGCGACTGCATGCAGGAGGCTGGCATAGCGCCTTATTGGCGTTCCTGCGTCCCAATTCTTTGCAAGGGAGATGAGGTCGTGGCTGTTCCAGCGATGGGTTGCACTGACCAAGTTCAGCATATTTTCAATGGTAATTCAGAGGGATTAGTACCGGTCTGGCGAGCGCCAAAAATCTGTATTGGAAATTGAGCCGAGGGATACTCTTTGTTAAGCTGAACTCCCATCGGAGCTATGCTATCGGCAACGCATTGTTAGCCGCCCCACAGTTCCCAGTGCTTTGGTGGAGTCCATGACGCGATACGTATTTGTTACCGGTGGTGTTGTTTCCTCGTTGGGTAAGGGTATAGCTGCAGCATCGCTTGCCGCAGTGCTCGAGGCTAGAGGCATTAAAGTCACACTGCTCAAACTCGATCCCTACATCAACGTTGACCCCGGTACGATGAGTCCGTTTCAGCACGGTGAGGTGTTTGTCACTGACGACGGCGCTGAGACCGACTTAGACCTCGGTCACTATGAGCGCTTTACGCGCGCTACGATGTCGAAGCGTAATAACTTCACCACCGGGCAAGTTTATGACGAGGTGCTACGCAAAGAGCGTCGTGGTGACTATCTTGGCGGCACGGTCCAAGTCATCCCGCACATCACTGACGAAATAAAAAGACGCGTCATTGCAGGTGCTGAGGGTGCAGATGTTGCAGTGGTCGAGGTTGGCGGCACGGTTGGTGATATCGAGAGCCAGCCTTTTCTTGAAGCGCTGCGCCAGCTAAAGCTTGAGGCAGGCTCTTCCAATGCCTTGCTCATGCATTTAACGCTTGTCCCTTATCTTCCCACTGCGGGTGAGATTAAAACCAAGCCGACGCAGCATTCGGTAAAGGAACTTCGCTCGATCGGTCTCCAAGCGGATGTATTGCTTTGCCGCTGTTCGGTAGATATTGATGAGAGTGCGCGTCGTAAGATTTCGCTGTTTACCAATGTTGAAGAGCGTGCCGTGATTCCAGTGCTGGATGCTGATTCGATCTACAAGATACCCAAGCGACTGCACGAGCAGGGTCTCGATGATTACATTCTTGAACGCCTTGGTATGTCACCGGGTGAGGTGGACTTCAGCGAGTGGGATGATGTGGTTGCAAAGGAGTTTGCGCCCAGGCGAGCTACCGTGAAAGTGGGCATGGTGGGTAAATACACCGACCTTGTCGACGCTTACAAATCTCTTAATGAAGCGCTGGGGCATGCGGGGCTTCAAACGAATACTCAGGTTGATATCGAATACATCGATGCGGAAGATCTTGAGACCCAAGGTATTGGCATGCTGGCCACGCTTGACGCCATATTAGTACCGGGTGGTTTCGGAGACCGAGGGATCGAGGGGAAGATCGCAGCCGTCACTTATGCGCGAGAGAACAAAATCCCCTATCTGGGCATCTGTCTCGGTATGCACATGGCAATGATCGAGTTTGCGCGTAATGTTTGTGGCATGGATGGCGCGCACTCCACTGAGATGAATATCGAGACGCCGTACCCGGTGATCGGTCTCATTACAGAGTGGCAAACCGAAGAAGGTGATATCGAAGTGCGCAACGAGCACTCGGACCTCGGCGGGACTATGCGCCTTGGTTCGCAACCGTGCTATCTCGTTGAAGGTACAAAGACCCGGGAGATCTATGGTAGCGATGTGATTCGGGAACGTCACCGCCATCGTTACGAGGTAAATAATACGTTGGTACCTCAGCTTGAAGAAAAGGGCATGACTATTTCAGGGTGGTCACAGGATAGGGGCTTGGTAGAGATGATCGAGCTTTCTGATCACCCTTGGTTTGTAGCCTGCCAATTCCACCCGGAGTTCACATCGCGACCACGCGGTGGGCATCCACTGTTTTCAAGTTTCATCGATGCAGCGGTTGAGGGTCAGTCTTAGTGAGCTGTAAGACCGTGTCTGTAGCTGGCATTGAGTTCGCCAACGACAAGCCGTTTGTCTTGGTGGGTGGCGTCAATGTGCTTGAATCGGAGCAGTTTGCGGTCGATGTTGCCAGCGTTTACAAGGAAGTCTGCCTCAAGCTGGGTATTCCCCTAGTTTTCAAGGCCTCCTACGACAAAGCTAACCGGTCGTCGATAAATTCTTTTCGCGGCCCTGGTCTTGAGGCGGGCCTCGCTATATTTGAAGCAGTCAAGAAAGCGACTGGCTTGCCCACCATCACCGATGTGCATAGCCCTGAGGAGGCGGCGCCAGCGGCGAGTGTCGTTGATATCATTCAGTTGCCCGCTTTCTTGGCTCGACAGACAGACCTTGTCCGTGCGATGGCCGAGACTGGTGCCGTCATTAACATCAAGAAGCCTCAGTTCTTGAGCCCTGAGCAGATGAACAATATTGTTCATAAATTTGCTGAGTGCGGGAATGATCAACTTATTCTGTGCGAGCGCGGCAGTAATTTTGGCTACGACAATCTTGTGGTCGATATGCTTGGCTTTGGGGTTATGCGAAAAATCACCAACGAGGTGCCTGTCATCTTCGACGTGACACACGCCTTACAGCGAAGAGACCCGGGTGACGCAGCGTCAGGTGGGCGCCGTGCACAGGTAGCGGAGTTAGCGCGTGCGGGAATGGCGACAAGGCTTGCTGGGTTGTTTTTGGAGTCGCATCCCGATCCATCGAAGGCTTTGTGTGACGGTCCTAGTGCGTTGCCTTTAGCGCAATTAGAACCATTCCTGGAGCAGGTTAAGGCAGTGGATGATCTGGTTAAGTCACTGCCAAATTTAGACATTGATTGATATCAGCTGGAGTAACGAGTGAGTCAAATTGTAGATATCCGCGCCTTTGAAGTTATGGATTCTCGCGGAAACCCCACGGTTATGGCCGAGGTCACGCTTGACGACGATACTGTTGGCGTCGCTTATGCACCGTCGGGCGCGAGCACGGGCTCTCGAGAGGCTTTGGAACTTCGTGATGGCGACGCTTCACGGTATTTGGGTAAAGGTGTTTTACATGCGGTAGCTAATGTTAATGGTCCCATTCGTGAATGCTTACTGGGTCACGATGCCATGGATCAACGCGGTGTCGATCAGCGAATGATCGAGGCTGATGGCACTGACAACAAAGCCAAGTTTGGGGCTAATGCCATCTTGGCGGTTTCTTTGGCTACAGCGCGTGCTGCTGCGCAGTCCTCTAAAACACCGCTGTATCAACATATCGCGGATCTCGCAGGAACCGGGCAACTAACAATGCCTGTGCCTATGATGAATATCATCAACGGCGGCGAACATGCGGATAACAACGTTGATATTCAGGAGTTTATGATTCAACCAGTCGGCGCAAAATCATTTGCGGAGGCCTTGCGAATGGGGGCGGAGATCTTCCATCACCTCAAAAAAGTTTTAGCTGCGCGAGGTCTGGCGACTTCGGTGGGCGACGAGGGTGGATTTGCCCCCGACTTGCCTTCAAATGCGGCTGCTTTGGAGGTGATCGCTGAGGCTGTGGCCAACGCGGGCTTTTCGCTCGGTGATGACATCACACTAGCGCTTGACTGTGCGGCTTCAGAATTTTACCGCGACGGTGAATATCAACTCTCAGGCGAGGGGCGCTCTTTCTCAAGCGCGGGCTTTGCGGATTATCTTGCCGAATTAGCCGCAGGGCACCCCATCGCCTCAATAGAGGATGGATTGGACGAGTCAGACTGGACCGGGTGGGCGTACCTCACGCGTAAGCTTGGGGATAAAGTGCAGTTGGTAGGTGACGATTTGTTTGTTACCAATACGCGCATTTTGAAGCGAGGAATCGATGAGAACATCGGTAACTCAATTTTGATCAAATTCAATCAAATCGGCTCGCTCAGTGAAACGCTCGATGCGATTAAGATGGCTCAGGATGCTGGTTTTACAGCCGTTATCTCTCATCGAAGCGGGGAGACAGAGGATGCAACTATTGCTGATCTTGCTGTCGGTACAGGAGCTGGGCAAATTAAAACGGGCTCGCTTTGTCGTTCTGATCGCGTTGCTAAGTACAATCGGCTTCTGCGGATTGAAGCTGAGCTTGGTTTGACCGCACCCTATCGTGGCCGTGCCGAGCTGGAGCGAGGCGCCTAAGTGCACCGGCCCCTGTTGTTTGCGCTGCTGGGGCTTTTTGTACTCCTGCAGTATCGACTATGGCTTGGCGACGGGGGCATCACTGAACGTCAGTCGCTCGAAGAACAGGTGGCGGATGATGGCGAAGAAAATCAGAGATTAGCCCGGAGAAATAAAGCCTTGGCTGACCGAGTTATTGAGCTTCAAGAGGGCGAGGAAATGCTCGAGGCCGTAGCAAGAGAAGAACTGGGCCTGGTTCGCGAAGGTGAGGAATTTATTCTCTTCATCGATAGTGAGCGCGAGGAAAAATCGCCGTGAGTAGTGTTTGGGCTGTAGTGCCCGCAGCCGGAAGCGGGCGCCGTATGGCGGCGGAGGTGCCGAAACAGTACCTGAAGCTGAACGGCGTACCGATACTAGAGCACACCCTCAGAGCCTTGCTTGCGTGCCCAGATATTCGCGGCGTAGTTGTCGTGCTTGATCCGAGTGATCGGCGTGCTGACGCGATAGCTAGCCTTGCTGATCCTCGCGTATCGAGAGCTGCGGGTGGTGCAGAACGCGCAGATTCTGTCTTGGCGGGCTTGCAAGCTGTCGCAACAGAGGCGGGCGCCGAGGACTGGGTATTAGTGCACGATGCGGCACGACCCTGCATTTCAGTGGGTGTATTACGTTCGCTCATCAGCTCGTGCACGGCTGCCGGGGTTGGCACCGTGATGGCACAAGCTTCCGTTGATACGTTGAAACGTGTTTCCGAGGACAATCGTGTGCTTGAAACGCTCGACCGGCAAGTTATTTGGCGTGCTCAGACCCCCCAGATGTTCAAGCTCCTTGAGCTGATGTCAGCGCTGTCAACCGCACTGATTGACGACATCGCCATTACTGACGAGTCTATGGCCATGGAGCTTGCCGGTTACCCAGTTTCAATTCTCGAGGGGCCCTCGACAAACATCAAAATAACGCTGCCCGCTGATCTTGAAATGGCTGAGATTATTTTGCGGCGGCTGAGCGGGGACTCGAAGTTATGAGCGGGCGTATGAGAATAGGCCATGGATATGATGTTCATGCTTTTGGCGATGGCCAGGCCATCATTCTGGGTGGCGTTAAGATCGCTCATGACAAGGCCTTACTTGCGCACTCCGACGGCGACGTAGTGCTTCATGCTCTAAGCGATGCCATCCTTGGAGCTCTTGGTTTGGGCGATATCGGCCATCATTTTCCCGACGACGATCCAGCCTTGAAAGGTGTAGACAGCCGGGTGTTACTGCGGGCGGTTGTCGAGCAAATGCAAGCCGAGGGCTATCAGGTGGGCAATGTAGATGTCACCGTCGTTGCGCAACGCCCTAAACTCGCTGCCCACATTGAGATGATGCGACAGAATATCGCTTCAGACCTACAAACAGCCCCCACGAATTGTAATGTCAAAGCAACCACCACTGAGAAACTGGGTTTTACAGGCCGTGAGGAGGGAATTGCGGTTCACGCAGTGGCACTTTTGACTGAGATATCTGAAGCGTGACAGATCTCCGTGGCATCGGCATGACGTCTCAGCGAACCCGAATGCGCTTGCTTGATCGGTTGCAGACACACGGTATTACGGATCAGAGGGTTCTCGATGCGATTGGCGAGGTCCCCAGGCATTTTTTCGTCGATGAAGCCCTGGCTCACCGGGCCTATGAGGATACGGCACTGCCGATCGGTTTCAATCAGACGCTCAGTCAACCCTACATCGTAGCTAGAATGACTGAGCTCGCATTGCAGAACGGAATGCCTGGTAGGGTGCTTGAATTGGGTACTGGATCCGGCTATCAAAGCGCCGTTTTGTCCCGAGTCGCGTCCGAGGTTTATTCCATAGAGCGTATAAAACCGCTGTTAGACAAGGCGCGGCAGCGTCTTAGAACCTTGAAGGCCCGAAATGTACGTTGCAAGCACGGTGACGGCTTCGAGGGATGGGCCGAGTTCGCTCCCTTTGATGTCATCTTGGGTGCCGCTGCCCCTGAAGCAGTCCCGGAGAATCTGCTCAGTCAGCTTGCTCCGGGCGGTGTTCTCCTGCTACCGGTTGGTGGGAGTACGCAAAAGCTGATTCAAGTCACCTTGACCCCCGACGGGTTTACGCAGTCGATTGTTGAGGATGTCTTTTTCGTTCCTATGCTTGAAGGGGTTCAGCGATGAATTTATCGATACTGGGTATTTACCTGCGAGGTATCGCTATGGGGACAGCAGATCTAGTGCCGGGTGTCTCTGGAGGCACCATCGCGTTGATTACAGGTATTTATACGCGCCTAATTTCGGCGATCGCGAGTATCGGTCCAAGTGTGCTTTCTTTGGTTTTGCGAGGAAAGATATTGGAAGCCTGGAAAACGCTCGACGGACAATTTTTGGCGATCTTGGCTGCCGGTATAGCAACAGCAGTCATTGTGCTCGCGGTAGCTCTCGATTGGCTACTGCAGCATTACCCTTTGCCCCTTTGGGCCACATTTTCTGGTTTAGTCATGGCGAGTGCGGTGTCATTGGTTAACGACAACTATCGTCATTGGACGGCGAGAGAATGGTCGCTTTTTTTGCTTGGCATCGCAGTGGCGTTATTTGTGGGCTTAACCCAAGCGGTTCAGTTACCCCTCACACCGCTAAACATCTTTATGGCCGGTAGTTTGGCGATCTGCGCAATGATCTTGCCTGGTATATCAGGTAGCTTTTTACTCTTGTTAATGGGGATGTACCAACCCGTTATCAGCGCGATAGTAAACTTCGAATTCACAACCCTCGGGCTTTTTGCCCTCGGCTGTGTTGTGGGGCTCTTACTATTCTCGAGATTACTTCAGCGCCTTTTGCTTATAGCTGAGCAACCAACAATGGCCATGCTTTTTGGCTTTCTGCTGGGCTCACTAGTCATGCTCTGGCCATGGCAAGTCGCGGTAAGTAGCGTGGTTGATCGGCATGGCGAGATGCGAGCAGTTCAAACAATACCTGTTATGCCTAGTCAGTTTGAGGAGCAGGTGGGCGATCCTATGTTGCTTCTCAGTATCGGCGGCTTCGTAGCAGGTGTAGTCGCGGTTCGACTGCTTATGTCGACCTCTAGAGAACAGGGTGAGCCCTAGAGGGCTTTGGCACGGTGTATTACCTGAGGCAGCTATGGATTGCGCTCCTGCTGATGGTCTTAGCAGCGTGTTCGGGAACCGCACCGCGTGATTTAACGCCTTGGGAAATGTCCCCTGATTCGTCTTCTGGCAATGAACCGTCGCGGGAAGCCGTTTCCAGCAAGCCCGACTACGGTCCGAAGCTGGCGGTGGGACAGCCCTATGAAGTCAACCGAGGGGATACCCTATACGCTATCGCTTTCCGGCTGGGGATGGACTTTCGTGAGCTGGCTGCTCTCAATGGCATTAAGGCGCCGTTCACGATTAACGTCGGACAGGTTCTTAATACATCGAAGCCTACAGCTGTCCTGCCAACTAGGACGACGGAAGCGTCGGGATCCCGGAAACCCAGAACCACTGGGGCGGTATCGCCAAAAACCACAGGCTCGGCTTCAATTCCAAAGCAGTCCGACCCTGGAGCGACTAAATCTCGGAGCCAACAAACGGCGGTTGCGAAGAAGGTTCAACCCCCGAAGCAAGTGCCTTCTTCTCCAGCGGTTGAATCCAACAGATCGGTGTCACGCTGGCGCTGGCCTTCGAAAGGTAAGGTGATACGAACCTTCGCGGCTAATGTGCACAAAGGCATTGACATAGAGGGTCGCCGTGGCGATCCGGTATTGGCTACCGCTGCTGGCAAGGTTGTTTACGCGGGGGCGGGTGTTACAGGTTACGGGTCGCTGATCATCGTAAAACACAACGATACCTACCTGAGTGCCTATGGACACAACGAGCAGCTACTTGTATCCGAGGGGAGTGTTGTGAAAGTGGGCCAACAAATCGCGACGATGGGCAGTAGCGGCACCAACTCGGTCAAACTGCATTTTGAACTGCGCCGACTCGGTAAACCTGTCGATCCGTTGACCTTGTTACCTAAGCGTTGATTATCTTGAGACGCTACCCGGTCACAAAAAATCATATACATCTATGTACTATCAGTCACGTGCACCCGCTCGCACAGCTATTAGTGCAACGCTGTACTGCCTTGAGATCTTAATAGTTAGGGATCCGTTAAGTGCAAGGAAAAAGGCGTACTAGCCACGTAGGCGGAGTAGATTCACTCCACCGCAGGCATCGTTTTTTAAAAGATAGTTTAGGGAGAGGTTTATCGTTCGAGCAGTGCAAGCTTTCCGGGTTTTCCCTCCCAGTCAGCAGCATCAGCGGGAGCGTCTTTCTTCTCTGTGATGTTGGGCCAAATTTCCGCGAGCTCAGCGTTTAGCTCTAGGAAATTTTCCTGGTCAGCAGGAAGCTCATCTTCCGAAAAAATAGCGTCAATAGGGCACTCAGGTTCACAAAGCGCACAGTCGATGCACTCATCTGGATGGATTACGAGGAAGTTTGGGCCCTCATAAAAGCAGTCTACCGGGCACACTTCTACACAGTCAGTGTGCTTACATTTAATGCAATCTTCGCCAACGACGAATGTCATAATACTTCCCCCAAAACCCGCTTTTTCAGTAGTTTACCGCGGTGAGTGTCAAAATAATAAGTCGATCTAAGTGTCTAGTAAAGTTTTCAGTGTGTAGAGCGCGTCCAGTGCTTCTTTAGGTGTCATCTGATCAGGATCAATGTCGGACAACACATCGAGCGCGGCGCTTTTCTGTACTGGGACCGAAAACAAATCTGCTTGTCCACCTGATAGTTCACTGGGCTGCGCAACCTTTTGGCTCTCTAGCTCTGCCAGCTTCTGCCTTGCATGGAGCAAAACGCCACTCGGAACACCTGCTAGTTTAGCAACTTCTAGCCCAAAACTGCGATTAGCTGGACCTTCTTGAATATGATGCATGAACACGACATGGTCTCCGTGTTCTGTGGCATCAAGGTGAACATTGGCCATCGCCGAGTAGTCGTCAGGTAACACAGTGAGTTCGAAATAATGCGTTGCAAAGAAGGTCAGCGCCCTGACACGCTCTGCCAGTGCAACAGCGGCAGCCCAAGCGATGCTCAAACCATCAAAGGTGCTCGTCCCACGACCGACTTCATCCATCAGTACCAAACTTCGATCCGTTGCATTGTGGAGAATGTTTGCGGTCTCAGTCATTTCAACCATGAACGTCGACAGCCCGCTTGCTAGGTCGTCTGACGAACCGATGCGTGTAAAGATACGATCGACTAATGATAGCGTTGCGCTTTGCGCTGGCACGAATGCACCGCAGTGCGCTAGCAGCGTGATTAGCGCGTTTTGCCGCATGTAAGTAGATTTACCGCCCATATTAGGACCTGTAATCAACAGCATACGGCGATGGTCATTTAGCAAGGTGTTGTTAGCAATGAAGGGGCGGTCACTGACTTGCTCAACGACGGGGTGCCGACCCCCCGTGATATCCAACTGAACCTCGTCACTGAAACTGGGTCTGACTAATGTCAGCGCGTCTGCACGTTCGGCGAAGCATGCAAGCACATCGAGATCGCAGAGCGCATTAGAGGTCTTTTGTAGCGTAGCTAGATCCTCCGCTACTCGCTCAACTAGGTCGTCATACAGGCGTTTCTCGCGAGCTAGGGCACGGCTTCGACTGGAAAGCGCTTTGTCCTCGAACTGCTTTAGTTCCGGCGTAATGAAGCGCTCTACGTTTTTGAGTGTTTGACGACGCTGATAGGTCTCGGGTGCTTGATCAGATTGCTGTCGGCTGATTTCGATGTAATAGCCGTGAACACGGTTGTATCCGACTTTGAGTGTCGAAAGCCCTGTCGCCTCTCGTTCTCGTCGCTCAATATCAATGAGGTACTCACCGGCGTTTTCACTGATACCGCGCAGTTCGTCGAGTTCCTCGTCATAGCCGGGCGCAAGAACACCACCATCTCTTATAACTACGGGGGGCGATTCGATGAGAGCTTTGCTCAACAGATCGCACAAACTTGGGTAATCACTAATGTCAGCCACGAGTGCATTGAGCTTTTCGGCGGTGCGAGGTACTGAGGCAACTAAGCTGGGGAGAGCCCATAAGCTGTCTCGCAAACGGGTTAGATCGCGAGGGCGCGCTGAGCGCAGTGCAACGCGCGCAAGAATGCGCTCCATATCCGAAATGGACTTCAGTTGCTGACGAGTACTCTCATAGTGGTAGTTGCTCTTGAGGGCTTCAACAGCCTCAAGACGCGCCTCCAACTCATTACGGATGCGGACAGGGCGATGAAGCCAACGCTTCAGGTGGCGAGTGCCCATGGCGGTGACTGTTGAATTGAAGACCGAAAACAGCGTGTTGTCTTCATTGCCGTGGACATTCTTGTCAATTTCTAGGTTGCGGCGCGTTGCCGCATCTAATACGACGGCATCGTTCTGCCGCTCATGGCGAATCGCAACCAGGTGAGGCAGTTCATTACGCTGTGTATCTTTAACATAGTCCAACAGGGCGCCTGCTGCAGACACGGCCAGCGCGAGATCTTCGCAGCCAAAGCCGCTTAAATCGCGTGTTTGAAACTGTTGGTTAAGTGCCCGACGCGCACTTTCCTCATCAAACTGCCAAGTCGCAAGGCGACGTACAGCCACCTTATCGCCGAGTGATGGGAGTGTTGCGTCCTCTGCCACCAGCACTTCTGCGGGTGAGAGTCGCTGCAGCTCAGCCGCGAGCGCTTCTTCGCCGCAAAGCTCTGACACCAAGAAACGGCCACTGCTCACATCCATCCAGGCGACTCCGCAGTCCATCTGCTTTCGATAGACCGAGACGATGAGCGAGTCGCCGCTCGCATCGAGTAATGATTCGTCCGTTAGGGTGCCTGGTGTGACAATGCGTACCACCTTGCGCTCGACCGGCCCCTTTGATTCAGCAGGGTCGCCTATTTGCTCGGCTATTGCTACGGAGAAGCCTGCGCGCACCAGCCGAGCAAGATAGCTCTCTGCGGCATGAAACGGGACGCCTGCCATGGGAATAGGTTCGCCCGCTGATTTTCCGCGCGAGGTCAGCGTGATATCTAAAACAGGCGCTGCTATCTCGGCGTCTTGATAGAACAGCTCGTAAAAATCGCCCATCCGATAGAACAGTAACTCTTCAGGGTGCTCCGCCTTGATCGCCAAAAACTGGCGCATCATCGGTGTGTGTTGATCAGAGGTGTGCTGATTTGTATTGGATGATGAGGACATGAACGCCTATGAGGCCGAAAAACCAAAGCGAAAGAATAGGTCAAAAGGCGCCTGCGTTAAATCCCGAAGGGCAATATCCACAAGGTTTCTTTGGGGCGAGTAAATCACCGTCAAATGACTGTTGTATTCATCTGGTCATCTGAGGCGATAATCGCTATCGTCGCTCAAAACTCACAAAAACAATGGTTACGTCATGCTTAGTTTACGTGCGCCAGTAGGCGCTCTCTTTTTGGTCTTTGGTTTTGCCGCGGTACCTTTCGTTTCCGCCGCAACAGTTATCCACGCAGGTCACCTCTTTGATACCGCAAATGGGACGGTGCTCGAGCAGCAGTCGGTCGTTATTGAGAAAGGCCGTGTCACGAGCGTGAAGCCTGGTTTCATCGGTGGAGCGGGGGACGAGATTATTGATCTCAGCTCCTCTTATGTTTCACCCGGTTTTATGGATATGCATGTGCACTTGGATGGCGAGCTTAATCCGCCTGCGAGCTATTCAGAGGAGTTCTTCATGAACTCGGCGGATATTGCGTTGCGCTCGAGTGTTTTTGCCCGGCGGACGCTAGACGCGGGGTTCACCACAGTACGTGACTTGGGGGCTGGTGATGTTCAGGCAATTTTTGCCCTGAGAGATGCGATTGCAAAAGGCTATATCGACGGCCCTCGTATTTTTGCTGCGGGTAAAGCCATGGCGACTACGGGCGGGCATGGTGATCCCACAAACGGTGTTCGGGCTGATCTACGTGGCGATCCCGGTCCTAAGCAAGGTGTGATCAACGGCCCTGACGACGCCTACAAGGCGGTGCGTCAGCGATACAAAGACGGGAGTGATGTGGTGAAGCTCACGGTAACCGGCGGTGTTCTCTCGCTCGCAAAGAGTGGTGATAACCCGCAATTTACTGACAAAGAGCTTGAGGCCGTGGTCAGCGCAGCAAAAGACTACGACTTTGTCGTGGCCGTTCATGCGCACGGTGCGACCGGAATGAAACGAGCGATTCGCGCAGGGGTCGATTCGGTTGAGCACGGCACCTACATGGATAGTGAAGCCATGCGCCTCATGCGCAAGCAGGGTACGTGGTACGTCCCCACAATCTCAGCGGGTAAGTGGGTAGGTGATCTCGCTGAGCTCGACGATAAGCTTCCTGCCGTAGTGCGGCCCAAGGCGGCTGCGATTGGCCCACAGATTCAGGATACCTTCGGCGCCGCCTATAAAGCCGGTGTAAAGATTGCTTTTGGCACCGATGCGGGTGTCTCGCCGCACGGTGCAAACGGCAAAGAGTTTAGATTTATGGCTGAGGCTGGTATGCCGATCATGGAGACCATTCAGGCCGCGACCGTAAATGCAGCAAAGCTACTGCGACTGGAAGATGAGTTGGGGCAGGTTGCCCCGGGTTTCCATGCGGACATCGTCGCATTTGATAACAACCCTCTCGAGGACGTGACCGTTTTAGAGCGCCCCAATTTTGTTATGAAGGCGGGCTCAGTCTTTAGGAATGACGGCGTATGAGTCAGCGCAACAAACATTGGTTTACTGGTTTACTGGTTGCCCTCGTAACGCTATCGGCTAGCGCTGACGAGCGTCGAGTAGCGATAGCACTGCATGGTGGTGCGGGCACTATTGAGCGCTCGCGAATGTCAGAAGCGCAGGCGCTTGAATATCGAAGCTTTCTCGATGCGGCGATTACAGACGGTTACAAACAGCTTAAGGCAGGTGAGTCGGGCTTAGATGTGGTGGTGAGTATCATTCAGCGCATGGAGGACTCAACGTTGTTCAACGCGGGTCGTGGAGCGGTTTATACCTGGGAGGGTCACCACGAGCTCGATGCTTCGATTATGCATGGCCTCGAACTCGATGCAGGCGCTGTAGCGGGGGTTAAAACGGTTAAGTCGCCTATCGCGCTGGCGCGCGCTGTTATGGAGCGTTCGCCCCATGTCATGCTGGCGTCAGAGGGTGCTGAGAGGTTTGCGTCTGAGCAGGGCTTTGAAGAAGTGCCTGAGGGATACTTCGATACCGAGCGTCGGCAAAGGTCCCTGGAGGCTTACAAGCGCGCGCGACAGGCAGGCGTTGCGACTAACCCAGACTACAAATACGGTACCGTCGGTGTCGCGGTTCTCGATAGCGACGGTAATCTTGTGGCCGGCACTTCGACCGGTGGTATGACGGGTAAGCGATGGGGGCGAATAGGTGACGCGCCTGTTATCGGCGCAGGGACCTATGCCAATAACGCCTCGTGTGCCGTGTCAGCGACCGGCCATGGTGAGTACTTTATTCGGCATACCGTAGCGCGCGATATATGTGCTCGAATGGAGCTTGCCGGAGAGACGCTGACCGAGGCGGCCAATGAAGTAGTCCACAAAACATTAGTGGAGGCAGGTGGTGATGGTGGCATCATCGCGGTTGATGCGGCGGGCAACGTTGCGCTCACGTTCAACACGCCAGGCATGTATCGTGCGAGCATCGATGCCTCCGGGCAGAAGGTTGTTGGGATTTTTAGTGACGATTGATGGCTGAATTTACTCGACACTAGCACTGATGCAGCGGCGGATGCTCTGTCGCTCTTTCAAAAGCCTCGCATAGCCTGTCGCCTATGACGACAGGTGTTAGGCAATGATGTTTATTTTTATCAATTTCCCTCTAAACTCGATTGCATTCACGCAACAAAACACTGAGTATATATACAGTAATTTTTGACTGCATTTAAAACGGCACCAAGGCGTGCCACAGGGAGAAACTCATGGATCCTAATAAGCAAAAAGCGCTAGAAGCAGCACTGGCTCAAATCGAGCGCCAGTTTGGTAAAGGCACTGTCATGCGCATGGGCGACCAAGAGCGCGTTGCTATTCCTGCGATCTCGACAGGGTCGTTGGGGCTCGATATTGCCTTGGGTATTGGTGGTCTCCCGCGTGGCCGTATTGTCGAAATTTACGGACCCGAGTCATCGGGTAAAACTACCCTGACACTGCAAGTGATCGCAGAGGCTCAGAAGCTAGGTGGCACGGCCGCTTTTGTCGATGCTGAGCACGCGCTTGATCCACAGTACGCTGAGAAGCTTGGTGTGCTGATGGATGATCTCATTGTGTCGCAGCCTGATACGGGAGAGCAGGCACTTGAAGTCTCTGAGATGCTCGTTCGGTCAGGTGCCGTTGATGTGTTGGTTGTGGACTCGGTTGCGGCGCTGACGCCTAAGGCGGAAATCGAGGGTGACATGGGAGACTCGCACGTGGGTCTGCAGGCACGCCTATTGAGTCAGGCGATGCGTAAGCTGACTGGCGCGATTAAGCAGACGAACTGCCTCGTTATCTTTATTAACCAGATTCGCATGAAGATCGGTGTGATGTTCGGTAGCCCAGAGACAACAACGGGCGGTAACGCACTCAAGTTTTACTCTTCGGTACGCTTGGATATTCGGCGTATCGGCGCGATTAAAGAAGGCGATGAGATCGTCGGTAATGAGACCCGAGTGAAGGTGGTAAAGAATAAAGTCGCACCACCCTTCAAGCAGGCTGAGTTCCAAATTATGTACGGGGCAGGCATTTATCACATGGGTGAAGTGCTCGATTGGGGCGTGAAGTTAAACCTTGTCGATAAATCCGGTGCTTGGTACGCCTACAAGGGAGATAAGATTGGTCAGGGTAAAGCCAATGCAGCGAAGTTCCTCGACGAAAATCCCGCCCTTGCGAGTGAGATCGAGGGTGAAATTCGTCGCCAAACCATGGGCATCCCATCTGATGAGTCCAAAGTGGCCGCAGATGCGACCGAAGAAGCCACTTCCGAGTAAAACTTTCGGTGGAGGTAAAACGCTCCGATATTCGTCTTGCGGGCATGGATTTGCTCGCGCGGCGTGAGCATTCGTCGCAAGAGATCTTTACTAAGCTAAAGCGTCGCTTTGGAAAGCGCTTGGAAGACGATGATCTTCTTCATGATGTGGTTGATCAGCTCGTACACGAAGGTTTATTGAGCGATGAGCGTTACGCAGCCTCGATGGCCCGCCAATTGGTAAATCGCGGTAGTGGTCCCTCGAAAGTGGCTTACGAGCTACGTCAAAAAGGGTGCGATCCGGACGTGGCATTGACTGACGCCTTCCCCGATGGTGTTGATTGGTTTGCAATTGCGGAAGAGGTGTTTGATCGCAAGTTTGGCACGAAAGCAATGCCAAAGGAGTGGGATCTAAAGCAAAAGGAGCGTGCCAAGCGCGGACGCTTTATGGCATCGCGTGGCTTCGCGCCGTCTCATTTTATGCACTTACTGGATATTTCAAACGAAGACTGAGTTCATACCTCGCCTAACAGAGCTGAAGGTACGGGCAGACTTAAGAGTTATAACCTCGCGCTTGGCTTGATTTAAGAACCATCTCCGAGCAGAGCACCCCGCAACTCGCGCGCTTTTTGCTGAACGATTTCTGCGTTTTCTGGCCCCATGCGAAGAACTTGCTTTTGTAGTGCACTGAGCGCTTCTAATTCAGGGTCCATGTAGACCCAGTTCGCTTCCTTTTGCATCAGCTCCGCCGCTTCGGGCGCGCTCGGTGTAGCCAGTATTTCCGTCGTAGCAGCAATGGCCGCTCCACGGATATCGAAGTCGTTAACTCCCATGTTTGATAGTGCTGCGGTAGCGAGTGGTTCATAGTCATTAAACGCAGCAATGATCGCATCGACACTCAAACTGTTGACCCAGTTTGCAAAGGCGTCATACCGCGAAAATCCAGCAGGATTCATGGTCACACGTAATCCGTCGTCACTAATCGGGAACGCACTCGCAGGCTTGCCAACGGGTAACAATTTGTAGGGAACTTCGCCTCGACGCAGTGCGTCGATAATGGCGACAGTGCGTTCGACCACATAATTTCCGGCCACGAACTGCTTCAGCGCCTTGCCACCGTTGAGTGAGTCGATAATCTCACGCGCGTAGTCGTCTGCAGTCTCTTCGGTCACGACGGGAGGCGGTGGTTCAATGGGTTCGGGGATAAATACGGGGACAGGTTCAGGCTCTGCCTCAACAATCACTGGCTCAGCTATCTGTACCGGCTGGACAACGGTCATATCTTCCATTGGCGTAGATTTGCCGTAATCGCCAGTCGCTAGTATGAAGACTAATGTCGCGAGGAGCAGGGCGACAATAATACCCAAGATAATTGGCTGAACTTTTGAGTCTGATGGCTCTTCGGACATTGGCTTACCCCCTTGTTCTTCTTGTAGACAAGAGGGTACCGAAGAAAGTTCATCGGAGCGATATAAGGGGTGAAAATATCCGTTTATTTTACAATGCTTTTGGCGGCTGATCGGGCTTTGCATAGGCATAGCGCTGTCCAGCGTCCCCACGGTGATAAGCATCGAGTCCTACCGCCGCAACGATATCAAGAGCATGCAAGTCAAGGGTGCCGTCCTCTCGGTGCGCTAACCCATCAAACTCCAAGGTTTCAACGGAACCAATGAGAAGTTGAGTGCCGTTTATCTGAAGGGGGTGGTGCTCCGCGAGTTTCAGCCCAACTTTGAGTGGGGATTCTGAGACAAAAGGGGCCCTAACCGAAGACTGCCAAACAGCCTCAAAATCACAAGCGTCAAATTCTGATTGCTCCCGCGCGAAACGCGCTGACGTGTGATGGCCGCGTTGCGTCATCGCGGGCGTCATTGCGTTGAGGGTGTACCACCCAGTCTCCAGAATGTTTTCTAATGTGTGCCGTTGGGTACCTTCTGGGGCCGGGCGGATGATCATGCCCAGTAACGCAGGGGCTGCACCGACGTGAAAACACGAGTTGATGACTGAGAGATTGGTTAGCCCGTCTCTACTCGCCGTACCCACTAGGGCGACCGGCTTGTAGCCGGGCACGCTGTTGATAAGCGCAGCGCGCTTACGTTGTGGCAGCGCCTCTATGTCTGCTTTTGTAAGTATCATTTCGTATCTTGCGATTCGAAAGTTTTTGCGTCAGACGGAAACTCTCCGTAAAGCCCCTCATAACGGCGCTTAGCCCAGAACGCGTAAACAGGGTCGACGAGTTGTTTGATTACCGGCCAGCGTAACCAGGCCCAAAGGGCACCAAATCGCGTATGTTGCCAAGCTGCAACGTTCGCGTCGGCACCGACTACCCACTCGTTACCACGTTTGAGGTGAAGATTAAGAAGCAACTCCTCTTTGCTCGGCATCTCATCAGTTATCTCAACGCCATGAATATCGACCAGGTCGAGGCTTTCGCGCTTCAGTTTGGCCAGGTGCTTCATCTCTCGCGCGCAAAGCGGGCACGCTCCATCGTAATAGAGGGTTTCTTTCGTCATGACAGTTGCCGCAGTGGTGTGACCCAGAATCGTAGAGCGTTCGACGCCCAAAAAACGCGGTTGCTCAACTCGCGTCCATTTCGGAGAGCATCTTTTTGATGCTCTCGGCAAGTTTCTGCTCATCGCCGCGTTTAAACCCAATGTGAATCTCCCGGACACGGCCCTCTGTGTCCAAAAGATAGCCTGAGGGCATGCCATCGACTGCGAACATACGCGCGATGTCACCTTCGGTGTCAATAACGACCGGATAATCAACGGAGTAACGTTTCAAGAAGTCCCACGCGTCTTCCTCGACGACGTCAATGCTGATCGCAAGAAACTGCACAGGGTCGTCAGCAAACTCGTCATTCAAACTGTTAAGCGCTGGGAGAGACAATCGGCAGGGTCCACACCACGATGCCCAAAAATCGATGTAGGTGATCTTGCCACGGAAATCGGACATCGAAAGATTACCGTCAGCGTTCTGAATGGCGGGCAGGGTCCAATCCGGCGCTGGAATAGGGGGATCGACCCGCACTATACTTTCTTTTCCCGCTGCGTATAGCAATGAGGAGCAAAAACAACTCAGTGTGACAAGTCCAGTAGCCAGATGCTTCATGTTTTTCTCGTTAGGTCTCTAGCGTGTTGCTTCTTTCGAAAGCGTGAGGAGGGTGATACGGCTCTCCGCGAAGAGTTGATCATACCTTAACGGTTGTTCTTGACGTTAAAGAGCGCATAATCTAACAGATTGGACATCTATGGTGATTTTATGGATTCAGCGAGTAGCCGGATGCACAGTAAATCTTGTGAGTCGGGTCTGACCTTGATTGAGTTGCTTATTGTTATCACCGTAGTGGCTATTCTTGCCGCGATTTCACTCCCCTTGTTTACGAGCACTATCGAGCGGAACCGATTAAGGTTGGCCGTGGATACTATTCTGGGGGATTTTCGTGAGGCGAGTAGCATTGGGCGCGCGGCAGGGCCTGGGGAAACCATTCGTTTGGAGATAGCCAGTCCTGGCAGCAATTGGTCTTACGCCCTGAGTTCTTCTACCTCAGGCGTTTTATTGACGAGAGACGCTTCCAACTTTTCGGGTAATATTCAAGTCGCGGTTACAAGCGCTGATTTTGATGACGCTGATGGTGATGGGAATCGCGATGTTACGTTCGATTATCTGAAGCGCATCGATTCGGCAGGTGCGGGTACGCTAGTGGTATCGTCTGGCGCATTGAGTGTCGATATCTCACGCAATCTTGTTGGGCTGGTCGCGGCATGTTCTGACGATGCCATTTTAGGGCTTCCTACATGCGTCAATTAGGCTACAGTTTGGTCGAACTTATGGTGGCCATTGCGGTAGCAAGCTTTATAGCTCTTGCCGCCACCATCTACTTCAGCTCGCTGTTTTCGGCAAGTAACATTATTAGAACTAGTTCGGCTGCTCAGGCGCATTTTAATGCCGTCGCTTCCACGACAGTTGCCGAGATACGTCGCTCCGGTTATAGAGGGTATCCGGGGAGGTTGCCTACTTATCTTCAAACAACGGGCTCATCTTCGGGTGTTCCCAGTGAAGGAGATTATCCGGGTGTAGAGGTGGGCTCTGACTGCGTTTTAACAACGTATGTGCGCGATCACACATGCAGGGCTGGCGATGATTCTAACTTTGCTGAGTGCGTGGGAGGCGCGGGCACCGCGGCTGGTTTGTATTACCGCGTTGGTCTGCGTCTCACGGCCGGTGTGGTCGAAGCGGTGAGTGTCATCCACCCTGAACAATACCTAGGGTCTGCTCCCGTCGATTCCTCCTGTAGTGCCTCGGGCGGTACCTCGGCGTGGGAACCACTAACGGCGTACAGCGATCTCTATTTCGACCGATTTTCGATCTCTCAAGAAGCACAGACGATTTATGATGGCGATACGGGCTGCATCCTGGGAACAATAGGTTCCGAGTGCGAATCCAACGTCTATGCTGATTGCGGCGATTCTATTAGCTGTCGTATCACACGGGTTTACCGGATTGAACTGTGTGCGTATCCGGAGGCCACCGATAGTCTTTGCGACCCTACCTATGGTGCGGACACCCCAGCGGGACAGCTATATAACGAGTTATTCGTGACCCCTAGAAACGATGTTCTTATCGCAAAGGACTATACATCATGACTTGGAATATCGGAGTTCATAGCGGTGGCGCCGCGTTTACGTTAAATACTCGCAAAGAGCGGGGTTTTTACACCATAGCTATCGTCGTGATTTTGTCTTTACTTGCGCTGCTGGCGAGCCGAAGTGGCACTGTGCTCACTACCAGTGCTGTAAAGTCCGGCACCGATAACGTCGTTGCTACTGAGGTGTTCTATGCCGCCGAACTCGCACTGGCAGAGGGTATGATTTGGCTTGAGTCAAATACGGCAACGACAACACCACAAAGTGGCTCGTCGGTGGGAGTGGATGGTGGGGGAAGCAACGACTCCCCGCGGTCCTACACCACAAGTTTCTGGTTTGAGCAAAGCTTCAATTACACACGAGTTTATGGTCGGGCCGTGGGCGACGACGGTGCCTCTGCAACGGTATCACGCTGGTTGACGACCGGTAATGATGTACTCGCCAGCACGGCACTTAATCAGCCGCTTGGAATGGCAGGTACTCTCCTAAACGTGACGGGCAACCCAGAGATTAACGCTATTGGTAGTTCGGGCAGTATACCTGATGACCATTATTCCCTGACCGTGATGAGTGGAGGTATTCCCTCAGACTATGGCAATTTGAATAGCAGCAGTGGCGAGCCAATCATCGCTGGGCAGTGGCCAGGAGGCGCTCTCGATCTTTGGGACTATTATTTTTCAGTGGATCGCTCGACGATGGAGTCCATGGCGACGTCAGCTGGGCAGATTAGATGGTACGAGCCAGGAGAGGGGCCCGTGTCTAGCTTAGGTAGTACGTCAAGTCCCGTTATTCTGATTTTCGAAGATTGTCCCCAGATTACTGGACAAAAACTCATAATCGGCGTTGTTTTTATCGATGATAACTCCGGCTGTGACCTTAATGGTTGGTCAATGGACCTCAAGGGGTCTTTGGCGGTTAATGGCAATGTCGAGAAACTGAATTCAAATACCGATCTTGAGGCACATTACATTGAAGCTGCTGACAGCATTATTACTGTTGGCAATGGGGCCGACGCGGTAGGTCTTGATGGTTTTAATGCTAACGCATTCACCACCACCGTTACCTCTCCCGGAACTTGGACGGATATGGAGGTCAACTGAAATGAAGCGGCTAAAAATCATGTCTAGACGACAAATAGGCATTGGTATCGTTGAAGTGCTGGTTGCGGCGGCGATCCTATCGCTGACGGTTGGGGCAAGTGTTTTGGCCGCCTCGCGCTGGATAAAAGCGACATCCAGTACAAGTATGCGCAATGATGGAAGCCAAATGACGGGTTCTGCGATGGAGCTTGCGGTGTATAGTCCCGACGCGAGCTGGGTGAATACTCAGTTACCAACGACGGCGGCCTCCAACACGACTTTTTCGCTGTCTATGCTTAGTCAGACGGATATGGGGTCGGGCAGCGCAACCAGAGCATTAGTGGGTGCCTCCTGGATAGATGCTGGTACCGATGGGAGCCAGGTAGAGCCGTTCCTAAAGTTCGAGGCAGCAGTCCTAGCTCAGACATGGAATCAAACTGTGCAAGACATGGCGGCTATGACACCTATGCAGGACCCCGATCATTGGCTCTTTGAGCATGGAGAGGAAGAACCAGAGCCTGAACCCACACCAGAGCCGCAACCTGAGCCAGAACCCGAGCCAGAGCCAGAGCCTGAGCCTGAGCCTGAGCCAGAACCAGAACCAGAACCAGAACCAGAACCCGAGCCAGATCCTTGGACTGCTACGGTGCAATTTTCAGTGAATAATATCAGAGGCTCAGGAGCATATTCGCTCAGTGTATCATTTGCGAACGGTGTCACTTGTTCTCAGGGCAATCAGACAGGCGGCTACAGTTGTACAACATCTACCGCACTGGCATCGTTCGGTGTATCGGTGAGCGGCGTTGAGGCCGGCCAAGTTTTGTGCTCTGTGACGCCCTCGGGCTTAGCCTCTGGCGGCGTCGTGACTGAAACCCTGAGTCCTAGCGCGCCGACGTTATCAGTATCGCTAGTGGTGGCTAACCAATCAAATAGATGTCCGTGAAAAGCGCACTTACCAACAGCTGGCGGCTGAGGCGTAACTGCCCGACTCATCAATACCTGATTGGTTGACTGCAAAGGTCCCGCAACTATCGCCGTTTTGGCCCCCATTGGTGTTTGGGGCCGCGCTGGCGACGAAAGCAGTCGCACTGCTCGAGACAATGCTCAAGTCATAGTAGTCGCCCGTCGCATAACTGCTAAGTCCTAGATCGCCCAATGAGGAGGCGTAAGTGCCATTGTTAGCCCGGTATTTTTCCTGTTCCACCTGCGTTGCTAAGAGAATATTTCGTGCGTCGGCGCGCCGGGCTTTTTGGACCTGACTGTTCCACGAAGGGATGGCAATAGATGCCAAAATGGCAACGATCGTTACCACAATCATCAATTCTAAGAGTGTCATCCCTCTGTTTTTCTTATTGCTCATTATGTCTCGCTTTAAAAAAGCACCCTGACAGGATCTAACCACATCAGGGTGCTTCTACACCACTGTTAACGTCCCCATTACCGGTTTCGACCCAGCCTCTCGTGCGCATCTACCCATTCGTTGGTGCGTGTCGCTTTGTCGACCCGCGTTGCGGCTGCGAGCGACAGTTCACCAGCGACCACCAGTCCAGCGGCGATCTCGCAGAGCTTCAGTGCGCGATCTTTACCAAAGCAATCCATCATCTCAAGGCACTCGCGCTGCGTTGGCAGGTTGGTGCCGCCACCGTAGCTTGCCATGATTATGGAGGGCAGGGTGATCGAGAAATAGTGATCGCCTTCACGCGTCATACGCTGGTAGACCGTGCACTGGTTAGACTCGCCGATATTCGCGAGGTCCTGACCCGTTGCCGCGTACAAGGCTGCCAAACCGTTAGCGGGGTGGCTTGCGTTGTTAGAACTAGAGGTGGTCAGCGCCGACAGCGTCGTGATTTGATAGCCGTACTGCATCTGCTCAGGTGTAATGCGGAGGTTGTCCATCAACACCTTTCGAGGAATGGTTACTTCAGCAGTCACGCGTCGTCCACGGCCCTTGAGCATGTTGACGGCAGACGTTTTCTTTTCCGTGTCCCAATTACCCGAGAGCATGTAGTTCTTTAGCGCGCCGGGATAGTTCTTTCGAATCCACTCACAGGCAAAAAACGTGGCCCGGCTCGTCATATTCTGACCGGCAGCATCCCCAGTTGAATAGTCAAAGCGGCACGCAACGAAGTTGTGCGTGTGGTAGTTCTCGAGTTCGAGTAGTTTTCCTACAGATGTCGTGCTTTCAGCCTGCTCTTTGATGGCATCGAAGTTGGCTCGGAGCCAGAGCTGGAAATCACGCGCTTCGCGCGCGTCATTGAAGATAAACAGTGGCGCTCGCTGCATCGATTCAGCAGAGACGGTGGTCTTGACACCACCCGACTCACGAATCACTTTCATGCCCCGGTTGTAACTCGCAAGCATGGTGCCTTCGACCGTCGCCATCGGTACAAAAAACTCGCCCTTGGCGTATTCACCGTCCACCAAGAGCGGGCCCGCAATACCAATCGGTATCTGTGAAACACCCCAGATGTTCTCAATATTTCCCGACATAACGTGCGGGTCATACGAAAACTGCTTGGTGTGATTCAGTTTGGCACCGGTTTGAGCTTCGATGAAGGCCTGACGTTCAGCGATGATTTCCGGGCTGTAATCGTCCTCGCGTGAGCGAGGAATTTTTGCGCGTTCGTCGCTCATATTCAAAGAATCCGTGCTTTAGCTGTGTTGTATTGCTCAACCAGTCGAGCAACATACTCACCAGCTGTCTCCCGGACTTTCACGGCACCAATCCCTTGGCCAGAGCCCCAGATATCTTTCCATGCTTTTGCGTCCGTGTTGCCGCCTGAACCGAAGTCCATTTTGGTGGGATCACTCTCTGGAAGATTGTTGGGGTCAAGGCCTGCGTTTTCGATCGAAGGCTTCAGGTAGTTGCCGTGGACACCCGTGAATAGGTTGCTGTACACAATGTCGTCGGCACCGCAGTCGACGATAGCTTGCTTGTAACCTTCGTCGGCGTTTGCTTCTTCGGTTGCGATGAAGGCGGAACCGATATAGCCCATGTCTGCGCCCATGGCCTGAGCTGCAAGAACAGAGTCACCGGTGGCCATAGAACCCGACAGCAGAAGCGGGCCGTCGAACCACTCGCGGATTTCCTGGATCAGTGCAAACGGTGAAAGCTGGCCTGCGTGACCGCCCGCACCTGCTGCCACAGCAATCAGACCGTCGGCGCCTTTACTAATCGCGCTCTTTGCGAAGCGGTTGTTGATGATGTCGTGAAGGACGATGCCGCCCCAGCCGTGAACTTGGTCGTTAACCCACTCCTTTGCACCGAGAGACGTGATGATGACAGGCACTTCGTACTTCTCACACATATCCATATCGTGCTTTAGACGTGCGTTTGAGCCGTGAACGATCTGGTTAACCGCGAAAGGTGCTGCTTTGTTGTCAGGGTTGTTCTTGTCGTGATCCTTGAGCTCCGAGGTAATGCGATCTAGCCACTCTTCCAGCACGGGTTCTGGACGCGCGTTAAGTGCAGGGAATGAACCAATCACGCCCGCCTTACATTGTGCGATCACAAGATCGGGATTTGAGATGATGAATAGCGGTGAGCCAATCACTGGAATCGATAGATTATCTTTGAGAATTGCTGGTACGGCCATGTGAGTCTCCAAGGAACGTTTGATTAGCTGTCATTCATGACAGACGTAATTTTCGCGGATTTGAACTTACAGTATGTTTTTTTTCCCGACAAGCAAACGCGCTATCATTCCGCATATTCATCATCATTTAGCCCGTGCATAATGTCGGCAAATCTCGAGTGACGAGCGACTATGTATCACCAATATTTCGGACTCAATGAGGCGCCGTTCTCGATTGCTGTAAACCCGCGCTATTTGTTTATGAGCCAGCGACACCGCGACGCCCTTGCGCATCTCTTGTACGGGGTGAGCGGTGGTGGTGGCTTTATCCTTTTGACCGGCGAAGTGGGCACCGGTAAGACGACAGTAAACCGCTGTTTGTTAGAACAGCTACCGGATACGACGGACCTCGCAATTATCCTAAACCCAGCGCTTAGCGCAGTTGAGTTACTGGCGACAGCCTGTGATGAACTGAAGATCGAGTACCCAAAAGGAACAGATAGCCTCAAAGCACTGACCGATGCGTTGCATCATTATCTGCTAGAGAATTATGAGCGCGGCCGTAAGACCGTACTCATGATCGATGAGGCTCAGCACCTCGACTTCGATGTGCTTGAGCAGATTCGGCTGCTGACAAATCTAGAGACCAACGACGAAAAACTGCTTCAGATTATCCTTATTGGTCAGCCAGAACTCACGGAGAAGCTATCGAGACCCGAGTTGAGGCAGTTAAATCAGCGAATTACTGCGCGATACAACCTACAGCCGCTTAACCTCCAAGAAACGACGGCTTACATTCGACATCGACTGGAGGTGGCAGGCTTGCGGGGGGGCGTAAGTCTTTTTGAATCGGCGGCGGTAAAGCAAATTCATTCTTTGACTCGCGGTATCCCTCGTCTGATTAATGTGCTTTGCGACCGGGCGCTTCTTGGTGCGTACGGCCAGCAGAGGAGCCGGGTTAATAAAAAATTAATTGCCGAGGCCGCTTCCGAAGTCTTTGGTGAGCAGTCGAGTCCTACCTTATCTGGCCGAAGACGGAGCAGTCAGGTCGCATTCGTACTTGCTATCGCAGTGGCGAGCGCAGCTATCGGCTATTGGCTAAGTCAAATTGGAGTCGCCGATCGTGACTTTAAATTGAACGGTTCAAGCGCGGTTTCGCCAGTCCCGAATAACGTGGAGGTCGAAGACGGTACCTCTGCACGCTCTGTGATATCAGACTCGATCACGGGCCAGAGCGTGGAAGATGTAAACCAAGACATCAGCTCGGGAAAGCCACTTGCTTCTTCGAGCTACAATGTTACGTCTTTGGGTGGCCTAAACTCATCTTCGGCATCAAGTCCTGGCAGACTAGCGGGAGAAAATTCAGTCGCTGAATCTCGTTCTGATGTGACGGGGGTCGTTAATCGCGCAGGGCAGATGAGCGGGATTGACCAACAGACACCATTTATGGCACCCGCTTGGCTGTTCAGTGTCCAAGAGGCTAACGAAGTTTTTTGGCAGGCTGCCAGCAATACGCCTGTGCCATCAAGCGTTTGTCCACCTCCGAAGATAACCGGCCTTAACTGCGCGAGACAGACAGTGCAGGTCTGGAATGATGTGATCAGCCTTAACCGACCAGTACTGCTAGACATGGTGACGAGAGACAAATTTGCAGCTGCCGCCTTTGTGTTGGCGTTTGGAGAGAGCACGGCTCTGACCTGGACGCGGCAGGGTGTGCTCGAAGTCCCACTCGCTGACCTGGCGGATGGTTGGACGGGCGGTTTCCAGTACCTCTGGCAGGCACCCGAGGGGTGGACCGGGAGCATTGGGCTAGGGAGCACGTCACTCGTTGTGATTGAAGTGGCTCAAATGTTTGCCACACTCGACGGAATGCCTGTGCCCGCGGTTGCGTCCTTCGGTCCGGCACTGGAGGCACGCGTTCGTCTCTTTCAGGAGCGTGAGGGTATTGCCGCCGATGGCGTGGTTGGGGAGCAGACGATACTCAGGCTCAATGATCGACTCGGCATTGGACTCACATCGCAGCGTGCATTGGAGCGAAGTTCAGTCTGGACAACACGAGTATCAGAGATGAATAGCTACCAGCGAGATAAACGCTAATGTCGATGATTCTAGAAGCAATGAAGCGCTCTAAAGAGGGGGAAGCACACTCTTCTGAGGTTCCTACGGTTGATACGGTGCATTATGTCCCCGAACCTGATCCACGCTTCGCCCAATGGCAAATCGCCGCATTTGTGGGTGTCGTTTTGATCGCAGTTGGTGTTTTGCTTTACGTCTTTTGGTCGCCGGACCCAACTTCGCCCTTACTGGCTCAAAACTCTGAGACGTCAGGCACAACAGCGAGCGACATTCGTGAGGACAGTCGAGGGACGCGGGAGCCAAGTGCAACACCCACAGTGGCGTCGTCGGGCACTTCAAGTTCCAGATCTTCTGTGGCGGCGCCCCCACCAGTCACCGAGATTTCTGTAGCGCGGACGAATGTTAAACCAATGCTTGAAAAGCAAAGCTATTCGGGTTCTGAAGGATCTGCATCATCTAACTTTGCGAGGCGAATGGCACCCCCTAAAGCGCCAGCAAGTGCGGATGAACTCAAAGCGATTTACCAGGCCCTCAACGCGGAAGCGAGTCAAATGGTGGGCCAGGAGGCGGGGTCTCCAGCAAGTAGAAACCGCGAGGGGTCTCTCAGCGTTCAAAATGGTGCAGCGGGTGTTGACGACAGGGCGCCTAATCCGCTGTCGGGTGCAGGAGCTCCTTCTGTTAGGGACAACACACCCGCGCGACCAACTGCGCAGCAAAATGAGGCGCCGCCAGTCGATTTTGCGGACATACTTGCAGCGGCGCGGAATGAGCTGGGTGTAAAAGCCCTTGTTGAGAGCTCCGAGCCGTTGCTAGAGACGCTATCGCAGCAAATCAAAGATGAGATCCCGTCGCTCATCTACAGCGAGCATCGTTACGACCCTGTTGGTACCTCTTGGGTCACTCTTAATGGAAAGGTTTTGAAAGAGCGTCAGCGCGTTGGTGCTTTTACGGTGATAGAGATACTCCCGGATAGCGCGGTGCTCAGATGGCGCGAAACACAGTTTAGAGTTCGTGCGCGCAATAGTTGGATCAATATGTAAGTGAGCTGCAATCAGGTGCTGCAAGGGTTCGCTAATGCCTGGGATGTCACCGTTCGCTCGTGCGCTACGGGCGAATGGGTCCGCGGATAAGACTCCCGGCACAACCCAGCGCTATTCTTCAGCGCTCTGCGAGCAGCTGCTCGCACTGCGACGCTCGGGCTCGTAATGCGTCAGCGGTTAGTCTATGAATTTGCTGTTTGACATGGCTCTGCCCTCAGACCTCGACGTAGGGAGTCCCTCCGTTACTGCCTAATACAAGAAGCCAAGCGGGCAGCGTCTGAGTGGCAAAGTGGGGCGGTAGCACTCACATGCGCACCCCTTGGGTACGCTAATGTGAGCACCCGAGAG
>Ga0255783_10000009_pt1 | contig 181984 bp, 169 predicted proteins | sample 011ome_22_FD_179981 | JGI IMG/M metagenome (GOLD analysis project Ga0255783, IMG submission 179981) | Coastal salt marsh microbial communities from the Groves Creek Marsh, Skidaway Island, Georgia - 011507BT metaG (version 2) | ecosystem: Environmental > Aquatic > Marine > Intertidal zone >... | reverse complement strand
CTTGTGACGGATTACCGGATGATCCGCGGCGGCTGTCTGCACGATGCGAATGGCGGCTTTCTGATCATCGACGTGCGCGACCTGCTGATGCAGCCCATGGCCTGGGAAAAACTCAAAAGGTCCCTCAAGACGGGGCGGATCGAGATCGAAAGTCTCGGAGAGGCCATGGGCTATTCCGGGCTGACGACGCTGGAGCCGGAGGCAATACCGCTGAACGTGAAGGTCGTGCTGATCGGCGACCGGATGCTCTACTACATGATGGCATCGCTCGATCCCGATGTTGCCCGTCTGTTCAAAGTCGCCGTCGATTTCGACGAGTCAGTTGAGCGGGGACCAGAGACGGAAAAGCTTTTTGCCCGATTTATAGCGGGACTGGTCGTGAAGAACCGCGTGAAGCCGATGGATGCTTCGGGTGTTGCGCGCCTGATTGAGCACGCGGCGCGGTTTATCGGCGATTCAGCCCGCCTGTCTTTGGATGTGGGGTTGATACAGGATCTTGTTCTCGAGGCCGACCGGATGGCCGAGGTCGGAGGAAAGAAAGTCATTACCCGCGCGCATGTCGACGAGGCGATCGATGGCCGTCGCCGTCGCCTCGACCGGGTGCATCGGCGCATCATCGACAACATCATGCGCGAAATCCAGCTGATCGATACAAAGGGTTCCGTTGTCGGTCAAATCAACGGGCTTGCCGTTATGTCGCTCGGCGACCTGTCATTCGGCAAACCCAGCAGGATCACCGCGAATGTCCGGCTCGGGCGCGGTGAGGTCATCGATATCGAGCGTCAGGTAGAGCTGGGAGGTCCGCTGCATTCAAAAGGCGTGATGATCCTGTCCGCATTTCTGGGCGAAATGTTCGGCCAGAAGAAGCCGCTTGCGCTGAGTGCGAGCCTCGTCTTCGAGCAGTCCTATAGCGGGGTCGATGGGGATAGCGCCTCTGCGGCCGAGTTGCTGGTCCTGCTCTCGGCGCTGTCCCGGCGACCCATCAAACAGGGGTTTGCGATCACCGGGTCCGTCAACCAGAAGGGGCAGATACAGGCGATCGGCGGCGTGAATGAGAAAATCGAGGGTTTCTTCGATATCTGCAAACAGCGGGGGCTGCGCGGCCGGCCGGGCGTTCTTATCCCGAAGGCGAATGTCCAGCACCTGATGTTGCGGGCCGATGTCGTGGAGGCGATCCGCAAAGGCAGCTTCAGAATTTATCCCATCGATCGTATCGAGGAAGGAGTGGCCCTGATGATGGGTGCGCCCGCCGGCGAGCTCGGGCCGGACGGCGAGTTTCCATCCGGGAGCGTATATCGGCTGGTTTCCCTCCGGCTCGATTCATTTGCGTCGGCCATGCGGAAGATGGCCCTTCCGGCCTCCGGTGGTGTCGGTGCCGCCGACCGCGATGACGCAGGCAAGGGGGACTCTTCATGAATGAAGTGCGCGATGATACTCATGAAATACGAACGGTCGCGGTGGCTTTCGACCCGGCATGTACCTCGCCCGCTTTATTGCAGGCGGCCACGGACCTCGCAGTCTGGCTGGGGGCGGATCTCGAAGCCCTTTTCATCGACGACCAGGACATTGCCCGGCTTTCCAAATTGCCGTTTGGCCGAATATTCGAGCCGTTGTCCGGAAAAAGCGCATTGTTAGACGATTCGGCGGTCCGGTCTCGCCGCGCCGGCCCTGTCGCCCGCAGTCGGGCAGTTCTCCGGGAATTATCGAAGCGTCATCGGCTCGCGTGTACCATCCGGGAATTGCCGGGGCTGGCCCTCGCCGAAGCGACGGGCCGGAGTTCGGCAGAGCTGTTCATCCTTTCATCGTTCCACGCAAAATTCGGAAGCGGCAGAACGATCGACAGGGAAGCGCTGGAAGTCGCTTCTTTATCGGCCGGATCGGTATTGCTCGTCTCGCAGCTGCCTGTTTCAACCCGAAATATTGTCGTGGTCAGCGACGAGAGTGCGGCGGGGCGGCGCGCTGCAGCGCTCGCGGAACGGCTCGTCCTTCGGGGAGCGCCGGCGGATACCGCGCTGATCGGGCGCCTTAACCCTGAAGGCCACGGAGCAATCGAATTGATCGGCAAGGTCTCCGCGATGTCGCCGACGCTGGTGATCGTCGGTCTGGCGGATGTTTCGCTGGTCGCCGCGCTGCAGGAAAAAGCGGGGACGGAACCGTTCTCGGTACTCACGGTACGATAGCGTACGACGCCTCCTGACCTTTCGGACAGGCGGAGCTTTCCTCCTGCCACAGGTTGGATATCGCCGGAATAACGGTTTTCACCGCTATATTTCGGCCCGAAAAAGTGAAAAAGGGGGAGCAGAAAATCGAATTCTGCGCTTGAAATTTCCCATAATTTAACATACTATCCAAATAGTCAGTATTATTCAAACAGCGTAAATAAGCCGGAAAACCCCGGAAAACCCCGGAGAACCAGCGCTTTTCCCTGGCATTCAGGGAGTCTTGTGGAGGATTTATGTCGACCGAATCTCTGGATAAAACGTCAGCCGAAGAAAAACGGATCGACTTCCGGACCAGTCCTGAAAACTATCATCACTGGAAACTCACAATCGACGGTCGCGTCGCTCGCCTTGCGCTGGACGTCGATGAAAACGCGACACTGTTTCCGGGATATGAGCTTAAGCTGAATTCCTACGATCTCGGCGTCGATATCGAACTCTACGATGCCGTCCAGCGCCTGCGCTTCGAGCATCCCGAAGTCGGCGCCGTGGTGGTCACCTCCGATAAACCCCGTGTGTTCTGCGCCGGCGCGAATATCCGCATGCTGTCGCAGTCGACGCACGCCCACAAGGTCAATTTCTGCAAGTTCACGAACGAGACCCGCAATGGCATCGAGGACGCAACGGACAATTCCGGCCTGCGGTTCGTTGCCGCCGTCAATGGCGCCTGCGCAGGGGGCGGGTACGAACTTGCGCTCGCCTGCGACCACATCATGCTGATCGACGATGGTTCGTCCACTGTGTCATTGCCGGAACTGCCGTTGCTGGCGGTTCTGCCCGGCACCGGCGGGCTGACGCGTCTGGTCGACAAAAGAAAAGTGCGCCACGACCGGGCGGATTATTTCTGCACCACGTCCGAAGGTATTCGGGGCAAGCGCGCCACCGACTGGGACCTGGTGGACGAGATCGTTCCCCGGTCGAAGTTCGACGAAGTGGTCGCGGCCCGCGCCGCCGAATTCGCGGCGGAAAGCGATCGGCCCGCCGACGCAAAGGGTGTCGTCCTGACCCCCATCAATCGCGAGGTAGGGGATACGCGGATTGCCTATGACAACGTGACCATCGAACTCGATCGCGAGCTTGCGATGGCGACGATCACGATCCGGGCGCCGGCCGAAGCGCCCCCCGCTGATATTGCGGGAATCGAAGCGCAGGGCGTGAATTTCTGGCCTTTCGCGCTGGCGCGGGAGCTGGACGACGCGATCATGGAACTTCGCGTCAATGAAAAGGAAATCGGCACCTGGGTCTTCAAGACCGAGGGCAGTTCGGCGCATGTCGAAGCCGCCGACAAGGCCCTTCTCGACAATGCGGATCATTGGCTGGTGCGGGAAATTACGCTTTTCCTGAAGCGGACATTCAAGCGCATTGACGTCTCGTCACGCTCGCTGATCGCCCTGGTCGAGCCGGGGAGCTGTTTTACGGGCACGCTGCTTGAACTCGTGGTCGCCGCCGACAGGTCCTTCATGCTGGATGGCGGTTTCGAGGGATCGAACCTGCCCGACGCAACCGTCGTTCTCACCGGCATGAATTTCGGCCCACTTGTTATGCCGAATGGTCTGACCCGGCTCGAGCACCGTTTTCTGAACGATCCGTCCATGGTCGAAAAGGCAAAAGCGGAAATCGGCAGGCCGATCGACGCGGTGGAAGCTGACGAGCTTGGCCTCGTCACCTTCATCCCCGACGATATCGACTGGGAAGACGAAGTCCGTATCGCGATAGAGGAGCGGGCCAGTTTCTCCCCCGATGCCCTGACCGGGATGGAGGCGAGCCTACGCTTCGCCGGGCCGGAAACGCTGGAGACCAAGATCTTCGGCCGCTTGTCGGCATGGCAGAACTGGATATTCCAGCGCCCCAACGCCGCCGGCGATGACGGCGCGCTGAAGGTGTACGGATCGGGACAGAAGGCGTCCTACAACAAGCAGCGTGTCTGAATGCAAAGCATGAAATTCGACAGGTAATCGAGCGCAGATATCTGATCGGATTGAATGATTATTTTTAATCCCAGTCGAAGGGACGATACCAATGTCATCGATCAACTATAACGAACGTATCCCCAATAATGTGGATCTCGGCGAGAACCGCCGTCTTCAGAGGGCGCTTGAATCCTGGCTGCCCAATTATCTCAGCTGGTGGGACGAACTCGGTCCCGAGGGCACGCAGGGGTACGACGTGTTGCTGCGCACGGCGGTCGATGTCAGTGCCGATGGCTGGGCGCATTTCGACTACGTGAAAATGCCCGAATACCGCTGGGGCATTTTCCTCAACGAACCCGTGCCGGGCCGGAAGATAGCCTTCGGCGATCACAAGGGGGAGGACGTCTGGCAGGAAGTGCCCGGCGAGTACCGCTCCACGCTGCGCCGCCTGATCGTGACCCAGGGCGATACCGAACCCGCCTCCGTCGAACAGCAGAGACTGCTCGGCCTGACGGCGCCGTCGCTTTACGATCTGCGCAACCTTTTTCAGATCAATGTCGAGGAAGGCCGTCACCTCTGGGCGATGGTGTATCTACTGCACGCCCATTTCGGCCGTGACGGCCGCGAGGAAGCGGAAGCCATGCTCGAGCGTCATTCCGGCGATGCGGACAGGCCGCGTATTCTCGGTGCATTCAATGAGCCTACGCCGGATTGGCTGTCGATGTTCATGTTTGCCTACTTCACCGATCGGGACGGCAAGTTCCAGCTTGCGTCGCTTGCGGAAAGCGCGTTCGATCCGCTGGCGCGTACCTGCCAGTTCATGTTGACCGAAGAGGCGCATCACATGTTCGTTGGTGAATCCGGCGTCATGCGGATCGTCAAGCGGACCTGCGAAGTGATGGACGAAATCGGGACCGACGACCCGGAAAGGGTGCGTCAGGCCGGCGCGATCGATCTCGAAACCCTGCAGCGCTGGATCAACTTCCATTATTCGGTTTCTGTCGACCTTTTCGGCCAGGAACTGTCCACGAATGCGGCGAATTACTACACGCAGGGCCTGAAAGGCCGGTTCCACGAAGCGAAGATCGACGACGATCATCTCCTGGTGAACGACACCTATAATGTGTTAATGCTCGAAGGCGAAAAAATCGTTGAAAGGGCGCAGCCTGCGCTGACATCAATCAACGAAAAACTGCGTCAGGATTACATCAACGACTGCCAGCGTGGCCTGAACCGCTGGAACAAGGTCATCGAAAAACACGGACACGATTTTCGGTTCGCATTACCCCATCGCGGGTTCCACCGCGCGATCGGCAATTTTTCAGAGGTCAAGGTTTCGCCCGAGGGCAAGGTTATCAGCGAGGCGGAATGGACCAAGAACGTCGATAAATGGCTCCCGACAGAGGCCGACCGTGCTTTCGTCAACACGCTGATGAAACCCTGCTACGAGCACGGCAAGATCGCCGGGTGGATCGCCCCGCCTGCCCGCGGCATTCACGGCCATCCGTTCGATTTCGACTACGTCCGGTTTAACTGAGACGAATCTGCATCTCTGCGCAGACGAAAAAGGGCGGGTGCTATGGGCATCCGCCTTATTTCTATCTGTCCGGTCCGAATTTCAGCCGCGTCGGGCGGCTTCTTCGGTGCGCAGGGTGCGCCGGTCGATTTTCATCAGGGTGGTGCGCGGTATTGTTTCCACGAACTCGATTTCTTCCGGCACCTTGTAGCCGCCGATCGCACGGACGTTCGCGCGTATCTCGTCGGCCAGCGCGTCGGACGGCGAAACGCCCGGTTTGACGACGACAAAGGCTTTCGGCTTGGTCAGGCCGTCCGTGTCGTCGTAGGAAATAACCGCTGCCTCCAGAACGCTCTCGTTCTCGGTGATCGCCGCTTCAACTTCGATGGGCGAGACCCAAAGGCCCTTTACCTTGAAGACATCGTCCGACCGGCCCGAAAACCAGAAAAACCCGTCTTCATCGTAGTAAAGCGTATCGCCGGTGCGGACCCAGGGGCCGATGAAGGTTTCCCGCGATTTGTCGAATTTCCGCCAGTAGAAAAAGCAACCGGTGACGCTGTTTATCCACGCTTCGCCGTCCGTGTTGGGGGTCGTGACATCGTTGCCGTCGATATCCACCAGCCGGACGTCGTAGCCGAAGACGGGTTTGCCGAGACTGCCGCGCCGGAATTCCTTCGGCCGGTTAGCAATCCACTCATAGGTAATTTCGGAAGAGCCGATTGAATCCAGCAGCTCTATGCCGAAAAGCTTGTGGAATTTCTCGAATATTTCGGGCGCCATCTTCTCGGACGCCGTGATGGCAAGCTCCAGCGCCGGCGTGTCGGGTTTTGTCCCTGTCTGGTCTATATGCAGCATCACGTTCTTTACGATCGTCGGCACCGTGATCAGTTTCGTAATCCTGTGCCGGGACAGGATATCGAGAACGTTTTCCGGGCTCGGCGGCAACGCGCTGATGACGCTGGTTGCACCCCAATACAGCGGTATCAGGACGCCGGGCCATAGGCCGTGCGTGAAGTATTTTTTCGATGTCGCGTGCACGATGTCCCGGGGTGTGTATTCCCAGAAAGCGCCCTGGCGTTCCGGCACGAGAATGAAATCATGGGCGAGATGCGTGATGCCTTTCGCCGTCCCGGTCGTTCCGCCGGAATAGAACATGTAACAGACATCGTTGCGGTGACGGGGCAGGGGGGAGAAGACCGAGGACGCGCTCTCGATGATCGACGTGCTTTCGAAAACCTTCACCGTATCGGGTGCGTCAAAATCCGCCGCCGGCCCGCCATACACGACGATATATTTCAGCGTTTCCGGCAGCCGGTCGCGGATAGCGTTCAGTTTGTCGATCTGGGCGCTGTCGATATACAGCGCTTTTGCGGCTGTATCGCGGATGAAATAAAGCAGGTTCTCCGCCTTGTACAAATCCGAGACGACGGCGGGCACAATGCCGGCGCGAACCGCTCCCAGCCAGATCGCGATGTAGTCGGCGCTGTCAGTGCCGAACAGGAGAATCCTGGTGTCCGCTTCGAGCCCGATGGACGTCAGGGCATTGGCCGCCTGGCATGTGCGTTCCAGCAATTGCCCATATGTGTAATCGGTATTGTCGACGCTGAGCGCGGTCTTGCCCTCGGTCGCATTTCCGATGTGCTTGTCCAGAAGGCGCTCGGTCGGATTGAACCTTTCCGGAATGTCGGGATCGGTCCAGGCCTGCCAGTCGGCTGAGCGCGGGAGGTTTTCGTTGGTCTCCCCCGTGAAGAGGGGCGCATCTGATGTCGTCACTTGTTTCCGTGTCCCTTGGTTGCGCTTCCGAATTCTGATGTCGCTCGGACTGTAACAGGTTGATGCAAGATACCCGTTCCTCTTCTCCGGTAAACGGATTTCAGCGAATGGGGATATGCATATTTCGATGTCCGGTAAGTCCCGGAAGGTTTCGCGCATTCCTTTCCATGTCGCCGGGCAGGGGGCTAGAATAGGCGATAAAAATAATCGTAACCGGCGGCAGCCGGACGATAACGGAGGACAGAATGGAACCCAATACGGTTCGGATCGACCGGTCCCGCGATGTGCCGGTCTTCACCTTTGCCGACTCATTCAACGTCGCGGTTCACATGATAGACCGGCATATCGATGAAGGCCGCGCTGACAGGACAGCCTATATCACCGAGCGCGAAACGGTCACTTATGGCCAGCTCGCGGAGCGGGTGAACCGGTGTGGCGGCGCTCTGCTGGATGCGGGTATTCTGCCCGGCGACCGCATGCTGATGATCGTGAAGGACTGTCCGGAATTCGTCTACCTGTATTACGGGGCGATCAAAGCCGGGATCGTTCCGGTCCCGATCAATACCCTGCTGCGCGCGACGGACTACCAATACATGATCGACGATTCCGAATGTGCGGCGCTGGTGTATTCGCCCGAATTCGAAGGAGAGGTAGCACCCGCGCTGGACGCGGCGCGGCGCAAACCGCCGGTCATCGCTTCGACCGGGAGTGACGGCGGGCTTGCCGACATGATGGCAGCGGCGTCCGATACGCTCGAACCGCACCCTTCCGATGCGATGGCCGATTGTTTCTGGCTTTATTCTTCCGGCTCAACCGGGCGACCCAAGGGAACGGTCCATCGTCAGCGGGACCTGCTGGTCAATGCGGTGCTGTATGCCGAACCCGTCCTGCAGATTACCGAGGACGACATCATGTTTTCGGCCGCGAAACTGTTTTTTGCCTACGGTCTCGCCAATTCGATGAACTTCCCGCTGATGTACGGTGCCAGCACGGTCCTCTCGGACGAGCGTCCCTCGCCCGAGATGACGTTCCGGATCATCGAGAAATACCGACCCACCATTTACTATGGCGTGCCGACGCTTTATGCCGCCCAGTGCCGTGCGCTCGAGACCGAGAAACCGGACCTGTCCAGCCTCCGTGTCTGCGTCTCCGCCGGGGAGCCGCTGCCGGCACCCATATTCAATCGCTGGAAAGCCGCGGTCGGAATTCCCCCGCTGGACGGGATCGGCTCGACCGAGGCCGTCCATATTTTTATTTCGAACCGGCAAGAAGACGCGAAGGCCGGCACCAGCGGCAAGGTTGTCCCGGGATACGAGGCGCGCATCGTCGGCGACGACGGCGAGGACGTACTGCCGGGTGAAGTCGGCCGGTTGCTGGTGCGCGGCCACTCGATGGCGGCCTATTACTGGAACCAGCCGGAACGAACGGCGCAGACCATGCTGGGAGACGACTGGTTGAATACGGGCGACACCTATACCCAGGATGAAGAGGGCTATTACGTTTATAACGGCCGGTCGGACGATATGCTCAAGGTCGGGGGTATCTGGTGCTCCCCCATCGAGATCGAATCCTGTCTGATCGAACATCCTGCTGTATTGGAGGCCGGCGTCGTCGGGCGGGAAGACGATGACGGGCTGGTCAAGCCGGAAGCGTACATCATTCTGAAAGAGCACGGCGATGCGCATGATGACCTGGCGGCGGAACTGCTCGAGCACTGCAAGAAGAGCCTCGCCCGGTACAAGTATCCGCGCTGGTTCAATTTCGTCGAGGAACTGCCCAAAACGGCGACAGGCAAGATTCAGCGTTTCAAGCTGCGGGCGGGCGGTTAAACTCCCCGGATAAACGCTTTCCAAGGAGTGCCGCCCCAATGCCCAAAGTGCTGACCGAAGACCAGATCGCATTCTACAGGGATAACGGATATCTCGCGCCGCTTGACGGTGTCGATCCGTCCGATACCGCTGCCATGTGCGACGATCTGGATGCATTCGAGCGTGATGAGGGCGCTCTGGCATCGTCCATCGTGGTCAAGGGGCATCTCTGTTTTCGCCGGTCGTTCGAATTTTCGCGCCATCCCAAAATCCTCGATGTCGTCGAGGACCTGATCGGCCCCAACATCATGGTGTTCTCATCGCGTTTCTGGATGAAGCCCGGCAGGGACGGCTCGTTTGTTTCTTGGCATCAGGATTCCGCCTATTTCGGGCTCGACCCCCATGAACTTGTCACCGTCTGGCTGGCGCTGACGGACAGCAAGCCCGAGAACGGCTGTGTCCGGGTGATCCCGGGTTCCCATCGGGGGAAGTCCTATTCGCATGTGGAAACCTATGATGAGAAGAACTTGTTGGCGCGCGGCCAGTCGATAGAAGAGATCGATGACTCAAATGCAGTCGATCTCACCCTCCGCGCGGGTCAGTTCTCCTGTCATCACGAACGTATCGTTCACGGGTCGGCTGCGAACGATACCGATGCCATGCGGGTCGGTCTCGGAATTTTCTATTTTCCCGCCCATGTAAAATCGACACTTGGCCGGCGTCCCGCGGACCTCGTGCGGGGCGTCGATGAATGGGGTCACTGGGACGCGGACCCGACGCCGACCGAAGATCGTGATGAACGGGTTCTTGCCCATGTCCGGGAAGCAGGCAGGCGCTACACCGATCCGCAGTATCGCCAGGAAGCCGAAACCGTATGAGCAATCTTGCCGGGCAGATACCGGACGGTCTTGAGGCGCTGACGGCGAGCGATGCCGCCCGACGGATTGCCGCAGGCGAGATTACTTCCGAGGCGCTGGTCTCGGATTGTCTTTCCCGTATCGAGGCGCATAATGGCACCCTCGGCGCCTGGGTCTATCTGGACCGCGAGCACGCCCTTTCACAGGCGCGGGCCTGCGACGCCGCGGATACGTCCACCGGGCCGCTGCACGGTGTACCGGTCGGCGTGAAGGATGTGCTTGATACAAGCGACATGCCGACGGAATACGGGTCTGAGATTTACAGGGGACATCGCCCCACTGCCGATTCCCATTGTGTTTCAGCCCTTCGCGCCGCCGGCGCGGTGATCCTGGGTAAGACGACCACGACCCAGTTCGCCAGTCCGTTGCCCGTCGGCGTGCGCAATCCGCACGATACCGACCGGACGCCCGGGGTGTCGTCCAGCGGCTCGGCGGCGGCCGTAGCGGATTTCATGGTCCCGCTTTCCAACGGCACCCAGACGGGCGGGTCGGTGATCCTGCCCGCCGCGTTCTGCGGCGTTGTCGGCTACAAGGCGAGCCTCGACGGGCTGGACCGGACGGGTATTCAGGCGCTGAAGAAAAGCCTCGATACGCTCGGGTATTTTGCCCGCTCGGTCGAGGATATCGCGCTGGTTTACGGCGCCGTGACAGGCAATGCCGTTCCTGGGGATATCGATCGCCCGAAGATCGGTGTCTGCCGTACGCCGATGTGGGCGGAAGCGGAAGAGCATGCCCAGGCGGCGGTCGAGAGTTCGGCGGCGGCTCTGGCCAGGGCAGGCTATGACGTCATCGATATCGAGCTGCCGCCGGAGCTTCAGTCGATCGAGGATCCGTTCCGGATCATTTCCAATTATGAAGGGAAAGCCGCTCTCGCCGACGATTTCCGCGACCATATGGACAAGATGAATCCCTGGATGCGTGAAACCGGTGAATCCGCCTGGACCGAGGAGGAGTATGCGCAGGCGCTTGCGGCCGCCGATGCGGCGCGGGCGGCTCTGGCGCTCGTTTATCGGGATGTTCCTGTATTGCTGACACCGTCGACCGCAGGCGAAGCGCCGGCGGATCTGGTCAGTCCGACCATGTCATCCTTCAACCGGATGTGGACCCTGATGCATGGCCCGACCATCACCCTGCCGGTGGCACGGGGGGCGAACAATATGCCGATCGGCGTTCAGCTCGCCGCAGGCGTCGGCGAAGACGCGGCTTTGATCGCGCGGACAATACTGATCTACCGGACGCTTGCCGAGGCCGTGCAATGAGCGATACCTATGAAAGCCTGAGCCAGCTTGGCAGTACCACAGGCATTCCCGCCTCGCCGGATGAGGCGGTTCTGGAACGGGTTCCCAACGGCCAGAACGATACGAACTTTGTCGCCCGGTTTTCGTGCCCGGAGTTCACGTCGATCTGTCCCGTGACGGGACAGCCCGATTTCGGGCATCTGGTGATCGATTACGTACCCGGCGACTGGCTGCTCGAATCCAAATCGCTGAAGCTTTTTCTGGCCTCATTCCGTAACCACGGGGCTTTCCACGAGGACTGCACCGTGACGATTGCACGGCGTATCTCGGATCTCGTCGAGCCGCGCTGGATCCGTATCGGCGGCTACTGGTTTCCGCGCGGCGGCATCCCCATCGACGTGTTCTGGCAATCCGGCGCGCCGCCGGACGATATCTGGTTGCCCGACCAGGGAATACCGCCCTATCGCGCGCGCTGAGGGCCCGACGGTAACCTTGCCTGTTTCCCGCAGCGGACTATATTCCGCGCATCAAACAGGAGCTCCATCAATGCAATCGAAATCAGCGACCCTCGCCGCGAAACTCCGTGACGGCGACGACTTTATCGTGGCCCCCGGCGTCTATGACATGATCTCGGCCAAAATGGCGGACCGTATGGGCTTTCATGCGCTGTACATGACGGGGTCGGGCACGGTGGCATCCCACCTGGGGCTGCCTGACGCCGGCATCGCGACCTATACGGATATGGTCTCCCGCGCTGCCCGGGTTGCGGGGGGTACCGTGACGCCCTTGATTGCCGATGCCGACACAGGATATGGCGGTATCGTAAACGTGCGCGAAACGGTGCGCGGCTACGAGATGGCGGGGGTCTCCGCAATCCAGATCGAGGACCAGGACGTCCCCAAGAAATGCGGTCATCTGTCAGGCCACAAACTTGTCCCGGCAGAGGACATGGTGACCAAGATCAAGGTAGCGCTTGATAGCCGGCTTTCCGATGACACGCTGATTATCGCCCGGACCGATGCGCGTAAAGCCATCGGTCGCGACGAGGCAATGCGGCGTTCGGAAATGTATGTCGAAGCGGGGGCGGATATCCTGTTTTACGAAGCGCCCGCCGATATCGAGGAGATGCGCGAAATCGGACAGCGCTTCGGCGGTGACATTCCGCTGCTGTCGAATATGGTCAATGGCGGCGTGACGCCGGTAATGAAGCCGGAAGAGTTGAAGGCGCTTGGTTACCGGATCGCCATCTTCCCGTCGTCGGGTTTCCTTGCGACGTGCAATGCGCTGAATGCCGTTTACGGTGCGCTAAAGGAGCATGGCGACGCGGAAAAGGGCGGTATGGACCTATATTCCTTCGCCGAATTCAACGAGCTGATGGGCTTCAACGAAATAACGGAATTCGAAGAGCGCTATGGCTGATTGATATCGTCGATCCGTTCCAGCAAGACGCGGGCGCGGGCGACGAGCCAGATCAGGGCCACAAGCCCGGCGGCGGTCAAAGCGATATCCTGATAGACGCCGAGCACCGCCGCATGGGCGCCGGCGACGGTGATCCATAGAACCGGTATCGCTCCCACCCAGAGGGGAGGGCGGCGATCCACCATCATCAGAAGGCCGAGCGTCAGACCCGCGGTGGCACCCGGTGCGAGCAGGGCAAAACGGGCATCTGTCCAGGACAGACCCTGGTGCCAGTCTGTCACCGGCAGAATCACCGCCGACAGGAAGAAAATAGCGGCACCCGCATAACTCGCCGGTTTGCGCTGAAATCGGATGGAAATGCGGTTGCGGTAAACCCCGCTCCAGAACAGCAGAACTCCCTGCAGGATGAAAACGGCACCATAGGCCGGAGCGGCAAAGTTGATTTCGGTGAAATAGACGAGATGGAACACCGTACCGGTCCACACCCATCCGGCAGCCAGGATCGCGACGATGATGCGGCTTCGGTTTTCGCGCGACCGCAGCGCCAGCATAAGGATGCTGGCTGTGAGGAACAGCGAGACCCCCTGCAACGGCCTTATCGCCCGGTTGTATTCGTCGAATAACGCGAACCAGACCTCGGCGGTATAGGGCAGCATGCGCTCAGAGGCTCTCTACGTAGCGGACCATGCGATCGCGCAGGGCGGCATCGGGCAGCGGTCCATAAAGGGCGCCCATGTTCTCGTTCATATGGGCAACGCTCGATGTCGCCGGGATCGCGCAGGTGACGGCGGGGTGAGAGATTATGAATTTCAGGAAAAACTGCGCCCAGTTTGCGCAGCCGATCTCTCTTGCCCAGTCGGGCAGGGGATGATTGCCAAAACGGCGGAAAAGCTCGCCCCTGCGAAACGGCCTGTTGATTACCACCGCGAGGCCTCTTTCCGCCGCCAGGGGCAGCAGTCGCTGTTCCGCCGCCCGGTCGACGATGTTGTAGGTGAACTGCACCGAATCCACGCGCGAATCTGCCATGACGCGGGCCATTTCACCATGACGGCTGCCGTGTGACGTCGTAATCCCGATATGGCGGACGCGGCCCGCCCTTTTGTCTTCCGCGAGAGTTTCAAGGTGGCCTTCCCAGTTGACCAGATTGTGAACCTGCATCAGATCGATTTTCTCGACGCCCCAGAGATTCCGGGATTCGCGCATCTGCTCCTCCCCGTCGCCGATCAGCGGCGTCCAGACCTTGGTCGCGCTGAACACGGAATCGCGCCTGCCGGTCCGGGCGAGGCAGTATCCGACGACGTCCTCGGACGATCCATACATCGGCGATGAATCGATGACTGTTCCACCCAGATCGAAAAAACTCCGGAGAACGTCTGCCCGCGCATCCCTCAGGCGCCGGTTGTTTCCGACATTGAATGTGATCCACGTGCCCATTCCGATCGCCGGGATATGCTCGGCGGTGCCGGGGATACTGCGCAGGACCGGGGTGTCTGAAATCCGGGCGTTCGCCGCACGGGCGGGCATCACGCCAAGCGAGAGGCCTATGCCCGATGCCGCCGCCGCCGACAGGAAGCCGCGGCGGTCTATCTCTCGTGCAGGTCGCTGGGCAGATGGCCGGTCGGACAAAATTTGTTTCCTGGGCCTGAATTCAGGCATGGCGTATGAAGTTCCTCACTAACGGTAACTAGGACCCCGGTACCCGGATGATCAAGACGGATCGCACAAAAATTGGCCTGTCGCGGTCCGTTGGCAGACGAACCCTGTTCCGGCATAGTAACGGGATGTCCGGTAAACTGAAAATAGACCCATCCGATACGAGGCCGCCGGTCGCACCGGTATTGCCGGAGCCTGACATGCAGGCGGATCATCATCGACAGGTGCGCGCTGCGCGCCAGAGCGAGGTGATGGAGGATTATGTCGAATTGATTGCGGATCTGATCGATTCGACCGGGGAAGCCCGATCTGTCGATATCGCCAAGCGTCTCGGCGTCACGACACCGACCGTGGCCCGCATGATTGGCCGGCTCAAGGAGACCGGCTGGATCAAAACGCAGCCATACCGGGCTATTTTTCTTACCGAGGACGGCCGGCGGGTTGCTGAAGCATCGCGGCGGCGGCACCAGATCGTTGTCGAGTTTCTCACCGCGATCGGGGTAAGCGAGGAAATCGCCCGCGCCGATGCCGAGGGGCTGGAGCATCATGTGTCGGAAGAGACACTCGCGGCGTTCGAGCGCTTTCTGAAGGGACGCTGAACGAATCCTTCATTCGCCTAACGAATCGAAATCCGGCCTGAAAGGCGCTCTGAATGGTTGTAACGCAGGTCGCGAATTTAGTGCACAACTGTCCCCGTTTTTAGAACCTGCCGAATTCCGCCGTTCTCACAGGATATCCACAACATGTTGTGGATATATCATCATTTAGTCCTTTTTGATTGACGGTGCCCTAGATGTTGATGCACACTCCTACGTCGCGGCCACCGGTTAGAGTTATCCACAGAGGCATGTGGATACTTCTAGGGTCGCGGGGCGGGGTGCGAATACCGGAAAACGGCCAGTTTTTGCCGTTACCACATAGCAACCTAAACCTGCCAGCCGGCGCGGATATCCGAGGGGGTATGTTCGCGCAGGATCAGCCGACTGCCCCCTGACGAATCGTATTTAGAAGGAGGTTGGGCGTGCTAGATCTGGTGCAGACGGAACATGATCTTTTCCAGTCAAAAAGAGGAATTGCGGTAAAGATTGACCGCGGACGTGACGCAAACCTGACCGATTTCGGCAAGGCGGTTCTGACCGACCGCTATCTGATGCCGGGTGAGGAATATCAGGACCTTTTCGCGCGTGTATCCTGTTACTTCGCGGACGATTCCGATCATGCCCAGCGGCTCTACGACTATATGTCGAATCTTTGGTTCATGCCGTCGACACCCGTCCTGTCCAATGGCGGGACCGAGCGCGGTCTGCCGATCTCGTGCTTCCTGAACGAAGCGACAGACAGCCTGGACGGTATCGTCAATCTCTGGAACGAGAATGTCTGGCTGGCCTCTCTCGGCGGCGGTATCGGCTCCTACTGGGGCAATCTGCGCTCGATCGGCGAAAAAGTCGGCGCGAACGGCAAGACGTCCGGCATCATTCCCTTTATCCGTGTGATGGACTCCCTGACCCTCGCGATTTCCCAGGGCTCGCTCCGGCGCGGCTCCGCGGCGATTTATATCCGTGTGGATCATCCTGAAATCGAGGAATTCATCGAACTGCGCCGCCCGTCCGGCGGCGACCCAAACCGCAAGGCGCTGAACCTGCATCATGGAATCATCATCCCGGACGAGTTCATGCGCGCCGTCGAAAACGACGAGGAATGGGGGCTGAAAAGCCCGAAAGACCAGGCGGTGATCCGCAAGGTCTCCGCCCGCAGCCTGTGGATCCGCATGCTGTCGACACGCATCGAAACCGGCGAGCCCTATTTCCTCTATATCGACCACGTCAACAAGGCGATCCCCGAGCATCACAAGCTTGCCGGGCTCGAGGTCAAGATGTCGAACCTGTGCAGCGAGATCACGCTGCCGACGGGTATCGACAAGGACGGCGAACAGCGGACGGCCGTGTGCTGCCTGTCATCGCTGAACCTTGAAACCTATATGGAATGGAAAGACCATCCGACGATCGTCGAGGATATCATGCGCTTCCTCGATAACGTCATTCAGGACTTTATCGACCGGGCCCCCGATTCAATGGAACGCGCCAGGTATTCCGCCATGCGCGAACGTTCCGTCGGTCTTGGCGTCATGGGCTACCATTCCTTCCTGCAGAGCCAGAACATTCCGATGGAATCGGTGATGGCGAAGGTCTGGAACAAGCGGATATTCAAGCAGATCAAGGAAGGGGCGGATGCCGCTTCGGTGAAGCTTGCAGAAGAACGCGGGCCGTGCCCCGACGCCGCCGAATACGGCATCATGGAACGTTTTTCGAACAAAATGGCGATTGCGCCGACAGCGTCGATCTCGATCATCTGCGGCGGCTCTTCGCCGGGTATCGAGCCCAACGCGGCGAATGCCTATACGCACAAAACGCTGTCCGGTTCGTTCAGTGTCCGTAACAAGTTCCTCAAGGCGCTTCTGGCGGAGAAAGGCATGGATGACGACGATACCTGGTCGTCCATTACCGTCCGCGAAGGGTCTGTCCAGCATCTGGATTTTCTGTCCGATGATGAAAAGGATGTTTTCAAGACCGCATTCGAGATCGATCAGCGCTGGCTTGTCGATCATGCGGGCGACCGTGCGGAATATATCTGCCAGTCGCAGTCGCTGAATGTCTTCCTGCCGGCGGACGTGCACAAGAAAACCCTGCACGACGTTCACTGGCGTGCCTGGCAGAAGGGCGTGAAGTCGCTCTATTACTGCCGCTCGCGGTCGGTGGCGCGGGCGGAAAGCCACGCGAGCCTGTCGGTGACCGGTGCAACGGCGGCGCCGATAACAGGGGGGCTGGGGCTGCCGGTCGACGGCCAGTTCCCGCCACTGCCGCTCGCGGCTTCGGATGAAAACGAAAACGATTACGAGGAATGCCTGAGCTGTCAGTAGCCTGACGGCTTTTAGGGAAATTGCCCTTCTCCTATGGGGGAGGAGGTGAAGGAGTAAAGTGAAGAATGTCGTTACTTGAAGCCAATCCGGTTTACAAACCGTTCCGTTATCCTTGGGCCTATGACGCCTGGCTGATGCAGCAGCGTGTCCACTGGCTGCCGGAAGAAGTGCCCCTGGCCGACGACGTCAAGGATTGGCACAACAAGATGACGGCGGAGGAGCGCAATCTGCTCACCCAGATTTTCCGTTTCTTCACCCAGTCCGATATCGAAGTCGCGAACTGCTACATGAAACAGTACTCCCGGGTGTTCGAGCCGACGGAAGTGCAGATGATGCTGTCGGCGTTTTCCAACATGGAAACGGTTCACATCGCTGCGTATTCGCACCTGCTCGACACCATCGGTATGCCTCAAACCGAGTATCAGGCGTTCCTTCATTACAAGGAAATGAAGGACAAGGTCGACTATCTTCACAAGTTCGATGTGTCGACCAAGGAGAATATCGCCCAGACGCTGGCGGTATTCGGGGCCTTTACCGAGGGTCTGCAGCTTTTCGCGAGTTTTGCGATCCTGATGAACTTCCCGCGCTTCAACAAGATGAAGGGCATGGGGCAGATCATTTCCTGGTCGGTGCGCGACGAAAGCCTGCATACGGAATCGATCATCAAGCTGTTCCGCACGTTTATTTCCGAGAATCCGGAAATCTGGACCGAGGAGTTCCAGCGCCGGCTTTATGTGACATGCTCCGAAATGGTCGAACACGAAGACGCGTTTATCGATCTTGCGTTCGAACTGGGCGGTGTCGAAGGGCTTGCCGGTTCCGAAGTGAAGCAGTACATCCGCTACATCGCGGATCGCCGTCTCACGCAGCTTGGCCTCCAGCCGATCTACCGGCTCGAAAAAAATCCCCTGCCGTGGATGGATGAAATGCTGAACGGCATGGAGCATACCAATTTCTTCGAAAACCGCTCGACCGAGTATTCGAAGGCGGCGACCCAGGGTTCCTGGGAAGATGTTTGGGCATAGCGCCTGAGTCCTGTGCTAGTCCCACAGGTAGAAAACCCGGCGCTTCAGGCGCCGGGTTTTTTATTGAGAAATCCATATCCGCTACGCTGGGCGGCGGTGTCCGGACTGTTTCCGCTAACCAGCCGAAATTCCATCCAGAAATGCCAGCGTCCGTTTCCGGGCAAGAGCGGCGGCCTCGGCGTGGTAGCGCACCGGGCGGGTCGCATTGTCGAAGCCATGCCGGGCGCCCGGATAAATATACCAGACAGGTTCCGGCCGTTTCTGCCGGAAAGCGGCGACATCGGATGGCGGCACGGCGGTGTCCAGGTCGCCGACATGGCAAATAACCGGGCAGTTCGGAACTTCCGCCGGATAATCGCACATGTCGGAGCCATAATAGATGATCGCGGCGTCGAAATTGCTGCGACAGGCCGCGAGCCAGGACACGGTGCCGCCGAAACAGTAACCCGTTATGACGGTGGACAGGCCGGGCGACCGACCCCGCAGATATGACGAGGCGCTTTCCACATCCATTATTGTATGCGCATGGTCGATCCGCGCGGAGAGATCCTTGCCAAGCGCGCTGCCTGCATCGTCATAGGGAGAGGTCAGGTCAGGTTCGAACCGGTCGAACAGCGCAGGCGCCAGAGCGGCATATCCGTCGCCGGCATAGGCATCGCAGACGCCCTGCAGGTAGCCGTTCACCCCGTACATTTCCATTCCGACGACGATATTGCCTTTCGGCCTGTCGTCCGGGAGGGAGAGATAGCCTCTGAAGGCATGCCCGTCCGGTGATTCCAGGTCGATAAAGCTGCCCATCGTTACGCCGCGGGCCGCCATTCGGCCATACCACAGCCGATATAGACTTCGGGGATCGGCGTGTAATCGATCAGATCGAACCCCTGACTGCCCGCAACCGCGTGAGCGATGACCCAGTCGCGGACTTCTTGCGCGCCGTTGCCCGTTGTCGCCAGCGCGCGTTCCAGCCCGTCGGCCAGCGCGTCGTCATCGGCGTTGGTGAACAGGTCGATGCAGATCCGGTCGAACGGTTCGTCGATCTCTCCCATTGTCGGCTCGCCGATCGAATGGCTGAGACCGCCCGTGCCGAGCACCGCAACGCGGATATCCCCGGGATAGGTTTCAATCGCCGTGCGCAGCATCCGGCCCCAGGCGATACAGCGCCGCAGCGTCGGCAGGGGTTCTTCCAGCTGGTTCACCGTGATCGGCACGATCGGAAGCGCAGGGTCGATACCCATGCGCCAAAGCGGCACGCAAAACCCGTGATCGAGCGTCAGGCGGTGGGAAATTGCCGGGTCGAAATCGTTTCGCAGCGCGGTCTCCAGCAGATGGCGGCCGAAAGCCGGGTGGCCCGGCAGGGTTTGGTGCGGATAGACCGGCTTCATGAACGGTTCAGGCGGGCCGTCATGTTCTTCGCCGATACCGATGCAAAAGCTCGGCAGGTTGTCGATAAAGAAGTTCACCCAGTGATCCGGCGACAGCATGACGAGAACGTCCGGTTCCAGCGCCTTGAGGCGCCGGCCGGTTTCATCGAAGGCTTTCTTGAGCGTGGCTTTCGGGCCCTCCGGAAGAACGTCCCATTCGCGGGCGATCAGCGGTCCATGGGAAGCGGCGAAGGCGCCGACAAATTCAGCCATTCTGGGTGTTTTCCTGGTTGGGTTGGGATGCGCCGGGCTTCATGGCGTGCAGGCGGGCGAGCATTTCGTCGTCCTTCATGCCGGAGATGCTGAAATAGAACCGCAACAGATAGGGATTCACGTGGGGGGCGATCGCCTCGAGGTCATCGGCCAGCACGGCTGCGCGCATCTCGGCGCTCAACGGATAGTCCTGAAGAACGCTTTCGCGGTCCGCTTTCCATTTCGCCAGGTTCGCCGGTGCCTGGATATCAAAGAACAGTTTGCTCAGCCAGTAATCGGTCATGTTTTCTCTTTCGTCTCCATCTGCGAGTCTAGCCGGGTTTCGGTGGCGGGCAACCCGGTTTTGCGCATTGCAGCGAATAAGGGCAGTCTACGGATAGGTAAACTTGGAGAACATGAAACATGGGGCTGAAACGCATGGTACTGGAAATCGGCATGGGGAATGATCTGCACGGGGGCGACTATACCAAAGCCGCGATCCGCGCGGTGCAGGATGCCATTCACCACAGTTCCCTGACGATGCTCAAATCCCTCAATATCGCACCGGAAGACATGCATGTGGAGGTGACGGTCGGGGTGCAGGATCCGGCGGCGGTGGATATCGCCGCGGTTGCGGAAACACTGCCCTATGGTCAGGTGACGGCCAAAGCGGTCAGCGGCGGACAGGACGTCCCGACCGACGCGGGAGACGACAAGGCCGTCATCGCGACCGCGGCGATCATCGTCCGGCTCGATGTCCCCTGAGCAAAAATCCCGCCGTCAAACTCCAAACGGCCGGGCAACGGCGTTTTCTATCGGTGTCGGGTGTTTTGTTTTGGTTGCCGGGGCATTGACGAACATGGTTTCCGGAAAATTTACCAGTTCGGCCTAGATTGACCCGCCTTCGGGCGGTCGGCGCATTTGCATGCCGTTGGCGTAAGGCGCGAGGGCCGTGAATGGACATTCCGGACTTGTTTCTTCGACCGGTTGGCGGTGCTGATAAATAAAGAAAAAAATGGATAAAATTTTAAATAATAACAATATTTAATGTATATAATTGAATTTTAGAAAACATTGGCAAGTGTTGAATACGAAAGTTCTGACATTTTTTGTTTATTACTTGATTTGTTAATATTTGACGTCTAGCTTCCAGCCTTCAGATTGATGTTATCGCGACCTCGCCGGTTCATTAAAAGGCCGGCGGACGCAGACATTTAGTGACGCGTAGAGCAAGTAAGGCAGGTAGCTATGTTGTGGAATTTTAACGTCGGCAGTTTTTTCAGCAGTTTTGGCAGCTATGTCCGCAGCCTTGTAGAGACAATCCGGGCGCGGATCGATGGTGCGCAGGCCGAAGACGCCGCGTCATCGAGTGTAATCAATGGCGGCCGTGGCAATGACAATCTGAACGGCGATCAGGCAGATAATGAGATGTCCGGTGGTGCAGGCCATGATCGGATGTATGGCCGCGATGGCGACGACAATATGGATGGCGGTTCCGGCAATGACAGAATGTATGGCGGCAACGGCGCCGACACGCTCTCGGGCGGTGCCGGTAAAGACAAATTGTATGGCGATGACGGCGACGACAGGCTCGACGGCGGCGACGGCAACGACGAATTGAACGGCGGCACCGGCAACGACACGCTGATCGGCGGCGGTGGCAATGACAAGATGTTGGGCGGCGCTGGCAACGATAGCCTTGATGGCGGTTCCGGCAATGACAGAATGTACGGCGGCGACGGCGCCGACACGCTTGTCGGCGGCACAGGCAATGACAGGCTTTACGGCGGGGACGATGACGACGTTCTCCAGGGCGGTGCCGGTAAAGACAAATTGTATGGCGATGACGGCGACGACAGCCTCGACGGCGGCGAGGGCAATGACGAACTGAATGGCGGTGCCGGCAACGACACGCTGATCGGCGGCGCGGGCAATGACAAGCTGTCGGGTGGCGATGGCGATGACAAGCTGGAGGGCGGTTCCGGCAACGACAGGATGTATGGCGGTGACGGTGTCGATACCCTCGATGGCGGTACCGGAAACGACACGTTGTACGGTCATGCCGGTGAAGACATGCTCGTCGGCGGGGAGGGTAACGACAAGCTATATGGCGGCGAGGACAAGGACATTCTGCAGGGCGGCGAGGACAAGGACATTCTGCAGGGCGGTGCGGGCGATGACCGTCTCACTGGCGATGGCGGCAACGATATTCTTGAGGGTGGTTCCGGCAACGACACCCTGAAAGGCGGCCAGGGCGACGATCTGCTCAATGGCGGCGAAGGCCGCGACGGCATGCAGGGTGGCGCCGGCGATGACACCTATATCGTCGATGACATTCGCGACCGGGTTTCCGAACGAAAGGGTGAAGGCACCGATACGGTGGAATCGTCCGTCGACTGGACGCTCAAGCGTAATATTGAAAACCTCACTCTGACCGGCGATGGCGATATCGACGGCACGGGAAGCTCTGACGACAACGTCCTGACCGGGAATACGGGCGACAACGTCCTGACGGGCGGCCGGGGCAACGATACGTTTGTCTTCAACGCCGGCTTCGGAGACGATACGGTGACCGACTTCGCCGTGGCAGGAGACAAGATCGACGTTTCCGGCATCTGGGAAGGTACCTTCGATGACCTGATGGCGGCTGCGACCGAAACCGGCGGCAGTACGGTTATTTCCATCGATGGCGGAACGATTACCCTGAACGGCGTTGCGAAAGCGGACCTCTCGATCGCGAATTTCCCGGGCATTCCGGAAAAGCCTGCGGCCATCGTGGTCAATGGCGACGACGGCGATAACGATCTGGTCGGAGGCGAGGGCGACGACACCCTGAATGGCGGCGCAGGCGACGATCGCCTCGATGGAGGTGAAGGTGCGGATCAGATGATCGGCGGCACCGGTGACGACACTTATATCATCGACAATGTGGGAGATACCGTCACCGAGCTCGCAGGCGAAGGAGACGATACCGTCCAAGCCTCTGTGTCCACCACGCTCGATGCCAATGTCGAGAACCTCGTCCTCAGCGGCGATGCCGATATCGATGGCGCGGGCAACGCAGGCAGCAACGAGATCACCGGCAATACCGGCGCAAATGTGCTGACCGGGAACGGCGGCAACGACGTGATCTTCGGCGGCGCCGGCGATGACACGCTGACCGGCGGCGACCAGTTCGACATGCTCTATGGCGGCGCCGGAGCGGATACGCTGAATGGCGGGGCGGCCGGCGACCACCTTCAGGGCGATTCCGGAAACGATATTCTGAACGGCGATGCCGGCAATGACTGGATGCTCGGCGGCAAGGGGAACGATACCCTGAACGGCGGCGCCGACAGGGATACCCTGCAGGGCAACGAAGGCGACGATATCCTCAATGGCGGCTCCGGCAACGATACCATGATCGGCGGCGCCGGCGACGATACCTATATCGTGGACGTTGCACAGGACAAGGTCGTCGAGTCGGAGGACGGCGGGACCGACACGGTTCAGTCTTCGGTGAACTGGTCGCTGGGCGACAATGTCGAGAACCTGGAACTGACCGGATCGGCCGATCTCGCCGGAACCGGCAACGCCGGGAACAATATGATTTCGGGCAATGATGGCGCGAACAGGCTCGACGGCGGCGCAGGTGACGACACGCTTACCGGCGGTGCGGCAGGCGATACGTTCGCCGTCGGGTTGAACTTCGGCAACGATACGCTGACCGACTTTACGCCGGGTGCCGACACCATCGATCTGTCAGGCGCATGGGGCGGCAGCTTCGAAGAGCTCATGGCGGCAACCACGGATATTGGCGATCGGTCGGTGATCACCCTCTCCGAAGGGACGATTACACTTCTCGGCGTGGCCAAGGCGGCGCTGACCGCGACCGATTTCGTCGGTGTCGCCGTGGATGCCGGCGATGGCGATGACGTGCTGGAAGGCACCATCGTTGGCGAATTTATCGAAGGTCTCGACGGCAACGATACCCTGAACGGCGGTGGCGGTAACGACACCATCAGTGGCGGTGCCGGTAACGATACGCTCTTCGGCGGCGACGGAGACGATATCGTCGCGGGTGGCGACGGCGGCGACCATGTCCAGGGCGATGCCGGCAACGATACGCTATACGGCAACGCCGGAAACGACTGGATGGTCGCTGGCGAGGGAGACGATGTGCTCTATGGCGGCGACGGTGTCGATCGCATGTTCGGGCATGCCGGCAACGATACCCTCGATGGCGGAACCGGGCGCGATACGATGACCGGTGGGACAGGAGACGATATTTACGTTGTCGACAATGTCGCGGATCTGGTTGTCGAGAACGCGGATGAAGGCACCGATACAGTCCAGTCCTCGATCGACTGGACGCTGGGTGCCAATACCGAAAACCTCTAGCTCACTGGCGCCGAAGATATCGACGGCACGGGTAACGATGTCGCAAATACGCTCACCGGCAATGACGGCGCAAATACCCTGTCCGGCCTTGGCGGCGACGATAGCCTTTATGGCGGCGCCGGCAACGATACGCTGCTTGGTGGCCTTGGTGACGACGTTCTCGTTGGCGGCGACGGCAATGACCGCATGGAGGGCGGTGACGGCGTCGATACGCTTACCGGCGGTCTTGGCGACGATACCTATGTCGTCGACGGATTCTCCGACACGATTATCGAAAACGCCGGTGAAGGATCCGATACGATCGAATCCTCCGTATCCTGGACGCTCGGGGCGAATATCGAGACGCTCGATCTTACTGGAACGGCCAATATCGACGGGACGGGTACCGCCCTTGGCGAAACCATCATCGGCAATGACGGAAACAACGTTCTCACCGGGAATGGCGGCCTCGACACGCTCCGCGGCGAAGGCGGTGCGGATACGCTGAACGGCGGCAGCGCTTATGACAAACTCTATGGCGGCGATGGCGACGACGTTATCAACGCGGGCGATGGAGGCGACCATGTCCAGGGCGATGCCGGCAACGATACGCTGAATGGCGAGGGCGGCAATGACTGGATGCTCGGCGGCGATGGTGACGACATTATCAATGGCGGCGCCGGACGGGACAGAATGTTCGGCAATGACGGCGCCGATACCCTGTTTGGCGGGGCCGCAGAGGACACGATGGCCGGCGGTGCAGGCTCCGATACATTCGTCTACACCGATGTGAGCGAAAAGGGCGACACCATCACCGACTTCGCCACCAATGGCGAGGTAGATGCCCTGGATCTCAGCCAGCTGATTGCCAATCTCGGCTATGCCAGTGATGATGCATTCAGTGCCGGGATCGTGCGATTGACCCAGTCGGGTGCGGATACGCTCGTCCAGATCGATACGGACGGCGCCGGCGGGGCGAACTCTCCGCAGACGCTGGTAACCCTGCAGAATGTGACCGTCGGCGACGTCGACACGGGGGTCTGGATCGTCTAGACCGCCGATCCCGGACTTTCCAGCCGGACAAGATACGCCTGTCGATGCTGTAGCAGTCATCGGCAGGCGGCTCGCCCTGGAAAATTCGCACCAATGATTACGCTGGGGCGGGACAATTGCGCAATCCGGCGTTATTCTCCGCCACGATATGACAGATCATTCAATGCAGCCGCAGACACCGGCGCCAGGCCAGATATTCCTCGACCATGTGGGATGGTTCGTTCCCGACATGGACGCGGCCTCCGTTGCCTTCAACCGCCTCGGGTTTCCCCTGACGCCGTTTACCGTACATATGAACGAGCAACCGGACGGCAGCCGTGTCCCGTCCGGCACCGCGAACCGGTGCGCGATGATCCGCCGGGGCTATCTCGAGGTCCTTACCCGTGTGCCCGAGGTCGAGTCCAAGATCACCGAGCAGATGGATGCGGGGCTTGCCCGGTATACAGGCCTGCATCTCATCGCCTTCACGGTCGGCGACACCGAGGCCGCGACACAGTATCTGAGAGAGGCCGGTTTTGCGCCCGACCCCCCGGTGGCGCTGCGCCGCCCCATGCCGCTGGATTCGGGCGGGGAGGGCACGGCGGCTTTCTCCGTCGTAAGGCTGCCGTCGGATGCGATGGCCGAGGGCCGCGTGCAGGTGTTGAGCCAGGACACGCCCGATGTTGTCTGGCAGCCGTCGGTTACCGCTGAAGCGAACGGCCTGGACATGCTGTCCGGTCTACTGATCTGTGCCGACGATCCGGAGGAAGCGGCTATTCGCTACGAACGCTTCACCGGAAAACCGCGGCAACCGATCGGGCGTGGATTTCGGATAGACCTCGATCGCGGTTCCCTGACGATATGCGATCCGGAAGACTGCCGACGTCTTTTGCCGGGTATCGATATCCCGAGCATGCCGTTCATCGCCGCCGTATCGATCCGGAGTGCGGATATCGACACGACCCGTTCGTTCCTGGCGGCGGCAGATATTCCCTTGATCGCCGATACGGCAGGATGCGTTATCGTCGCGCCGGAAGCGGGTATGGGTGCGTGTTTCGCGCTTCACGCAGGCGGGCGGGACCCGTTTTCGCTGGTATGAGAATGCATCCGTGAAGAGACGCGCGGGATGAGCGACGTCTGGGTATTCGGCTACGGCTCCCTGATCTGGAGACCGGATTTCCCGTTTGAAGAGGCCCGTATCGCGACCGTTGCCGGATGGGGACGACGGTTCTGGCAGGGGTCTACGGATCATCGCGGCGTGCCCGGTGCGCCGGGCCGGGTCGTCACCCTGATCGAAGATCCGCAATCCGTCTGCTGGGGGCGCGCATATCTGATTTCGGCCCAAAGCCGGGAAGAGGTGATAAATCACCTCGATTACCGCGAAAAAGGCGGCTATTCGCTCCATCAGACCGAGATGCTGTTCCCGGGGACAACGCACCGCCCGGCCGAAGGGCTTATCTACATTGCAACACCCGGCAATCCGAACTGGCTTGGAGACGCCCCCATATCCGAAATTTCAGCTCAGGTGAGATCAAGTGTGGGGCCGTCGGGGCGGAATACCGAATATGTTCTGGAACTCGCGCGGGCGCTGGCCGATATGGGCGCGGATGATCCGCATGTCTTCGATCTTGCGCGGCATGTCGCCGCGAATGCTCCAGGCGATCAGGCGTAATCGAGCGGCAACGCGGTGGTATATTTGATCTGTTCCATCGAAAAAGACGAACTGACGTCATAAAGTTCGACCTGGGCAATCAGGCGCTGGTAAAACCGGTCATATGCGCCGATATCCGGCACGACGACGCGCAGCAGATAGTCGATATCGCCTGACATCCGGTAGAATTCCACGACCTCCGGGAAGGCATTCACGGTCCGGGAAAAATCCTGATACCAGGCGGCATCGTGCTTGTCGGTCCGGATAGAGACGAATACCGTCACGCCCGCATTGAGCTTGTTCGCATCCAGCAGGGCGACGCGCGAGCGTATTATGCCTGCGGTTTCCAGCTTCTGGATGCGTCGCCAGCAGGGTGTCGTCGACAGGCCGACCTTTTTCGCGATATCCGCGACAGCGAGGGTGGTATCTTCCTGCAAGATATCCAGAATTTTCTTGTCGATGGCATCCATTGTGATTTTATCTCTCAATTACTCTGAATATTAGAATACCATGCTCAATAAGCCGAATCACGTGGAAATTTTGAAAACACTTGTCGTCGGCAATCCGTAAACTGTTTAGCAGAACTTTAAGAGTTAGATGTTCCCCCGGAAAGGGTTGTCGAAATATGGATCTTAATCAGTTTTGCAAAACAGTCGGGCGCCTGGTCGCGGATAATCCGGTTGAAGATGTGCCCGCCTTGATCGCTGACTATCTGCCCGGCGTTCTGGGAGACCGGGGACTGTTGTCGGCAGAACAGAAAGCCGTGCCGCCCGAAGGATATGGGCGTCACGACGTCTTCCTGTGTCCGAATGACGATTTTTCGATTATCGCCGCCGTCTGGCCGGCGGGGATCGTCTCTCCGATTCACGATCACAAGACCTGGTGCACATTCGGGGTTTTCGAGGGGGTGATTCAGGAAACCCGTTACCGCGCTGCTTCAAACGATCCGTCCTGCACGGAGGCTATTCCGGTCGAGACGATCGAGCATCTGCCCGGTGACGTTGCCCACTTGCCTGTCGGCGGGGGGGATATACACTGCATGCACAATCCGACCGACAAAGCCGCGATATCGGTGCATGTTTATGGTGGAAATTCAGCCAAGCTCGGGCCCAACGTGGTCAAGGTCTATCAGGAAATCGCCGCCGCCATCGCTTGACGGCGGCCCATTAAACGCGTTACTCCGCCGCCTCGGGATTTCCCGCCGGCGGCGGGGCACGTATTGCTTGAAAAGGGAGAATTAAAGTGCGCGCAGTTGTTCTGCACGAACACGGTGATATTGAGAACCTCAAATATCATGAAGATTATGCCGATCCGACATGCGGTGAAGGCCAGGTTATTATCCGCGTCGGAGCGACATCGCTGAACTATCACGATGTCTTCACGACCAAGGGCATGCCCGGAATCAAGGTGCCGCTGCCGATCGTGATCGGGCTTGATATCTCCGGTGAGATCAAGGAAATCGGCAAGGGCGTCGAAGGCTGGTCGGTCGGTGACCGGGTACTGGTCAATCCGCTGGACCCCATTACGCCCGAAAAGGGCCTTATGGGGGAAATGCTCGATGGCGGCACGGCCGAACTGTGTGCGGTCGATGCGACCCGGCTGATCAAAATTCCGGATGGCTGCTCGTTCGAGCAGGCCGCGGCTCTGCCGGTCGCCTATGGCACGGCGCACCGGATGATGATTACCAATGGCGGCATGAAGGGGGGCGAGAAAGTCCTTATCCTCGGCGCGTCCGGCGGCGTGGGCTCGTGCTGCGTGCTGCTCGCCAAGATGATGGGTTGCGAGGTCGTTGCGGCAGGGTCCAGCCCCGACAAGCTCGAAGCCCTCAGGGCCTGGGGTGCGGATCATGTGATCGACTACACCGATTTCGAAAAACAGATTTATGGCATCTACGGCAAGCCGCACCGCCGCAAATACGAAGGCGGCGTCGATGTGGTCATCAACTTTACCGGTGGCGACACATGGGTGCCCTCGCTGAAGGCGACCAAGCGCGGCGGCAAGATCCTGACCTGCGGCGCGACTGCCGGTTTCGATCCGACCGAAGACCTGCGGTATGTCTGGACTTTCGAGCTCAAGATCCTCGGATCGAACTCCTGGGCGATCGAGGACCTCGAAATCCTGATGAAGCACATTGCCGACGGAAAGCTGAAGCCGGTGATCGATACGGTTCTGCCGCTCGAACAGACGGCTGAAGGCGTCCGACAGCTTCGCGATCGCGAAGTTATCGGCAAGATCGTCATCACGCCCTGACAGGACGTCGGAAATGAACCCATCGGAGTCTGGAAATCTCGGCGACGTCTTCATCGCCCACGCGAATTCGGACGAGGTCGCTGTCATCGATCTTTACGACACGGCCAATCCGCGGGAATTTTCCTTCCGCGACTTCAACGCCGCGTGCGATGCGGTCGCGAACGGTTTGCTGGTCGCCGGGATGGAACCCGGCGACCGGATCGGCATCCTCGCGCTGAACAGGGTCGAGTTTCTCGAAGTCCTGTTCGGGGCGATGCGTGCCGGGTGCGTACCGGTGATGATCAACGTCAAACTGCCCGACGAGACCGTACAGTACATCGTGCGGGACGCCGAGATGAAGGCAGTGTTCGCCGATCCGAACCAGGCGGAGCGGGTGCCCGACGGCGTTCGGACCCTGACCTTCCCGAGTGCAGCGGAACTCGCGGGCGATGGCGCGGGACACGGCAGCAGCGATGCATACCGTGATTTTGTGATCCACTCCGACGAGCCGTTTCCGTCTTTCTTTGCCGGCGGCGACGATATCGCGGAACAGCCCTACACGTCGGGCTCGACCGGAAAGCCCAAGGGCGTATTACTGGATCATCACGGACAGGTCTGGATGATCGGCAAGATCGTCGAAAGCCGCGATATTCGCGCCGATGACTGTTCGGTCATATCGGCGCCGCTGTACCACAAGAATGCGCTGCTCGCGGTGAAGTCCGCGTTGTCTGCGGGCGGCCGGATCGTGCTGTTTTCGCGCTTCGATGCGAAGGAATACATCAAGGCAATCGAGCGCTACAAACTGACCATGCTGACAGGCGTGCCGACGATGTATGCCCTGATCCTGCAGGAAGAAGCGCTTCTCGCCGAAACGGACCTGTCATCGGTTCGCAACTGCTCGATGGGGTCTGCGCCGGCATCGGACAACCTGCTCGACAATCTGGCGGCACGGTTCCCCCATGCAAAGCTGAACCTGAACTACGGGATTACCGAGGGCGGTCCGATCCTTTTCGCCTGGACCCACCCGGAAGGTCTTCCGCGCCCGCGCACGTCTGTGGGTTTCCCCATAGACGGGGTGGAAATCAAGCTTGTCGGCGGCGACGACGAGAACCAGGGAGTTCTGCACGTCAAGAGCCCCGGCGTTATGAAGGGCTATCACAACCTGCCCGATGCGACGAAGAAGGCCCTGTCCGACGACGGCTGGATGAATACCGGGGATATTCTGCGGCGGGACGAAATCGGCTGGTATTACTTTGTTGATCGCGCAGACGACATGTTCGTCTGTGCCGGCGAAAATATCTATCCCGGCGATGTCGAATCCATGCTCGAGCGTCATGAAGACGTTATGCAGGCCGTTGTCGTGCCCGCGCCGAATACGCTGAAGGCGCACGTTCCCTTTGCATGGATCGTCAAGCGCGAGGGCGCAGACATCGACGAGGAAGCGATCAAGCAGTATGCGCTGAAAAACGGGCCTGTTTACGCCCATCCCCGGCGCATTTTCTTCGTTGATGCGTTGCCGCTGAGCGGCACCAACAAGATCGATCGCCGCGCGCTCGAAGCACAAGCGGTCGAAATTGCCCGCGAGGATGAGGGTGCGGCCTGACCGTCTTGTTCTGACGTTTCTTGCCGCCCTGTTTCTTGCGGCGGCCCCGCCTGCCGTTGCCGACCAGACTCACGACAATATCGTCGAGCGTGTCCTGAAACACGTCAATCTGCAGCGCGCAATGAACGGTGCCGCCCCGCTTGCGATGAATGGGCAACTGAGCGAAGCGGCCCAGAAACATGCCGAGGACATGGCGCGCAGGGATTTTGTCGATCATCAGTCGCCGGATGGACGCGCGCTGCAGGACCGTATCGCCAGCGTCGGCTATCCGTGGCGTGTTATTGCGGAGAACCTTGCAGCAGGCTTCTCGTCTCCCGAGAGGACGGTCGATTCTTGGATGACCAGCCCCGGCCATCGGGACAATATGCTCAACAGGGACTATCTGGAGGCAGGGGTGGGGTATGCTGTGCCATCCGACGAGGGAAAACGCCCTCGCTACAGCCATTACTGGGTTGTCGTGTTCGGGGCCAGTGCCCGCTGAATGCCGGCGTCGCCCCGACGGGTTCGCCGACTGTCAGAGGTCCATATAGGCCGGCAGGTTGAAACAGCCTGCATGAATGCCCGGGGTGTAATAGCGGGTTTCGATTTTTGCCGCATCGAAGCGGGACTGTAACGTAGCGAAATCGGTCGTCCGGGCGCGGTCCGATTTTGCGCCCCAGCCAAGCGTCATATATCCAAAGGCATAGGTCGGCACCTGTGTCAGGTACAAAGCCGCATCGTCGAACAGCCGGTTAAGACGCTGGTAGGTTTCCCGGGCTTCGTCCGGCTGGACAAAGCCGACGCCCGACTGGCAAACGACAATCCCGTCATCCGTGAGGCTGTTCCGGCAATCGGTATAGAATTCGTCCGAAAACAGCGGGACGGCAGGGCCGATCGGATCGGTCGAGTCGATGATAATGACATCGAACCGTCGATCGGTCTCTTTTACGAACTTCACCCCGTCGGCGATGACGATATCTGCGCGGGCATTATCGAAGGCGCCATCGCTCAGGCTCGGCATGTATTCGGCGCACATATCGACGACGCTGCGATCGATTTCCACCATTGTCGCCCGACTTACGGTTTCGTGTTTGAGCACGTCACGGAGTGCTCCGCCGTCGCCGCCGCCGATAATCAGCACTTCCCGTGCCGCGCCATGCGCCAGTATCGGCACATGGGCGAGCATTTCATGGTAGCAGTGCTCGTCCCTTTCGGTCGTCTGGATGACGCCGTCGAGGGCCAGAATGCGGCCAAAATAGGGATTCTCGAAGATGACCAGGTCCTGCAGTTCCGTCTGGGAGCGGAACAGGATCTTTGAAATTTCGAATCGTTGCTGGAAACCGGGATGAAGCGTCTCGGAGAACCATGTCTCCGTCGCGTCGATCACTCCACCAGGCCCCGTTTTTGTTCGCTGATATCGGCGCGGCTCGGGGAAAAATACCGTTTCAGCACGGCGACCGCCTTTTCGGGAAGGCACTGACCGCACATGAACACGTCGAACGCCGCATAATCGAGCTCTGGCCAGGTATGGACGCTGATATGGCTTTCTGCCAGCACAGCCACGCCGGACACGCCGCCTTCACCGCCGAATTCATGAACGTGGACGTGAAGTACCGTCGCGTCGGACGCCTCGGCGGCTTCGCGCAGCGCCTTTGCCATGAGATCGGCATCGTTCAGCCGCGAGCCGCCCCAGAAGTCCACAAGCAAATGGGCGCCAGCGTAGACCTGACCGTCTTTATGGATGAGAAAATCCCGCACATCGTTGGCGGGTTGCGGGTGCATGTGCTCTCGGGCGCCGGAGGAAACCTCCGTAAGGGTTTCGCCGTCGGCAGCTGCCGCCGAAACCGACTCAGTATACAATGCGGACTTTTCCATCCATCGGGCCTCCTCGCAGGTGCATACGCACCCGGTATGTGTTTAACGAAAGTCGCGCCTTATCGCGTCTTTGGACGGCACTTGCAAGCGGATTCGAAGGTCTCAGAACGCATCGGCGGAAAGCGCCATGATATCCTTGGAACCTGCCCTTGCCGCCTGCGCATATCCTGCGACCTGGGGCAGCAGATTGGCCGCATAGAACCGGGCAGTCACGCATTTGGCCTTGTAGAAATCATCATCCTCGCGATCATCGTCATCTTCGACGGATGCAGCGATATTGGCCGATTTGGCCATCAGCCAGCCGCCGGTGATGAGGGCAAGCGCGCGGAGGTAAGGTGTCGCCCCCGCCAAAACGACACGGGGGTCGTCGCCCGGATCGGCCAGCATCCAGTCCGTGGTGATTTTCAGTGCGTCGAGCGCCGACCACATTGCGTCGGCGATCATCGGGTCCTTGATCTCGGTATCGCGTATTTCGTCGATAAACTGTTGCAGCGCTTCGCCCCGGTCGCGCAGGATCTTCCGGCCCACGAGATCGAGCGCCTGGATGCCGTTGGTTCCTTCATAAATGGGGGTGATCCGACCGTCGCGGTAATACTGAGCGGCGCCTGTTTCCTCGATATAGCCGGCTCCTCCGTGAATCTGGATCCCGAGCGAGGCGATCTCGATACCGCAATCGGTCGACCATGCTTTGACGATCGGCACCAGAAGGTCGATACGCGCCTTGGCAGCCGCCCTCACATCGCTGTCGGGGTGTTTTTTGAGAACGTCCTGCCTGGCAGCGACGTAGTATGCCAGTGCACGCGTCGCCTCGGTCAGCGCGCGCATGGTAAGCAGGTTCCGCCGGACGTCAGGGTGATGAATGATCGGGACCGAACTGAGCACAGGGTTCGATATGTCCTTTCCCTGCACGCGTTCACGGGCGTAATCTGCCGCCTGCTGATAGGCGCGTTCGCTGATCCCGACGCCTTCACGCCCGACAGCGAGCCGGGCGGAATTCATCATGGCGAACATATATTCCATGCCGCGGCATTCTTCGCCCACAAGATATCCGATCGCGCCGTCGTTCTCGCCGAACTGCATCACGCAGGTGGGGCTCGCGTGGATGCCGAGCTTGTTCTCAAGCGACACGGCTCGAAGATCGTTTCGCTCGCCCAGCGATCCGTCGTCGTTGACGAGAAATTTCGGTACGATGAAAAGGGAGATGCCGCGGGTGCCTTCGGGTGAATCGGGGGTGCGTGCCAGCACCATATGGACGATGTTGTCGGCACAGTCGTGTTCGCCCCAGGTTGTGAAGATTTTCTGTCCGCTGATCAGGTAGTGGCCGTTTTCGGGGGTGGCGCGGGTTCGCAGCGCACCGACATCTGATCCTGCATTGGGTTCGGTAAGGCCCATGGTGCCGGTCCATTCTCCGGTCACCAGTTTTGGCAGCCATTTCTCCTTCTGCTGCTTGCTGCCGAATTTCTCCAGACATTCCACCGCGGCGATCGTGAGGACCGGCGCCAGCATGAAGGCGAGATTCGCTGAATCCCACATTTCGAAGACAGGCGTGGCGACCAGCATCGGCAGCCCCTGACCGCCGATGTCTTCATCGAACTGCAGCCCGTTCCAGCCGCCTTCCACATATGCCTGATAGGCTTCCTTGAAACCCTTCGGCGTGATGACAACCCCGTTTTCCAGCCGGGAGCCCTCCATATCGCCGGTACGGTTGATCGGCGACAGTACGTCGCGCGCCATCTTGTTTGCCTCTTCGAGAATGGCGTGAATGACGTCCGGCGTTGCATGCTCGTAGCCGGGGAGGGTGGTGATATCTTCAAGTCCGACAAGTTCCTCGATCACGAATTTCATATCGCGCAGCGGTGCTGTGTATTCAGCCATCTCGGATCTCCTAGAGTACTTTGCCGGGATTCATGATCCCGTACGGGTCCAGCGTCGCCTTGATTGCGCGCATGACATCCATGGCCACCGGGGATTTATATGTTTCAAGCTCGCCCCGCCGCAGCCGGCCGATACCGTGTTCCGCGCTGATCGATCCGCCCATGGCGACGGTGCGGTCGTACACCGCCTTGTGAATTTCGGGCTCCAGGGCGCGAAAGGTCTCATCCGACATATCGATGGGCCGGGACAGATTGAAATGCACGTTCCCGTCGCCGACATGTCCGAACGCGCAGGGGCGAATGCCGGGGACCAGTCTTTTCATGTCGGCGATTCCGTCGACCAGGAAATCTGCGACTTTGGATACCGGCACCGAGATATCGTGTTTGGAACTCGCGCCCTCGAACTTCTGGGCTTCCGGGATCGTCTCGCGAATGCGCCAGAAATCGGCAGCCTGCTTGCCGCTTTCGGCAATGACAGCATCCAGAACGACGCCGTCTTCCATGCTTTCGCCAAGCACCGTTTCCATCATTTCGCGCAGGCCTGCCGCCGAGCCTTCCCCCGCCGCCAGCTCCATCATCACGTAGTGGCGGTATTCGGTCTGCATCGGATCGCGTGTATCGGCGATATGCTTCAGGGAAAATTCGATCGCCTCACGCGGCATGTATTCGAACGTGATCACCCGGTCATCCGTGATCCGCCGTGCCCGCGCGAGCAGTTCCACCGCGGCGTGTTGGTCGCGTACGGCGACGAATGATGTCTGGATATCTGCCGGCCGCGGAAACAGTTTCAGGCAGGCCGCCGTGATGATGCCAAGCGTGCCTTCCGCCCCGATAAACAGGTGTTTCAGATCGTAGCCCGTGTTGTCCTTGCGAAGTCCCGTCAGGCCGCTCCAGATACGGCCATCGGGCAGCACGGCTTCTAGTCCGAGGCACAGGTCCCGCGCCGGGCCGTATCTCAGCACACCGGTACCGCCGGCATTGGTCGACAGGTTGCCGCCGATCCGTGCCGTGCCTTCGCCGCCGAGGCTGAGCGGGAAGTAGCGGTCGGCTTCTTCTGCGAATTTCTGAACATCGGCGAGGATCACACCCGCCTCTACCGTGATCGCGTAATTCAGGGCATCCAGCTCCCGCACCTTGTTCATGCGGGTCAGGGACATTACGACCTCGCCGCCGTGCTCATAGGGCGTTGCCCCGCCGCACAGGCCGGTATTGCCGCCCTGGGGCACAATCGGTGTGCGTGTTTCATGGCAGATACGCACGACCTCGGATACTTCTTCGGTCGATGCCGGGCGGACGATCATGGGAGAACGCCCCGTATAATAGCCGCGCTCGTCGTGCAGAAACGGCGATTTGTCGTTCTCGTCGGTAATCACACCGGCATCGCCGACCACGGCGTGAATCCGGTCGAGGATGGACTGGTCGATCTGGCGAAGGACTGTGGCGTTCATGGGGTTGTTATCCTGAATTCCTGGATCGCGCATAAATCATGTGCGGTTTTCCGACCGAGAGGTCAAGCGCTAACCCCGGGGCGGGATCAGGAAGCATTTCGCGGAGCGGCCGCACGCCGCAGCCGGTCGTTGATGGCCCGGCCGATCCCCTGGTCCGGTATCTGCATCACGGCAATCGCGTTTTCGGAAGCATCCAGTTCCCGCATCATTGCGAACAGGTTGGCTGCCGCTTCACGCAGATCGCCGGCAGGGCTGAGATTGCGCTCTGTTGTGAAACCCGTCAGACGATGCGGGCCGAACGACAGCAACGCCTCGCCCGTATCAACGGATGTCGCGTTCAGGCGCAGCACGGCATTCGGCGCGTAGTGACTTTCAAGCATTCCCGGCGATGACGGCGCCACGTTATTGTCGGTCGCCTGGATGAGGGCTCCGATCACCGCTTCGATCTGTTCGAGCGTTATGCCGCCCGGGCGCAGCAATACGGGCGTCTCGCCACTGCAATCGACCACGGTGGATTCAACGCCGATGGGACAGGGCCCGTCATCGACGATCAGGGCGACGGCATCGCCCAGCGATTCCGCAACATGCGACGCCAGGGTCGGACTGATCTTCCCCGACGCATTTGCGCTCGGGGCGGCGACCGGTATGCCGGATGCGGCGAGAATCGCCTGCGCCGTTGTCTGGTCCGGCACGCGTACCGCAATGGTATCGAGGCCTGCACTGGCAAGCAGGGATACCGTCGAGCCGGCCTTGCGCGGCAGGACAAGCGAGAGCGGCCCCGGCCAGAAGGCGTCCGCGAGACGTTGGGCCGATACCGTAAAGTTTACTATCTCCGCGGCGGCCTTGGTGTCTGTGACGTGAACAATCAGCGGGTTGAAGGTCGGCCGCTGCTTGGCTTCAAAGATGCCGGCGACGGCATCGTCGGATGTCGCATCGGCGCCAAGCCCGTAGACGGTTTCTGTCGGAAACGCGACAAGTGCTCCGGACTTCAACAGGTCTGCCGCGCGGGCAATTGTTTTCGGGCTCACCATTTCGATCACGGCGCTCACCGTCACCGGGCGCCACGGGCGATAAATTCGGGATTGCGCCATCCCGGTTTGCCATAGAGAAGGTCGGTATCGTCCAACAGCCGCACGCTGCCGCCGGCGCCGGCGAGGACCGCATGGCCTGCGGCCGTATCCCATTCCGATGTCGGCCCGTAGCGCGGGTAAACATCCGCTGCACCCTCGGCGAGCAGGCAGAATTTCAGGGAACTGCCTGCGGTGACGTGTTTGTGGACATTCATGCCGGAAAGAAGCTCTTCTATCTTTGCGCGGTCGCCGTGGGACCGGCTGGACGCGACAACAGCGCCGTCTTCGGGAATGGCGCGGACGGCAATCGAGCGCCATTCGCCATCGTCTTCGCGACATTCTGCGGTGCCCGCGCCACAGGCCCGGAAACCCCGTTTCAATGCCGGCGCGGTCACCACGCCGAGGATCGGAACGCCGTTTTCGACCAGGGCGATATTGACCGTGAACTCTCCGCTTCGGCGCAGAAACTCCTTTGTGCCGTCAACCGGATCGACCAACCAGAAAACATCGTCGGCGACGGTCTCTTCCTTGCCCTGGGAGACGGCTTCTTCGCCGATTGCCGGGACGCCGGGCAGGAGATCGCGCAGGGCGGGAAGGATCAGCGCCTCGGCGCGCTCGTCCGCTTCGGTGACGGGGGAGTCGTCGCCTTTGCGACGAACGTCAAAATCGGTCCCGTAGACCTCCAGAATCACGTCTCCCGCGCGGTCCGCGATTTCGGTCGCTGCCAACATCAGGGCGCGACGCTCTTTAACTGAAAAGGTCAAGGAAACTCCGGTTTAAAGGCACCGTATCATAATGAGCGGAGGGACATGCGACAATATGGGCGGGGCCGCTCATATGCCATCATTGTCGGGACCGGATGCCCGGGCGATCAGCGCCCGGCGCCTTTGTCGACACAGGCAAACCGGGGCTTGTCCGTAGCGGTGGCGATGCGAAGGAGCGCTTTCGCCGGCAGGGCCCGAAGGCATTTATCATCGGTCAATTCGGCCAGGATGGTGCCTAGCCAGGGGTCCAGAGTCGTCGGCCAGATAATGTCCGCCTTTTCAAGAAGGGCGCGCACGTCCTCCCGGCTTGCGCGCGACTGCCAGGTGTTGACGGGATCGGACGACCAGCTGTGAGACCGTGCGACCTTGTATCTCGGCCGGCTCTCTCCCCGGCGTTGGCTCAGCGCAAAAAACAGGGCGTAGTCGATGACGGCCGAGTCCATGCCCTGAGAGACGATCTGCAGGACGGGCGCGTCCGGTAGCGAGGTGCCTTTCAGATTTTCTATCAGCACCGCCGCCCGCCGCATTTCATCGATCCGGAAATCAATGGGCTGTCCGGTTCTTGCCGTCACGATATCGACGCTTCGATAGACGCGGGACATTTGCCACGCCCCCAGGACGACGATACTCAGGACCAGTCCGCCCGTGACGAATTTGACGGTGATTTCAGGACGACTCCCTCGATTGTCGGGAGATCGCCCGAGGATATGAAATGCCGCGTCCAGCAGCAGAACCAGTCCGATGGCGTGGAACGTCCGCAGCAATACGCGTGTAAAGCGCTCTATGGAGTTGAGATGTTCGAAATAGTAGTCGCCGAAACAGGTCAGGTGATACCAGTAAAGCAGCGCCAGGTAGGCCGTTCCCATAAGCATCAGGATCAAGGGCACGACGAAATCGCGGCGCACCAGCGCGGCGAGCATGCCGATCGCAGCCGCGACGGTCAGTGGCGTTTTGTAGCTGCTGATATAGTCCCACAGAGCTGCCGTGTATCGATTTGCGAGGTCCTGCCAGTCGAGGCTGCCGGCCCTCGCCAGAGCCTCTGGCGACAATGTGGCCAGGGGAGAATACAGACAGCTGTTGTCTTGCGAAATGAACCCCCAGGAAACCGCCACAATAATCACCGGCAATACGACGAGGGCGCAGGATACAAGTGTTTCCCGAAAGCGCCCGCGACCTGCAGGCGAGAGTATCAAGCGGAGCAAAAAGACACAGAGAACCGCCGGCGCGAATATCAGCGCCGCCGATTTGATCAGGTAGCAGGACGCCAGCACTGTTCCGGCGGAAAATTCCAGCGTGCGTTGATCCTCTTTCGCGACACCGCTGGCAAAAAGCAGAAGAAGCACGATCGTGTATCCCAGTATCTGGGGAGGTTCGATCAGCAGCGTCGTCGGCCAGAGAAGGCCGAGAGTTTCAGCTGCCAGGAAAAGCAGAATAAATGCCCATCCGCCGAGGACACATGCAGTGTTGCTGGCGTTAAGGTGCTTGCGTGTCAGGAAAACGACCACATCGAAGACGATGCCGATCGCCGCAACCTGAAGAACGAACGGCGCTGCGGCCGCTGCCCCGAAATCCGCATTGCCGGACACCTGCCACGGCAGGGCAAGCAATAGCGGCCAGCCTGGCGGATAGTCCGCCAGGTGAAGATAACCACGCGCCGCGGACCAGCTGCCGAAGGAATTGATTTTTACCGGATTGCCGAGCCAGTGGCTGAATTCGTCGTTGGTGACGGGCAGATAATCGATGCCGCCATTCGCAATGACTGCCACGCCGCCTGCGAGAAGCAAAAGCCAGACTGGATGCAGGCAAAAGCCAGACACATTTCCCGACCACCGTATGGTTCTCAAACGCAGAAAAATGCCGACGGCTGCAAGGACGAACAGAGCCCAGAAAGCGGCCGGGCCGGAAACGCCACCGATGACCTGCCCGACATACAGGATAAGGACCATTGCCGCATAGCCGAGCGCCAGGCGCAGACCTGTCATGCTCATTCCGGACCGTGACGGAAGCCTGGGCCAACATCCCAGCCCTGCCGCAAAAAATGCGTAGATAAGAATACCCATATTTTCTGATTATCCGATCATGACATCTTGAATCCTGACCGATTTCTGATGGGGTCCATCAAATGTCACCAGCCTTCCCCGAATGATACGCGATCTCGGCGGCGAATCTGAGGGGGCGGCTGTTGCCGTCATTCGGAAATTCCTCTTAAGTGGCCGAAGCGGTCAATCTCCAGGAACATTCCCGAAAGATGTGCGGCAGATATACCCTCACGATAACCCCCGAAATGCTGCGGACACTGATCAATTTCGCTGTGACGCCCAATCTGGAGCCGCGCTTCAACATTGCGCCGACCCAGATGGCGCCGGTGGTCCGGGCGGATGGCGATGGCGGGCGAAAAATCGATATGTTGCGCTGGGGGCTTATACCTTCCTGGTCGAAGGACATGTCGGTCGCCTCGAAGCTGATCAATGCGCGGGGAGAAACCATTGCGCAAAAGCCGTCGTTCCGGGACGCCTATCAGGAACGCCGATGTCTCATACCGGCTGACGGGTTTTACGAATGGCGGAAGGAAGGCGACGTCAAGCAGCCTTTCCGGATCGGCTTTCAGGGCGGCAAACCCTTCCTGTTCGCCGGATTGTGGGAATCCTGGACAGCCCCCGACGGGGCCGACAATGCGGGTGAGACGATCGAGACCTATACGATCGTCACCACGGATGCCAACGCGAAACTGTCGCCGATCCATCACAGAATGCCGGTCATCGTCGCCCCTGCCGATTTCGATCGCTGGCTCACCGGAACGCCGTCGGAGGCGGCCAATGTCATCCGTGCCTATCCGGACGACGACATGGCCTTTTACCGTGTGTCGACGCGGGTTAACAACGTGCGCAACGACGACGCGGAATGCATCGCACCCCTGAAGAAATCGGCCTGACCTAGAACCCGTAGAGCGCCGCCGGATTGTCGACCATGATCTGCTTCATCGTGGCGTCGTCCACTTTCCAGGACAGCGCCCAGTCGAGCAGGTCGGCGCCTTCGGGCATGGGCTTGTCCCACAGCATGACGTGGGGCCAGTCTGTCGCCCACACCATCCGGTCGGGCCGCGTCTCGATCAACGCCGTGGCATAGGCGGTCATGTCTTCCCAGCCCGGGGCTGTGTGCGATGCGCGGTACGCCCCCGAAAGCTTGACCCAGCACCTGCCGTCTTTGACGAGATCGAGCATCGCCTGAAACGCCGGATGGTCGACACCGGCCTCGGGCTTGAAATGCCCCATGTGATCGAGCACCAGGTCGACCGGCAGCGCCTTCAGGGCCGGGAGCAGGTCCATGAGCTGGTTCTCTGCATCGATAAACATCTGGATATGCCAGCCGAGCCGTTTGATGCGTTCGGCCATTGTCGCTATCCCGCCGACATCCGCGCCGCCTTTCAGCAGCGTCGTGAAGCGCAGGCCGCGAAATCCGGCCTCGTTCAGTCTGTCCAGCTCGGCATCCGTGATCGTCGGCTCAACCACGGCAATTCCGCGCGCGCGGTCGCCCATCCGGTTCAGGGCATCGACGGTGATATCCAGCTGCGTGCCGTAGCAGCTCGGATGCACGATGACGGCGCGGTCGATGCCGAGGGTTTTCTGAAATGCCTCGAACGCGGCGAGGTCGGAGACCGGCGGGGTATATCCGCGTTCCTCGGCGAGCGGGAACCTGTCGAACGGGCCGATGATATGCGCGTGGGTATCGCAGGCGCCGGACGGGACTTTCAGTTTCGGGGGCGAAGCGGGCGCCGGCCCGGGGCATGGTTTTGTCATTGAACGTTTCCCTGTCTGATTATTGAATCAACTATACGGTAACGTGGCATATGGCCGAAAGCCCTGACGCCGAAATCCCTGAAGCCGAAATAGCCTGTCCCGTTGCATGGCGATCCGGCTGGTGGCAGGATCGTTAGTAATCTAAGCAAAAAGCGGCGAGCAGCCGTAGCGGGAGGAAGAGACATGGCAGAGATGGCCAAGGTCGCGGTACTGACCGAACCACGCATGTTCGATTACCGGGAAGTGGAAGTGCCCGAGATAGGACCGGATGACGGCATCCTGCGGGTAGAGGCCGCAGGTCTCTGCGGGACTGACTGGGAACAATATCTTGGTCATCTCGACAACACCCAGTGGGCGGTCCGCCCGATTATTCCTGGCCATGAAATTCTCGGCTGGATCGACAAGGTCGGACCCGAGGCCGCCAAGCGCTGGGACGTGAAAGAGGGCGACCGGGTGACGGTCGAGGCGTCAATTCCCTGCGGCCAGTGCTTCCAGTGTCAGGTTGGGCGTCCCGTGCTGTGCAAGAACGGCATGGGCTACGGTCTTCGCATGGGGTTCAACAACCCGCCGCACCTTTGGGGCGGTTATGCGACCCATATGTACCTGCACCCCGGCGCGACGCTGCACAAGGCGCCTTCCGACGTGCCGACCGATATCATGAGCCTGTTCAACCCGATGTCGAATGCCGTCCGTTGGGCGGTAGAACGTCCCGAGACGGGAATCGGCGATACCATCGTCATCGAGGGGCCGGGGCAGCGGGGCCTGCTGGCTGTCGTTGCCGCCCGTGAAGCGGGTGCCGGCAAGATTATCGTCACCGGGACGAAAAGCGATACACTGCGTCTGTCACTGGCGCGCGAACTCGGCGCGGATGCGACCGTCGTCGTCGACGATCATGATCCCGTCGAGCAGGTGATCGAACTGACCGATGGAAAGCTTGCCGACATCGTCGTCGATGTATCGGCTTTCGCGACCAAGCCGATCACCGATGCGATCGAAATGGTCCGGCCGGGCGGCAAGGTCGTCGTTGCCGGGCTTAAAAGCTTTGCCCCGATCCCCGGTTTTATCTCTGACAAGCTCATTACCAAGGAAATCGCGATGCTCGGTGTACTCTCGTCGAGCTGGTCGTCGGTCGAGAAATCCATCGATATCATCCGCCGCAAGGGCGATGTACTGAAAAAGCTGTGCACACATCACTATCCCGTCGATCAGGCGGATATGGCCGTGAAGGTGCTTGGGCGTGAGGTCGTCGACGGCCCGGAAGCCGTGCACGTCCATATAGACGCCGCGTCCACCATCTAGCGGGGAGAGACAGCCATGGCTTCGTGGATGGTCGGGATCGACACCGGCGGTACCTTTACCGATCTGATCGCGTTCGAGACCGGCAGCGGCGAATTGCGGGTTGCGAAGGTCTCGTCCGACCCGTCAGACCCGTCCAATGCCGTCATGGACGCGCTGGACGAGCTTTTCGGGATGGGAATCCTGCCCGGCGACATCGCCTCGCTGGTGCACGGCACGACGGTTGCCACGAATGCCATTCTCGAAGGCAAGGGCGTGAAGACGGGTCTTCTGATCACCGACGGCTTTCGCGCCGTCTACGAGGCCCGCGGCTGGGCGCGCCCCGAGGCGACAGAGCTGATCGACCCGTTTTACCGCAAGCCGCCGCTGCTCGCGCCCCAATCCCTCACCCACGGCATTCCGGAGCGCATCGACTATCGGGGGAACGAACTCGAAGCGCTGGATGAAGATGCCGTGCGCGCGGCGGCGAAGGCGCTGCAGGCAGACGGTGTTGAATCGGTCGCGGTCAGTTATCTGTTCAGTTTCCAGAACCCGGCCCACGAACAACGCACGGCCGAGATCCTCGCCGAGGAATCGGATGCCTGGAGGGTGTCGCTGTCATCCGTGGTGCTGCCGACCATCCGCGAATATCCACGCCAGTCGACGACTGTCATCGACGCCTATGTCGGGCCGATCATGCAGCGCTACCTGGAACGACTGTCGGACAGGCTGGTGGAACGTGGCGTTGTCACGCCACAGGTCTTCCTGATGCAGTCCAATGGCGGGCTGATGCGGATCACCATCGGGGCCCGTTTTCCGAACCAGACCCTTCTGTCGGGTCCGGCGGGCGGCGTTGTCGCCGGCGAGGAGCTTGCCCGCATAACCGGCCAGCAGGAGATCGTGACGCTCGATATGGGCGGGACATCGACCGACATTGCGATGATCACCCGCGGGCGCGCGAACGAGACCAGCGAGGGCAAAATCGCCGGTCAGGATATCGGCACGCCGATGCTCCAGGTCCGCACGCTGGGGGCCGGCGGTGGCACGATTGCCCGGATCGGGCCGGACGGGCTGCTCAAAGTCGGGCCTGACAGCGCCGGCGCCCTGCCGGGGCCTGCCTGCTATGGACGGGGCGGCGAACTGCCGACCGTCACGGACGCCAACCTCGTGCTGGGTGCTCTCGCATCGGACAATGTCCTTGGCGGGCGCATGACGCTCGACAAGACGGCCGCGGAGACCGCGATCGGAACGCATGTCGCGGAGCCGCTTGGCCTCTCGGTCGAGGAAGCAGCGGCGGGTATTCTGAGGATCGTGAATACAAATATGGCCGTGGACCTCCGGCTGGCGTTCCAGTCCCTGGGGGAAGACCCGCGCAAATACATGCTGGCGGCGTTTGGCGGCGCAGGGCCGTTGCATTCGACCCTTCTTGCCCGCGATCTGAAAATTCCGCGCGTGCTCGCGCCGCTTTATCCGGGTCTGAACAGCGCGATGGGTCTGCTGCAGACATCCGTGCGCCACGTCTATCTGCAGTCTTCCGTCTCCCGTTTGTCCGAAATTACGCCGGCGCGCATGAACGGGATCTTTGCCGGGCTTGAAGCGCGGGCCAGGGAAGATGTCACCGAAGAGGGGTTTGCACCCGATCAGGTCACGATCACGCGCCAGGTCGATATGCGGTATCAGCATCAGGGCTATCAGCTGCCGGTTGCCTGTCCTGCAGGCGATCTCGCGGAAACCGACAAGCCGGGGCTGAAATCGGGATTCGATGCGGCGCATCAGCGGGTCTATGGCGCCAGCGCCCCGGATGAAGACGCGGAAGTGGTCACGTTCCGAGTCATCGCCGAGATTGCGGTTCCCCGGCTCACGCTCCGGGAACTCGATGAAGGCGGAGACGCATCCGGTGCGCGGATCGCGACGCGCCCGCTCTATGATCTTGAGGCCGCGGGTTTCATGGATGCCGCCATCTATGACCGGTCGAAGCTGCGGGCGGGGGACAGGCTGGAGGGGCCGGCGGTGGTCCAGCAATTCGATTCCACGACGGTGATCCTGGCGGGAATGTCCTGCATCGTCGATCCCTGGGGCAACCTGATCATAGAGACCGGAGAAGCAGCATGAGCCTCGATCCGATTACGACAGAAGTTGTTCTGAGCCGGGTCCGGGAAACGACCGAGGCGATGGCCCATGCGCTGTTCCATTCGGGCTACTCGCCTATCCTGCGGGAAAGCCAGGACGGGACGGCGGGTCTGACCGATGCCGACGGGCAGGTGATCATGGTCGGCGGCGGGCTGCAGTACCATTCGATGCTCTATACGAAAGCGGTCGAGAGCCTGCTCGCCGTTTATCCCGCCGATACCATGCGACCGGGTGACAGTTTCGTTTGTAACGACCCGTATCAGGCGGGCAACAGTCACGTGCCGGACATGGTGGTGCTGACACCCGTGTTTTATGAAGGCCGCCGGATTGCTTTCGGGGTGTCGGTTGCGCACAAGGCCGATCTCGGCGGGCTGGTGCCGGGGTCGTCAGGCGCGGCGTCGCGGGAAATCTTTCACGACGGGCTGCGGCTGCCGCCGGTGCGGTACTGGACCGAAAAGGGCGTCGTGCCGGAGATTGAGCATATCATCCGTACGAATAGCCGGGTGCCGGACGTGGTCGTCGGTGATCTGCGCGGGCAGGTCGGGTCCACGCGCCTCGGCGCGGAGCGGCTGATTGCACTGTCGGACGAGTATGGCGTCGATACGCTCGTCGAGGCGATGCAGAGCCTGATCGACCGCACGCGCGACCGTCTGCGGGCCGAGATCGCTTCCTGGCCCGATGGCGAGGCGGAGGCGGAAGGTTATATGGATCACGACGGGGCCGACCTGAACACGCCGGTCAAAATTCATGTCCGGATTGTGAAGAAAGGCGACAAGCTCACAATCGATTTTTCGGGTTCCGATCCGCAGACAAAGGGACCGATAAATACCCCGGCCCAGACCTGCAAGGCCGTCGCGCTTCTGGCGACGATCGCCGCGTCCGATCCAACGATCCCGGTCAATGCCGGCGCGTTCGCGGCGCTGGATTTTGTGCTGCCGGACGGCCGGGTTGTCAGCCCGACCTTCCCGGCGACGGTAAACCACTATTTCCCGACGTCGCACCTCGCCTATGCCTGCGTGGTCGCGGCACTCGGAAAGCTGAACCCGGCCCGCGCCGTGGCGCCCCCGGGGCTCGGCAACGGGGCCGTTGCGATCGGTTACAAAGAGGGACGAAACGGCAGGCCGACCGTTCAGTACGAACTGATGGTCACGTCGCTCGGCGGGACCGCCGAACATGACGGCACCCCGATGGTCATGGGGATGTGCCACTTCACACCCTCGACCCCGGTCGAAATCGTCGAGACCGAATACCCGATACGCATTCGAAAATTCGATATCTGGGAGGACTCGGCGGGCGCCGGACGGACCCGGGGCGGGATCGGATTCGTGCGCGAATACGAAATGCTGTCGGACGTCATACTGACCGCGAGGACCGCCAATCACGAACAGCCGGGCTGGGGCGTGGCCGGGGGCGAAGGGCCGCCGGTCTGCGTCACCACGATCAATCCGGATGGGCCCGATGCAACGGAGTTGGCCGCGCTGGATACCCGGGAGGCCCCGGCCGGAACCGTTGTCCGGTTACAGCAGACGGGCGGCAGCGGATACGGCGATCCGTTCGAACGGGATGCCGCGCGGGTGCTCTCGGATGTCCGGAACGGCTACCTGTCGGCGGGTGCGGCACAGGACAAATACGGTGTCGTGATCGTCGACGGCCGGGTCGATGCGGCGGCGACCGCATTGAGGCGAAAGCGTTAATCTTTCGACGGGTATGAAGGGCTGTTTTCAGAACGTCCGTTAACCCTGTTTTTCGCGCCGTGTTTTGGCGCGAATTCGGGAAAAAATTAAAATAAAATTTGATCAAAAATCGGGCAGATTCTAACGCCTTGATTTTAAATGAATAAAAATGTGAAAATGGTTAATTTTCGTAAATTAATGTTAAAATGAAATACAATACTTATTGAAATTAACCAAGTATAGAACACACATTACCTGCTGACAGGACGGTTATTAACCGGCGGACACGGTTAACAAAGCAGGTGTTGTGATGAGATACTTAACGGCAATCATTCTTTCTCTCGCTGTTGTTGCGGCGACGGCTGATGTTCAGGCGAAAGGCCTTGGCGACGGTAAGAAGGCGGGCTACAGCCCCGATCTCCATTGCCTGGCGCAAAACATCTATCACGAAGCGCGGGGAGAGCCGATGGTCGGCAAGGTCGCCGTGGCGCATGTGGTTCTGAACCGCGCGGCCGACCGGCGCTGGCCCGGGCGGATTTGCTCCGTGATCAAGCAGGGCGGTTACAAGAAGCGTCACCGCTGCCAGTTTTCCTGGTGGTGCGACGGTCGTAGCGACAAGCCGCGGGATAGCGCCGCATGGAAGGAAAGCCTGCATGTCGCCAAGCTGATCAAGCAGGGCGTCGTGAACGACCCGACGAACGGGGCGCTGTGGTATCACGCGGTCAGCGTAAACCCGTCCTGGGCGAAGAAGCTGGACCGCTATGCACGGATCGGCCAGCACATCTTCTATACCGACCCCAAACGTGCCCTGCAGCAGGTTGCCGACGCGTCGGAATAATCCTGCGGCGCGCCGCCGCCCCGCTCACCGCCATATGAAGTAAGCAGCATCCGGCTGGTGAGGGGACGGCAAAGCGTGAAGGCCCCCGGCGGTCTCTCAGGTTGCGCATTCGACGCAGCGGGCGATCGCCGGGTGCAGTTCCAGACGTTTCTCGGCGATCTCGTCGCCGCATTCAACGCAGTAGCCGAACTCACCTTCATCGAGACGTTTGAAAGCCGCATCGATCTGCGCGATCTCCCTCCGGCGACGTTCTATGGTCGCCTGGGCCATGGCCTGGCCCTGAAGAGCATCCATCCGAGATAGCCGACCCTGGACCTGCTGATCGAGTTCTACCGGGGCTGCGGATTCTGCCGCGTTCTCGATCGATGCGGTCAGCGCGGCTTTGCGCGCTTCAAGCAGTGCGCGGAATTTTTCCGTATCGATTGTCAGGAGATTATGCCGCCGTCACGTCCGGGTTCCGGGAAATGGCCGGGGGAGACGGAAAACGACAGAGGCGCCCCGCAGGAGCGCCTCTTCTCGATAGCCAATATCGTCGATCCCGCCTATGCCGCGACGGTCGCGCGGCGGCGCAGCAGGTAATGCGCCGTGCAATGCTCGGCGCAGTAGTGCCGCCCGGGCTGGTTGGTCTTGCCGCAGATATGCAATCCGAACTTGCCGGCCTCGTCGCTCGGCCAGCGGCACATCCAGGGCTCCACGTCGGCCGACGGATGATGGAAGACGGGCTCTTCGAAGATGACGGGTTCCGGTTCCGGCTCCTTCTTCGGCAGCTCCGTGCCTCGCTGTAAATTCAATCTGTGGGCTTTGCCGATCACGGCATTCCGCGTAACGCCGCCACCCAGTTTCTCGGCAATCTGTCGCGCCGATAGACCTTCCGCCCAAAGACGCGTGAGTGTCTCGACTCTTTCGGGACTCCACTGCATCACTTTCCCCTCCTCATGACTGTACTCTTGTGCCAACCCGTACTACATGCTCTACATGAAGTATGTTACAAACTCGTGAATACTATATATGGGTATGCTCCAAGAGCAACCGGAATCTGCCGTTTTTTGCAAATTTCCTGTGGAAAGCCTCACCTGGGGATAAGCTTTCGTAAGCTGTTGTTATTGCACCGCAATAGAGCCGAATCGCCAAGTCCGTGCCTGTGGATGGATGAGATACCCCCAGCCCTGTGCGCAGTTCCGGGCAAAACAGGCCGGAAAACGGGGGAATTTCAACCCGTTTGAGCGCCCTTGTAGCTCGTCAGATTGATGATCTCGAGCACGTTGCCGTCGGGGTCGTGGAAATAGGCGCGTGGCCCGTTCACGGCGCCGCCCTGACGGTCTTCCTCGAAGAAAACATCCACGCCGTTTGCGATCAATTCCTGCTTCGCGCTCTCATAGTCGTCGGCGTCGACGATGAAGGCATGATGCACGTCATGGTCGTCCGGGTTGGTCCGCGCGTCCGATCTAGAAAGGATCAGGCAATCCCCGCCGCAATCGAGGAAAACCATGCCGCGGTCGTGGTTCACCTGGATCGCCGTCATGCCGAGCAGCTTGGTATAGAAAGCCATGCTGCGAACGGTATCGGTGACCGGCAGGGTAAAATGGGCAAGTCCTTTGGTCTTGATCATCGGTGCGATCCTTCCTGTTTCGGTCCGGGGCAGTATGCCGGGTACGCTTCGCCAATCCGCCCCGAGAACCAGCGTGTAAACAATCTCGTAAAAATAGCCGCTGAATGCCATTCACGCGACTCCCCACGCGCGTTCGATCAGCGATCGCCAGCCGGATGATGACGGATTTGTCTCCGGCTATCGCCTCGCGCCCGCTCTCTGTATTAAGCTGGCCCGATAATATTTCGCGCAGCGGGGGGCTCGGACAATGACATACGATGTAGCAATAATCGGCGGCGGGTTCGCCGGGCTGACAGCAGCCAATCATGCGGCGCTTGGCGGCGCGCGGCCGATTGTGTTCGAAGCGGGCGAAGACGATCTGTACATGTGCAATTCGCGCGTCGCCACCGGTGCGCTGCACGTGGCGTTTCACGGCCCAGAGGAGCCCGCTGAAGACCTGTATGCGGCTATTATGGAGGGCTCGGACGGCACGGCGCGGCCGGATCTCGCCCGCACGGTCGCAGATAACGCGCAGGCCACTATCGATTGGATGCGCGACGAAGGCAGCGAATTTCTGCAGCATCCCCGCAGGTCCTGGGGAATGCCGATGATGGCGCCCGGCAGGGCAATGCGCGCCGGTCTGGACTGGGAAAAAAGCGGTCCCAACCTGTTTCTGCAGTCCCTCGCCAGAAAACTCTCCGCGCGCGGCGGGGAATTGCGCCGGGGAGCCCGTGTCGCAAGCCTGATTGTCGAGGACGGCGCTGTGAGCGGCGTCGTGCTTGCGAATGGCGAGCGGATTTCGGCGAAAGCCGTCGTCATAGCCGATGGCGGCTTTCAGGCCGACCGGCAGCTGATCGCGGAACACATCACCGCCGATCCGCAGAAGGTCCGCCAGCGCAACACGGAAACGGGCAGGGGAGAAGGGCTGCGAATGGCCGCGGCTGCAGGTGCCGCGCTCGTCGGGCTGGAGACGTTCTACGGCCATGTGCTCAGCCGCGACGCGCTGACCAACGAGAAGCTCTGGCCGTACCCCCAGCTCGATGTGCTCTGTGCCAAGGGCATGGTGGTGACCGACGACGGCCGCCGGTTCTGCGATGAGGGGATCGGCGGGATTTACGTCACCAATGCCATCGCCGGGCTCGCAGATCCGCTGTCAGCAACGGCTGTTTTCGATTCATCCGTCTGGGAAGACGCGAAAGAGAGCGACATCGTCCCGCCCAACCCGTCGCTGACGGAAAACGGCGGGACGGTGCTGCAGGCCGACACGCTGACGGAACTGGCGGCGAAGGCGGGTCTGGATGCCGCGGGTCTGGCGGCGACGGTCGATGCGTTCAACGGGCTGGTCCGCGCCGGCGATGCGCCCGCGCTGAGCCCGACACGGACGACCGAAGCCTTTCAGCCGCATCTCTGCGAGAAGGCGCCGTTCTATGCAATCCCGTTATGCGCAGGCATCACGGTGACATCGGGCGGTGTGGCCGTCGACGGACGGGCGAGAGTGCTGAACACGGCCGGCGAGGTAATCCCGGGTCTTTATGCCGCCGGCTCCGCCGTGGGTGGCCTCGAAGGCGGCCCCAGGGCCGCTTATGTCGGGGGGCTGATCAAGGCCTTCGGGATCGGGCGGGTCGCGGGGCGCGAAATCGCCTCAACAATTACAGGGCGCGCCCCCGAAACGGTCTGAACGCCAACCCTCGATGGCCGATAACGAGACGGCCCGCGACTAAATCGCCAGATATTGCTGGCGCAGGTCCGCATCGTCGAGGACCTCCTGCGCCTTGCCGTCGAAGACGACCTGTCCCATTTCGAGAATAATCGCCCGGTCGGCGAGGTGGAGCGCGGCAATCGCATTCTGTTCGACGATAATCGTCGTCATGCCCAGCTCTTTGATCGGCCATGATGTCTCCAATGCCAGGAGCAAGTCCTGGGACGAATTCCTGAAACCCGACGCACCGGTGATCGATTTCGTCATCGCGCTGTGCGACACCACCGACGGGCAGGTATGTCCCGAGTTCGGAGACAACGTCGTGTCGGCGGCCTGGCCGTTGCCGGACCCGGCCAAGTTCACCGGATCGGTTGCGGAGCGTCATGTGTTGCTGAACCAGCTATACAGCATGATCAACCGCCGGCTCGGGATTTTCATAAATCTCCCGTTCGGGAGCCTTGACCGCATGGCGCTGAAAACGCGCCTCGACGAACTTGGCTACAGTTCACCGGCAAGCGCATAAGGGGCACCGGATATGGCGATCGGCATCAACGGCATGGGACGTATCGGGCGGCTGACCCTGCGGGCGGCGATGGGGGGCGTGCCGCGCGATGCGGCCGATCCCAACAGTGACGCCGGGCTGGACATCGCCCATGTCAACGAGATTTCCGGCGGCGCCGCGACCACGGCGCATCTCCTGGAATTCGACAGTGTGCAGGGCCGCTGGCGCGGGGAGATCGGAACCGACGCGGAAGACGCCATCTCCATCGGCGGAAAACGCATCGGATTTTCGGCGGCGGCCCGTCCGAGCGACGTGCCCTGGGGAGACCTCGGCTGCGATGTGGTGCTGGAATGCACCGGCAAATTCCGCTCGGTCGACAGCCTGGAAGCCTATTTCGACCGCGGCGTGAAGCGGGTCATCGTCGCCGCGCCGGTCAAGGATCCGGACGTTCTGAACATCGTGGTCGGCGTCAATGACGGGCGCTACGACCCTGGCGCCCACCGCATCGTTACCGCGGCGTCGTGCACGACCAATTGCCTCGCCCCCGTGGTGAAGGTGCTGCACGAAGCCATCGGCATTCGCCACGGCCAGATCACGACGATCCACAATCCGACCAACACCAACCTGACCGTAGACGCCCCGCACAAGGACCTGCGCCGGGCGAGGTCGGCCCTGTTATCGTTGCAGCCCACCACGACGGGAAGCGCAACGGCGATCGGTCTTATATTTCCTGAGCTGGTCGGAAAGCTGAACGGTCATGCCGTCCGGGCGCCCGTGCTGAATGCGAGCCTCACCGACTGCGTGTTCGAAATGAATCGGGAAACCACGGCGGATGAGGCGAACGCCCTGTTCGACGAAGCTGCCGCCGGTGGCCTGGCGGGCATCCTCGGGGTCGAGCATCGGCCGCTTGTTTCCGCAGATTATGCAGGGGACAGCCGCAGCGCCACCGTTGACGCGCCGAGCACCATCGTCACCGACGGCACGTTGCTGAAGGTCTATGCCTGGTACGACAACGAACTGGGCTACTCCTGCCGCATGGTCGACCTGGCGAACAAGATAATCGAAAAAGGCCTTTGAACCGGGTATGCGCAACTATCTGATCGTCACGGCATCCTACTGGGGTTTCACGCTGACGGACGGTGCGTTGCGCATGCTCGTCCTGCTTCATTTCTATCGGCTGGGCTACTCGCCGTTCACGCTGGCCTTCCTGTTCCTTCTTTACGAGGCGGCGGGGATACTGGCAAATCTCGGTGGCGGGTGGCTGGCCGCGCGGTTCGGTATCCGGCGCATGCTGGCGCTCGGACTCGGGCTGCAGATCGCCGGATTGCTGTTCCTGTCGGCGCTCGATCCCGGCTGGAGCGCCACGCTCTCCGTTATCTGGGTCGTCGCCGCGCAGGGCCTCGCCGGAGTCGCCAAGGATATCACCAAGACCGCCTCGAAATCCGCGATCAAGATTACGTCGGTGGCCGGCAACGCGCAGCTCTTTCGCTGGGTCGCGTGGTTCACCGGGTCCAAGAACGCGACCAAGGGATTCGGGTTCTTCGTCGGCGGCGTCCTGCTGGACGCCGCCGGTTTCGCGCCGGCGCTGTGGGCGATGGCGGCGCTGCTCGCCGTGATCCTGTTCTCGTGCGTCGCCGCGCTGCCGTCCGGACTCGGCGTGTCCGACTCCTCCAAATCCGTCCGCGAGCTGTTCGGCAAGTCCGCCGGCGTCAATATCCTCGCCGGCGCCCGTATTTTCATGTTCGGCGCCCGGGACGTCTGGTTCGTCGTCGGCCTGCCGGTTTTCCTCTATTCCGCCGGGTGGGACTTCTGGGCGGTCGGCGGTTTCCTCGCCGCCTGGACCATCGCCTATGGCGGCATCCAGGCCATTGCACCGTCCATGGTGACGCGCAGTGCGGACGGCCTCAGCAGGGAGGTGCCGGCCGCGCGGGTGTGGGTGATCATCCTGACCGTCATTCCAGCGCTGCTTGTCGCGGCCCTGGCGGCCGGCCCCGCGCTGCCCGTCGCACCCGAGATCGTCGTCGTGGTCAGTCTGCTGATATTCGGCGTGCCCTTCGCCGTGAACTCGTCGTTGCATTCCTATCTGATCCTCGCCTATGCCGGCTCCAGGAAAGCGGCCGAGGACGTGGGATTCTATTACGCCGCCAATGCCGCCGGGCGGCTGATGGGGACGCTTCTCTCCGGACTGCTCTACCAGATCGGCGGGCTGACCGGATGTATCGTGGGGTCTCTGATCATGCTCGTGGCCTGTACAGCGATTACGTTCGCGCTGCCGCGATCTGCGCCGCAGGCCTCCGTTGCGTAACTGCTGATCGCACAGAAAGCGGAAAGCGGCTGCGTCCGGTCAATAGCAGCCATTGTCCGGCATGCGCTCCGCTGTCGGGATTTGCCGTCGCGGAGTACGGCATCGATTGCCTGTTGGCGAAGAATGGTGGGCGCGACAGGGATTGAACCTGTGACCCCTGCCGTGTGAAGGCAGTGCTCTCCCGCTGAGCTACGCGCCCGTATTCCGTGTGGAACGGTCGGGGATATAAAGCGGGGCGGCGGTTCTTGTCAATGTGGGCCGTGGAGTCCACATGAGAGGACATATAATCGCCGCAATTGCCCTATACTCACCCATCGAGGTGCAATGATGAATATGATGCGTTCCGCTATTCTGCCCGCCGCCCTGACCGTTGCGATCGGCCTTTCAGGCACTCTGTCCATGCCCGCGGCGGCGGCCGCCGCGGCGGAGAAGAACACCGTCGACCTGCGCTACAAGGTCTATATCGGCGGCTTTTCGGTCGCCGACATCACGGTCGGCATGGATCTCGCCCCCGCCAATTACGACATCGCCGCGAAAGTGCAGACATCCGGCATGGTCGGGCAGATGTTTCCTTGGTGGATGAAGGCCTATTCCAGCGGCCGGATCGTCAATGCCGGCGTGATGCCGGTGAAGGCGGGCCAGCGCAACAGCTGGAAAGGTCGGGAACGCTTTATCGACATGTCCTTCGATGACGGTATTGCGCGGATCGAGCGGATCGCGCCCAAGCCGGAAGGCGACGACCGGGACAGGGTGCCGGAAGCCCTGCGCACCGGCGCGGTCGATCTCGCCAGCGCCCTGGTGTCGATCATCCGCAAGATGGACGGCGACGATACCTGTTCGGCGCAGGTGCCGGTATTCGACGGCCGGCGCCGTTACGACCTGATTGCCCGGCCGGACGGCGTCGAAAAGCTTCGCCCCAGCGGCTACACGCCCTATGTCGGCGATACGGTGAATTGCGAACTGCGCATTCACAAGAAGGTCGGTTTCAAGAAGACCGACAAGTCCGGCTGGAACGACGGCGACCGCCGGGCACGCGTGTGGATGGGCAAGGCATTCGCCGATGCGCCGCCGGTGCCGGTGCGCCTGACGCTGGATACCCCGCTTGGCGCGCTGATCGCCCATCTCAGTGCCGCGTCGCACACCGTCGGCGGCAAGAAAGTGAAGCTCGGCCAGAAGGAAGCGTCCCTCGCCAATTAGTGCCGGGTAACGTCCGGCCGCAAGCGCGAATCGGGGATTGTCCGGCGGTCCTCATTCCCCTTGGCGCGACGGGGCGGTTTGTGGCAAGTTCCGGCGAACGGACTGGCAGGTGCGGGGCTCTCGTTCGCGTCCGTCGAAATTGAAACAGAACGGGTCTTCGGGGCGATGACAACGGGCGCTTGCGCTGCAATCGTACTTGCGGCTGGAATGGGAACACGGATGAAATCGGACCTGCCGAAGGTCCTGCATCGCGTGGCCAACCGGCCGATGATCTCCCATCTTCTGGATGCCCTGTCGGCGATTTCGTCGGAACGTACCGTGGTCGTGGTCGCTCCCGGCATGACCGAGCTGGCCGAAGCCGTCGCACCGGCGGATACCGCCGTGCAGACCGAGGCGCTCGGAACGGGACATGCCGTGCTCGCCGCCCGCGATAAGATGGCCGACTTTACCGGCGATGTGCTGGTGCTGTTCGGCGACACGCCGCTCCTGACGGCGGAAACCATGCAGGACATGCTGATGGCGCGCCGCGCGGCGGAGAACCCGGCGGTGGTCGTGCTCGGTTTCCGGCCCGACGACCCCGCGGAATACGGCCGCCTTGTGACGGCGGCCGATGGCGGGCTGGAGGCGATCGTCGAATTCAAGGACGCGAGCGACGCCCAGCGCGAAATCGGGCTGTGTAACGCGGGCATCATGGCGATAGACGGAAATCATCTGTTTCCCCTGCTGGATGCGGTCGGCAACGACAATGCGAACGGGGAATACTATCTGACAGATATCGTGGAACTGGCCCGGGACCGCGGCCTGCGCTGCGCCGTGGTCGAGGCGGCAGACCCGGTCGAGGTGATGGGCGTGAACAGCCGCGCCCAGCTCGCAGAGGCGGAAGCGGCCATGCAGGCGCGCCTGCGCCATCGCGCAATGGCCGGCGGCGTCACCATGACCGATCCCGAAACCGTCTGGCTGTCCGCGGATACGCAGATCGGCCGGGATGTGATCATCGGCCCCAACGTGGTTTTCGGCACGGGCGTGACCATCGCCGACAACGTGGAGATCAGGGCGTTCTGCCATATCGACCAGGCCGAGGTGGCCTCCGGCGCGGTCATCGGCCCGTTCGCGCGCCTGCGGCCGGGCGCGAAGCTCGAACGCGACGTGCATGTCGGGAATTTCGTCGAAATCAAGCAGGCGCTGGTCGAGGAGGGGGCAAAGGTCAATCACCTTACCTATATCGGCGATGCGCGGATCGGATCGCGGGCGAATATCGGCGCCGGCACGATCACGTGCAACTATGACGGCTTCTTCAAGGACCTGACCGATATCGGCGCGGATGCGTTTATCGGCTCGAACACCTCTCTGGTGGCTCCGGTGAAGATCGGCGACGGCGCGACGGTCGGAGCGGGCTCGGTGATCACGTCGGACGTCGAACCGGATGCCCTTGCCGTGGCGCGCGGCCGCCAGAAAAGCATCAGCGGATGGGCAAGCGCCTTCCGGAAACGGCGCAAGGCGGAAAAAGACGCCGCCCGGGCGCAGAAGTCCTAACAAGAGCGACCAACCCCAAGCGTAGAACGGATCACAACATGTGCGGCATTATCGGTATCATCGGCAAGGCGGACGCGGCGCCCCTGTTGCTCGACGGCCTGAAGCGTCTTGAATACCGGGGGTACGATTCCGCCGGTATCGCCACCCTCGTCGACGGGGTGATCGACCGGCGGCGGGCCGAGGGAAAGATCAGCAACCTGAACGCGCTGATCGATATCAGGCCGCTCCCGGGTTCGATCGGTATCGGCCACACCCGGTGGGCGACGCACGGTCTGCCGACCGAGGCCAACGCCCATCCCCATGCCGACGAGCGGGTCGTGCTGGTGCATAACGGGATCATCGAGAACTTCCAGGCGCTGCGCCAGGAGCTGAGCGATGCGGGGCGCGTTTTCCATTCCGAGACGGATACCGAAGCCGTCGTGCACCTGATCAGCAGCTATCTCGAACAGGGCAAAACCCCGGCCGAAGCGGTGGCCGCGGCCCTCAAACGCCTCGAGGGCGCGTTTGCGCTGGCGATCCTGTTCGCCGGGTATGATGGGCTGATGATTGCCGCCCGCCGCGGCAGCCCGCTCGCCATCGGCTACGGCGACGGGGAAATGTTCATCGGCTCGGACGCGCTGGCACTGGCGCCGCTGACCCAGCAGATCTGCTACCTCGAAGAAGGGGACTGGGCCGAAATCTCGTCGTCGGGCGCCGTCATCCATGACGAAACCGATGCGGTGGTGGAGCGCAAGGTTCAGCAGACCTCGACCTCCGGCGCGATGATCGGCAAGGGCAATTTCCCGCATTTCATGCTGAAGGAAATTTACGAACAGCCCGCCGTCATCGGCGATACGCTGCAGTCGATCCTCAACCCCTGGAACGAGGTCATCACCCTGCCGGAGATGCCGTTCGATCTGACGCGCATTCCCCGCATCACCATCGTTGCCTGCGGCACGTCCTTTCATGCCGGTCTGGTGGCGCGCTACTGGTTCGAGACAATTGCCGGCATTCCGACCGATATCGATATCGCGTCCGAGTTCCGCTACCGCACGATAGAGATGCAGCAGGGCGGGCTGTCGCTGTTTATCTCCCAGTCGGGCGAAACCGCCGACACCCTGGCCGCGCTGCGCTATGCCAGGGCCCAGGGCCAGCATATCGTATCCGTCGTAAACGTGACCGAAAGCTCGATGGCGCGGGAATCCCATGCGGTCCTGCGCACCCAGGCAGGTCCTGAAATCGGCGTCGCGTCCACCAAGGCCTTTACAACGCAGCTCACCACGCTCGCCTGTTTCGCCATCGGTCTGGCCGCCGCTCGGGGCAGGATTGACCGCGAACGCGAAGCGGCGCTCTGTCATGCGCTGACCGAGGTGCCGTCGCGCGTGAACGAGATTCTGCAGCACGACGAGGAAATCGAGAAACTCGCCCATGAGGTCGTCGATGCGCGGGATGTTCTCTATCTCGGCCGCGGGACGGGCTATCCCATTGCCCTCGAAGGGGCGCTGAAGCTGAAGGAAATTTCCTACATTCATGCCGAGGGTTATGCCGCCGGCGAAATGAAGCACGGCCCCATCGCGCTGATCGACGAACACGTGCCGGTCATCGTCATCGCGCCGTCGGACGAGCTGTTCGACAAGACGGCATCCAACATGCAGGAAGTGATCGCGCGCGGCGGGCGGGTGATCTTCCTGTCCGACAAGGCGGGGATCGAAAAGCTCGGAAACATGGCCGCGGCGACGATCGAACTGCCGACGGTGGACCCGTTCGTGGCCCCGATCCTCTACACGGTGCCGATCCAGTTGCTGGCCTATCACGTGGCCGTGCTGAAGGGGACGGATGTCGACCAGCCGCGGAACCTGGCGAAGTCGGTCACGGTGGAATAGGGGCCGGGGGCGTCGCGGCTGACTCGCCGGCGCCGCGCCGGTATACTCGGCCCAACAAAGATCTAATTGACGGATTAAACGTTGCTGTATTCGGCTGTCTGCCGACAAGAGGGAGAAACACACATGTCTGCATCGCTTGAACTAAAGGACCCGACGCTTTTCCGGGAAGCCTGCTATATCGACGGCAAATGGGTCGCCGCGGATTCGAAAGAGACCATCGACGTCACCAACCCGGCATCGGGCGAGGTGCTGGGCACGATCCCGAAAATGGGAGCGGATGAGACCCGCCGGGCAATCGAAGCGGCGAATGCGGCCTATCCCGCGTGGCGCGCCAAGACGGCGAAGGAGCGCGCGACCATCCTGCGCAAATGGTTCGACCTGATGATGGAAAACCAGGAAGACCTCGCCAAAATGATGACCGCGGAGCAGGGCAAGCCGCTGAAAGAATCCATGGGCGAAATCGTCTATGCGGCCTCCTTCATCGAATGGTTCGCCGAAGAAGGCAAGCGCGTCTATGGCGATACCATCCCGCAGCACGCCCCCGGCAAGCGCATTGTCGTGACGAAGGAGCCCATCGGCGTCTGTGCGGCGATCACGCCGTGGAATTTCCCGTCGGCGATGATCACGCGGAAATGCGGACCGGCGCTGGCCGCCGGCTGCACGATGGTCGTCAAACCGGCCACCGCGACGCCGTATTCCGCGCTTGCGCTGGCCGAACTTGCCGAGCGCGCAGGCGTTCCCGCCGGTGTGTTCAGTGTCGTGACCGGCTCTTCCGGGGCGATCGGCGGCGAGATGACGTCCAACCCCATCGTCCGCAAGCTCACCTTCACCGGCTCCACCGAGATCGGCAAGCTGCTCATGGAGCAATGCGCCGGCACCGTTAAAAAGACCTCGATGGAGCTTGGCGGCAACGCGCCGTTCATCGTTTTCGATGACGCCGATATCGACGAAGCGGTGCTCGGCGCGATGGCGTCCAAGTTCCGCAACACCGGTCAGACCTGCGTCTGCGCCAACCGGTTGCTGGTGCAGGACGGCGTCTACGAGGAATTCTCGAAGAAACTCGCCGCCGCTGTCGAGGAAATGCGGGTCGGCGACGGCCTCAAGGGCGAAACCGAACAGGGCCCGATGATCGACATGGCCGCGGTCGAGAAGGTCGAGGAACACATCCAGGATGCCGTCGCCAAGGGCGCCAGGGTTATTTCCGGCGGGTCGCGCCACGATCTGGGCGGCACGTTCTTCCAGCCGACGGTCCTTGCCGACGTGAACACCGACATGAAGGTGACCCGGGAAGAGACCTTCGGCCCGGTCGCGCCGCTCTACCGGTTCGAAACGGAGGAACAGGCCCTGCAGATGGCGAACGACACCGAGTTCGGCCTTGCCGCCTATTTCTACAGCCGCGATATCGGCCGGGTCTGGCGGGTGATGGAAGGCCTCGAATACGGCATCGTCGGCGTCAATGAAGGCATTATCTCGACCGAGGTCGCGCCCTTCGGCGGCATGAAGGAATCCGGCACCGGCCGCGAAGGCTCCAAGTACGGTATAGAGGATTATCTCGAAATCAAGTACGGCCTGATCGGCGGCATCGGGGCCTGATATTTGCCGGCGCGACCGGCGCGATTGTTTGAAAACCGGGGCGGGCCTGTCCGGGCCCGCCGCTGAAAGGCGTTTTATATGGCTGACTACGATTACGATCTTTTTGTCATCGGTGCGGGGTCCGGCGGGGTCCGGGCTTCGCGTATGTCGGCGTCGCACGGCGCGCGGGTTGCCGTGGCCGAGGAACGCTTTCTCGGCGGCACCTGCGTGAATGTCGGCTGTATCCCGAAGAAGCTGTTTTCCTATGGCTCGCATTACGCTCACGCGGCGAAGGAAGCGTCGGCCTATGGCTGGGACTTCCCGGAACCGACGCTGACCTGGTCGCGCCTGATCGAGAACAAGAACCGGGAGATCGAGCGTCTCAACGGCATCTATCGCAACATACTCGCCAACAATAATGTGACCCTGTACGAGGCCCGGGCGACGCTGGTCGATGCCCATACGCTGGATGTCGGCGGCGAAAAGGTGACGGCGGACAAGATTCTGATCGCGACCGGCGGCAAACCGCAGGTCTGGAACACGCCGGGCTTCGAACATGCCATCGTGTCCGACAATGCGTTCTATCTGGAAGAACGCCCCGACCGTGTGCTGGTCGTCGGCGGCGGTTATATCGCGGTCGAATTCGCCGGAATCTTCAACGGCTATGGCGCGGAAACCACACTCATCTACCGCGGCGACAGGATACTGCGCGGCTTCGATATGGACGTGCGTACCCATCTTGCCTCGGAGATGGAAAAGAAGGGCGTCGGCTTCATCTGGAATACGATTATCGACCGGATCGAGAAAGTCGACGGCGGGCTCGACGTGACCATGAGCAACGGCGAAGTGCATCAGTACGACCAGGTGCTCTATGCGATCGGCCGGGTACCCAATACGCGGAATATGGGGCTTGAAGAGGTGGGCGTGAAACTGAACGATGACGGCGCGATTGTCGTCGACGATTATTTCCAGACCAGCGTCGACAACATCTACGCGCTCGGCGATATCATCGACCGCTATCAGCTTACGCCGGTCGCCATCGGCGAGGCGATGAAACTTGCGTCGAACCTGTTCAAGGGAACGCGCCAGAAAATGGATTATGCCGATATTCCAACCGCCGTGTTCTCCGACCCGCCCATTGGCACCGTCGGGCTGACCGAGGAGGATGCCCGGGCAAAGTACGGCGACGTCGAAATTTACCGGTCGACCTTCCGGGGCCTCAAGGACACCCTCACCGGATCGACCGAACAGACGATGATGAAGCTGATTGTGGACAAGGCGTCGGACCGGGTGGTCGGGTGCCATATGGTCGGTCCCGACGCGGGGGAAATCACGCAGGGGCTCGGCATCGCGCTGAAATGCGGGGCGACCAAGGCCCAGTTCGACGCGACGGTCGGTATCCACCCGACTGCGGCGGAGGAATTCGTCACGATGCGCGAACCGGTTCCCGAGCCGGAGGCGGCGCAGGCGGCGGAATAGATCAGGCGCCGTTGGGCCGGTCTCCCGGCGATCTGACGGATTGGCGCTTTCTGCGGTTTTGCTGGAAATGGTCATCCAAACGGCGTATACGCGAGCCTCAGGAATTTTGAATGAGTGAGGATTATCATGTCGGGGAACTGGTCGCCCGATAGCTGGCGCAAAAAGCCCATCGTACAGGTGCCGGAATATCCGGATACGGATGCGCTGGACGCCGCCGAGAAGAAGCTCCGTAATTATCCGCCGCTGGTCTTTGCCGGGGAGGCAAGGAAACTGCGGTCGCAGCTTGCGGCCGTGGCCGAGGGAAAGGCTTTTCTTCTACAGGGCGGAGACTGCGCCGAGAGTTTCGCCGAATTCCATCCCAACAATATCCGGGATACCTTCCGGGTTCTGCTGCAGATGGCGGTTGTCCTTACATTCGCGTCCGGAAAGCCCGTGGTAAAGGTCGGCCGCCTGGCCGGACAGTTCGCCAAGCCGCGCTCGTCCGATGTCGAAGAGATCGATGGCGTGACGCTGCCGAGCTACCGCGGCGACATGATTAACGACATGGCGTTCACGGAGGCCGGCCGGGCGGCGGATCCCGAACGGATGATCCAGGTCTATAACCAGTCGGCGGCGACGCTGAACCTGCTGCGGGCCTTCGCGCAGGGCGGCTATGCAAACCTTGCAGAAGTCCACCGCTGGAACCTCGAATTCGTGTCTTCCGGCGTCCAGGCGGAGAAATACAGCGAACTCGCCGACCGCATCGACGAAGCGATGACCTTTATGGCCGCCTGCGGGCTGACCCCGGAAGTCGCGCCCCAGCTGCGCGAAACCGATTTCTATACAAGCCATGAAGCCCTGCTTCTCGGCTACGAAGAAGCGATGACCCGCGTCGATTCCACGTCGGGCGACTGGTACGATACATCGGCGCATCTGCTGTGGATCGGCGACCGGACCCGTCAGCTGGACAGCGGCCACGTCGAATTCATGAGGGGTATCGCCAATCCAATCGGCCTGAAGACCGGGCCGAGCCAGACGCCGGACGGCCTGCTTGAGCTGATCGATGCGCTGAATCCACGGAACGATCCGGGCCGGCTGGTCCTGATCAGCCGTATGGGCCACGACAAGGTCGAGGAAAAGCTGCCCGAACTCGTGCGGGCGGTCGCCCGCGAGGGCAAGAATGTCGTCTGGACGTGTGATCCCATGCACGGCAATACGATCAAGGCGCAGAGCGGCTACAAAACCCGTCCGTTCGACCAGATTCTGGACGAAGTGCGCGGGTTCTTCGCCGTTCACGAAGCAGAGGGCACCCATGCCGGCGGCGTTCATATCGAACTGACCGGCCAGAACGTGACCGAGTGCACCGGCGGCGCACAGGCGATCACCGACGAAGGGCTGTCCGACCGCTACCACACCCATTGCGATCCGCGTCTCAACGCGTCGCAGTCGCTTGAACTCGCGTTTCTCGTCGGCGAACACCTGAAGTCGAAGCGCGATGGCGAACGGCAGAACGGGTCCGTCCGCGAGGCGGCGGAATAGGACCTGCTGCGCCCGATATGACGGACACTCTTACCATTGCGCTCGCGCAGTTGAATCCGGTCGTCGGCGACATTGACGGGAATATCGGCCTTATACGGGAGGCCCGCGCCGAGGCGGCCGCGGCAGGGGCCGATCTGGTCGTCGCGAGCGAACTGGTGGTCTGCGGTTACCCGCCGGAAGACCTCGTTGTCCGCCCCATCGTTCAGCAAACGATCGAGCGCGCAGTCACGGCGCTTGCCGCCGAGACGGCGGATGGCGGGCCCGCGTTGCTTATCGGCGCGCCCTGGGTTGAAGACGGCAAGCTCTACAATGCCGCCCTGCTGCTCGACGGCGGTGAAATTGCGACGAAACGCTACAAGCACGACCTGCCCAATTACGGCGTGTTCGACGAAAAACGCGTGTTCGACGCGGGCCCTCTGCCCGGACCTGTCAATTTCCGGGGCGTCCGCCTCGGCGTGATGGTCTGCGAGGACATGTGGACCGTTGACGTGGCTGAGTGCCTCGAAGAATCCGGCGCAGAGATCCTGACGGTGCTCAACGGCTCGCCCTACGAGCAGGATAAATGGGATACGCGGCTGAACCTGGCGGTGGCGCGGGCGACCGAATGCCGGATGCCGCTGATCTACGTCAATCAGGTCGGCGGACAGGACGAACTGGTATTCGACGGCGCATCCTTCGTGATCGGCGCCGATGCATCGCTGCGCGCGCAGATGCCTGCCTGGGAATCCGGCGTTCAGATAACCGAATGGTCGCGCGACGGAGATAAATGGATCTGCGCCGAAACCGACCGCCACCCCCCGCCGGAGGGGGACCCCGCGATTTATTCGGCAATGGTTCTGGGCCTGCGGGATTATGTCCGCAAAAGCGGTTTTCCCGGGGTACTGATCGGCATGTCCGGCGGCATCGATTCCGCCCTGACCGCGGCGGTGGCTGCCGATGCGCTGGGCCCCGACGCCGTGCATTGCGTCATGATGCCGTCGCCCTATACGTCGCAGGAAAGCCTGGACGATGCGGCCGAAGCCTGCAGACTGCTTGGCGCGCCGCTGGATTCGGTGTCGATCGGCCCGGCAATGAGCGCGTTCGACGAAATGCTCGCCGAGGCCTTTGCCGGCACGCAGGCGGATACCACCGAAGAGAATATCCAGGCGCGGTCGCGCGGCCTGACGCTGATGGCGCTCTCGAACAAGACCGGCGCGATGGTTGTCTCGACCGGCAACAAGTCCGAGATGTCCGTCGGCTATGCGACATTGTACGGCGATATGTGCGGCGGGTATTCGGTCCTCAAAGATGTCTACAAGACCAAGGTGTTCGAGCTCTCACGCTGGCGCAATGCAAACAGGCCGGCCGGCGCACTGGGGCCGGCAGGGATCGTGGTGCCTGAAAACATCATCACCAAGCCGCCATCTGCGGAGCTGAAACCGGACCAGAAGGACGAAGACACGCTGCCGCCCTACGACGAGCTCGATGCCATTCTGAAGGGGCTTAACGAGCGCGATCTCAGCATCGACGAGGTCGTCGCCGAGGGTCACGACCGGGCGCTGGTGCTGCGGATATGGCGAATGCTGCTCGGCGCGGAATACAAGCGCCGCCAGGCGCCGCCGGGGGTCAAGATTACCGGGCGGTCCTTTGGCCGCGACCGCCGTTACCCGATCGTCAACGCGTTCCGGGGACGGGCATAAACATTTTACCTGCCGGGCGGGGTCTGATAGTCCTTGCCGGGTTTTAGTCGGAAAATCAACGTCATGGCGGATAACAGCAACCGCGTTTACCTGTTCGATTCAACGTTGCGCGACGGCGCGCAGACGCAGGGCGTCGACTTTTCCGTCGCCGACAAGACGGCGATGGCCCGCGCGCTGGATTCGATCGGTATCGACTATGTCGAGGGCGGCTGGCCGGGGGCGAACCCGACCGACGACGCCTTTTTCCGCGATGCGCCGAAGCTGAAACGGGCAAAATTCACCGCTTTCGGCATGACCCGGCGGCCGGGCCGATCGGTGGAAAACGATCCGGGGGTTGCGGCCCTGCTGGATGTCGAACCCGCGGCGGTGTGCATGGTGGGCAAGACGTGGGATTACCATGTCGATGTCGCGCTCGAGATTCCGCGCGACGAGAACCTCCGCATGATCTCGGACTCGATCGCGCATGCAAAGGCGCGAACCGGCGAGGCGCTGTTCGATGCGGAGCATTTCTTCGACGGCTACAAGGCCAATCCGGAATACGCGCTGTCCTGCATCAAGGCCGCCTACGACGCAGGCGCGCGATGGGTGGTACTGTGCGACACCAATGGCGGCACGCTGCCCCACGAGGTGGACCGCATCGTGCGGGAGATCGGCGAACATATACCGGGATCGAATCTCGGCATTCACTGCCACAATGACACGGAAAACGCCGTCGCGAACTCGCTGGCGGCGGTCAATGCCGGCGCCCGCCAGATCCAGGGAACGCTCAACGGTCTCGGCGAACGCTGCGGCAATGCGAACCTGACGGCCATCATCCCGACCCTGATGCTCAAGATGGGGTACGAGACCGGATTGACCGACAACGACCTTCGAAATCTGACCCGTGTATCGCGCCTGCTGGACGAACGGCTGAACCGGCCGCCGTCGCGGAACGCGGCCTATGTCGGCCAATCCGCATTCGCGCACAAGGGCGGCCTGCACGTTTCCGCCGTCGAGAAGGACCCGGCGACGTATGAGCATATCGACCCCGCCCTTGTCGGCAATGAACGTCATATCGTCGTCTCCGATCAATCCGGGCGGGCGAACATTCTGGCGCGGTTCCGCGAGATCGGCTTCGAAATCGACCCGGCAAACCCGAAGCTGCCGCGCCTGCTCGAAATCGTGAAGGAGCGCGAATTCGAGGGCTATGCCTATGACGGCGCCGAAGCGAGTTTCGAGCTTCTGGCCCGGCGCACGCTGGAAGAGGTGCCCGAGTTCTACAATCTGAAATCGTTTCGCGTGCTCGATGAACGCCGCTGGAATGCCAATGGCGATCTGGTGACCGTGTCGGAAGCGACCGTAAAGGTCGATGTCGGCGACGAGCATCACATGGCAGTGGCCGAGGGCAATGGCCCGGTCAATGCGCTCGACAACGCGCTCGGCAAGGTATTGTTCGCAAGTTATCCGGAACTCGGCGATATGCGGCTGGTCGATTACAAGGTCCGTATCCTCACGCCGACCGACGGGACAGGGGCGATCACCCGCGTGCTGATAGAAAGCGCAGACGGCAGGGACGAGCGCTGGTCCTGCATCGGCCTGTCGACCAACATTATCGATGCGTCCTACAACGCGTTGCAGGATTCCATCACCTACAAACTGTTTCGCGATGGCGCGACGCCAGCCTGACGGAAGAAGACGTGTCCACACCTCCCGTCATCATTCTTGTGCGCCCGACGCTTGGCGAGAATATCGGCGCGGCTGCCCGCGCGATGATGAATTTCGGTCTGTCCGAAATGCGCCTCGTATCCCCGAAAGGCGACTGGCCCAACCAGAAAGCGATCAACACGGCGTCCGGCGCGGAACGCATCCTGGAGCAGGCCCGAATTTTCGATACCACCGAGGAAGCCGTTCAGGACCTGCAGCGGCTGTATGCCACCACGGCCCGCGTGCGGGATATGGAAAAGCCGGTCCTGGCGCCGCACGGCCTTGCCGCGACCGTACGGGAGAGTGCCGTCGCCGGCGAAAAGTCCGGCATTCTGTTCGGCCGCGAATCCAAGGGGCTGGATAACGAAGACGTTGCCCTGTCCGATGCCATCGTCATGGTGCCGGTGCACCCGGACCACACGTCGATCAACCTGGGGCAGGCGGTGCTGCTGATCGGTTACGAGTGGTTCCAGGCGGGCGATCCCGAGACGATTTCGGTGGTCACCCGCAAAAGCGGCCAGCCGGCCTCGCGCCAGGAGCTCCTTGCGTTCTTCGAGCACCTCGAGCGCGAGCTCGATGACTGCGGATTCCTCTATCCGCCGGAAAAACGCCCGCGCATGGTGCGCAATATCCGGAATATGTTCACCCGGACCGGTCTGAGCGATCAGGAAGTCAAAACCCTGCGCGGCATCGTCGCCGGACTGTCCGAGCGGCGGCATCGGAAGCGGTCCTGAAAACGGCTGAATTCCGCTAAAAACAGGCGTTTTTCTGCGGCGCAGCAAATGTTTGACATCGGGCCGCCGATCCATATACTCCGCCGCCATTCCCGGGAATGTGGATGTCGTCCGTTTTGGTCGCGCCATCCCGCCACCGGCAAGGTCCGGAACTGGACTACCGGGACAATTATGAAGGAGAAAGCCGCATGTCGAAACGTGTGCGCTCGAAGTACAAGATCAACCGCCGCCTGGGCTGCAACCTCTGGGGCCGCCCGAAGAGCCCTTGGAATACCCGCGAATACGGTCCGGGACAGCACGGCCAGCGCCGCCGCAAGCCCACCGATTTCGGTATCCAGCTGATGGCGAAGCAGAAGCTCAAGGGCTATTACGGCAACATCACCGAAAAGCAGTTCCGCCGCACCTATCAGGAAGCGGTCAAGCGGCGCGGCGATACCGTCGAAGCCCTGATCGGCCTTCTGGAACAGCGTCTCGACGCCGTGGTCTATCGCATGAAATTCGTGCCGACCGTCTTCGCGTCGCGCCAGTTCATCAATCACGGCCACATCAAGGTCAATGGCCAGCGTGTCACCATCCCGTCCTACCGGGTTCAGGAAGGCGACGTGATCGAGGTTCGCGAGAAATCACGGAACATTCCGCTGGTTCTCGAAGCCGGTCAGCTGACCGAGCGCGATGTGCCGGAATACATGGAAGTCGATTTCAGCAAGCTGAAGGGAACGTTCGTCCGCGTCCCGCAATTCGCCGACGTGCCCTATCCGGTCCAGATGGAACCGAACCTCGTCATCGAGTTTTATTCGCGCTAACGCGCACGCTTACTACCGAATTCGAAACGCCCCGGCAGTGTCCGGGGCGTTTTGCTGTCCGGGGTCCGCTATTTGCGCCGTCCGAGAAAGTCGACGTCTGCCCGTTCGAGGGTGAACCCGGGCGGGCAGGCGGCATCGCCGTTCTGGCGCCAGATCACCTCGGTCGTCTCTCCCTGCGTGAAAAGACTGGTACTCGGAGCCCGGCAATCGCATTTCACCGTCTGACAGGCGAGATGAAGCTGGGGCGGCAACTTGGGCGTATCGCTGCTGCTGCCGCAGGACGCCAGGAGTGCAGCCGCCAGGATCACGCCTGCAGCGCGCCCCAGGGTAGATTTGGGTGTAAAGGACATCTTCGCGTTCTGTGCCATCGTTCTATTGAGAAGGTGGCGCCAATATGACCGAAAACCGGCATGTTCGCCATAAGTGCCATGTGTCTTGCGGCTAACCGACGGGCGGCCGTTTAGCGCTCCCGAACGCCGCTCAGTCCCCGCCGCCGATCATTCTGGCAAAGCGGGCGGACAGCTTCCCGAAGCCGCGCCCGGGTTCTCCGAACCAGCGGACATAGTTTTCATCGTTTTCGCGCCAGTGAAACGAGATCATTTGTCGGTGCCAGGGTTTCCGATCCGGCAGGGTATTGTAGTCGGCACCGGGCGGGCCGGAGCGGCCGGGCAGGAGCCGCTTTTCGCCGAGGAAGCCCTTGAAGGTATAGAACGCGTCCGTCTGGGGAAGGAAGCTCAGCCTGTAGTCGATTTCGAACGCCGGGTCGGTGATATCGTCGGCGATACGGAACGGCGCCGCGCGACCGGTCACCAGGTATTCGACGGTGTCGGCCGACAGAAAACTCGCCGCCCGCCGGAGAGTGCGCGCCGGTGCGTGCGGGTAGAACTCGTTGGAGCGCAGGGCGACATCGACGCCGATCCGGTCGTCATCCGGCCATGTCATATCGGCCCCGATGATATAAGTGCGCCGGTAATTGTGCTGCTGGAACATCACCGCGAGGGGCCTTTGATTTTCGTCGAGCGCCAGCGTCACGGCGGTGTAGTGGTCGAGCTGGTGCCAGTCGATCAGATCGCCGGCGATACCGAGAACGACGCCTTTCCAACCGGAAATGCCCGCGGCAATGCCGGAGGTTCTGAACGTCGCGTTCCAGGTGAGGAAGGTGAAATTGCGGCTTTTACCGCCGAGATCGAATGTTTCCCGATCGACCCGCCCGAACATTTCGGGTCGTGTCGGCGCAGTTGACGGGATGTGTTCGAAAACGACATGCGGATCTTCGCGGTGGCGGTTCAGGATTTCCGCCGAGACGTTTTCCGACAGGACCGCGCCGTCCCGGGCGATCAGCCGTCCCCGGGCGATGTAGTCTTCGTAGAACCGGATCGGCGGTTCCAGTCCGGGCCCCATGAACAGACGGGGCCTGTATCGCTGCAGAAGGGCCTGGTCTGCCGCATCCGGACGTTCGGCCGACGGCGGATTGGCCGCGAAATAGGCGGAGAATCCGGGGTGCTGGGAGAAATTCACATCGTCCGCCCGGGAGCAGGCCGACAGCGTCGCCAAAAGAAACGCCGCGGCCACCCGGGCCACGGCGTTTCTGTTTCTGATAAGGCCGGCAGGTCCGGCTTTACTGCGGATTGGCGAGCTGGACTTCAATGCCATTGGTATTGAAATATTCGATCAGTTCGCCGGTTTCGTACATTTCCCGGACGATATCGCAGCCGCCGACGAATTCGCCTTTCACGTAGAGCTGGGGAATGGTCGGCCAGTTCGAATAGGACTTGATGCCCTCGCGCACTTCCGGGTCTTCCAGCACATTGATGCCCTTGAAGGGAATGCCGAGATTGCTCAGCACCTGGACGCAGGTTGCGGAAAAACCGCATTGCGGGAACACAGGCGTGCCCTTCATGAACAGGACGACGGGGCTTTCGTCGACTTCGGTCTTGATACGGTCGAATACGGGATGCTCGCTCATCGCGTTGTTCCTTTGTTTGTGTAACGGGTCAGTCGGTTTTGGGCGCGCTTGTCTGAAGGGCGAGCGCGTGAAGTTCTCCGCCCATCCGGCCCTGAAGGGCCTGATAGACCATCTGGTGCTGCTGAACACGGGTCTTGCCGGCAAATGCGCTTGAGACGACGAGTGCGGCGTAATGATCGCCATCACCCGCGAGATCCTGGATTGTCACCTCCGCATCGGGCAGGCTTTCCTTGATCAGGCTTTCGATTGCACCTGCGTCCATCGGCATCGTGTTATCCCCCGTTCGGTTCTGTCAGCGGTCCACTAAACATAGGATTTTCCAGCGCCAAAGCCAGCGCTGGGCCCTATACCACCGCCATATAGTCCGGCAGCCAGTTTTCGTGGGCGTTCCGCAATTCTGTCAGGGATATAGAGTTGCCATCACCCACGGTCAACACCACGCCGCCGGTGGTGCCGATGACCATGGCCGGAACGCCGGCTGTTTGCGCCGCCGCCAGAATGCCGGAAGGGTGGTCTGTGGTAACAAGATACCGCGACTGGTCCTCGCCGAACAGCCAGGCAAGTGCGGGCATGTCCGAGTCGGGGAGTGAGACGGTCGCGCCGGTCGCCCCGGCGAGCGCCATTTCGGCGACTGCGACCAGAATGCCGCCGTCGGATACATCATGACACGCCGACACCCGGTTGGTCACAATCAGGTCACGCACGAAATCGCCGTTGCGGCGCTCGGCTTGCAGATCGACCGGCGGCGGCGCCCCGGCGTCCCGCAGGCCGTCCGAAAACACCCGCAGCAGCATCGACCGGCCGAGATGGCCGGCAGTGTCGCCAATCAGGACGATGGACTCGTCGCGGGCGGCGAAGCCGATCCCCGTAAGGTCGTTGTTCACGTTCTCGACAATGCCGACACCGCCGATGGCGGGCGTTGGAAGGATGCCGGTTCCGTTGGTTTCGTTGTAGAGCGAGACGTTTCCGGAGACGACAGGGAAGTCGAGCGCGAGGCAGGCTTCGGTCATGCCTTCGATACAGCCGGCGAACTGGCCCATGATCTCCGGGCGTTCGGGATTGCCGAAATTCATATTGTCGGTGATGGCGAGCGGCGTCGCCCCCGATGCGGTCAGGTTGCGCCAGGCTTCGGCGACGGCCTGCCTGCCGCCCTGGACCGGGTCGGCGAAGCAATAGCGCGGCGTGCAGTCCGTGGTGATGGCAAGGGCACGGTCGGTGCCGTGGACCCGGACGATCGCGGCATCGCCGCCGGGGCGCCGCACGGTGTCGGCCATCACCATGTGATCGTACTGCTCCCACACCCAGCGGCGCGAACACAGATCGGGCGAAGCGACGAGCTGAACCAGCGCATCGGTCGGCGAGATATCGATACCCGCCAGAGCCTCCTGCGCGGAGAGCAGGGGCGAGGGGGGTGTCGGTACCCAGGGACGTTCGTATTCGGGGGCTTCCGCCACCAGCGGCGGCACGGGAATATCGCAGACCACCTCGCCGCCGGATTTCAGAACCAGCCGGTTGGTATCGGTCACCCGGCCGATAATGGCGAAGTCGAGTTCCCATTTCTCGAAGATCGCGCGCGCCATGTCCTCGCGGCCCGGTTTGAGCACCATCAGCATGCGCTCCTGGCTTTCGGAGAGCATGATCTCGTATGGCGTCATCGCTTCTTCGCGCACCGGAACCTGGTCGAGATCGAATTCGATGCCGACGCCGCCCTTGTCCGACATTTCGACGGAAGACGAGGTGAGCCCGGCCGCGCCCATGTCCTGGATGGCGATGATCGCATCGGTCGCCATCAGCTCGAGGCAGGCTTCGAGCAGCAGCTTTTCGGTGAACGGATCGCCGACCTGCACGGTGGGGCGCTTTTCTTCGGAATCGTCGTCGAATTCGGCGGATGCCATGGTGGCGCCGTGTATGCCGTCGCGGCCTGTCTTGGAGCCGACATAGACCACGGGGTTTCCGATACCGGCGGCGGCGGAATAGAAAATCTTGTCCTGATCGGCAATGCCGACCGTCATCGCATTGACGAGGATATTGCCGTTATAGCTCGGGTCGAAATTGACTTCCCCGCCAACCGTCGGGATGCCCATGCAGTTGCCATAGCCGCCGATGCCTGCGACCACGCCGCTGACGAGATGGCGCGTCTTCGGGTGCTCCGGCGCACCGAAGCGCAGCGCGTTCATGTTGGCGACCGGCCGAGCGCCCATCGTGAAGACGTCGCGCAAAATACCACCGACCCCTGTCGCCGCCCCCTGATAGGGCTCGATAAACGAGGGGTGGTTGTGGCTTTCCATCTTGAAGATGCAGGCCTTGCCGTCGCCGATATCGATAACGCCGGCGTTCTCGCCGGGCCCGCAGATGACCCACGGCGCTTTGGTGGGCAGCTTTTTCAGCCAGAATTTCGACGATTTGTAAGAACAATGCTCGGACCACATGACCGAAAAGATGCCAAGCTCCGTCATCTTCGGTTCGCGCCCCATGATGCGAAGGACGCGTTCGTATTCTTCGGGCGTCAGGCCGTGTTCGGCGACAATCTCGGGCGTGATTTCGTTCATGCGGCGGGGGCCAGCGCTTCGACAAGGCTGTCGAACATCGGCCGGCCGTCGGTGCCGCCCAGCAGCGCCTCGGCGAGGCGTTCCGGATGGGGCATCATCCCAAGAACATTGCGGCCTTCATTCAGGATGCCCGCAATATTGCGGGCGGCCCCGTTCGGATTATGGGCGGGGGTGACTTCTCCCTCCGGCGAGCAATACCGGAACGCAACGCGATTTTCGCCGTCAAGCCGGTTCAGCGTTTCGTCATCGGCGAAATAATTGCCTTCGTTGTGGGCGACCGGGATGCGGATGATCTGGCCGTTCACGTAGTCGCGCGTGAAGACCGTGTCCGTCGCCTCGACGCGCAGGTTCACATCGCGGCAGATAAACTTCAGGCCCGCATTGCGCATCAGCACGCCGGGCAGCAGGCCGCATTCGGTCAGGATCTGGAAGCCGTTGCAGATGCCGAGAACCGGAACGCCCCGGTTCGCGCGGGCGACGACCTCGCGGATCACCGGGGACTGGGCCGCCAGCGCGCCTGCCCGCAGATAATCGCCATAGGAAAAACCGCCGGGTATGACGATCAGGTCGACGTCCGGCAGGTTTGCATCGGCGTGCCAGTGCATGATCGGGTCGCTGCCGGCGCTCTGCCGCAGGGCCACCTGAACGTCGCGGTCGCAGTTGGAGCCGGGCGAGACGATGACGGCGGCCTTCATTCGTCCAGATCTATCTCGTAATTTTCGATTACGGTATTCGCCAGCAGTTTCGCGCACATGGCTTCGACCGACGCGCGGGCCCTCGCCGGGTCGTTCTCGGCAAGATCGATCTCGATATACTTGCCCTGCCGGACATCGTTGATGCCGCAGAAACCGAGACCGGTCAGGGCATGCTCCGTTGCTTTGCCCTGCGGGTCGAGAACGCCGTTCTTGAGGGTGATATGGATGCGCGCTTTCATGATCTGATGCTTACCCCAGCGGCGTGCGAATCTCACGCGGATTCGGCGATAAATATCGGGAATTCGCCGCAAAACGAGCGAATAGTCGCGTCGAAATCACTTGGGATCGTCGTTTTCCAGGTCAGTAATGCGGTGGCGGCGGTTCCTTGCCGGGAGACGCTTCCGCGCCGTCTTCAAGTTCCTCCAGCTTCGATTTGAGATATCCGAGCTTGTCGGACAGCGCCGATATCTCTTTCCACTGTCTGGCGGACATGTCGCTCAGGTCCTCGATCATGTGGTCCTGATGCGCGATGCGCTCCTCGAGGGCGGCGATGCGTTTTTCGGTCTCGGTCATTGAGCGAACCATTTTCCTTAATGCGGTATTGTCGGGGACCGCTGGGGCCATTGATATGGGTAAACTGGAAATACCCCGACAATCGTATTATCTCAACACTATCAACCGGAGCGGCAGAACGGATGTCCGGCGACAAAGGTAAAAAGACACTTCCCAGCCAGCAGAATGCCGACCAGGTAGCGGCCTTTCTGGACAAGGTGGCGGCGACGCCCGCGGTGAAGTCCGCGAGCGGGCGCGGCCGTCTGCTTTTCGGCATGGATGCCACCGCCAGCCGGGAGCCTTCCTGGGATCAGGCCTGCCACCTTCAGGCGGAAATGTTTCACGCCACCGACGGGCTTGGCGGGCTCGAAGTGCAACTGATTTTCTTCCGCGGTTTCGGCGAGTGCAAATCCAGCCCCTGGCTCGCGTCCTCCGATGAACTGGTCCGGAGAATGGTCAAGGTGCGGTGTCTTGGCGGGCGGACACAGATTCGCAAAATCCTGCGTCACGCGATCCGCGAAACGGACAACAAACGCGTCAACGCGCTGGTCTTCGTCGGCGACGCGTTCGAGGAGGATATCGACGATGTCTGCAATGTCGCGAGCGAACTCGGGGTGCGCGGCGTCCCTGCTTTCGTGTTCCAGGAAGGCAACGATCCGGTGGCGACCGGCGCGTTTCGCCAGATCGCGAAGCTGACCGGCGGCGCGCATTGCAGTTTCGATCTGGCCTCCGCCAAGCAGCTGAAAGATCTCCTCAGCGCGGTTGCGGTTTTTGCCGCCGGCGGGCGCATGGCGCTGGAGGACTATTCCAGCAAAAAGGGCGGAGCGGCGCGCCTGATCAGCAATCAGATGAAATAGCGCCGGGATATGCCTTATTTTCTGCTCGGTCTTCTTGTCCTTGTCGGCCTTTATTTCATCTACCGGGGACTGCGCGGGACCAATCCCCGAAACGTCCAGAAAATGCTGGCGATCGTCGTCGGGCTCGTCGCGGCGACGGTTCTGATATTCTTCGCCGTCAGCGGGCGAATGGGCTATTTCGGCTGGGCGATGCTCCTGCTGCCGCTGCTGCTGCGCTGGCGGGCGATCGGCCAGGCCATGCGCAACATGCGCGGCCCGACGCCGGGCCGGAATTCGGATATAGAGACCGCATATCTGCGGATGAGGCTGGACCATGACAGCGGTGTGCTCAGCGGCACCGTGCTGCAGGGGCAGTTCGAGGGGCGGAACCTCGAAGAGCTCTCTCTCGAGGACCTGATGGGGCTTCTGCGCGAATGCCGGGTCAACGATCCGCAATCCGCCACTGTGCTCGAAACCTATCTCGACCGGATCCACGGCGCCGACTGGCGGGGCACCGGTGGCGGGGCGGGCAGCGGAGAGGCCGGCAGCGGGGAAGGCGGGCGCGCCGCCGGCGCAGGCGGGTCCATGACCCGCGACCAGGCCTATGAGGTTCTCGGCCTCCAGCCCGGCGCATCCGAAGCCGAAATCCGGGACGCCCACCGTAAACTGCTGATGGCGAACCACCCGGACAAGGGCGGGTCCACCTTCATTGCCGCGCAGATCAATCAGGCGAAAGACGTCCTGCTGAGAGGCTGAGCCGGCCGGGACGCGTCCCCGCCGGGCCCTGCCACGCAATTGTCATTCGTGCGGTGATAAACTCCCCGACCTGACTTGCATCCGCCGGGGACGCATGGCAGAAATCACCTCGGTTTTGGGCGGATTCGGTCGGAAATCGGCTATTGTATTCGTCGACGGCGCGCAGGCGCCGAGCAGGGAGTTCTCCGTGACGCAGAAAATACGAAAAGCGGTCTTTCCGGTCGGGGGGCTCGGCACACGTTTTCTGCCGGTCACCAAGGCGATGCCGAAGGAGATGCTCCCGGTCGTCGACAAGCCGCTGATCCAGTATGCCGTCGAGGAAGCGCTCGAGGCGGGCATAGAGGAGATCATTTTCGTCACGGGGCGCGGCAAGGAGGCGATCGAGGATTTCTTCGATCACAGTTTCGAACTCCGCCAGGTGCTGAGCGAACGGGGCAAGGAAGCCGAGCTCCGCATGATCGAATTCCCCGTCCTTGAAGCCGGCAGCATTGTCTATACCCGTCAGCAGGACCCGCTGGGTCTCGGTCATGCTGTCTGGTGCGCTCGGGCGCTTGTCGGCAATGAGCCGTTCGCGATCCTTCTTGCGGACGACCTCGTCATGGCGGATACGCCTTGCCTGAAACAGATGGTTGCCGCGTATCACGAAACCGGCGGCAACATCGTCGCGGTCGAGGATGTGCCGCGCGAACATACCAAACGTTACGGCATCCTCGATGTTGCGTCCGATGACGGACGGCTTGCCGAGGTCAAGGGACTGGTTGAAAAGCCGGAGCCGGAGGTCGCGCCCTCCACCTTGAGCATTATCGGACGCTACATCCTGTTACCCGAAATTTTCGAGTATCTAAGCGAGCGGAAAAAAGGCGCCGGCGGAGAGATACAACTGACCGATTCCATGGCCCGCATGATCGGGCAGACCCCCTTTCACGGACTTCGGTTCGAAGGAACGCGGTTCGACTGCGGCGACAAGGCAGGCTTTTTCGAGGCCAATGTCGCCTTCGCGCTGGCGCGGCCCGAACTCCGCGACCAGGTCACGGAAATTGTAAAGAAATACGCGGCCGATGACGGCCACTAAACCGGAGTAAACCATGCGAATTGCGATGATCGGCACAGGCTATGTAGGCCTCGTTTCTGGCGCCTGTTTTTCTGAATTCGGAACCGATGTCGTTTGCGTGGACAAGGATGCCGGAAAGATCGAACGCCTGCTCGACGGGATCATGCCGATCTATGAGCCGGGGCTCGATACCCTTGTCGAGAAGAACGTCAAGGCAGGCCGCCTTTCCTTTACCACCGACCTCGCCGAGGCGGTGAAGGGCGCCGATATCGTCTTCATCGCTGTTGGCACGCCGACGCGCCGTGGCGACGGCCATGCGGACCTGTCCTATGTGTATGCCGCGGCCGAGGAGATCGGCCAGGCAATCGACGAATATACCGTGGTGGTCACCAAATCGACCGTACCGGTCGGAACGGGTCGCGAGGTGCACAGGATAATCAGCGGGATCCGGGATGCAGGCGAATTCGACGTGGCCTCGAACCCCGAATTCCTCCGTGAAGGCTCGGCAATCGAGGATTTCATGCGTCCCGACCGCGTGGTCATCGGCACGGATTCCGACCGTGCCGCGGAAGTTCTGAAGCAGCTTTACCGTCCGCTTTTCCTGATGGAAACGCCGATCCTGTTCACCAAGATCGAGACGGCGGAGCTGACAAAATACGCGGCGAATACGTTTCTGGCCGCCAAGATCACGTTTATCAATGAAATCGCCAATCTGTGCGAGAAAGTCGGCGCGAACGTGCAGGAAGTCGCCCGCGGCATCGGTCTCGACGGCCGGATCGGCGGCAAGTTCCTCCATGCCGGGCCGGGATACGGCGGATCGTGCTTCCCGAAGGACACCCTGGCGCTGGTGCGGACCGCCCGCGATCACGATGCGCCGCTCCACATCATCGAGGCCGTGGTCAAGGTCAACGAGGACCGCAAGCGCCTGATGGCGGACAAAATCATCGCCGGGTGCGGCGGGGCCGTCGATGGCAAGACGATTGCCGTGCTCGGGCTGACCTTCAAGCCCAACACCGACGACATGCGCGACAGCCCGAGCCTCGCGATCGTACCCGCCCTGCAGGAGGCGGGAGCGACGGTCCGGGCGTTCGATCCGCAGGGCATGACGGAGGCGAAGGAAATGCTGCCCGACGTGGTGTTCTGCAAAGACGCCTACGAGACCATGGAGGGCGCCGATGCGCTCGCCATCGTGACCGAATGGAATGAATTCCGGCTGCTCGATCTGGAACGCGTGAAGGGCCTGTTGTCGGCCCCGCTGATGATCGATCTGCGGAATATCTACAAGCCGGATGAAATCATCAAGGCCGGCTTCGACTATTACAGTGTCGGGCGGGAGCCGGTGCTGGCAGGAGGTGGGAAATGACCCGGGGAAGTGCGCATAACTTCGATCCGACGATCCTGCGCGAATACGATATTCGCGGCATTATCGACAAGACCCTGTCGGCCGACGACGCCTATGCCATCGGTCGCGCCTTCGGGACCGGGGTGGTCCGTAACGGCGGCAGCACGGTCTGTGTCGGCTATGACGGACGCCTGAGTTCGCCCGAGATGGAACAGGCCGTCGTTGACGGTCTGAAAGACTGCGGCCTCGAGGCCATCCGTGTCGGCCTCGGACCGACGCCGATGCTGTATTTTGCGGTCAACGTGCTGGATGCCGCCGGGGGTATTATGGTCTCCGGTTCGCATAACCCCCCGGATTACAACGGGTTCAAGATGATGCGCGGGCCGAAGCCGTTCTATGGCGACGATATCCAGGGGCTCGGCACGCTTGCCGCTGCCGCGGATTATGAATCCGGCGCCGGCTCGGACCGCGCCGAACCGATGCTTGAGCGTTATGTCGGGCGGGTATTGCAGGACTACAAGAGCGGGCGCGAACTCAAGGTCGCCTGGGATGCCGGAAACGGCTCCGCCGGCGAAGCGATGGTCAAGGTCTGTGCCGAACTGCCGGGCGAGCATATCCTGCTCAACGAGCGCATCGACGGCATGTTCCCGGTCCACCATCCGGATCCCACCGTGGTCGAAAACCTGCAGCAGCTTCGCGATGTCGTCCTCGCCGAGAAATGCGATCTCGGCATCGCGTTCGATGGCGACGGCGACCGTATCGGCGTCGTGGACGGCGACGGCGAAATCCTGTGGGGCGACCAGTTGATGGTGGTCTGGGCCGCGGACATCCTGTCCGCCCATCCCGGCGCCACGATTATTGCCGACGTGAAGGCAAGCCAGGTCCTGTTCGATCAGATCGCGGACATGGGCGGCGAGCCGGTCATGTGGAAAACCGGCCATTCCCTGATCAAGGCGAAAATGGCCGAGACCGGGGCCTTGCTGGCGGGCGAGATGAGCGGGCATATTTTCTTTGCCGACCGGTATTTCGGCTATGACGATGCGCTCTACGCGGCGATCCGGCTGTTGGCCTGCCTGTCCCAGCGCGATGACAGCCTAGCGGATATCCGCCGGCGCCTGCCGCAACCGCTGAACACGCCGGAACTGCGGTTCCCCTGCTCGGAAGAACGTAAATTCGCGGTCGTCGATGAAGTACGCGACCGGCTGGCCAGGGACGGCGCGAATGTGTCCGATATCGACGGCGTCCGTGTGCTGACCGATGACGGCTGGTGGCTGCTGCGGTCGTCGAACACCCAGGATGTGCTGGTCGCGCGCTGCGAGGCCGCGACCGAAGAAGGGCTGCAGCGGCTCAAGGATGCGCTGGTGGCGCAGGTGCGTCTCAGCGGGATCGAGCCGCCGTCCTTCTAGATACCGGCCTCAGGTCCGCTATTTCCCCAAGGTTCGGTCCTCATAGTCCGATGTCCCGCGCCCGTAACAGCACGACTTTCTTTTTTTACGGCACGCTGATGGATGCCGACGTCCGAAGCGCAGTCCTCGGAAAACATGCAGATGCCGCGGTTGTCGCGCCCGACGTTCTGGCGGGATGGCGGCGTGTGGGACTGAGAGGACGGACCTACCCGGTGATCGTGCCCTCGTCCGGCGCGCGCGTGGACGGGCTTGCGGTGTCCTTCGCGGCGGGCGCCGGGAGCACCGTCACCGACCTGCTCGTCTCGTTCGAAGGCCCCGAATACGAGGTCGAGACGGTGGCGCTGTCCACGGGGACGTCCGCCTATGTTTTCGTCGGCTCGCGGCACTGTCATCCGACCGGCCGCCCCTGGTCGTTGTCGCACTGGCAGAAGCGGCACAAACGGGCTTTTTGCGCGGGATTGACGAGCCGGGGATAGGGCGGGGGACTCCTGATTGCTGGGACCCGCGTCGCCTGTAGTGCGCGCCGCCTAAGAGGGCGGGCCCATCCAGATGACCATGCAGTCGATGTTGCGCCGTTGCAGCGCGCGGCAGGACGTACGGGCCGTCGATTCGGACGCGACCAGCAGCCGGGCCTTGTATATCTGCAGGCCACGGCGGGACTTGCTCTGCTGGCGGACGATGCGGAACTTGTTGCCGAGCAGGCTCGGCACCGCGCGCGCGGCCCGTGTCACCGCCAGATGGGCCGGCCCATAGCGATTATACGCACCGACCTGTATCGCCCAGCTTTGGATCTGGCCGGATGCCGGGTTGACGACCGGCGGGCGGGACATGTTTGCGGCGGCCTGTTTGGTCTTGCCGGTGCCGCTGTACTCGGGACGGACATTCGACGCCGGCAGGTTCTTCGGCGTTCCGGATTTTGCGACGACCGTCTGGAATTCGGCAAATCCCTTGTCGAGAAGGTTGGCCACATGCCGGTCCCTGATCTTGGACGTCTTGCCGCCGAACACGACGGCGATCAGGCGCTTGCCCCCGCGGGTAGCCGAGGCGACAAGGTTGAAGCCGGAGGCCCGGATGTAGCCGGTCTTGATGCCGTCCATGCCCCGGTAGCGGGACATCAGCCGGTTATGGGTTTTGTAGGTGCGGCCTTTATAGGTGAAGCTCGTGCGCGAAAAATGGTGGTACATCTTCGGGTGCCCGTAGAGTACGGCACGGGCCAGAATCGCCATGTCGCGGGCGGTGCTGAGCTGGGCGCGATTCGGCAGGCCGGAGGCGTTCTTGAAGGTTGTGTCCTTCATGCCGAGCGCACGGGCACGCTCGGTCATCATGTCGGCGAATTTCCGCTCGGTCCCACCCATGGCCTCCGCAAGGACGGTCGCGACGTCATTGGCGGATTTGGTCACCAGGGCCTTGATCGCGTCGTCGACCGTGATCGTCTCGCCCCGGCGCAGGCCAAGCTTCGACGGAGACCGCCCTTCGGCAACGCGTGAGATCGGCAGGGCCTGATCGGGTTTCAGCTTGCCGGATTTCAGCGCCTCGAAGGTCATGAAGATCGTCATGATCTTGGTCAGCGATGCCGGGTAGTTTTTCGTCTCCGCATTCGTGGAATGGAGAATGCGGCCCGTATCGGCCTCGACCACAATCGAGGCATATCGGGCGGCAGCGCGGTCCGGATTGCCCAGAACGGCAACAATTCCGACAAACAGTGCGATCAGGAGCCGAAACAAAAGTTCCCCCGTTTCCAAATACAAAACGCGACCTGACTGGCTGCCCCGACCGGCTTCACGGGATATTTTTACACATATCCATATGCGCCGCCGGTAGCCGAAACGTAACGTTCAGACGCACAACATCTTGATGTACCTCGTTAATCAATATTGGAAGAACCTAGCGAAGCGTCCGAGTCCTGTCCAACATGAACTGACCATTTAAAGGTTTGGTTAACAAAAGTTGAACACCATATATCCTGCAGGCGCCTCATACCCTGCAATCGGCACATCCACGGGGCGCCGACACAGCGTATCAGAGGCAGGAATGAACGGGAGCAAACCGGAGGCTCGCGGAACGAAAAGATGAGATTTCGAATCATAGCATCCATGACGGCGCTTCTGGCGCTGGGCGCCTGCGAATATACGGGACCGGCCGACGATCCCGTAACCCGCAGCCTTACATGGTTCGATTATATCGCATCGGACAACCTGGATGAGGCCTGCGCCCCGGGAGCGTCCAACCGGCTGCGCTTCATCTATAACGGAAATTACGACCAGCAGATTCGCACTTTTGACGTGTTTGCGCTGCCCGGCGGCCGGGGCGCGGCCATGTCCGCCTGGGTGCGCGGCGAACAGGATCTGACGAAAGCGGTCGAGGCGAAGAAGCTTCTGGCGCCCTGGGAAGGCAAGCGGGTCGAATCGGTTCTCGATCCCCAGGCCATTTCGGACCTGCTGCGGGCGCTGGATGCCGATGAATTCCGGACCTTCAAGCCGGTGGGGCTTCGCCTGCCCTCAACGGAGTATTACTGGATCGTCACCGGCTGTCTGGAGGGCCGCTTCCATGCCAATGCGTGGCTTTACCCGTCCGACCGGTTCAAGGCGCTCCGCTTCCCGGCGGTGCTGATGGCCAATGACCGCACCGGCGTCGCCCTCGGGAAACCGGTGCCCGTGGATCAGCGCTACGACGATCCGACGATAACCCTGGGGGGCAGGGAACACCGGGACGAAGGCTTTGAAATTCAGCTTGGCCCCAACCGGATAGTGGTCGCGCGGGGGTTGTTTTAACCATGTCTCAGCACGATATTTTGTTCAGACGCCCTGTTGCGTTGCGCAGCGCGGCATGGTCCCATACGGGGGATGAAATGATGACAGGCAATAGACATATCGACGACCCGGTGACCGCCCCAGTAACCGATCCTGCGGCGGCAACGGCTTTTGATTTTTCCGATATCCCGATTTACCTCGTTCGCATGGCGGACAGGGACGGCGACAAGGACAATTCAGGCGGCAATGACGGGGGCGGCGGTTCCGAAACCGGCGTCGTCACCCGCACCAAGCCGAAAACCAAGAAGCCGTCGATGTACAAGGTCATCATGCTGAATGATGACTACACGCCGATGGAATTCGTCATTTTCGTGCTGGAGCGCTTCTTCAGCAAAAGCCACGAAGAATCCACGCAAATCATGCTTCACGTTCACCAAAAGGGTGTCGGCGTCTGCGGCGTCTTCACCTACGAAGTTGCCGAGACCAAGGTCCAGCAGGTTATGGACCTTGCCCGGCAGCACCAGCATCCGCTGCAATGTACTCTGGAAAAGGCCTGACCGAATGCTTTCACGCAATCTCGAAAAAAGTCTTCACCGCGCACTGGCCCAGGCCAATGAACGCAAACATGAATACGCGACGCTGGAACATCTGTTGATGGCGTTGACCGAGGACCAGGACGCGATCGCGGTCCTGAAGGCCTGCGGCGTCGATATCGACAAGCTGACCGAAGACCTGAAAGGCTATCTCGACGACGACCTGTCGAACCTTGTCGTCGATGACGAGGAAGACCCGAAGCCGACGGCGAGCTTCCAGCGTGTCGTCCAGCGCGCCGCCATTCACGTGCAGTCGTCCGGCCGCCAGGAAGTCACCGGCGCCAACGTGCTGGTCGCCATGTTCTCCGAGCGCGAGAGCCATGCGGTGTACTACCTGCAGGAGCAGGACATGTCGCGCTTCGACGCGGTGAACTATATCAGCCACGGCATCGCCAAGGTGCCCGGCCGGTCGGAAAACCGCTCTGTACGGGGCGCCGACGAGGAGGGCGGCGAAGAGGAAGAAGCAAAGAGCGCCGGCGAAGCGCTCGATACCTATTGCGTGAACCTCAACCAGAAAGCCGCCGAAGGCAAAATCGATCCGCTGATCGGCCGCGACGCGGAGATCGAGCGCACCATCCAGGTACTGTGCCGCCGCACCAAGAACAACCCGCTTTATGTGGGCGATTCAGGCGTCGGCAAGACCGCCATCGCCGAAGGCCTGGCGAAACGCATCTATGACGGCGACGTGCCGGAGGTGCTTTTGACGGCGACGATCTTCTCGCTCGACATGGGCGCGCTGCTTGCAGGCACGCGCTATCGCGGCGATTTCGAGGAGCGCCTGAAGGCGGTCGTCAGTGAACTTGCCGAACACGAAGACGCCGTTCTGTTCATTGACGAAATCCACACCGTGATCGGCGCCGGCGCGACCAGCGGCGGCTCGATGGATGCATCGAACCTGCTGAAACCCGCCCTGCAGGGCGGCACGCTGAAATGCATCGGCTCGACCACCTACAAGGAATACCGCTCGTATTTCGAAAAGGACCGAGCGCTGGTGCGCCGGTTCCAGAAGATCGACGTGCCGGAGCCGAGCGTGGAAGACACGGTGAAAATCCTGCGCGGCCTGAAGCCCTATTACGAAAAGCATCACCGGGTGCGCTACACCGCGGCGGCGCTGCGCAGCGCGGTGGAACTCGCGGCGAAATACATCAACGACCGCAAGCTGCCCGACAAGGCCATCGACGTGATCGACGAGGTCGGCGCGGCCCAAATGCTGGTGCCCGAAAGCCGGCGCAAGAAGCTGATCACGGTCAAGGATGTCGAGGCCGTCGTCGCCAAGATCGCCCGCATCCCCCCGAAAAGCGTGTCGCGCTCCGACAAGGAATCGCTCAAGACGCTGGATGCGGACCTCAAACGCGTGGTCTTCGGCCAGGACACCGCCATCGATGCGCTGGCCTCCGCCATCAAGCTCGCCCGTGCGGGCCTGCGCGAAGCCAACAAGCCGATCGGCTCCTACCTGTTCTCGGGCCCGACCGGCGTCGGCAAGACGGAGGTTGCCCGACAGCTCGCCAATACGCTCGGCGTGGAACTGACGCGCTTCGATATGTCGGAATACATGGAACGCCACTCGGTCTCGCGCCTGATCGGCGCACCGCCCGGCTATGTCGGGTTCGACCAGGGCGGCCTGCTGACCGACGCGGTCGACCAGCACCCCCATTCGGTGCTGCTGCTCGACGAGATCGAAAAGGCCCATCCGGATGTGTTCAACATCCTGTTGCAGATCATGGATCACGGCAAGCTGACCGACCATAACGGCAAGGGCGTCGATTTCCGCAACGTCATCCTGATCATGACCACGAATGCGGGGGCCGCCGACATGGCGAAGCCCGCCATCGGGTTCGAGCGCACGTCGCGCATCGGCGAGGACGAGGATGCGATCAAGCGCATGTTCACCCCTGAATTCCGCAACCGGCTGGATGCGATCATCCCGTTCGGCAGCCTGCCGAAGGAAGTGGTCATGCTGGTGGTCGACAAGTTCATCATGCAGCTTGAAGTCCAGCTCGAAGACCGCAACGTCACGTTCGAACTGTCGGACGAGGCCCGCAGCTGGCTGTGCCGCAAGGGCTACGACGAGGCCTACGGCGCGCGGCCGCTGTCCCGCGTCATCCAGGAGAACATCAAGAAACCGCTGGCCGACGAGATCCTGTTCGGCAAGCTCTCCAAGGGCGGCATCGTGCAGGTCGACGTCAGGAAAGACGACGACACCCTCACCTTCGTCACCCTCGCCGCACCGCCGAAGGGCAAATCGAAGGATCCGGACACGGATGACGATGATGACGGCCCCGACGGCGACGGCAAGGTCGAGGAATTGGTGGAGTAGGTTTCCCTGCTCTCAAAAGACGAAAAACCCGGCCCTGTGCCGGGTTTTTTGTGTCGATCTGTACGGGCGATCTCGTTTTCTCGGCTGCTTGGTCTCTGTCATCCCCGCGGAGGCGGGGATTCCCTTGCGCCGGGACCAAAGGCAGAGAGATTCCCGCCTCTGCGGGTATGACCGCAAGAGGGATACTGGCCCATCCAGATGTTTTTGCCGATCAATGTTCGCTATTTGTTCTTTGTCGTGGTAAGCTCGCTTTCGGGATGCTTTCCGTCCCGGCAGGGTTACCGATCACCACAGGGGAGAGACATCACGCTACATGGTTTAACCGACATACAGCGCGGCGCTGCCGTGGAACGGGGCGGGCCGGTATGGCCTTTGGACCCGTCCTCACCCGTCCGTCCCTTCGGGTGCATGGGGTTGTTTTCCATCTTTTGGCCCATGCCGGGGCGATGCTCTTGGGCAACGGGGATGTCCGGCCGCGTCACCGGTCCCGTCCTCACCCTGCCGCCCCTTCGGGTGTATGGGGTTGAATTGCGGGTTTTCGCGAACGCCCGGCCGGCGCGGGCGGGGATGACGGATGGGGAAGGCGTCGGGCTAAACCGCCAGCACGAATTCCCGGATCTTGACGATCGCCTGTTTCGACGCGTCCGATTCCGGATCGGCGGTGACGAACGTGTGCGGCTGGCCGTCGAACTTGTGGACTTCCACGCTGCCGCCTTTCGCGCGGTAAAGCGCGGCGAATTTGTCCTGCCAGGTATGGTCGACATTGCCGTCTGCGGTGCCCTGGATGATGCACATGGGTGGGGTGTGGGTGGCGTCACCCCGTTCCAGCAGCAGGTAGGGATTGCCTTCGGTCATGTCGGCCTCGGGCGCGAAACAGGCATCGTGGGCGGCGACGAGGCGCTCGTTGCCGGCTTCCTGCACCATGCGGTAGCGCGCCAGCGGATCGAGGATCGGCCAGGCGGCGACGAAGAAATCGACGCTGGCATCGACCGATGTCAGTTCCGGGTCCATCGTCGTCCAGCGTTTGCCGCCGGGGCAGAGCGCCACAAGGCCCATCTGCTGCGCGCCGCTGGATGAGCCGAGCGCGCCGAGCGTGGCAATTTCGACATCCAGCGTGCCGGCATTCGCCTTGAACCAGCGGACGCCGTAGCTGACATCGTCGACCATCGCCGGGTACTGGGCTTCGCTCGACAGCCGGAAATCCAGCGCGCAGACGCCGACGCCGTGGGCTGCGAGGTCCTGGTGGATGACCGCATTGTTCAGCCGGTCGCCCGATCCCCAGGCGCCGCCGTGCACGTCGATCATCCATTTGATGGGACCGTCCGTGTCCGGCCGGTAGAGCCGGGCGAGCAGGGTGGTGCCGTCAATCGTGCGGTAGGCGACGTCGTCGATGGTGGTCATGGGATGGGGTCCTTAATTACGTCCGGTCGAAGCTTTAACAGGATCGTCATCCCGGCCTCGTGCCGGGATCCAGTTCCTTCGGATACAAAGACTGGACCCCGGAATAAATCCGGGGTGACAGGATTCGGTATCATCAATACAGGGAATCTATCCGATAGAGAACGGGCTGCAAATTCAGGGCGATTCATTGGCGCGTTTGAAGGGCGACAGTTCGCTCAGGGATTCCATCTCGTGCTCGACCCCGCGGCGTTCGCGTTCGACGAAATCGGCGACGGCCGCGCGGAATCCCTCATCGCGGATCCAGTGGGCGCTGTAGGTAGGGGACGGCAGGTAGCCGCGGCTGATCTTGTGCGGTCCCTGGGCGCCGGCCTCGACCTTGGACAGGCCGTTTTCGATCGCGAATTCGATGCCGCGGTAGAAGCAGGCTTCGAAATACAGCATTTTGAAGTTGTCGACGCAGCCCCAGTTGCGGCCCCACAGCATGTCCGGGCCGCGCAGGTTCAGGGCGCCGGCGACGTAATCGCCGTGATGGCTGGCGATGACCAGCACCACGTTGTCGGCCATGCGTTCGCGCAGGAGCTGGAAAAATTCATAGTTCAGGTAGGCATGGGCCCATTTGCGGTCCACCGTGTTCAGGTAGAACCCGTAGAAGGCTTCCATGTGTTCGGGAAGGATGGCGTCGCCCGTCAGCACCTCGATATCGACCTCGGCATTGGCCGCGGCGCGTTCCTTGCGGATCATCTTGCGCTTGCGGGAGTTCAGCGTGTCGAGGAAATCGTCGAACGTCCTGTAGCCGTCATTCCGCCAGTGGAACTGCTGGCCCTGGCGCTGGAGGAGGCCCAGTTCCCCAAGTTCGGTCCATTCCTCTTCCAGCGGGAACGTGATGTGCAGCGAGGAGACCTTGTGCTGCTTGGCGAGTTCCAGCAGGCCTGCGGCCAGCAGGCGGCGGGTCTGCGGCTTGTCCTCGCCGCCGCGGACCAGCAGGCGGGGGCCGGTGACCGGCGAAAACGGCACCGAGACCTGCAGCTTCGGGTAATACCGTCCGCCCGCGCGCTCATACGCATCCGCCCAGCCCCAGTCGAACACGTACTCGCCGTGGGAATGGTTCTTCAGGTAACAGGGCGCGCAGCCGACCAGGCCTTTTTCGTCCTCGATGACCACGTGCTGGGGCAGCCAGCCGGTCTCAGCGGTGGCGGCCTGGGAATCCTCGAGCGCCTTCAGGAAGGTGTGGGACACAAACGGGTTTTCGTCTCCCGCGCAGGCGTTCCAGTGGTCCGCCGGCACTTCGCCGAGCGACGATATGACCTTGATCGTGACTTCGTCGGCGCCGTCCGGCACGGCTATTCGATCTCGAAGATGGCATCCACCTCGACGGCGGCACCCCCCGGCAGCGAGGCGACCGCGACCGCGAACCGGGCGTGCTTGCCCGCTTCGTCGCCGAAGACCTCGACCATCAGGTCGGAGGCGCCGTTGATGACCGCGGGCGGTCCGGTGAAGTCGGCGGGCGCATTGACGAAGCCGCCGAGTTTGATGGCCTTCGCCCGGTCGATATCGTCACCCACGGCCGCATGCAGCTGGGCGAGGATATTCAGCCCGCAGAGCCGGGCCGCCGCGTAGCCTTCCTCGACGGTGAGGTCCGCGCCTACCTTGCCGCGGGCGGCGGTTTCCGGTGTGGCGGAAACCTGCCCGGCGATGAACACCTGGTTGCCCGACCGCCGGAAGGGAACGTAGTTCGCCTGCGGGACGGGGGCGTCCGGCAGCGTGATTCCAAGTTCTTCAAGTCGTGCGTGAATACGTCCAGCCATGTAAGTTCTCCATTGTTCGGGTCGAGCCTAACGTCCTGTCCGCAGGTGATCCAGTGTCGAATTTTTGATCGGGGTTTCAATGGCTTGCATGGTAAATACCTGTTAACGTTTCTGCCATAGATTCGACGCGCTACTGGACGGCGGCAGAGCGGTTTGAGATAGTCCGTCCGTGAAAGCTTAACCCGCGCAGGAACCCTGTTTTAAGGGGCGCGCAGGGACCGGGAAAGAGACAGAGATGAGCATCGGCACCAGACTTTACACCATGCTGCACGGCGAACAGGTGGGAACGGATTCCCAGGGCAACCGGTATTTCCGGAGCAAGCGCACCGCCGAAGGCGCGCGGGAACGGCGCTGGGTCGTTTATGAAGGCAAGGTCGAAGCATCCCGCGTGCCGCCGGCATGGCATTCCTGGCTGCATCATACGACAGACGCGGTACCGAGCGACGATTCGGCGAAGAAGTGGGACTGGCAGACCGAGCATGTCGCCAATCTGACCGGCACGCCGGGTGCCTACCGCCCGCCGGGCCATGTCCTCAAGGGCGGCGAGCGTGCTGCGGCGACGGGCGATTACGAGCCCTGGCAGCCTTCCTGATCGCTGCCGGCGGGTTGGTTGACGGTAACGGAAAGACAATGACCAGGAACCGGGAAATTAAAGCCGATGCGTAAAAACCTTATCGAAACAGTGATGGGCGCGGTCGTCCTGGCGGTTGCCGGATTCTTCATCTTCTTTGCCTACAGCAAGGCGGATATCAGCGCTGTCGACGGGTACCAGATCCAGGCGAAGTTCGACCGGATCGACGGTGTGCGCGCCGGGTCAGACGTGCGGATGAGCGGCATCAAAATCGGCACCGTCACATCTTCCGTACTGGATCCGAAGACCTATTTTGCCGTGGTGAAGATGAATATCAGCAACGAGGTCAAGGTGCCGGAGGATACATCGATTGCGGTCTCTTCCGACGGCTTGCTGGGCGACAAGTTTCTCGCCCTTTCTCCCGGCGGATCCGACGAAATGCTGCCGCCAGGTGGGGAGATTACGACCACGCAGGGCTCGGTCGACCTGATGGGCCTCGTCGGTCAGATGATCTTCAGCCAGAGCAACAAAGACGAGAAGAAGCAATAGCGCCGGGACGCGAGCCGTTCTCCGAATGCCGGCGGGCGCGTCAGACTTACGTGGGAAGCATCTTGAAAACCTTTTGCCTGTCTATCTGCGTCCTTGCCGGACTGATGTCCGCGTCGGCATCGGTGGTCGCGCAGGACATCGCCGTTCTGCAGGGGCTGAACAAGATCACGGCCCGCGTATCGACGATCGAGGCGCCGATCGATGAGGTGGTGCGGTTCGGGACGCTGGATATCACCGTCAGGAGATGCAGCAAGCGGCCGCCCGAAGAGACCCCGGAATCGACGGCCTATCTGGAAATTCGTGAGCGGCGCTCGGGCGAGCGCTCGGTGGAATTGTTTGCGGGCTGGATGTTTGCCTCGTCGCCCGCGGCCTCATCCATGGAGCACCCGGTCTATGATGTCTGGGTGATCGACTGTAAAAACGCTTCCAGCTCCGGGTGAGACAGGTCGGGCTCGAAAGACGCGGACCCGTCCAGCGCCTCCGACAGTAACTGGCGATATCCTGCCCGGGGCAACTCGACCACGCCGAATTGCGCCAGGTGATCGGTCACGAACTGGGTGTCCAGCAGTCTGTAGCCGCCTTTTACAAGCCGGGCGACCAGATGGACGAGGGCCACCTTGCTCGCGTCGCGCGCCCGGCTGAACATGCTCTCGCCGAAAAAGGCGGCGCCCAGCGATACGCCGTACAGGCCGCCCACCAGTTCGCCGTCCTGCCATGTCTCGACGCTGTGCGCCCGGCCGAGATCGTGCAGGTCGCTGTAAAGCGAGAGTATCTCGTCGTTGATCCAGGTGTCTTCGCGGTCCGGGCCGGGGGCCGCGCAGGACCGCACGACTTCGCTGAAGACGGTATTGCAGCGGACATCGTAGAAGCCGCTGCGCACGGTGCGGCGGAGCCGGCGGGGGACGTGGAATCCGTCCAGCGGCAATATCCCGCGCTTTTCAGGGTCTATCCAGAAAAGGGTCGGGTCGTCGCGGCGCTCGGCCATCGGAAACAGGCCGACCGCATAGGCGCGTAACAGTATCTCAGGCGTCAGCTTGGTCATTGGCCACGGGGTACACCGGTCGTTCAGGCGCTCCGTCAGTCGTCCGGGATTTCTCCCGCGACGAAGCGTTCCAGCCAATGGATATCATAATCACCGTTTATGAAATCGGAATTTTCAATAATTTTTGCGTGAAGCGGGATCGTCGTTTCAATCCCGCCGATCACGTATTCTTCGAGCGATCGCCGAAGCCGCATCAGACATTCGGTCCGGTCCCGGCCATGCACGATCAGCTTGGCGACAAGGCTGTCGTAATAGGGCGGGATGGTATATCCCGCGTAAAGCCCGGAATCCACGCGGACCGACAGGCCGCCCGGCGGATGGTAATCGGTGACGAGCCCGGGCGAGGGGATAAATGTCTCTGGATGTTCCGCCGTGATCCGGCATTCGATCGCATGCCCCTGAAACGTGATGTCTTCCTGCTTGAAAGACAGGGGCGCGCCAGAAGCGACGCGGATCTGCTCGCGCACCATGTCGATGCCGGTGATCATTTCCGTCACCGGGTGTTCGACCTGCAGGCGGGTATTCATCTCGATGAAATAGAACTCGCCGTCTTCGAACAGGAACTCGATGGTCCCCGCATTGGCGTAGCCGATCCGGCGGACGGCATCCGCGGCGATCTTGCCGATCTTCTCACGCTGCTCATCGTTGAGCGCCGGGGAACGGGCTTCTTCGAGAACTTTCTGGTGCCGCCGCTGGAGCGAGCAGTCACGCTCGCCAAGATGCACCGCGCCGCCCTGTCCGTCGGCGAAGACCTGCACCTCGATATGCCGCGGCTTCTCGAGGAATTTTTCCATGTAGACGGTATCGTTGCGGAAACTCGCCTTGGCTTCGGTGCGCGCCATCTTATAGGCGGCTTCGACCTCATCGGCGCTGCGCACGATCTGCATGCCGCGACCGCCTCCGCCGCCGGCGGCCTTGATCAGGACAGGGTAGCCAATCGCATCGGCGATGCTTCGTGCCTCGCTTGCCGTCTCGATGGCGCCGGCGGAACCCGGAACAACCGGAACGCCGTTTTCCTCGACCGCCTTCTTCGCCGCCACCTTGTCGCCCATCAGGGCGATATGGTCCGCGCTTGGCCCGATAAAGGTGAAGCCGTGTTCTTCAAGGATAGAGGCGAAGCTCGCTTCCTCCGATAAAAAGCCATAGCCAGGATGCACTGCATCCGCGCCGGTAATCGTCGCGGCGGACACGATGGCCGGAATATTCAGATAGCTCTGCTTTGCATCCGGCGGGCCGAGGCAGACGCTTTCGTCTGCGAGGCGGACATGCATGGCGTCTGCATCGGCGGTTGAATGGACCGCAACGGTCGATATCCCCATTTCCTTGCATGCGCGATGAATGCGGAGGGCGATTTCGCCGCGGTTTGCGATAAGAACTTTTTCAAACATTTTCTGTGCCGGTCCGGGCCCTGACGGGGCGCTATTCGACCAGGAGGAGTTCTTCGCCGAACTCGACCGGGGTCGAGTCTCCGACGAGAATCTGGGTCACCTTGCCGCTTATCGTGGCGCGGACCGGATTATAGGTCTTCATGGCCTCGATCAGCATCACGGTCTGGCCTTCGGTTATGGTGTCACCGACACGGATGAAAGGCTCTGCCCCCGGTTCGGGCGACGAAAAGACGGTGCCGACCATCGGCGACAGGATCGGCGTTCCCTTCCGCGGGGCGGGTGTATCCGCCGTGTCGCCGGTCTGGGGCGCGGCATTTGACGCAGGCGCTGCAGCGGCGGCCGCCCCGCCGACGGCGACCAGTGGCGCACCGCTCATCTGGCGTGCCACGCGAATCCGGCGGCCGGTACTTTCATATTCGATTTCGCTTAGTCCGGTTTCATTGAGCAATTCAGAAAGCTTGCGGACGAGGTCGGGGTCAATATCAAATTTGTTTGCCATCAGGCGTCCTTCTTGGATGCGGTCAGTCCGATCATTGCGTCGATTGCCAGAATGTAGCCGTGTGCGCCAAAACCGGAGATGATACCGGTCGCGCCGGCGGAGACGTAAGAGTGCTGCCGAAAGCTCTCGCGGCGGAAAATGTTGGATATATGAATTTCGACAACCGGCAGTTCGGTCAGCACCAGCGCGTCCAGGATAGCGACCGACGTATGGGTGAAGGCCGCCGGATTGATGACGATCCCGTCAACCGTACCGCGCGCCTGCTGGATCCAGTCGATCAGATCGGCCTCGCTGTTGCTCTGCCGGAAATCCAGCGTGACGCCGGCAGCGGACGCATGGGCGTCACAGTTTTTCTGGATATCGTCGAGGGTTTCCTTGCCGTAGATCTCAGGCTCCCGGACCCCGAGCATATTCAGGTTCGGACCGTTCAGGACCAGTATTCGGACGGTGTCGGACAAATTGTATCTCTGTTTCAGACAGCCAAGACTAAGGGATACCCTAACACGAATCGTTTGGGCAATGGTCGCCGAAGCCCGGAATTCAGGGGTGCTGCGGCAGTCGATTCGTCAATTGCCGGAGCCGGGTCGCTGAAATGGATGCCGTCGTCCACGCGCTCTGCGTAGAGTTATCCACAATTTTACCGGAAATTAACCTCAAGATTGCATTATTCTTCGCATGGACACGCAAAGTACATCGACACCGCCCACCGAGGCGCCCCAGGGTATGGAACGCCGAATGGTGCTCCGCCTTCTTTCCTATTGGCGCGACTGGTGCGGCGACGCGCTCTATCCGTCCTTCACCCAGGTCGATCCGTCGCGGATGGCGGATATCTGGGATCACAGCTTTGTGCTCGATATCGTCGGGCATGAAGAGAACCCGATCGTCCGGATGGTCGGGAGCGAATTTCAGAGCTATCTGCCTCAGTCCGTCCGGGACTGCGCACTCTCCGATGCACCGGCCGCTTCGCTGATCGAACATGCGGCGTCGTATTACCAGGAAATACTGGATCGTGGCGTGCCCATTTCGCGGGGCGGCGAGTTCATCAAATATGACGGTATGAAAGTCCTTTATCGAAGCATCATCCTGCCCATGAGCGATGACGGCACGTCCATTTCGGGGCTGTTTGGCGCGGCGAATTGCCGGGAAGTTCCGGCCGGCTGAGCCGGTCAGGGACCCCCGGGCCGGGATATCCGATATGAAAGCCTTCGAAATACATACCTACCAGAGTGGTAAATGGAAGATCGATTCCGTCTTTGACGATCGCGATCTCGCCATGTTCGAAGCGCAGCGCATGGATAGCAGCGGCCGCTATACGAGTATTCGGGTGGTCGAGGAAGTTTACTTCGAGGCGACAAAGGAAACGAAAACCAGGACCATCTACCGCGGCAGCAAGGTCGCCGACGCCAACGCGGCGCAATTGCGGAAAGCCCGGGAAACCAATCTGAAGACTGCGCAGGCGCCCAGAAAAGGCCGGGCTGATCCGGTCCAGCGCCGGAAAGCCGCCAAAAGGCGCAAGGTTAAGAAGCAGGCGGGCGCGGTCCGCCTCGTCATGATCATGATCATGCTCGGGGCGTTGGCCGGCGGGGCGATGTATGGCCTCCTGGTGCTGCAACAGGGCGGATTCTGAGCCGCAAATACCCTTTGCGTTGTCTGCCCGCCCGTCCTAAAACCCGCCGCAATGACGGATAAAATCAGAAAATTCCTCGAAGACCGCCGGCCCGATACACCGTGCCTCGTCGTAGATCTGGATGTCGTCGCCCGGAATTATCTCGATCTGGCGCAGGCGCTGCCGCAGGCAGATATTTTTTATGCGGTCAAAGCGAATCCGGCGAGGGAGGTCCTGTCCACGCTGTTGCCGCTCGGCACCTACTTCGATACCGCAAGCATCTACGAAATAGAAACCTGTCTCGATATCGGCGCCTCACCCGACCGGATCGCCTATGGCAACACCATAAAAAAGGCACGGGATATCGCCCGGGCGTTCGATCACGGCGTCAGACTTTTCGCCTTCGACAGCCGCGCCGAACTGGCGAAGCTCAAAGACAACGCGCCCGGCGCCGGCGTATTCTGCCGCATATTCATGGACGGCGCCGGAGCGGACTGGCCGCTATCGCGAAAGTTCGGATGCGACCCTGACCTTGCGATCGAACTTTTATGCCAGGCGGCCGAAGACGGACTGCGCCCCGCAGGGGTCTCGTTTCATGTCGGCTCGCAGCAGCGCAATCTCGGGCAATGGGATGTCGCGATCGAACGGGCGGCAATGGTTTTCGCCGAACTGGGCGCCCGCGGCATAGAGCTGGAACTGTTGAATATGGGGGGCGGATTTCCGGCAGATTACCGTCAGGAAATCCAGTCGATCGATGCCTACGGCGATGCGATCCAAGCCGCTATTGTGAAGCATTTCGGAAACAAGCCGCCGCGGATCATCGCGGAGCCCGGGCGCAGCATTGCGGGGGATGCAGGCATTTTGCAGACCGAGGTGGTGCTGGTGGCGGAAAAATCCCGCGAACCTGATCGCCGCTGGGTCTTTCTGGATGTCGGCAAATTCGGCGGACTTCCCGAAACCTTCGAGGAAGCGATCCAGTACCGGATCACGACACCGCATGACGGCGGGCCCGAAGGCCCGGTGGTTCTGGCCGGGCCGACCTGCGACGAAGTGGATGTCATGTACAACGACGCCGGATACACCCTGCCGCTTGCCCTGGCGGACGGCGACAGAATCGAACTGCTGAGCACCGGCGCCTACACCGCGACCTATGCATCGGTCGGTTTCAACGGGTTTCCGCCGCTGCGCGAATATTACATCTGAAAAGGGCGCACATTCCGGCTGAATGGCTGGATAGATCACCGGCAAGACCGTAAACTCCCCGGATACTTTCAGGGGAATTGACATGAAGCTCTATGGTTTTTCACGCTCGTCCGCCGCGTTCCGGGTCCGGATTGCCCTCAATCTGAAAGGGATCGCGTGGGAGCATATCAATATCAGCCTGCCGGATGGCGACCAGTTCGGGGCCGACTACACCAGCGTTAATCCGCAGGGGCGGGTGCCGACCCTGATCGACGGCGACAACAAGCTGATCCAGTCCATGGCGATTCTGGAGTATCTCGACGAAACCCATCCCGAACCGGCGTTCCTGCCGGCGGAGCCCGTCGCGCGGGCGCGGGTCCGCGGGCTTGCCGACATCATCGCCTGCGACATTCATCCGCTGAACAATCTCGCTGTCCTCAAATTCCTCGCAAAGGAAATGGGCGCGGACAAGGATGCCGTGAATGTCACCTGGTATCAGCACTGGATCTACGAAGGTTTCAACGCGCTTGAAGCGATGCTCGCGGGCGACAATGCGACCGGCACGTTCGCCCATGGCGATGCACCGGGGCTGGCCGATATCTGCATCGTGCCCCAGGTGTTCAACGCCCAGCGCTACGAATGCGACCTCGGACGGTACCCGACGATCATGCGTATCTTCGATGCCTGCATGAAGCTGGACGCATTCGATTCCGCGCAGCCGTCGAAGCAGCCGGATTAGCGGCCGGAAAACCTATTTCTTGTTTGCCCGCGCCTCGGCGACGATGGCGCGCAAGGACTCCAGGTCGCGGGCGCCGCGCAGCAGTGTGTCGCCGATCACGAAAGACGGGGTGCCGTTAAGCTTCAGCTTTTGCGCCAATGCGTAATTGTCGCGCAGGACGGCATCGGTTTCGGGCGATCGCATGTCGCGGGCAAGCCGCGCGGTATCGAGACCGACGGATTTTGCCATCGCCATGACGGCGTCTTCGCCGTAGGTCGAATTCGCTTCGATCATCACCTTGTGAAGAGACAGGTATTTCCCCTGCTTGCGCGCCGCGATGGCGGCGCGTGATGCCAGCACGGAGTTCGGCCCGAGTATCGGCCATTCCTTGTAGACCCGCCGGATGTTGGGATCGGTTTTTACGAGTTGTTCGACGATCGGGTGAATGCGCTTGCAGACGCCGCAGCGGTAGTCGAAGAACTCCACCACGGTCACGTCGCCGTTCGGATTGCCGCCGACGGGTGACGCCGGGTCGTTGAGCAGGGCGTCGCGGTTCGCGGCAAGCAACTGTCGGTCGGCTGCGCTGTCCGCCATCTCTTTCCGGTTTTTCAGAATCCGGACGGCGTCGGTAATGATCTCGGGATTCTCGAGGATGTAGTCGCGGACGATCTTCTCGATTGCCGCCTTGTCCGCGGTGGAAAATCCGCCGGCATTCTGGGCGGATGACGTATGTGCGGTCACGCCGATCACGGCGGCAAGCGCGGCGGCTGCGGCGAACCGGCGGGCATTGTATCGACGACGATGCGTGTTTTTCATGGCGGATTACTCAATAAATCAGACGAACAGCGGCGCGAACCGGGGGGCGTTTTGCCGATTGTAGCCCGGTTATCTGAGCATAACCTTCAAATTTCGTTACGGGCAAAGTGGCGTATTCACACAAGGGGTGCCGCCGGCGGGGACACGACGTCAGCGGTCGTTCGCTTTGCGGCGCGCACGTTCCGCTGTATTCGCGATATCCTGGGCGCGGAGCCAGCTCGGCTCGTTTTCCTTCAGAAGGCGCTGTGCCTTTTTTGCCTGGCCTTCAGCGTCGAGATGACGCCCCAGTAACAGGCTGTATTCCGCAAGCGCCAGCGCCGACATGCCGAGATCGCCGCTGCGGCCATAGGCCGTCGCTGCCAGACGCCAGGAAAGCGGCATATTGCGATCATAGCGGATCGCCTGCTGCAGGTTGCTTAGGGCGGTCTGCACGAGATCCGGCTGATTCAGTTCGATCTGCGCGTGGGCAAGTCCGACCCGCAGGAGCGGTTCGTTCGGACGGAGGTCCACCGATCTCTGATAGGGCGGCAATGCTTCCTTTATTTTCCCGTTTTCGAAAAGGATCTGGCCGCGAAGCTCGTGAAAATACGGATCTTCCGGCGCCTCGGCGATCAGACCGTCTATAAGCGCCAAAGCCTGATCCATTCTGGCATCCTGGAAATAGGCCACCGCCCGTGCATAGCGCGCCATCACGGAGGGATCGTCCGCCTTGAACTCGTGCAATGTCTGCGATGGCGGGTTGATGAAACCTTTGAGCTTCCCGACCATCCTGTCATGCATCAACTGCAGGACCGTCGGCAGTTTGTTGTCCGAATAGCGGGATTTGGCGACGTGGTTGCGAACGAATTCGAGACGGTCCTGGGTGAGCGGATGGGTTACGACATAATCGTCCTGCCGTGACCGGACGAGCAGTTCCTGATCCTGAAGCAGCTCGAAAAACTCGAGCAGGCCGCGTGCGGAGGTTTGTGTCTGGTCGAGCAGGTCGACCGCAACCTGATCCGCCGACCGTTCCTGTGTACGGGTGAATTTCAGAAGGTTCTTGACCGCAACACCGGTTCCTGCCGCCGAGCTTGCCGCGCCGACCCCGGCATCTCTCGCCAGGACGCCCAGCGCCAGTCCGATAATCTGTCCGATCATCGCCTGTGTCCGCGCATCGTCGAGTGCGCCCTCGAGGCGGGCGAGATGTCCGCCGGTGATGTGGCCGATTTCATGCGCAAGGACGCCGATGACCTGTGAGGGCCGTTCGGCCGCCATCAGCAACCCGGAGGTGATGAAAATGTTCTGTCCGCGCGCGACAAAAGCATTCAGGGCCTTGTCGTTGACGATGTAAAGGCCGAAGTCCCGCTGCTCTATTGCGGCGGCCCGGAGAAGTGGCGAAAGGTAGGTCCGAATGGTATGTTCGATTTCCGCATCGCGGATTCCGGCGGCCTTCGCCGAGCCGGATGCCAGCGAAATTGATAGCGATACAATCGCGGTGACAGCAACAACGGCTGCCATGGAGGAAATCTTAGTGCGCAAGGGCCCGACTTTCATCCTGAAAACTATAAGTAGGTTGCGACCCATGGTCCGTCAATTGATCACTGTGCTGGGGGCGGGATTCGTTTGCGTCGCCTGCGGCAGCGACGGTCCGACGGAGGGACAGGTCGGTTTCATCCAGGAGAATTTCGGGGGCGTGGTATCGGATGAGCCGCGGTCGGCGCTTGTCGGCCGCGATGTCCTGTCGGCGGGAGGGACCGCCGTGGATGCCGCCGTTGCGACGTATTTCGCGATGGCGGTGACCTATCCCGGCGCCGCGACGCTTGGCGGCGGCGGGATTTGCGTCGTGTCCCGGGGCGGCGATGATGCCGTGGAAGCGATCGATTTCCGGCCGGCGCTGTTCGTCCAGGGAAATCGCGCTGTCATGATTCCGGGCGCCGTGCGGGGCATGTTTGCGCTGCATGCACGATACGGCCGGCTTAAATGGGAAGCATTGCTGCTGCCGGCAGAGCGGCTTGCCCGTTTCGGCAATCCGGTATCGCGGGCCTTTGCGCGGCAAACTGCGGGGTTGCCTGACGCCGCGTTCGCCGATCCGGCATTTCGCCGGATATTCGCGCCGCGGGGGAAGCCGCTTGCAGAGGGCGAGATACTCCGTCAGGAGGAGTTATCGGCAACCCTTGCCGGCATCCGTCTTCGCGGTCCGGGCGAATTCTATGCGGGTGATCTCGCCGCGACACTGGCCCGGGAGCTCGGGGAGATGGCGGGGATAAAGGTTCCGACGGACGCATTTCGCGCCTACCGCCCGACGTGGACGAAGACGGAAATCGTCAATGTGGGCAATGACGAGCTGCATCTGCCGGGCGGGCCGGACGGCGTGCGGGCTGCTGCAATCTGGCGGGCGCTTTCCGAGAAAACACCGTTGCCTGCAGATGCGCCGCAGGTGTCGTTCAACAGTGCGGGCTTCGTTGCGACAGACCGGGCCGGGGGCGCTGCCGCCTGTGTGGTCAGCGCGAACGGAACGGTCGGCGCCGGGCGGATCGTCGGTCACAGCGGCATCATCGCGGCAGCGCCGCCCCGGGGCGATGCCTTTCCCGGTCTACCGATGGTGATGTTGAACAGGCCGCAACAGGACGCACGCGGCGTGGCCGCGGGTTCCGGCGGCGCGGCGGGGGTCATGCGCGTGCTGCGGGCTACCGTCCCGGCGTTCGGCGGTGACAGCGCGCTCGACCGGATATTGTCTGCCCTGCCGGGTGAGGGCGGGGCGGCCGGGCGGGTGAACATCATTTACTGCCCCGAGGGTGTGCGCCGCGAACCGGGAACCTGCCGCTTTCAGGCGGACCCCGGGGGGCACGGCCTCGCGACCAGCGCTGCGTTCTGAAGATGGCGCTCAAGCGGTCGATACGTGGCCAGGTGCCGCCGTTTATCGTCATGGATGTCATGGCGGAGGCAAACCGGCGCGAAGCGGCGGGCGAGGATGTGCTGCATCTTGAGGTCGGCCAGCCCTCCACCGGCGCCCCGTCAGGGGTGATCGAGGCCGCGCAGGCAGCGCTCGTCGGCGACAAGCTCGGCTATACCGAGGCGCTGGGAATAGAGACGCTTCGGGCACGTATCGCGCGATATTACGGCGAGATACATGATATCGATCTGGCTGCTGACCGGGTCGTGGTGACGACGGGCTCGTCGGGGGGCTTCATGCTCGCGTTCCTGGCGGCGTTCGATGCCGGCGATCGGGTCGCGCTGGCCGATCCGGGCTATCCCGCCTACCGCAATATTCTGGCTGCACTCGGGATCGAAGCGGTCGCTATCCCGGCGACGATAGCCGACCGCTACCAGCCGACACCTGACCTGCTGGACAGGGTCGCGCGGGAAAGCGGCGCGATTGATGGATTGATTGTCGCCAGCCCGGCCAATCCGACCGGTACGATGCTGGCGGCGGCGGAAATGGAAGCGCTGACCGGATATTGCGATACCAACGGCATACGGCTGATCTCCGACGAAATCTATCACGGCATCACCTACGAGGGTGCCGGCGAGACCGCGCTGCGGTTTACGGACAACGCGTTCATCGTGAACAGCTTTTCGAAATACTATTCTATGACCGGCTGGCGTGTCGGCTGGATGGTGGTCCCCGAGGATGTTCACCGCCCGGTCGAGTGTCTGGCACAGAACCTGTTTATCTCGGTGCCGGCGCTGTCGCAGCGCGCCGCCTGCGCCGCTTTCGACTGCCGCGAAGAACTGGATTTGAACGTCGCGCGTTATGCGGCGAACCGGGAACTGTTGCTGAAGGAACTGCCGAAAGCGGGGCTCGACCGTCTCGCCCCCGCGGACGGCGCTTTCTACATCTACGCCGAGGTCGGACACCTGACCAATGACAGCGAGGCCTTCTGTCGCCAGATACTTGCCGAAACCGGCGTTGCGATGGCGCCGGGGACGGATTTCGACCGCGAACGCGGGCACGCGACGCTGCGAATTTCCTTCGCCGGCGATACGCCGACGATGGGGGAAGCCGCGCGGCGTCTGTACGGCTTTCTGAAAGGGTAGGGCGGCAAAAAGGGGCGCCCGATGAGGCGCCCCTTTTGACGTTTCCGGCCGGGTCCGGCCCGGTCACGCTATCCGGTTATTCGACGATCTTCTGCCACCAGCCTTTGCGACGCGGTTTTTCGACGGTCGCTGTCGCAGCAGCGCTTGCCGGCTCTTCAGCAGCGGGCGCGTCCTCCACCGTCACTTTCGAGGCGGTGCTTTCGGCCTCGTGGTCTTCGCCGTTCGCATTTCCGGCAGCCGATGTCTCCGCTACCTCGGCATCAGCTTTCCCGTCAGCGTCCACGTCGGATGATCCTGCATCCTCGGCGACGGCCTTTTCGCGAATCTCGATCTCGGTCGCTTCGGTTGCCGCAGCGTCTGACCCGGTGTCTGACCCGGTGTCCGGCGCGGCGTCTTGAACGGCGTCCGATGCCGTCTCCGATCCGGCGTCCGCTTCGGTTGCCCGAGCCTCGTCCGAACCGGTTTCGGCCACCGGGGCGGATCCGTTGTCAGCGGGGGAGTGCTCCGTCGTCTCTCCGCCCGCGCTCGCCGCTTCCCCGTCTTCGCCCTCGGCGTTCCGGTTGCGACGGCGTCCGCCGCGGCGTCCGCGACGCCGGCGACGCGCAGGTTTTTCCTCGCCGATGTTTTCGTCGTCGGCCGGGCCGGTGTTTGCAGACACGGCGTCGCCATCCGCGTCGCCGTCGGCGGCATCTGCGTTATTGTCGTCCGCGTTGTCCTGTGTCCTGGTCTGGTCGGCGCGATTGTCGTCGCCCTGGGAGCGGCGGCGTCCCCGGCGGCGGCGTCCCCGTTTCGGCTTCTCCTCGCCTTCGCTCTCGTCGTCTGCCTGGCGAGGCGCTTCGTTTTCCTCGGCATCGGCGGCGGCTTCGTCTTCCGCTTCCGCCGCATCTTCCTCTGCGGTGCGAACGGTGCCCGCCGACGTACCGCGCGACGGCTGTCCGGCGGTCGGTTCGGGCCGGCCTTTCACCCGCTCGATCTCGATATCCGGCGGGATAACCGTATCGTCGCCCGCAAGGATAACCTTGAAACCGTAGCGGGCTTCGAGATCGACCAGCGTCGAGCGTTTCTGGTTCAGAATATACAGCGCGACCTCGGTCGGTACCCGGACCGTGATCTCGCTGGTCCGCATGCGGATGCCTTCTTCCTCGATCGCCCGGAGGACGCGCATCGCCATCGATTCGGTCGACAGGATCGTGCCTGTTCCCCGGCAATGCGGACAAATCTGCGAGCTGGTTTCGAGCAGGCTGGGCCGCAGGCGCTGGCGGGAGAGTTCAAGCAGGCCGAAATTACTGATCCGGCCGATCTGCAGCCGTGCGCGGTCGGTCTTCATCGCCTCGCGGAGGCGCCGTTCGACCTTGCGGATGTTGCGGCCGTCTTCCATGTCGATGAAATCGATCACGATCAGACCGGCCAGATCGCGCAGCCGCAACTGGCGTCCGACCTCGTCGGCTGCTTCGAGATTCGTCTTGAGCGCGGTTTCTTCGATATTGCGCTCTTTGGTCGATTTGCCCGAGTTCACGTCTATCGCGACCAGTGCTTCTGTCGGATTGATGACGATGTAGCCGCCCGATTTCAACTGGACCTCGGGGTTATGCATCGCGTCGAGCTGCTGTTCGATCTGAAAGCGCTGATACAGGGGTATCGTATCGTCGCGGTATTGCTGAACCCGCTTGGCATGGCTGGGCATCATCAGTCGCATGAAGCGCTTCGCGGTCTGGTAGGTCTCGGTGCCCTCCACCAGAATTTCCTCGATGTCCTTGCTGTAAACATCGCGGATGGCGCGTTTGATGATGTCGCCTTCTTCATAGACCATCGCCGGGGCCGAGGATTCGAGCGTCTTTTCGCGTACTTCGTCCCAGGCGCGGATGAGATATTCGAAATCGCGCTTTATCTCCGCCTTGTTCCGCTCAAGCCCCGCTGTCCGGATGATGACTCCCATGCCCTGCGGCATATCGAGCGAGTTCAGTGTATCCCGCAGCTTGCGCCGCTCTTTGGCGACCGTGATCTTGCGGGAGATTCCGCCGCCCCGGGAGGAATTCGGCATCAGGACACAATAGCGGCCCGCGAGAGAGATATAGGTCGTCAGCGCCGCACCCTTGTTGCCGCGCTCTTCCTTGACCACCTGTACCAGAAGAATCTGGCGGCGCTTGATGACTTCCTGGATCTTGTAGCGGCGCATGGAGCGCGTGCGGCGCGAGGATGATTTCTCCGCCGCTTCCAGGGCTTCCTCGACATCGGGATCTGCGGCGACCGGGTCGGGGTCGTTCAGGTCGCCGGACTCGTCACCGGCGGATGACGAAGACGCGGTCTCCCCGTCGTCGCTTTCGTCACCATCGGATTCTTCATCGGCGTCGTCCGACGTATCGTCCGACGCGGTATCTTCGTCATCTTCTTCGCTATCTGAAGAAGCCTCCTCTGCGTCGTCGTGGTCGTCGTGGCCGTGGTCGTGGTCGTCGTCGTGGCCGTCATCATCGTCGTCGTTCTGGTCCGTGACATCGTCATCCAGGTCGTGGTCGTCACTCGCCCCGTCGATATCCTCCAGATGCTCGCGCGCCGCGCGGGCTTCCATTTCGAGCGCTTCCTGCTCTTCTATCAGCGCCTGTCGGTCGTCGACCGGGATCTGGTAGTAGTCTGGATGAATTTCGCTGAATGCCAGAAAACCGTGGCGGTTGCCGCCGAAATCGACAAAGGCGGCCTGCAGTGAGGGTTCTACCCGCGTGACCTTCGCGAGATAGATATTGCCTTTGTCCTGTTTTTTGAAAGTCGTCTCGATATCGTATTCATCAAGACGTGTACCGGAAGTGACGACAACCCGAATCTCTTCGGAATGCGCGCCATCGATAAGCATGCGCTTCGACATAGTGTTTCTCCGGCGCGGCAGCATCCCGGTCGTGCGAACGACCAACCGAAAACGAGCCGCACCATCTGATCCGGACGCGCCATCGTCGACCTGCCGGGTGCGCTCTCTCCACATGGGATACCGCAGGGCAGGGACTTACATGGTTCGCGGAGTCCCGCGTGAAAGCGGGTCCGGATATGGGTTCTATATACCGCAGGCGAAAAACGCAGCCGATCCACCATTTCGCGCAGATATTCAAAACAAGGATATTTGCGCCGAATTCCGGAGGGCCACGCGGTGCAAGGAAACGATTCCAGTCCACCTACGGACGTTCGCGAGAATAGAATAGACCCCGGCCAGCATCCGTACAACTTATATTAACGAGGTGCTTCGGTTGAAAGCGTTGAAAAGCACCCCCTCATTCGGATATATCTGGTATACTGCCGTTTTTAAAATGCTAAATATGTGATGTGATCGGTATTTTTACACTTCTGAAGCGTATCCCGACCGCGTCTGCGGCCATTGCGGCCCTGGCGATTCCGTTCTGTGCCGCTTCGACGGCCGCTGTGTCCTCCGCAACCTTGTTCCTGCTGTTCTCCGCCGCGACCATGACGCCGACTGCGGTCCAGGCGGCGACCCCGCAGGTGACGGGTGTGCGGGTCGGCGTGTATTCGGCGAAAACGCGGATCGTGCTGGATATCGACCGGTCGGTGACGTTCAGATCCTTTGTTCTGCCGGAACCCTATCGCGTCGTTCTGGACATGTCGGAGGTTACGTGGTCGCCGAAACTGCGCAATGCCCCGACGGGCGGCCTGGTGACAGGTATGCGTTTCGGTCTGTTCCGGCCCGGCGCGTCGCGTGTCGTGCTCGATTCCACGGGACCGGTGCGGATTGCCAAGGTTTTCATCATTCCCCCGTCTCCCGAATACAGGTCCTACAGGCTTGTCGTCGACATCGCGCAGACAAGCCGTCAGGCATTCATGATGTCTTACAAGCGTCCGGACCGCCAACCGGAGGCAGCGGCGGCATCGCTTCCCGCACCCGTACCGGTCCCGTTCGAGCGCCCGCCGGCCCGCGCCGACGAAAAGAAGCTGATCGTTATCGATCCGGGCCATGGCGGCGTGGATCCCGGCGCGATGAGCAGGTCCGGGGTGTGGGAGAAACATATCGTTCTCGCCTTCGCCCGCGAGCTGAAACAGAGCCTGCTGGCGACCGGCAAGTTCCGGGTAAGACTGACCCGCGACAAGGATGTGTTCATCCGGTTGAGGGACCGTATTGCGATTGCCCGTCGCGCGGGCGCCGATCTGTTCATTTCCGTCCATGCGGACTCGATCGGCAACAGCAAAGTGCGGGGAACCTCCGTCTACACGTTGTCCGAACGCGCTTCGGATAAGGAAGCCGACGCGCTTGCCCGGAAAGAGAACAAGGCCGATCTGATTGCGGGGGTCGATCTAGACGATCAGTCGAATGACGTCGTCAACATCCTGATCGACCTGGCCCAGCGCGAAACAATGAACGAATCCGCCGTATTTGCGCGCAAACTGGTCGATGAAATGGGGAAAACCCGGAAATTACTGCGCAATACACACCGGTTTGCGGGTTTTGCGGTCCTGAAAGCGCCGGATATACCCTCTGTTCTGGTCGAACTCGGGTATCTGTCCAATCGCTCCGACGAGCAGATGCTGCGTAATCCGCGTAAACGCAAACGACTGGCCGAAGCCATGGCGACGGCGGTGGACCGCTATTTCGAGCGCCAGCAGGCCCTGAACAGGCCATAATTAGACCATATTCAGGGTTGTAGTATATACTCGGGGGCGTTCGCACCTGGTGGCGGCAGTGATTGGCGGGTAGGCCCAGAAAGCGTGATATGAGAATTCTGGCGGCAATATTTCTGATGTTCGTTGTGCTGGCGATCGCCGGCGCAGGGGCTGTGCTTTACGGTTTCTATCATTTCGGCAAAGGCCTGCCGGAATATCAGCAACTGGCCGATTACAATCCGCCCGTGGTGACCCGGATCCATGCCGGCGACGGCCGCCTGATGGCGGAGTTCGCACGCGAAAAGCGTGTGTTCGTGCCCATCGAGGCGATGCCGAAACAGATCATCAAGGCTTTTCTCTCGGCGGAGGATAAAATGTTCTACACCCACCCCGGAATCGATATCCCGGGTATCGTCCGGGCCATGCTGACGAATATCAGCCGGATGGGCAGTAACCGGCGGCCCATCGGCGCGTCGACAATCACCCAGCAGGTCGCAAAAAACTTCCTGCTGACCAACGAAGTATCGATCGCGCGCAAGGCAAAGGAAGTCATTCTGGCGTTGCGCATCGAGCGCGCCTTCAGCAAAGACCGTATCCTCGAACTGTATCTGAACGAAATCTACCTCGGTTTCGGCTCCTACGGTGTAGCGGCGGCCGCGCTGAACTATTTCGACAAATCGCTGGACGACCTCACGCTGGGAGAGACGGCGTTTCTCGCCGGGTTGCCCAAGGCGCCGAACAATTACAATCCGGTACGCCGGCCTGAAGCCGCGCGGGACCGGCGCGACTACGTTCTGAACCGCATGGCTGCCGACGGCTTTATCGGCTTGACCGCGGCGGCCGTCGAAATGGGCAAACCCGTCCTCGTTCGCCCCTCGACGCGCGCCGATGTCGCCCGTGCCGACTATTTTGTCGAAGAGGTCCGCCGTGAGCTTCAGGACCGCTATGGCGACAAGGGGCTTTACGGTGGTGGCCTTTCGGTGCGCACGACGCTGGATTCCCGGCTTCAGCGCATCGCCGATTCATCTCTTCATTTCGGGCTTTCGGCCTATGACCGGCGCCATGGCTGGCGGGGTCCGCTGGGCCGCGTTGATCTTGCCACTGACTGGAAAACCGCGATGGCGCGCATCGCGCTGCCGGGCGATGTCGTGGAATGGAAGACCGCGGTGGTCAGCGGTCTGTCCGAAAGCGAGGTCACCATTGGTTTCGCCGACGACACGACGGGCACAATTCCGTTCGCCGAGTTGCGCTGGGCGCGCCCTGTCGACAAGAATGGCGACCGGGGCCCATCGATAAAGCAGCCGTCCGACGCGCTGTCCGTGGGGGATGTCATCGCCGTCGAGGCGGTCACACGCAAGAATGACGATGAGAGCTGGCCGGCGAATACCTATGCGCTGCGCCAGATACCGAAAGTCAGCGGCGGCGTGGTGGCCCTCGACCCGCATACCGGCCGTGTCCTTGCGATGTCGGGCGGTTTTTCGGCAGAGATCAGCGAATTCAACAGGGTGACCCAGGCAGAGCGCCAGCCCGGGTCTGCCTTCAAACCCTTTGTCTATCTGGCTGCCCTCGACAAGGGGTTTACTCCGTCGAGCCAGATTCTCGACGCCCCGTTTGTCATAGATCAGGGACCGGGGCTCGGACGCTGGCGGCCGGCCAATTATTCGAACACGTTCTATGGGGCGAGCCCGTTGCGGCTCGGCATCGAAAAATCGCGCAACCTGATGACCGTCCGGCTGGCACAGAATATCGGGATGGAGACGGTCGTCGACTATGCGAAACGTTTCGGCATCGTCGACAATCTGCCACCGTTGTTATCCATGTCGCTGGGCTCCGGCGAGACGACGCTGATGCGAATGACCACGGCCTACGCCATGCTTGTCAACGGCGGCAAACGCATCAGCCCGACGTTGATAGACAAGATCCAGGACCGCACGGGCAGGACTATTTTTCGCCATGACCGGCGCGACTGCAATGAATGTCGGGACACCGAATGGAATGCCGACACGGTGCCGTCCCTCCCCGACAACCGGGAGCAGATTGCCGATCCCAAGACGGCCTACCAGATCGTATCCATGCTCGAAGGTGTCGTGAAACGGGGAACCGGCCGACGGATAAATTCGATCGGAAAGCCGCTCGCGGGGAAGACCGGGACCACGAATGACAGCCGCGATGCATGGTTCGTCGGGTTTTCTCCGGATCTGGCAGTCGGCGTGTATATCGGCTTCGACAATCCCACCCCGCTGGGCAAGGGCGAGACGGGCTCGTCAGTCGCGGTGCCCGTCTTCAAGAAATTCATGGAAGAAGCCCTGAAAAACCAGCCGGCAATTCCGTTCCGGGTGCCGCCGGGGCTGCAGCTTGTGCGGGTCGACCCGGAGACCGGCCGGCCACCGAGGCCCGGCACGCGTGGCGTTATTCTGGAGGCATTTCTGCCGGGGACGGTCCCGACGCGCGGGGAACAGGTCCTCGACGGCAGCGGTGCGAATGTTCAGCCGGTCGGCGGCGAAGCCGCACCGGCGGGTAAACTGCGCGATCTGTATTGACGGGTGAGGCGATGTCCGGCACTTACCGCGTATAGCGATGGACGCGCAGGTTCAGGCCTCGCCCTGGCGTATTATCTGAGCGCACACGGGGACGATACACGGCGGCGCCGGGTCCGTCGCCACTTTTAGGAACCATCCAACGGGAGACGTCATGCGGGCGGAAATGCAGGCCTTGGCCGACAAGATAGAGCAGTCGCTGGTACTGCTGAGGAGGCATCTTTGACCCCGTTCAGGCAGCGAGACGACTTGATGAACTGAACGCGGAAGCCGAAGATCCCGATCTGTGGAACGATCAGGCGCGGGCACAGAAGGTGATGCGGGAACGCGGTCACCTCGAAAAATCCATCGAGGATTTCACGGCACTCGAACAGGAACTCCGCGACAGCATAGAGCTGATTGAAATGGGCGAGGCCGAGGACGACGCCGAGATCGTCGCCGAGGCGGAGGAGGCGCTTGTCCGGCTTCAGAAACAGGCGGCGACCCAGGAACTGGAAACGCTTCTGTCGGGCGAAGCCGATGCGAATGACTGTTTCCTTGAAGTGAATGCGGGCGCCGGCGGCACGGAAAGCCAGGACTGGGCGCAGATGCTCTTCCGGATGTACAGCCGCTGGGCCGAAGCCCACGGCTACAAGGTCGAGCTGATGGACGAGAGCCCGGGTGAGGAAGCCGGCATCAAGTCCGCCTCCATCCGCGTCCAGGGACATAACGCCTATGGCTGGCTGAAGACCGAAAGCGGGGTTCACCGGCTGGTCCGCATATCGCCATACGATTCAAGTGCGCGGCGGCATACAAGTTTTGCATCCGTCTGGGTCTATCCCGAAATAGACGACGAAATAGACGTCGAGGTGGACCCGAGCGACCTGCGTATCGATACCTACCGGTCGCAGGGGGCCGGCGGCCAGCACGTCAACACCACCGACAGTGCGATCCGGATTACCCATATTCCGACGGGCATCGTTGTTGCCTGCCAGACAGACAGGTCGCAGCATCGCAACCGCGCCGAGGCCATGCGGATGTTGCGTGCCCGTCTCTATGAAGCCGAACTGCGGCGGCGCGAGGAAGCGGCCCAGGCCGAGCAGGATGCAAAGACGGATATCGGCTGGGGCCACCAGATCCGCTCTTACGTTCTCCATCCGTATCAGATGGTGAAGGACCTGCGGACCGACGTCGAGACATCGAATTCGCAAGCCGTGCTCGACGGCGATCTCGACCAGTTCATGGCCGCCTCACTGGCGCAGCGGGTTGCCGGCGCGGCGGATGCAAAAGCCGGCGGGGATTCCTGATGACCGGCGTGCCCATGGCCAACGGGCACCGGCCCGCCGGATTGATGGAACTGCTTCATCCGGCGCTCGCGACGGCGCCGCGTCCCGACCGGGCGTCTCTCTCGTATGACCTGGATCCGGCCCTCGCCGCCGTTGTCCGCCTGCACGCCGATGTCGACCAGCGCTGCGCGACGGCCTCGACCCTCGGACCGGAGCGTGAAGGGGCGGGGATCGTCATCGATGAGAACGGACTGATCCTCACCATCGGCTATATCATCGTCGAGGCGCGCGATGTCACGATTTCGATCCTCGGCCGCGCGGAACCCGTGGTGGGAGAGGCGATTGCCTACGATCACGAGACGGGGCTCGGCATGGTGCGGGCGGTCGGTGCCCTGGACGTTGCGCCATTGGCGCTGGGATCGGCGAGGGCGCTGGTGCCGGGGGATCCCGTCGTCGTATCCGGCTATGGCGGTTACGCGCAGGCGATCGCCGCCAATGTCGTGGCCCGCCAGGAATTCGCCGGGTCGTGGGAATACATGCTCGACAATGCCGTCTTCACGACGCCGCTGCATCCCTATTGGGGCGGCGCGGCGCTGATCGGCCCGGACGGCGCGCTTGCGGGCGTCGGCTCCCTGTATCTGGAACAGCCGCTGGGTGAGGATGGCGACAGCCGGCCCGGAAACATGTTTGTGCCCATCGACGAGCTGTTCCCGGTCTTCGACGAGATGGTCAGTAACGGGCGGGTCTCGCGGCCGCCGCGTCCGTGGGTCGGCGTGCACGTCACCGAGGCGGAAAACAGATTATACGTTACCGGCGTGACCGCGGACGGCCCGGGTGCGCGGGCGGGGTTCAGGATCGCCGACGTCATCCTGTCGGTCGAGGGCGTGCCGGTAGACAACCTGGCGGACATGTACCGGGCCCTGTGGGGCGCGGGCGAGGCCGGGACCGAGATCCGCTACACCGTTCTGCGCGAAGACGATGTGATTTCGGTGCGGGTTACCAGCGGCGACCGCTACGCGTTTCTGGATCTGCCGCAGCGTCACTAACTGAATATTCTTGCAGCGTTACGCTGCGTGGTGAAGGTGCCCGCCGGTGGTGGGGACCGGCACGCCGGTTGTCGAAGGCACGCTGAGCGGCAGGCCGCGCAACGACCGGACGGCCAGAAAACCGAATGCCTGCGCCTCTATCGCATCCCCGTCCCAGCCGACCGCTTCGACCGGATCGACAGGCAGCCCCGTCAGGTCGGCAAGTCCTGTCATCAGGGTAGGATTCCGGCGCCCGCCGCCCGTGACCAGAATCCGCACCGGAAACGCCGGCAGGTGTTTCAGGTTCGAGGCAACGGTCTCGCAGGTAAAGCGCGCCAGCGTCGCCGCGCCGTCTTCGGGCGTGAGGTGGCGGACCGCGTCGATGGAGAAATCCAGACGGTCGAGGGATTTCGGCGGCGGGGCGTCGAAATAGGGATTGTCGAGCAGTCTGCCCAGGGTAGTGCTGTCAACACGGCCCTTGGCGCTGATCTGCCCGTCCAGATCGCATTTGAGGCCGGTAGTGCTTTCCACCCATTCATCCATGAGGCCGTTGCCCGGGCCTGTGTCGAATGCGACCGGGTCGGTATCGGCCCCCGCGATCCAGGTGACGTTCGAAATACCGCCGATATTGAGCACCACGACCGGACCATCGGTGTCACGGTCCATCATGCTGCACAATGCGCGGTGAAACAGCGGCGCGAACGGTGCGCCCTGTCCGCCGGCGGCGACATCGGCGCTGCGAAAGTCCGATACGACGTCGATGCCGACCCGTTCCGCAAGGCGCGGCCCGTCGCCGATCTGCAGGGTCAGACGTCTTTCAGGGGAATGTAATACCGTATGGCCGTGGAGGCCTACCAGGGTCACTTTCCCTTTGTATTCAGGGTATTGAGAAAGTATGGCCTGGATACAGTCTGCATGTGCGTCGGTCAGGTCGCGGGCGATGGCGGGGTCGGGGTGGGCCTGTCCGAGGGCAGAGCGGATCGCCTCGCGCACGTCTTCGGCATAGGGCGTCGTCGCCGCGGGGCCGAACGCGATGACGCGTTCGCCGTCGGTTTCGATCAGGGCGGCGTCAATCCCGTCCATGGACGTGCCGCTCATCAGGCCGAGGGCCCATATGGGCTCGAACGCCGCCACGGCTAGAACGTCTCGCCCTGGAGGTAGTGCTCGATAATCTCGCTGCCGGTGGCCTTCCAGACGCCGTCATGGCCGAAAATGTATTTCAGGGCATCGTCCAGCGCGCTGATCCGGTGCGGCACGCCGATGACGAAGGGGTGCAGGCAGATCGCCATCACCCGGCCCGAGCCGGTCTCGACGCTTTCCCGGTACAGCGTGTCGAACTGGCGCCGGATCATGTCGGTGAATTCTTCGGCGGTGCGGCTGTGGCGGATAAACTGCGGCAGATCGTTGATTTCCCCCGAATACGGGATCGAGCAGATCTGCCGGCCGTCGACATCCATCACGTAGGGCTGGTCGTCATTGATGAAATCCGCGACGTATTCGACGCCGCCGTCGATCAGCGCTTCCAGGGTGGTCCAGTTCTGCTGCAGCCCGCTCGACAGCCAGCCCTTGGGCCGGGTGCCGGTGGCGCCTTCGATCTGGTCGAGCGTGGCGGCCACGACCTCGCGGCCGGGAGCGTCGTCCATCAGGTGGAGATAGCGGCTGTTCGACTGGTTATGGCCCATGAATTCCCAGTTCAGCGCCTTCGCATCCTCGATGATCTCGGGATAGTCGGCGCAGACCTCGCTGTTGAGCGCGACCGTGCCCCGCATGCCGTGCTTTTCCAGGGTGTCCATGATGCGGAACACGCCGACCCGCGCGCCGTAATCCCGCGGCGCCCAGTTGATCACGTCCGGCACCACGCCGGTGCCGCCGGGAACCGGCTCGTTCAGGGGGAATGTCTCTATATTGGGGATGATCCAGAGAGCGACATGATTGCCGTCCGGCCAGGTGATCTTCGGGCGGCGGTTGATCGGGGTGTATTTGAACGGTCCGTAGCGCTGCGGTTTCATGGCGATCTTTCTGCTGGTGTGCAGACGAGTTTGTGGGGCGGGCGCGGTTGCGTCAATTATTTTTGGCGATCCGGCGGGAATCCCGCCCGATGAATTCCCGCCCTGATCCTTTGATACGGAAACCATCCTGTGATACGACGCGGCGTCTCAATATTGCGCCACACCGAACCGGACTGAATAATCATGACCGAGCTGAAATCGGCTTTCCTGAAAACCGTCACCGAGCGCGGTTTCGTGCATCAATGCACCGATACCGATGCGCTGGACGCCGCGCTGGGCGAAATCGCGACTGGGGGCGCGCCGAAGCTCTGCTATATCGGTTTCGACTGCACGGCGGATTCCCTGCATGTCGGCTCGCTGCTGCCGATCATGCTGCTGCGCTGGTTCCAGAAATCGGGCCACAAGCCGATCGTGCTCATGGGCGGCGGCACCACCAAGGTCGGCGACCCGTCGGGCAAGGACGAGGCGCGCCAGCTGATCACGGACGAGCAGATCGCGGCGAACAAGGCCGGCATCCAGGGTATTTTCGAGAAGTTCCTGACCTTCGGCGACGGGCCGACCGATGCGATCATGGTCGACAATGCCGACTGGCTGGACAAGCTTGAATACATCCCGTTCCTGCGCGATTTCGGACGGCATTTCTCGGTCAACCGCATGCTCGGGTTCGAGTCCGTGAAGCTGCGGCTGGAGCGCGAACAGCCGCTCAGTTTCCTCGAGTTCAACTACATGATCCTCCAGGCCTATGACTTCACGGAGCTGTTCCGCCGTCACGGCTGCATCCTCCAGATGGGCGGCTCGGACCAGTGGGGCAATATCGTCAACGGCGTGGAGCTCGGCCGCCGTGTCGACGGGGCCCATCTCTTCGGCCTGACCGCGCCGCTGATCACCACCGCGTCCGGCGCGAAGATGGGCAAGACCGCCGACGGCGCGGTGTGGCTCAACGCCGACCGGGTCAGCCCGTACGATTACTGGCAGTTCTGGCGCAACACGGCGGATGCCGATGTCGGCCGGTTCCTGCGCCTGTTCACCGACCTGCCGCTGGCGGAGATCGAGAAGCTCGAAGCGCTGAAGGATGCTGAGATCAACGAGGCCAAGAAAATCCTCGCCAACGCCGCAACCGCCATGTGCCACGGCGCCGATGCCGCCGCGAACGCGGAGAGGACGGCGGCCGAAACGTTCGAGCAGGGCCAGTCCGCCGCGGGCCTGCCGACGGTCGATATCCCCGCCGCCGAACTGGCCGACGGCATTGCCGCCTTCGCCCTGTTCGCCCGCGCCGGCCTCGCCACCAGCAACGGCGAGGCCCGCCGCCTGATCCGCGGCGGCGGTGCGCGCGTCAACGATGTGCAGCTGAAAGACGAGAACGCCCCGGTCTCGGCCACAGAAGCCGACGCGGACGGCGTGATCAAGCTGTCGGCGGGCAAGAAACGCCATGTGCTGGTGCGGGTGGGATAAGGCAGGCTCGCAAATACCGAGCGGCCTGAAAGGCGTAATCAATGACCCAACCCGCCTTCGCGAAAGAACATGTCGAGCGCTACCGCGCCTCTAACGGTGCGGACGGGCATATCTGGACCGGGTTCGACGGGAAGGGGCATTTTCCCTGCCTGCTGCTGACCACCACCGGGCGGAAATCGGGTGCGGCGCGGACCACGCCGCTGATCTACGGGCGGGACGGGGAGGATTACGTCGTCATCGCCTCGCAGGGCGGGCGGCCGTCCCATCCGGGCTGGTATTTCAACATCCTCGCCGATGCCTCGGTGGAGGTGCAGGTCGTGGCGGACGTGTTCGCGGCGACCGCCCGCACGGCGGACCCGGCGGAGCGCGCCCGGCTGTGGCCGGTCATGACGGATATCTATCCGCCCTACGATGCCTATCAGGAAAAGGCGGCGGGTTCGCGGGAAATCCCGCTGGTGATCCTGTCGCGGACGTGAATACGCAGGACGGCCGGTTCCCGCCGTTGCGGGGAGACGGTCGCGGAGGAGGAGCGCCGCCATGAAACTCTATGTCACCCCCACCTCGCCCTATGCGCGGCTCGCGATGATCGTGCGGCTCGAGCTCAAGCTCGAAGACGACGTCGAGCTCGTCTGGACCAAGACGCGGGTGCCGGATGATCCGCTGCTTGCCGTCAATCCGTCGGGGCGCATCCCTTTCCTGCGGCTCGAGGACGGGTCTGGCTTCGAGGACACCGATGTCATTGTCGAATATCTCGACCGTCTCGCCGAGCCCCGCAGGTTTGCGCGGCCCGAACCGGCAGAGGCCGGCGAAGAGGCCTATTGGCGGTTCCGCCGTCTGGAAGCGTCGGCGCGCAGCATGCTCGACGGCGTTTCGGTGTGGGCGCGGGAAGTCATCCGGCCGGCGGATGAACAATCGCCCGGTATCATCGCGCAGGAGCAACGCCGCGCCGGACGGCTGGCGCACATGTTCGACGGCGAGATCGGCTTCGCGCCGCTGGCGCTGACGGGTTCGGGGGTGAATATCCCGCAGCTGCTTCTGTTCTGCGCCCTCGATGTCCATCGCCGCCTGCCAGACATGGCCTGGCGCGACGGCTGCCCGGGGCTCTCCGCCTGGTATGACCGGATGCTCGAGATTCCCGCCGTTGGCGGGTCGCTGCCGCCGGCGGCCTGAAGGAAAAGGACATCTGCGCCGGTCGAAGCCCAAATAATGGGCGTTGCGGCCGAATTATCGCCAACAAGCCGGGGTGGGCGTCCTTGTTCGCGCCGCGAAAGGCCCATAAAACGGCGCGGGGATGACAAGGGCGAATGGCATGGTTTTTGCAGTAATCCTACGGTCGGCGAGCCGTCCTGCCGGGAGGAGAGAGTGAAATGACCCCCATGATCGATTCCGATGCCGACCTGCGCAGCGTTCTCGAAGCGCTGCCAGATGCCGCCGGGCACGACGACACGGCCCCGATGCTGCCCGCGGCATGCTATACGTCCGCCGCCTTCTTTGAATTCGAACGCACTCAGGTGTTTCCCCGCAGCTGGATATGTGTCGGACGGCAGGAACAGATTCCCGAGCCCGGCGATTTCCTCACACCGACCATCGGCGACGAGCCGCTGCTGGTCGTACGGCGCGGGGACGGCACCATCGGCGCGATGAGCGCCGTCTGCCAGCACCGGGGACAGGTTATCGCGACGGAGCCCGGATCGGCGGGCAGGGCGTTTCGCTGTCCGCTGCACTTCTGGCGCTACGATCTGGAGGGAAGCTTTGTCGCGGCGACCCGCATCGATGACGAGGCAACCCATGACTGCCTGCGCAAAGAGGTGCGTCTGCCCGCGATCCGGCTGGAGAACTGGCACGGCTTCCTGTTCGTGAATCTGGACGAGGACGCGGCCCCGCTCGCCCCGAGCCTCGCGAAGCTGGAGCCGTTCTGGGAGGGCTATGAGGACGCGGATCTGGTGGCCGTGCCGCCGACTATGTCGGACACGCCCTTGACGTGGAACTGGAAAATTCACGCGGAAAACTTCACCGACGCCTATCATCCGGAATTCGTCCATATCGGCACCCACGATTTTGCGCCGAGCATCCATCCCGATGGCGGAGTCGAGTTCACGCCGATGGCGGCGGGCGACAATGCGATCGTGCGCACCGTGCCGCTGCTCAGCCCGGATGGCGGCATGATGGAAGACGGCTGGGGGCCGGAAGCCGAATTTCCCGCGATCGAAACCCTGTCGGCCTACCAGCGCAGCCATGTGACCTTCGCCATGATCCCGCCGGGTATGACCATCATCTTCGCGCCGGGGGCCGTGTCCTATCAGCTGATCAGCGCCGTCGGCGTCGAGGCGACGCTGGCATCGAACGACCGGGTAACGGCGGGCGGCTGGCTTCTGCCGCGCTCGACCTGCGAGGCCGACGATTTTGAAGACCGCGCCGCGGCGGTGCGCGCGGGCGGCAAGAAAATCTGGGTACAGGATATTCCGGTCAATCTCGGCGTGCAGTCGGGCAAGAAGTCCCGCTTCGCGCCGGACGGACGTCATTACATGCCGCTTGAAACCACGCTTGTGCAATTCAATGCCTGGCTGCTGCGGGCCTATCACGCAGCGTGGAAAGCCATCGGCTGAAGCGGCAGGCAAGCGACTGCCGCGTGCGCAGTGGGGCCGGGTTCAGGCCCCGCCGGCCACGTCCAGCGGCGTCTCCCAGGCATGGTACCCGTAGACCCAGTCTGCGTTGCCCTGTTCCTTCATCCACTCATTGGCGAGGGAGTTGCGCTGGATACTCGCTGTGCGCTCCAGCCGGGCGTTTTCGTAGGCGCGCAGGCGTCCGGGCACGTCGTCGCGACCGGCGCCTTCCAGCGCGCGGGCCAGTACGACGGCATCCTCGATTGCCATGCAGGCACCCTGGGCCATGAACGGCACCATCGGATGAGCCGCGTCGCCGAGCAGGGTCGCATTGGCGATAGACCATCTTTCCATCGGCTCGCGGATATGCAGCGCCGATTTGGTCACCTCCGTGCAGGCGTTCAGCAGCGCCATCGCTTCCGGGTGGAAGCCTTCATAGGCGCGGCGCAGTTCATCTACGTCGCCGGGCAGGGTCCAGCCTTCCTCGGTCCAGCCTTCCTGCGGCGTGGTGGCGAAGACGAATATCTCTTTCCCCAGGGTCAGCGGGAAGGTGACGATCTGGACCTCCGGCGTCGGTCCCCACCACTTGGTGAATGCATCCAGGTTGGCGATATCGCCTGCCTTTTCGCGCGGGATGACGGACCTGTAGGAGACAATGCCCGAGAATTTCGGGTCATCCTTGCCGAACATGGCGTTGCGTACGGCCGAATGAATACCGTCGGCGCCGATGATCACATCGACGTCTTCGGACGATCTGTCGGCGAACAGGATGGCGGTCCGTGTATCGTCGTTGACGATCCCGGAGACGGATTTCCCGAGATGCAGCCGGTCGGCCGGTATTTCCGCTTCCATCGCTTTCAGCAGATCGGCGCGGTGGATCGTCAGCTGCGGCGCGCCGTAGGTTTTCTCCGCCGCGTCGCTCATCGGCAGGCGGGAAGTTTCCTCGCCGGTATCCCACGTCCGGCTGATCCGGAATGTCGGCCGGGCAGCCGTCCGGCGCAGGACTTCGCCGACGCCCAGACGGTCGATCGCGTGGACGGCATTGGGGGTCAGGTTGACGTCCGCCCCGATGCGCAGAAACTGCGATGCTTTCTCGAACACAATGGCCTCGTGGCCCATTTTCCGCAGGCCGATTGCAGCGGCGAGCCCGCCGACCCCGCCGCCGCAGATCCCGATACGCAATGCCGTCATGTCGATGTTCTTTCCCTGTTGCCAGCCGGCAGAATACCGTTGGTGCCGGGTCCGTTCCAGTGCGGTGCGGCAGTGTCGTCACGTCGCCCGTGACCCGGCGCAGGCGAACCGGGTTTTTCAGAGTCGGGAGTAACCGGAACCTACATCTGGCGGACGTCGATTTTCTTTTCCCGTTTCTTCTTCTCGGGACCCTGCTTCGGCACATTCAGGGTCAGGATGCCGTCCTTGAAGTCGGCCGATATCGAATCTTCGCTGACATCGGGCGGCAACCGGAACGACCGCTGGAATGCGCCGTAACGGCGTTCCGAGAAGAAATAGGATTTGCCTTTTTCTTCGTGTTCGGACGATTTTTCTCCCTTCACGGTGAGCACATGATCCTGAACGGATACATGGACATCATCCGCCGAAACGCCCGGCAGCTCGACATTGATGACATAGGCGTCCTTTGTCGCTGCGGCATCGGCATCGGGGGCGAAGAAATCGGCAATCTTGCGCCCCATATTGCGTACGGGTTCGTACATGCTGGGCCACCAGCCGATATCGTTGCCCGCGGCAGTGTGAGATTTTTCGACCATTCCGTGCTCCTTTCCGTTTGATCGGCGCGCCACGCCAAGGTTGGAAAAGGAGTTTAGGGGCGGGGCCGTTGTACGGCCTTGATACAGATTAAACGGCCGCGGCTCAGAACGTCTCCGCGAAAAAATCGCGCATCATCCGGTAGGACTGGCGGCACAGCCTGTCGTCATAGCGCTGGTGAGCGCTGTTGGCACCCAGTACGCAGAAGGAATGCACCGCATGGCCGAAATTGACGAGCTGCCAGTCGACACCGTTTGCCGCGAATTCGGCTTCGAGCGCATCCATCTGCGGCTTTGGCGTTACCGGATCGTGGGAGCCGTGAATGGCCAGAACGCGTCCCTTGAAATCGGGCTTTGTGTCGGGATCGACCGGGTTGGGCAGGGTCACGTGAAAGACAACCGTACCCTTGAAATCCGCGCCGGCGCGGGCCTGTTCGAGAACGAACCCGCCGCCCATGCAGTAGCCGATTGCGCCGATCCGCTTGGTATCGATCAGTCCGTGCTCGTCGGCGGCCGCCGTCAATGCCGCAAAGGCCGCCGCGCCGCAACCCTTGACGAAGGGCAGGTTGTTGCGGGTTGCCCGAGCGACGGTACCGAGTTCTTCCTGGGTGCGCTGAACCTCGCCATACCCCTTGCCGAACATGTCGGCGACCATCATGACAAAGTCCGAACCGCCCGCCTGCGCGGCCATATCGGCTGAATGATCGCAGACCCCGAGCCAGTCCGGCTGCATGAACAGCGCAGGACGCTTTTCGGTGACCGCCTCATCATAGACCAGCATGCCTTCGAATTCGCGACCGTCATATTCATAAGGTACTCTGATCCGCGCCATTTAGTCTTTCTCCTGCGTATTGGTCTGCGCGGGAAAAAGCGCAGCCTGGTGGGGTGATTTTCCAAATCCTAACGGGATCACCGCGGCTGTCAAAGCATCACGAACGGCTTGTCCGGTGCGGGGACAGCAAACAGGGTATGCACGATACGCGTCATCCGAAGGGCCAGTTGTCCCGAACGCCGATGTGTGATGAAAACCAGCGACGTAGAGTGAAAAAAGGTTAATAACCAATTGCTTAACCCAAAGGTGAAACAAAAAAACATATAAAATTTGCGATAAATAGTTGTCAGAGCGCTGCCGAGCAAGCAGCCTGACCGGAGGATGCTGCGGCGCAATAAACGCGACGCGTGCAAACCAGATATCGGACAGACGACAGGATCGGGACTATGGCGGATTCAGATATGCAGTATCGCGACGGCGAGACCGTCCTTATCGATATCGACCGGCGCATCGGGGCGACCCAGCACGCCCCGGGGGACGGCGTGCCGGATGCGCCATTGCCGATGGGCAGCGCCTGGCGCGCATCCGACCTTACCGAGGCCGACTGGAAAATCCGGATCCCCGACGCCGCGCTGCAGGAGTTCGAGATCATCGCAGGCGCGCTCGAAGAATACGACGAGCCGCTCGATACGCTTTCGCCAGACAGTTTCGACTGGCCGGCGACGACGGATTTGATGGCTGACGTGCGCGCCCGGCTGAGCAGCGGCCTCGGCTTTGTCATGCTGGATCGGATGCCGGTGGAGACCTGGACCGATCCTGCAAACCGCGCGCTGACCTGGCTGCTCAACGAGATGATCGCGCCGCCGATCATGCAGAAGTGGCAGGGGCATCGGGTGTACGACGTGCGCGATACCGGCGCGAAGCTCGAATACGGCGTGCGCCGCTCGGTCACGAATCTCAGCCAGGAATTTCATACCGACGGATCGTTTCTGGCGATGACGCCTGATTTCTTTTCATTGACCTGTATCCGCCAGGCGGAGGCGGGCGGTGAAAGCCTGATCGCCAGCCTTGTATCGGCCCATAACGACCTGCTGGAAAATCACCCGGAACACCTGAAGCGCCTGTACGAGCCGTTCTGGTGGGACCGCCAGGCCGAGCACGATCCGGACGAGACACCGGCCAACTGGCTGCCGGTTTTCACACGCCACGGGGATACCCTGTCGGTGCGCTATTACGATGACTATATCCGTAACGGCTACCGGTTGATGAAAGAAGATATGGATCCCGCCGGATTGGCGGCGCTGGCGGCGATGCAGCGGGCAGTCGAAGCCCCGGAAAACCGTATCGCCTTTCGGCTGAGGCCGGGGCAGGTCGTCTGCGCCCAGAACATGCAGATCGCCCATGGCCGGACAGGCTTCAGCGACCCGTCGGTGCAGTCCGAAGGCGGGCGGCTGTTGCTGCGCTACTGGCTCCGGACCGAAGGCGGTATAGAGCTCGACGGTGTGCCGCCGGCGGCCGTCGACGCGGTTCCCGCCGCCTGACGGGGCAGGGAGCCGAGGGGCGGCGACGGGCATCGTTAACCGGCATTCGATTCGCACTGCCCGAGGATAACGGGGCAGATGATGCGCGGACCTTTCGCGCCATCGTGAAGACCTGATAGTGTTCGCGGGTTCACCTACTCAATACATAATAACGAGAACCGGCACGTGGCTGATTGCGAGCAGACTTGGAAATAGATACTGGCGTCGCTGCTTTTTCGGCCACTGTACTCTTTATCGCCTATATCGTCCGCGGCATAGCCGGGTTCGGGTCGGGGCTGATTTCGGTACCGCTGCTGGTCCTGTTTTTTCCGCTGCAGCTCGTCGTCCCGATCATCGTGCTGCTCGACTATGTCGGTTCCGCCAGCCAGGGACTTCGCAACCGGAAACTGATCGCATGGCGCGAACAATTGCCCCTGATTCCGTTCACGCTGATCGGCGTGGCGATTGGTCTGTCGCTCCTGGAAAAGCTGAATTCCGCGACGCTGGCCCAGGCGCTCGGCGTATTCATCATGGTGTATGCGGTCTATCAGTTGTTGCCGCTGCCGGTACTCCGCGGATCCCGGCTGTTCGCCGTCCCGGGCGGCGCGCTGGGCGGGCTGATCGGCACCGTGTTCGGCGCGGGCGGTCCGTTCTATATCATCTATCTTGGCCTGCGCGGGCTGGACAAGAGCGCATTACGGGCAACTTTCGCCGCGAATTTTCTCATAGATGGCGGAATCAGGCTCGGTGGCTACACAATATTTGGTTTCTTCGATCGCACTGCGCTGCTGTACATCGCGGCGGCATTGCCGATCGTCGCCATTGCCCTCTTTATCGGCGGGCGGGTGCATTCGAACCTGTCGCCGGCCTTGTTTACGCGCATGATAAGCGTGTTGCTGCTGGTCAGCGGCGTGGCGTTGTTGTTGAAGTATTAGCTGGGCGGTAGCCCGCCTGCGACGACATCCGGGAAAACGGAAAACCTATCCGATCATCCGTTTGTCCGCGATCGTCTGGTCGGTACTCAATCCGGAATCCAGGTTGGCGTTGTCGTCGGTAACGATGTCGGTGGCGAGTATTTTGCCCAGGGGATCCGCTTCTTTCCGGACGATCCGCGATTCGGGCAGGCGGATGGTGACGGCAGTCCCATGACCCAGCTTGCTCTCGATTCCGATTGTGCCGCCGTGGAGTTCGACAAGGCCGCGGGCGAGCGGAAGGCCCAGTCCCGTGCCATCGAACTCGCGGTTGAGCGCACTGTCGATCTGGCGGAACTTGGCGAACGCGGCCGGAATATCGTCTTCCGACATGCCGATCCCCGTATCGCGCACCTGGAAAACGAAATACCCGTCCGGGGAGACGGATGCCTCTAGGGTCACCTTGCCGCCCGGCCGGGTGAACTTGATGGCATTGCCCATAATGTTCATCAGAACCTGTTTGATTTTGCGTTCGTCCCCCTTGATCGACGGGAGCTCAGGCGGAAGCAAAAGCTGACAATCAATAGCGTGCTCTGCGATCTGGTGCTGCAGAATGACTTCTATCCCCTTCGCCAGTTTGGCGAAATCGATCTCTTCTTCGTACAGATCGGCATTGCCCGATTCTACTTTGGCGAGGTCGAGAATGTCGTTGATGAGGGACAGAAGATGCTCGCCGGATTCATATATGTCCTTCGAATATTCGCGGTACTTCCCGTGGCCCAGGTCGCCGAAAGGTTCCTGCTGAAGCAGGCCTGAAAATCCGATAATCGCATTGAGGGGCGTGCGGAGTTCGTGGCTCATATTGGCGATGAATTCGGATTTGGCGCGGTTTGCCAGTTCGGCCTCTTCCTTTGAGATCAACAGCGCTTCGCGTGCCTGCACCCCTTCGGTGATATTGCTGCCGGTGCCGCGATATCCCTTGAAGTCGCCAGACGGATCGAAGACGGGTTTACCGCTGATGGACCACCATTGCTCGGTCCCGTCCTTTGCGACATAGCGCCGGATAAAATTCTTGAACGGGCGCGCATTGGCGAGGTCGTCGAGGTGCTCCTGTAACTCCAACACTTCAGACGGATTGCCGGCGAACTTGTCGCGGACGGTTGCCTGGTCCCGGCCAATCATGGATTCCGGGCGCAGGCCGGTTGCCTCGGTAATCTGGGCGGAAACGTAGTTGAATTTCAGGTTCTCGTCGGTCGACCAGTACCAGTCCGATGCGACCTCGGCATAGTCCCGGAACTGTTCCCGGCTATCGCGGAGAACGGCCTCGGCGTCTTTCTGCTGGCGAAGGCCTATACGATGTTTGCGCAGAACCAGGAACGCCAGCCCGCAGGCGGCGGCGGCCATCAGCACCAGCATAATAATCGGGGCTATTTTGATCGTGCCGAGCTTCGGATAATACGAGACCTCAAGCGTGAACAGTCGGCCCTGGTGGTAGATTGGCGACCTGGCGATAAAGGGCTTGAGGGCGCCGGCAATGCCGCCCGGGCGGACTGGCGGATATTCCACCAGCGTCCTATTGGGCGTGCCGAGACCGGCGTCCGGCTCGCCTGTCACATCGGCAGGACTTAACAAACGCATACCGTAATCCCGGTCCGGCAATGAGACACCTTCCAGAAGCTGATCGGGTCGGAGATAAACCGCCGCGAGTCCGCTTATCTGCGCGACCCGTTCTTCGGCAGTGGTCGGAGCGACATGACCGAGATAATAGGCCTTGAATGCAAAGAAACCGGTGGGATTGCCTGGAATGGAAACGACATCCGACGCGATGACCTTCCCGCTGCTAATCGCGCGTCGCACGGCGCTGGACAGCGAGGGGTCGGATTCGACATCGAAGCCGATCAATCCCGCGAATTCAGGATCGAAAGGTTCGAAAAGGCGTATGGGCTTGGTGACGGCGCGGTCCGAAGCGGGTGATTGCGATCCGCTGATTGAGCCTTCTTTTACCGTGAAGTTCAGAAACCCGTCATCCTCCATCGCGCTTTCGAACGCGGCGCGCTGATCCCGGGGAATTACCCCGATCTCTGCGATGGCCCGAATGAAGGGATAGGCATTCAGGAGCTCCCGGGACAATGCCCCGAACTGATGCTTGTTGAAGACGTCACTGGCCTGCTGAAGGCCGACCAGTGATGTCAGGACGGCCTCGGTGCTGCTGAATCGTCGGGTAATGTCGTTCCGAAGTGTATCGACCTCGCGGCTGAATTCCAGCTTTGCGGCATCGATATCCAGCCATACCGCGGTCGCGCCTATAGTGCCGCAGATAGCGAAACTTGAAAGCGCAAAGGCCAGCAGCTCAAAAGGTTTGAACAGTTTGCCGACGATTGGATTGGTGCGTCTACCGAGCGAGTCCGGCAATTTTCTTTCCTTTGCGCAGAACACCCTGCGGCAGTGTTATACCTGACACTGAAAGAATCTTGCTGTTAATCCATATATCGCGTTGCCGGTTCGGTACGACGGGGATCGCCGATATCGGGTGTCCGTTCAGGATGCGGACCGCCGTTTTTCCGGCCCATTCGCCCTGTTCGCGCGAAACCTTGGTCATGCCAAGGATTGTATAGGGCATCATCCAGCCATGATTGGTGACGCTGAGCCGGCGTGTGGTTTTCAGGATGGCGGCGATAGCGCGATCCTCGTCCCAGTCTTTGATGCCATGACGATTGCCGATCACGACGACGTCGTATTTCTGCGCCCGCGCATATGTCTCGATCCATTCGTCGGTGGTTCCGACGAGTGCATGGTCCAGTACAAAGCCTTTTTTCTGGGCGGCCACCTGGAAGCGTTTGAGGTTCTTGTGTTCGCTCAGTGCCTCGGCACCGATATAGAAGGCCCGACGGAACTGGGGAACCATTTCCGCTGCGCGATCCAGCATCGCGCCGACCGGTGCGACCTCTATCATGCCGGTCGCATTCTCGTAGGGCAGTCCGTATTCCGCCGCCGTCCAGTTCAGCCCACTGAACACGAACGGGGTTTTCTTGTTCTTGTAAAACGGCTCGATCAGGTATTTGACGGCAATATCGTCGGCCGTCACCACCACATCGGGTTTCCAGGATTCGATGATTTCCTTCGCGGCCAACGCGCTCTGTTTGATCTGATCCTTGGCGCTGCGACGCTTCGAATCCATGTCGAACTGACGAAGCTCGCAATGCCCTTTCAACGTATCGCGGACGCCGGCTTCGATCTGGTCCGCATGGGCATAGCCTTTGTGATAGGACGAGATAAATAAGCACTTTTTCTGCGAGGCCTGAATGGTTGCCGGCAGTGTTGCCGTCAGGACGAAAGAGCAGACAAGTAATGATGGGAGTGCAAAGAGCCGATGAATTGTCACGATTTATCCTCTGACGGTGCAGTCTATCAGGCGCAAGCGAAGCAAGTGATATAGAGCACCCGAATAGTAAACATTTTATTAATATTTTGCCTAAATTCTTGATCAGAAATGTTTTGAAACAGTTGCTTAGCGGGCCGTTGTCACGCATCGGGTCAGATTTTTCCGCGAAGCGCCAGCGAAAATTTATTTTCACGTATATTAACAGATATTCAAACGGATTGCGCTGATTACTACCGGCGCTGACTTTCCGGCTGATCCGGCGCCGGGCTGTCAGTCGCGCTGGCTCCACTGCCGTCAATAAGCTTTCGCAGGAACCCGGGCGCCAGGGCGGAGAGTGGGTTGACCGAAATTTGCGGTTTGTCGACCGGGCCGCTGATTTTATAGGATGCGGCGAAGATGCCGCCCCCTTTTTCACCGGTTAGTAGGGTGCCGATGACGGGGATCTGTCCCAGCAGACTGTTGATGGTGTAGGCCGGAATGATGGTGCCGTCGATATCGATGGCATCCTTGCCGAAATCGATTTTTCCCGACGCCGTAATCCCCAGTTCGGAGCCCAACGCCCGCGCTTCCTCAATCGTTGCGACTTCATTTTCGAATACAAAGGGAGAACTCAGACTTGAGAAGGCGATCCCCTTTCCGGCGATCGTGTCATTAATTCCGGTAAGAGAGGCGAGTGTCAGAAGTCTGGCGAAATTCGGGGCATTGGCGACTCTGAAACGCTTCATTTCGGCGATTCCCCGCCACGGGGCGTCCGGTCCGCCCATTCTGCTTGCCGAGATCTCGATGACACCGGTGCGGATTGACTCCGAGACATCCATCGCTTTCAGCAGAGACCCGGCATCCGCCGAATAAATCGTGAGGCTATGACCTTCGGGGGTCGGCAGCATCTTGATCGAAATGGCCTTTCCGCCGTCGGGCAGCGCGCCTTCGATAACGATGCGCTGCCACTTCGTCGCTTCGCGCTTCAGTTCCATGCGCACATTGCTGGCAGGCGCCCCCTGGCCGATCCAGAACCGGCCGAATGTGCCGGTAAGGCTTAACGCGGGCAGTTCCGGTGCATCGATTCCCCCGAGGTCCTGGCTGATGAAGGGCGCAGCATCGAAACCCCCGCCGCTTACATCGATGGTGAAGGAACGGTCGGCGGCACGCCGCACGGTTGCCGAGAAAGAGGTGGTTCCGAGAATAAAGCTCTCGATATCGAGCGATTCGATAACTGGGCCGCTTATCGTATTCGGGGAACCGGACCCCTTGGCGGCAGGGCCGAAGGTGCCCTTGCCGGCGGCCCTGAAAGCGCCCGCATTTATGCGGAATTCCGGCAATTCGGTGATTCTGCCATCCGTCATAAGGATTGCGATCTCGGCGGTCGCTTCTGCGCCCGCGGGCTTCACCCATTCAAATCCGGGCAGCGTGAACGTGGAATCGGTCAGATTTAGACCTGCCGAGAAAGTTTCGATGTTGTCGCGTCGCTGCTCGTAGATAAGGCTTATCGGGACCGGCCCCTGAATCTGCTCGTGCATATAGACGTCGAAGAGCGCGCGCATTTCGGCATCCAGCGTCGCCTTTGCCGAGATGCGTGTGTGGACGTTGGCGGAAGTGTCGAAATCCTGCCGCCATTCGAAGTCGGCTGCGGCGCCTGCATACATCGCGCGGCCTTTGGCGGTCATGGAAGCGTTATCTACATCCAGTGATACAGCGCCGCCGGTGATGCCGCGTCCTTTCACGACGTCGGTGAGGACGAGGTCTGTGATTGTCGATGCCGATCTGACGCGGACTTCCTCGGCTTTCAGGTCGGTAATCAGCGGGAAGTTTATCTCCAGCCGGGTTGTGTGCGTCCCGGCCGCACCCTCTCTGTTCAGCCCGACCCTGGACAGAAGATCGAGACGCGGGTGCGCGACAATGTCGAGGGCTGACCGGACGGGCCCCTTGATTTCGGCCGTCAGCGCGAGGGCCTCGCCCTGTGAACCGATGCCGGTGATGGCGACCGTCCCTCTGTCCAGGACCAGGTCCCCCACATTGCCGCCCTGAACCGCGAAGTCGAAACGGTTGTCGCTGAATGTTCCCGTCGCATTTGTATTTTTCAGGGGCGGCATCGGAGAGAGGTAATCGATCGTCACGCCGGACACATTGATCCGCCCGTTAATGGAATCGACGATTATTTTTCCCGCATCCTTGCCGTCTATGGGTATGCGCGCCGTCAGGCTTGCCGCCGCATCGCGATATTCGCCGTCCCGCATGTTGCCGGTCACCCATGCCCGGGCGCCGCTCGCCGCGCCCGGCGGCCAGAATTTTTTCAGATCGTCTGCCGGCATCGTCGGGACGGTGACCATGGCATTGATCGCGGCGATTTTCCCGACGCGCGTGACGACCCCGGCCAGGGAAGCTTTCGTCGATCCGAAATCGACAGTGGCGTCGGCGATCTGAATCTGATCGGGGTTCCTGTTCAGACGACCGTTGATTGAGACGCTTCTGAAGTCATAGGGGGACGGGTTGATATCCGGTGAGGCGAAAGAACCCTGCCCGCTGTTCAGGGTGAACTCGGCGCGTTCGATGTCGCCGCCGAGACTGACGCGCAGGGTCCCCGTGCCGCCGAATTCCGCCGTTAACGCTTTGAGACCCGCGAGGGCCGGCACCTGGTCGCCAAGCAATCCGGGGTTAAGACGGGTGAAACCCAGGTTGACGTCGACGTGGCCCGCCGACCTGTCGAAAAGGGCTTCGCCCTCCAGCTCAGGGCGCGACGTTTGCAGGTCGACGTCAAGATCGAATGCCGCCCGCAGACCGACCCGTGCCCGTTCCAATGTGATATCGGCGTGCCGGGCGCCCCAGTTCAGGCCCAGTTGACGGTCTTCGAGCCGCAGTACCGCGCCGACAACGCTGACCCGGTTGAGGTACCGAAGGCTGCTGCCGGATTTTGCCGGACCTGAGAGTTCGTCCAGCAGTGAGGCAAGAAGATCGTTATTGTTGCCGGTCGCCGGCGCCGGGGAATCTTCGGACGCGCCGGTGGGGACGGTGGCCAGGTCGAACTGAATGTCTCCCGCCGCGTCGCGGACTAGGCGGATGCGGGGGCGGATTATTTCCAGACTGGTCGGGGCGGCTTTTCCCTCCGCGAGCGCGCGGGCGCTGAGCGTAACCGACACTTCGCGTATGCGGGCGACAGGGCCCGGGGTATCTTTCCCGGTCAGCCGGACGCCGATGGCGCGAACGTCCAGAGCGCGCTTCCATCCCGCCCATGTAAGGATCAGGTCGTCCATCTCCGCCCCGAAACGGCTATCCTGCTGCTGCAAAAAATCATGTGCGTAGGGCAAGAGAAACCGGATCGATACCGGGCCCTGAGAGAGACGCCAGGCGGACCCCGCCGCGAGCACGCCCAGTATCAACAAAATGCCCAGAAGCACTTCGAGGCAAATGAACGATGTTCTGCGGATCATCCTGCAACCATAGGCGACGGTATATGTTAATCCCGCCCCGTTCTTGACGTTGCGGATTCTGGATCGCAGTGTGCTGGAATCCTCACCGATTTGGAACGCTGGATTTGGCACTTTTCTCGGAAATATGGAGCACCGGTTCGGACCGTCTGCCGGCGGCGGCAAATTCCGGCCAGGAAGAGGTCCACCGGCAGCGCTGGCGTGAGGCGGCGGCCCGCAGCGGGGATGACGAACTCGCGGCCTATGCGGCGGCGGTGCTGGACTCTGCCGATCCGGAAGACCGTCCTGGCGGCAGTTTGCTGACAGCGATATTCGGCAATAGCGCGTTTCTGAGCCAGTGCCTGATTTCCGACCTGCCCTTCGCCCGGCGCTTGCTTGAATCCGGCCCCGACGCTGCATTCGACGAGTCGCTGGCGGCCGCCGCCGACCGGTCCAGCCTGGCGGTAGAGACGACGGATCAGGTCAAAAAAAGGCTGCGTATCGCAAAGCAGCGCGCAGCCGTGACGATTGGCGCCGCCGACATCGCGAATGTTTGGCCGCTGGAGCGCATCACGGGCGCTTTGTCCGATTTCGCCTGCGCCGCGCTACAGGCGAGTTGCCGTCATCTGCTGCGCAGGCTCCACGACGGGGGCGAGTTGACGCTGCCGGATCCGGATGATCCGGAACTCGACAGCGGCCTGATTATTCTCGGCATGGGAAAGCTGGGCGCGCGGGAACTCAACTATTCCAGCGATATCGATCTGATCGTCCTGTTCGACCAGGACACCGTGCCGTTCAACGGCGATGACGGCCTGCAGCACGTGTTTACGCGGCTTGCGCGGAATCTGGTCGCGCTGATGGATGAGCGCACACGGGACGGTTATGTGTTCCGCACCGACCTGCGTCTGCGCCCGGACCCCGGCGCCACGCCGCCGGCAATTTCCGTTCTTGCGGCAGAAGTATATTACGAGAGCGCCGGCCAGAACTGGGAGCGGGCAGCGATGGTGAAGGCGCGGCCCGTCGCCGGGGATATCCAGGCAGGGCATGCGTTTCTCGATATGCTCCGGCCGTTCATGTGGCGGCGCTCGCTCGATTTCGCCGCAATCCAGGACATCCAGTCCATCAAACGCCAGATCAATGCCCATCGCGGCGGCGCGGAGATCGCTGTGACGGGTCACAACATCAAGCTCGGACGCGGCGGTATCCGGGAGATCGAATTCTATGCCCAGACCCAGCAGCTTATCTGGGGTGGGCGCGATCCGGACCTCCGCGTGCGGGGCACGATCGAGGCGATTACGCGGCTCACCGCCGCCGGACATGTGACGCCCGCAGCACTCGCCGATCTCACGAAGGCCTATCATTTTCACCGGCGTCTGGAACATCGCCTGCAGATGATCGACGACCGTCAGACCCACGATCTGCCGGACGACGCGGAAGGGTTGCAGAAATTGTCTGTTTTCCTGGGCTATGAGACGCCTGAGGCTTTTACCGAAGATCTTTTGATCGAACTCCGTGCGGTCGAGAAGCATTATGCGGCGTTGTTCGAGGACGGGGGCGATCTCGCCGGCGCGGGGAATCTTGTCTTTACCGGGGCGGAAGACGATCCCGATACGCTGAAAAATCTCGCTGAAATGGGCTTTGCGGAACCGGCGACGATATCGTCGACCGTCCGTGTCTGGCATTCCGGGCGTTATCGCGCGGTTCGCAGCGCGCGGGCCCGCGAGTTGTTGACGGAACTGGTCCCTGTTCTGCTCGAGGCGGTTGCGGTATCGCCCAACCCCGACCTCGCATTCCGCAGGTTCGACGAATTCCTTCAGGGGCTGCCGGCCGGGGTGCAGCTGTTTTCGCTGTTTACAGCCAATCCCGGTCTGTTCCACCTCGTCGTGGAAATAATGGGTGCTGCCCCCAAACTTGCGGGATGGCTCAGCCGATACCCTATTTTGCTGGACGGCGTCCTGAACGCGGATTTTTTCGACGCCGTTCCCGGGGCTGCTGAAATGGCGGTCGAACTGGGCGAGGCGGGCGAACAGGCGCGGGACTTTCAGGATTTCCTCGATATCGAACGCCGGTGGGCCAATGACAAGATATTCCAGATCGGTGTGCATATGCTCCGGGGACGCCTGTCCCCGGTCGATGCGTCCGGCCCGTTGTCGGATGTCGCGGATACCTGCCTGACCGCGCTGCTGCCCGAGATCGAGCGGACCTTCGCCGCGGACCATGGCAAGGTGCCGGGCGGGACGATGGCGGTGGTCGCTTTCGGCAAGCTGGGCAGCCGGGAAATGACCGTCAGTTCGGACCTCGACCTTATGTTCGTCTACGACTGTCCGCCGGATGTGTCTGAATCGGACGGCAAAAAGCCGCTTGCGCCGGGACAGTACTATGCCCGGCTGTGTCAGCGCTTTATCGGTGCGATCACAGCGCCCACGGGCGAGGGCCGCCTGTACGAGGTCGATATGCGGCTGCGGCCGGCGGGCAATGCGGGGCCTATAGCGTCGTCGCTGGAGGCGTTCACGAAATATCAGCAGACCGACGCCTGGACCTGGGAATATCAGGCGCTGACGCGGGCCCGGGTGGTGTGCGCCGAGGGCGATCTTGGCGCCCGGTTCGAGGACGTCATGCAGTCCGTGCTGACGACCCCGCGCGACGAGAAGAAGATCCTCGCCGATGTCGCGGAGATGCGCGAGCGCCTCCGCAAGGAACACGGCACCAGCGACGTCTGGTCGGTCAAACATCTCGAAGGCGGCCTTGTCGACATCGAATTCATCGCCCAGTACCTGCAGCTTCGCCACGCCGCCGCGCACCCCGACGTTCTCGCCCGGGATACGATGTCCGTCCTGATACGCGCTGGGAAGGCGGGGCTGATTGAGGACAGGATTGCCCAAGACCTCATTGAAGCCGCCCGTCTGTGGCGGAATTTGCAGGGTATTCTCCGACTGACGGTCGAGGGCAGCATGAATGCGGACACTGCCGCGCCGGCACTGAAGACCGTCATCGCCCGCGCCTGCGGCGCGGTTGACTTCGATCCGCTGGTGCAAACAATGCAGGTCACCGCGGAGCGGACGAAAGCGCATTTCGATACTGTCTTTCCGCCCGCCGCATCATAGATAAAACATCGAACCGACACACAGAGGGAGAAGACGATGCCGAGCAGGGAGATCAAGAACACCACCCGGGACAACCAGACCTATGACGGCTACCTGACCGAGCCGGAGGGCGACGAAAAACTTCCCGGTATTCTCATAATTCCAGCGATTTTCGGCACGGATGACGAAATGATGGCGCTTGCCGATGCCTGGGCGGCGGACGGCTTTATTGTTTCGGTGCCCGATATCTTCTGGCGCGTCATGCCGGGCCCGACCGCCGATATGGAGAAGGCATTCGGCCGCTATGAGGCATTCGATGTCGAACAGGGCTACAAGGATGTCGAAGACCTGCTGAAGGAACTGCGGGCCAATCCGCGCTGCAACGGCAAGGTCGCCGTGCTCGGCTTCTGCTTCGGCGGGCGTTACGCCCAGTACGCCTCGGCGCGCCTCGGCGCCGACGCCGCGGGCGCTTTTCACGGCACGATGATCGAGCTGGAGCTGAATCCCATGCCGCCGAAATCCTGCCCGGTGAGTTTCCATTTCGGCGCCGACGACCCGATCGTGCCGTTGGAGGCGGTCGAAAAGATCCGCGCGGCCTATGCCGGACACGACCATGCGGATATCGTCGCCCATGACGGCGCCGGCCACAATTTTTCGATGCCCACCAAGGATGGCTATCATGCGGGCGTTGCCGCGACATCCCGCCAGGCGGTGCTCGATGCTTTCAACATGCTGAAATAAGGGACTGACGATGATCGAAGCTGGAGACAAGGCGCCTGCCTTCAAGGGCGTTACGGACGGCGGTGGCAGCCTGTCGCTGAAGGACCTGAAGGGCAAGAAGGTCGTTCTGTATTTCTATCCGAAGGACGATACGCCCGGCTGTACGACCGAGGCTCAGGGCTTCCGTGACGCGATCAAGGATTTCGCAAAGTGTGGTGCGGAGATCGTCGGCGTGTCGAAAGACAGCGTGAAACGGCATGACAGTTTCAAGGCCAAGCACGACCTGCCCTTTGCGCTGATCAGCGACGAGGACGGCGCGATCTGCGAGGCCTATGGCGTGTGGCAGGAAAAGAAGAACTACGGCAAGACCTATATGGGTATCGTGCGCACGACCTTCCTCATCGACGAGAAAGGGAAGGTCGCCGAGGTGTGGCGCAACCTGCGGGTCAAAGGCCATGTCGAAAAGGTGCTGGAAGCCGCGAAGGCGTTGTGATCCGCACTTACCCACAAGATGTGGATAACATGTTTCACGTGAAACAATCGTGACCCAGACCCTGTCCGACCGCGTGGTCGGGGTTCTCGGCACGTCCGATGCGGCATCCAAAGCCGGCGCGGCCCGGGCGGTCGCGTCGGACTGGCGGGCCGGGGTCATTCCCGAAATAGGCCGCGCGGCGCCGCGCGACCGGCCGAAACGCCCGGCAAGACCGGAACTGCTGCGCCCGCGCGAGATGCCGAAACGCGGCAAGGCGCAGAGCGAGGCCGGGCGCATCGCGCTGCTTCACGCGCTCGCCCATATCGAACTGAATGCCATCGATCTTGCCGCGGATATACTTGTCCGTTTCCCCGATGCCGGCATGCCGATGGATTTCTACAATGACTGGCTGACCGTGCTGGACGAGGAGGCCAAGCATTTCCTGCTGCTGTCGGCCCGGCTCGGCGAATTCGGCGCGGCCTACGGAGATCTTCCGGCTCATGACGGCCTGTGGCAGGCGGCGCAGGACACTGCCGACGACCTGCTGGCGCGGCTTGCGATCGTGCCGCTGGTGCTCGAAGCGCGCGGGCTCGACGTGACGCCGACCATGATCAGGAGCCTGCGCAATGCGGAGGACGCGGACTCCGCCGATGTGCTGGAAGTCATTTATCGTGACGAGATCGGCCATGTCGCCATCGGGCGCAAATGGTTCGAACACGTCTGCGCGGCGCGGTCTTCCGCCGATCCGGTGGCGACCTGGCAACGGCTGGTCAACGAGCGCTTCCGGGGCGGGCTGAAGGCCCCGTTCAACGACGACGCGCGCGCGGAGGCGGGGTTCGGCGTCGCCTATTACAAGGCGCTGGCGGGGTAAGGCGGACTTACGCCAGTTCCAGCAATATCTCCGCCAGCAGTTCAGGCGTATCGATCATCACGTCGTGGCCGGATTTCACGCTGCGCACGTCCCAGTCCGGCTTTTTGCTGAGCGGCACCGAGAACCGCTCGAAACTGCTGTTCGGGTGGAGTTCCGCCAGCAGGTACATCTTTTTCGGCACCTTTTCCCACGCGCCGGTCAGGTGCGCGGGCTGCGTGAAGGTTTTGAGTGGCTGCGGCACGCAGCGCCGGGTGACCCAGGCGGCATCGTCGGCATTCATCACGCCGAAATATTCGGGCGGCATGGGCGGCATTTTCCAGCCGTCGCCTGACTGCGCGACTGCCTCGCGGACATGCTGGGCCCGTTCCGGCGGCCAGCCGTCCATCAGCGACTTTCCGTCCTCGGAGACGAAAGCATCGAGCCAGACGGAGGCACGGAATTTTTCGACCCGCTGGTCCAGAACCGGCGTGATCACCTGTCCGCCATAGGAATGGCCGCAGAGGATAACGTCGTCCAGTTCCTCCATATCGATCACGCCGAGAACGTCGTTGATATGACAGTCGAGATCGACGTCCGGCGTCGCCAGATGGGCTCGCTCGCCGAGGCCCGTCAGCGTCGGGGTGAACACCCTGTGCCCGGCGGACTGGAGAATGTCCGTGACCCGCCGCCAGCACCAGCCGCCATGCCATGCGCCATGCACCAGTAAATACGTCGCCATGAATTTCTCCTGCTCCGGTGTGATGTTCCTGTTCGTTTATTCTGGGCCGCGAAAGCTGCGGGGGCAAATATCAATAAACGCCCGACGGCGAGTCTCAGGCGGGTGCCATCGTCACCGGTTTGTCGTCCGCGACCGGCACCCGGCGCAGTTTGCGGGGCTGATCCGCCGGAAAGTCGGTCCGGGCGTGCAGGGCGCGGCGGTTATCCCAGAGGACGAGATCGCCCACCCGCCACTTATGGCGGTAATGATCCGGGGAGTTCCGGATATGGGCGAAAACGGCGTCCAGGGTTGCGCGGTTTTCGGCCGCCGGCAGTCCGTCGATTTCCTCGGTCATCAGTTCGTTGACGTAGAGGAACCGCCGTCCGTCCCGCGGGTCGATCGCGATCGCGGGATGGCGGTGACGGACCGATTTCGCCGGGTCGAACTTCTCCACCGTTTTGACCGACACGCCGAACTCGAAGCAGTTCAGGGCTTTGCGGCCCGCCAACCGGTCGCGCAGATCTGCGGGCAGGGTCTCGTACATCCGGCACGCGCTGGCGAAGATGGTATCGCCGCCGGTTTCCGGCACCGCCATCGCATACAGGCAGACCGCGCGCTGGGGCGTTTCCACGAAACAGGAATCCGTATGGTAGAAAATCTCGCCGTCGGGCAGGTAGCCGACCGGCTTGCCATCCTTGCGTTCGTTGGTGACCATCATCACCGCAGGATTCACCGGGGGTGCATCCGGATTGCGCTGGGCTTCCGGGCGGAGGTGACGGCTGACCTCGCCGAAGGTTCCGGCGAACCGGATCTGGTCGTCCTCGGTCAATGACTGATTCGGGAAGACGAGCACCAAGTGATCGATCAGCGCCCTTTTCAGCATCCCGGCGGTTTCATCGCCGATGGGCGCCGACAGATCCATGCCGTCCACACGGGCGCCGATATACGTTCCGAGGGGCGTGAATTGAGGAGCATTGGCTGTCATACAGCGATTGTATCGTATCTAGCCCGCCCGCTGCCAGAGACGAGATTTGACCGGACGTGTGGAGAATATTTGGGTGGTCTATTTCTCCGTGCAGCCCGTCGGCAGATGGTTTGCCGCGCGGGCGTACTGGCCGGAGAGCCACGGGATGTGCTGTTCGGCCTGTATGGCGAGCTTCTTCAGCGGGTCGGGCAGGAACAGCGTGTTGCCGTAGATACGGGTCCAGCGCTGGGTGTGATCGGTCAGCGGCCGTTCGCGCCGCTCCCATTCAGCGAGGCCGGTGGCGAGATCGGGGGCGTTTTCCAGCGCGACGGCGAGCCCGAGACCGTTCATCATCGCATGACCGGCGCCCTGCGCCAGATAGGGCGGCATCGCGTGCGCGGCATCGCCGAGGATCGCGAGTTTACCGGTCGACCAGCGCTTGAGCCGGACGGTCTGGTACTGTGCCCAGCGGGCTTCGGCCCAGTCGGCCTCCGCGGCCACCCGCTCGAAGAACCCGCGCAAGGTGGGGAAGGATGCCGACCACACTGCCGGGTTGATCGGCGTCGCGCGGGCATCGGTATCTTCTGCGAGGCTGCCCAGCAGGACATAGAACCGATCACGGTCTACCGGGCAGTAGAGTACGCGCCGGTTATCGGCCCAGGCTTCGATCATCGGCGTACCGTCGGCGTCTGCAGCCCTGATTTCTTCCGGCAGGCGCGGGATGGCGATCCGGACGGCGCCGTCCCGCTCCAGCCGGCGTTGGGTCAGCAGGCCGCTCTCGTCGCGGAGGGTCGAATTCACGCCGTTCGCAATGACGACCAGGTCGGCGGCGAATCTCTGTCCGTCCGCTGTGAAAAGATGCCCGTCCGGCCTTGTTTCCGAGATCGTGGCGCCGAAACGCAGGTCGACACCGGCGCGCCGCGCCTCGTCGGCGAGGACGTTGACGATGTGGCGTCGGTCGACGCGGTAGGGGCTGCGCTCGGTCGGCCGGCTCATCAGCACGCGGCCGTGACGGTCAAGCGAATCCCGCCGGTCCAGCCGTGCGCCACCTGCCAGCACGTCATCCAGAACGCCGAAAGTCTCGAAGATCGCCGCCATGTTGCGCTGGACGGCGATTCCATAGCCTTCGGAATCGACCGCTTCGCGCCGTTCGTGGAGGCGCACCGTCCAGTTGCGGCGGGCAAGCGCGATGGCGGCGACAAGTCCGCCAAATCCGCCGCCGACGATATCCGCTGTGCCTGGGGTCATTCTTTTTCCGTATTCCGGTGTCGCCTTCCGTAATGGATTTTGTAATAATTGCTGCAACGCAACAAAGCAAATCGACCGGGTGCTGCCTCTTTCGCCTTCCCAGACGCAAAGACTCCAATCCAGCCGCCGATAACAAGGAATTAAAATGACCGACCAAAGTCTCCGTGGTTTCGTAGAAATGGTGCAGCGCGATTTTCCGGATGACTTCGTCCGGATCTCGGCCCCCGTGCGCCGCGACCTGGATATCACCTCCGCTGTTTTCGAACTGGAGCGGAGCGGGAAATACCCCGTCGTCCTCTTTGAAGACGTCGAGGGATTCGATCTGCCGGTGGTCACGAACGTCGCCGGGAACCGGCGGCTTCTGGCCGCCGCCATGGGCTGCACGCCGGACGATCTGCCGCTGGCATATCGCGAACGCTGCCAGAACTACCTGCCGGTCGAAGTGGTTGGCGACGCGCCGTTCGAGGAAGTGATCCTGGAAGGCGACGATGTCGATCTCACCAAATTGCCGATACCGTTTCATTTCTCGGTCGATGCCGCCCCCTATATCACGGCGGGCCAGATTGCGGCGCGCGACCCGGAAACCGGTGTCGATACGGTAGGTTTCCACCGGCTGATGCTGAAGGGGAAGAACCGGCTTGGCCTGTCGCTGCATTCGCGCCGCCGGATGTACGAATTTCACCGCCGGGCCGAGGCAAAAGGCGAGGCCCTGCCAGCGGTTATCACCATCGGCACCCATCCGATCCACTACATGGGATCGATGGCCTATCACTATCCGCCGTCGGTACGGAAATACGAAATCATCGGCGCCCTGTTCGGGGCACCCTACAAGGTCGCGGTCAGCCGTACCGCGGATCTTGAAGTGCCCGCGGGCGCGGAGATCGTGATAGAGGGCGAAATCCTTGCCGACACGCGCGAGCCGGAAGGCCCGTTCGGCGAATTCACCGGCTATGCGTCACACCGGTCTACCGAGAATGTCTTCGTCGCCAAACGGGTGATGATGCGCAAGGATGCCATGTTCCACAGCGTCGCGTCCGGCACGGCCGCCGACCACATCCTTGTCTCCTCGATCAGCCGTGAAGCCGAAATTCTGAACGCGCTGCGGCGCAACCTGCCGAACGTCACGGGCGTGCATGTACCGCTGAGCACGGTCGGCGCGCTGATGGCCGTCGTGCAGATGAAAAAAACCGCAGAAGGCCAGCCCAAGCAGGCGATCATGGCGGCGCTCGGCACCGAGTTCTATGTCAAGATCGTGGTGGTGGTCGACGAGGACGTCGATATTTTCAATCTGTCCGACGTCATGTGGGCGGTTGCGACCCGGACCCGCGCCAATCAGGACATGACACTGATTCACGGGGCGATGGGCGCCATTCTGGATCCGACGTCCGATCCCGAAAATCATACCCTGACCAAAGTCGGCATCGATGCGACGAAGCCGGCCGGCAAGGACTTTGCCGAGCGGTTGGTTATCTCCGACGAGCAGCGCGACCGTATCCGCGACATCCTTCAGAAGGCGCAGGTCCGGCTGTGACGGCAATTTTCCTGACGGAACGCGCGCTCAGGCGGCTTTCGATTGGATGAAGCTATTGACGGCATCGACGAACGGCCCGGACTTTTCGATGTGGGGCAGGTGACCGGCCTGTTCAATCATCGTCACCTGCGACCCGGCAATCACGTTGCCGAACTCTGCCGCGTAGACGGGATCGACAATCTTGTCGCTGTCGCCCCAGATCACGTGGGTCGGCACGGTAATACGATGGAGCCATTTTCTCAGGTTCGGATTGAACAATCGTGGCTGCCAGCCGAGGCGCGCGGTCGCGACGCGGTTGCGGATCTGGATGTCCGTCTGTTCCTCGGTCAGTTCCATGTTCAGGATGTTGTCGGCGAACGTCTGGTCGACGAAGATGGCGCGGACGAGATCGTCCGGGTCCATCATGAAAATGTCGGCAATCGGTTTGCCCTTGATGCGGATGCCGGCAGCGCCGACCAGGGTCAGGCTCTTGATCCGGGTGCAGGAACGGATCGCGATTTCCATCGCCAGCCAGCCGCCGAGGGAATTGCCGATCAGGTGGACGTCGTTGAGGTCCAGCTCGTCCATGAGGTCAAGATAGAACATCGCGAGATCGTCCATGCTGTCGAGCCATTCGGGCTCGTCCGACCGGCCATAGCTCGGATGATCCGGAACCATCAGGTCATAGGTGTCGGACAGGGACTGGAACGCCGGAATCCATCCGGCGACGCCGCTGGCGCCATGCAGAAAAAGCGCTGTCTCACCGCTGCCGCCGCGACGCATGAGAACCTCGCAGCCACGAATATTGATTTTCGATTCCGTGCAGTCAGCCATTGTTCCGTGATCCCTTTTCGCTCGTTTTTGCGCGCCGCCAAACAGCGCGCGAATTCCATTTTTATCCAACCTAAAGTGTCCTGCCCCATCGGGACAGTGTCAAGCCGAAGGCGCTTGCTCCCGTCCGGTGCCGCGTGTAAATCCCGACCATGAGCAATGACGATTTTTTCGATCCCGAAGACACGATCGGCTTCCTGATCTGGGACGCAAACCGGGCGATGAGTCGCGAATTCTCCGACCGTATCGCGCAACATGGCGTCACCCTCGGCCTCTGGCCTTTCCTGCGCGCATTGTGGGAAGCCGACGGGCTGACGCAGCGGGAGCTGTCGGAAAAAGTGCGCATGAAGGGGCCGACGACGGTGGCGGCGCTGAACAAGCTGGAAGACAAGGGCTTCGTCCGCCGTCAGGGCAACAAGAACGATGCCCGCAAGATCAACGTGTTCCTGACGCCGGAGGGGCGAAAGATTTACCGGAAGGTGATCCCGGAGGTTGAGGCGGTCAACATCCAGTGTCTCGCAAATCTGTCCCCCGCCGAACAGGCCGAGTTCAAGGACATGATCCGGCGCGTGCGCAACAGCGTGACGGGCAAGTAAACGCAGGTGCGCCAGTACAGATTTCTTCCGGTCCGGAATTCCCGATGACGCCTCGGCGGTATGCCCTGCTTGCGGGAATGCTCGGATTGTTGCCGATGCTGATGCCGCTCACGGTGGACGGCTCTCTGCCCCTGGTGTCGGCAATCCCGGCCTATTTCCAGACAACGACGGCGTTCGTGCAATACAGTCTGAGCGCCGCGGTGCTGGGTATCGCGCTGGGGCAACTGGTTTATGGTCCGTTATCGGACCGGTTCGGGCGCAAGCCTGTCCTTATGGGCGGGATTTCCTTATTTGTCGCAACATCGGTCGCGTGCTCCATGGCCGCAAGTATCGAAGCCCTGATCGGACTTCGCTTCCTGCAGGGCTTTTTCGCCTGCTCCGGAATCATCGTTGCCCGGGCGATCATCCGCGATCTGTTCGACCGCGAGGCGGCAGCCCGGCTGTTTGCCCTGATGATGGGTATTCACGGGATCATGCCGACGATCGCGCCCGGTGTTTCCGGCTGGATCACCCAGGATTTCGGCTGGCGGGTGCTGTTCATCGTCATGGCGGGATTCGGCCTGTTTACCCTGCTGACGGTACTGTTCGCGCTTTCGGAAACCAACCGGGCCCGTACCGCCAACGCCGTCCAGCCGTCGGTTCTGGTCAAAAACTATATCGTGATACTTCGGGACCGGTCGTTCCGGTCCTATGCGACATGCGCATGTTTCATGTACGGGGCGCTGATGGCCTACTTTGCCGGCGCGCCGGTCGGCCTTATCCAGTATCTGGGGCTGGGACCGGTCCAGTTCGGTATCGCCATGGCCGTGCCCATGATTTTCTATATCGTGGCGCAGATCACACTTGCGCGTATTGCCCAGCGCCTGGGGCTGGACCGGATGATCCGTGCCGGCGTGATGCTCGCTGCGGCCGCAGGAATCGGAATGCTGCTGCTGGTGATATCGGGCAACATCACCGTCTACACCCTGATGGGACCGGTGGTTCTGGTTTTGACGGCCCTGGCATTCATTACACCCGGCACGACAGCCGGCGCGATGTCGCCCTTCGCCACAATGACGGGCGCGGCATCCTCGCTGCTGGGCTTTATCCAGTTCCTGGCAGCCGCACTGGCGACCGCGATTATCGGCGTGCTGAATGACGGCACACCGTTCCCGATGGCGGCCGTCATCTGCGTCTGTACGATCAGCGCTCTTGTCGCTTACGTGACACTCGTCCGCCGCCTACCCCGAGAGGCGGCCGCCGCGTGACCGTCGCAACCGCGCGTGAGGCAAGAACATTCGACAATGCGGGCATTGCCGCGCTTCTGGCCCTGACCACCTGTGCGACCGCGACCGGGATCGATGGCACCCTGCCACTGATGCCGGCCATCGGTATCGCCTTCGGCGCCACGCAGGCGGAGGTCCAGCTGACCCTGACGATGTTCATGCTGGGGATCGCGATCGGACAGCTTGTTCACGGCCCGCTATCCGACCGGTTCGGCCGCAAACCGGTCCTTGTCGGGGGGCTTGTCGTCAACGCCGTCGCAACCGCAGCCTGCGCAATGGCGATGTCGATCGAAATGCTGATGGTGTTTCGTTTCATCCACGGCGCCGCTGCCTCCAGCGGGTGGCTGGTCGCCCGGGCGGTCGTGCGCGACCGGCACGACCGGGCCGACGCGGCGCGGGTTCTCTCCGTGCTGATGGTCTTTCACGGCCTGTCGCCGATGATCTCGTCGATTGTCGGCGCGCATTTAACGGTCGCCTTCGGCTGGCAGGCAATGTTCGTCTTTCTGTCGATCTATGCGGCCTGTGTGACCGTCGTCTTCTGCATGGTTTTCAGTGAGACCATTCACGCGAAGAATCCGGATGCCCTGCGGCCGGGGCCTGTAATTCGCAATTTTGCCGAGGTATCCCGAAGTCCGTCCTTCTGGGCCTATACGGCCTGTGCGGCGGCCTGTTACGGCATGCTTTTCGGGTTTCTGGCGTCGTCGCCCCACGTGATTATCACCTATTTCGGGGAGAGCGAGACGCGGTACAGCTACATGTTCGCCGGGTGCATGGTCGGCAGCATGATCGGGATGCTGATGGGCGCCCGGCTGGTTGGCCGCTTCGGGGTCGACCGGCTGTTGCGCTGGGGGGTCGGCGGGGCGAGCGTTTTCGGTCTGCTGCTCGCAGGCCTTGCCTGGGCGTCGGTCGATCACTGGCTTGCCGTGATCGGGCCCATGCTGTTCTGCATGATCTCCTTCGCGTTTATTTTTCCGCAGTCGATTGCCGGCGCGCTCCAGCCGTTTCCCCATATCGCGGGGTCTGCATCGTCCCTGGTGGGGTTTGTGCAGCAGCTGACCGGTGCGGCGACCGGAATCGGGGTCGCCGCACTGTCGGACGGCACACAGCTCTGGCTCGCGAACGGCGTGCTGTTCTGGGCGGTCTTCTCGCTTGCCGCCTATTGGCTGGCCGTTCGAAAATACCGCACCGTCTGAGCGGCATATGCTTCCCGCGCTCACGCGATTCTGATACACCCGGGTCATGGCTATTCAAAGATATTCCCGCGCCCCGATGACAGCCATCTGGGAGCCTGAAAACAAGTTCCGTATCTGGTTTGAAATCGAGGCCCATGCCTGCGATGCCCAGGCGGCGCTCGGCGTCATCCCGAAAGAAGCCGCGCAGGCGGTCTGGGAGCGCGGCGCCTTCGAAATCGAGCGTATCGACGAGATCGAGCGCGAGACCAAGCACGACGTGATCGCGTTCCTGACGAACCTCGCCGAACATGTCGGCGACGAAGCGCGTTTCGTCCATCAGGGGATGACGTCTTCGGATGTCCTCGATACCTGTCTTGCCGTGCAGCTGACCCAGGCGACGGATATCCTTCTGGAGACCATCGACGGCCTGCTGGCGGCGATAAAGGCCCGCGCCGAAGAACACAAGATGACGCCGACCATCGGGCGCAGCCACGGCATCCATGCAGAGCCCATGACCTTCGGGGTCAAACTTGCGGGATATTACGCCGAGTTCGCGCGCAATCGCGATCGGCTGGTGGCAGCGCGCGCTGAAATCGCGACCTGTGCGATTTCCGGCGCCGTCGGCACGTTCGCCAATATCGATCCGGCCGTCGAGGAGCATGTCGCGAAAGCCATGGGCCTTACCGCTGAAACGGTCTCGACCCAGGTAATTCCGCGCGACCGTCACGCGATGTTTTTCGCGACCCTCGGCGTGATCGCCTCGTCGGCAGAGCGGCTGGCGGTCGAGATCCGTCATCTCCAGCGTACAGAGCTGCGCGAGGCGGAGGAATATTTCTCGCCGGGCCAGAAGGGCTCGTCGGCTATGCCCCATAAACGCAACCCGGTGCTGACCGAAAACATCACGGGGCTTGCCCGTATGGTCAGATCATACGCCATGCCGGCGATGGAGAACGTGGCATTGTGGCACGAACGCGATATTTCGCATTCGTCGGTCGAGCGCATGATCGGTCCCGATTCCACGATCACCCTGGACTTCCTGCTGGCGCGCCTGACCGGCGTTGTCGAGAAGATGGTGATCTACCCGGAAAACATGCAGAAGAATCTGGATGCGCTGGGTGGTCTGGTGTTCTCGCAGCGGGTTCTTCTGGCGCTTACCCAGGCGGGGATGAGCCGGGAAGGGGCCTATGTCGCCGTTCAGCGCAATGCGATGGAAGCCTGGTCAAAAGGCCTGTCGTTTCTGGACCTGCTCAAAGCGGACCCGGAAGTGTCCGCCAATGTCGACGATGCGACGCTCGAGGATATGTTCGACATCGGCTATCACACCAAGAACGTCGATGCGATTTTCAAACGGGTTTTCGGCTAGGGCGCGCTTCCGCCAGGCGCTTCAACGGTAATCGCCCGATTACGCCCGCTAGAGCGGAACCATTCACGATAACGATTCCCGTGCGCCACACCCCTGCCTGTGCGAGGGGGCGGCCCGGTGACGCTGTCTAGCTGTTTTCCGCCTCGATCTGGCGATCCGCTTCGTCCATCAAGCGGATCATTTCCTTGCGCAGGGTCTGTTCGTCCATTTCAAGGCCGCGTTCCTTGAAATCGCCGAGGACCTTGCGAACGACATCGTCGTCACCGGGTTCCTCGAAATCGGCGAGCACGACTTCCTTGGCATAATCAAGCGCCTGATTGTCCGGCATGCCGAACTGCTGGGCAGCCCAAAGGCCCAGAAGCCTGTTGCGGCGAGAGGTGATGCGAAACAGGGTTTCCTGATCGCGTTGGTACTTCGCCTCGAAACTTTTCTCGCGATCGTCAAAACCTGACATCTGTGCCTTCCACTTTTTTTCAAACGACGCTTTAAATCACAAAGGTTAATTTTAGACTACATAGATCGTCGTGGACATGCCTTAAGTCAATAACGCACATTCGCACATCTCTCATGCATATAGTCGCGGCGTGTCTAACCTGCTATCGAGGCGGTATGTGCACCGTTGTCATACTCCGTCGTCCGGGCCATGACTGGCCCCTCCTCATGGCCGCAAACCGTGATGAAATGGCTGGCCGCCCCTGGGATCCGCCCGGCCGGCACTGGCCGGACCGCGAGAACGTCGTCGCCGGCATCGACCGTCTCGCCGGCGGCACCTGGATGGGGCTGAACGACGAGGGTGTTGTCGCCGGAATCCTCAATCGCAAGGATTCGCTGGGGCCGGACGAGACCCTGCGCACGCGCGGAGAAATTGTGCTCGAGGCCCTGGACCATGCAGATGCGTCGGATGCCGCGGACGCGCTTTCCGACCTCGACGGCCGCAGTTACCGGTCCTTCAACCTCGTGGTCGCGGACAACCGGGATGCTTTCTGGGTGCGCAGTCTGGGCGAGGCCGCCGGTGGGCGGATCGATGTCGCTGAAATTCCGGCCGGGGTGTCGATGCTTACCGCGTTCGATCTGAACGATCCCGCATCGGGGCGGGTCGCGTTTCACCTGCCGCGGTTCGAAGCGGCCGCGGCGCCCGATATCGATGCGGGAGACTGGTCGTCCTGGGAGACCCTGCTTGCCAGCGCCGAGCATGGCACGGATACGGATTCGCGCGATGCGATGCGCATCGTCACGGATTTCGGGTTCGGCACGCTGTCCAGTTCCCTGATCGCCCTGCCGTCGGCGGATTTTCCGGACCGGAAACCGGTCTGGCGATTCGCCTCCGGCGCGCCGGGCGAGGCCGATTTCGAGGCTGTTGATCTGACCGGCTATGCCTGAAGAAGCTGCGGTTCCGGGGCGATCAGACCGGCCACCAGCGCTGGATCATGCAGGAAGGCCCGTTTCTCTTCCGGCGTCAGCCAGTTGGCGAGCAGGGCCGGGTCCGATTCCCGTTCGGCCTTGGCGCGGGCGACGAAAAGCGCCGGATCGAACGTGGGAGGCTCAGACGGGCCGATCAGTTGTTGCCTGTGCCAGGCGTTCAATCCCGGATCGGCCGTCAGCGCGGAGAATGCGTCGCGGCGCTGTTCGAGGCCTGACGCCCAGACCAGGTATGCGCGATGGTCGGCGAGAATACCCTGTGGAGATTGCCGATGTTCTTCGGGGGTGCGCAGAATACCGGCCTTGGGAAGGGCGATGCCGATAGATTTGTGGCCGCTCATCCAGGAGGTTACGGGAGACAGGATCAGCGCGCCTGTCACCGGCAGGGTCCACAGGAACAGCCCGCCATTTATGCCCCATGCTCCCAGGGCGGCAGCCAGACCCGCTGTGGCATGCCAGAAATGGAGCCGGAATGCTTCCCGCAGGCGCATGTCGCCTGCGCCGCGCCGTTGCGGTTTCCAGCCGCTGTCGCCGCCACACAGTACCTGCCAGACGAACCGGGTCTGGACGAGCATCAGCACCGGGGCATAAAGCGCCGACAGGACGATTTCGGCCGCGACCCCGAGCGTCAACAGCACGGGACCGCCGAAGGACCTGCACCGGCGCGGGTTGATTGCCGCCGCCAGCCAGCCCAGGAATTTGGGCGTCAGCAGAACCCCCATCGAGAGAATAAAAAGCTCGATCGCGCGCTCGGATTCGAACACGGGCCACATGGGAAACAGTGTCGGGCCGGGAAAATAATTCGGGCCGCTCAACGCAACCTGAACCGCGAGCGCCATACCGAGCGCGACAAGCAGCAACCAGAGCGGTGCGCTCAGATAGCCCATGATTCCCGAGAACATATGGAGCCGGCTGGCGGTCGCAAGGCCGGTCGCCGTCACCATCCCGCGATGTTGCAGGTTGCCCTGGCACCAGCGCCGGTCGCGGATCATCACGTCGACGAGCGACGGAGGGGCTTCCTCGAAACTGTTCGGCAGGTCCGTGTCGAACCGGACACCCCAGCCGCCGCGCCGGAGCAACGCCGCCTCGACAAAGTCATGGCTCAGGATATCGCCGCCCATCGGCGGCGTTCCGGGCAGGTGGGGCAGGCGGCAACAGGCCGCAAATGCTGCGGTGCGGATGATTGCGTTGTGGCCCCAGAAGTTACTCTCATTGCCATGCCAGGCAGCCAGGCCGTTTCCGAATATCGGACCGTAACAGCGGTTCGCGAATTGCTGCAGCCGGGCGAAAAGGGTTTGCCCGGCCACGATGCCCGGCAGGGTCTGGATGAGGCCGAGCCCCGGATCCGCCGCCAGTCGTCGGGACATCTCGATCATCGTATCGGGCTCAATCAGACTGTCGGCATCCAGCAGGATCATCGCTTCATAGGCGCCGCCCCAGCGAGATACCCAGTCGGCGATATTGCCGGCCTTGCGTTCCCGGTTGTCGCGACGATGCCGGTAATACACGGGACAGCCTTTCGGCGCTGCATCGATCAGCGCGGCGAAGACCGCTTCTTCGTGCACCCATGCCTCCGGCGCATTTGTGTCGCTGAGCAGGAAAAAGTCGAAACTGTCGGGCGATCTTTCGGCAAGTCCGTCCGCCATCGCGCGCACCGCGGCGGCGATTCCGGCCGGGTTTTCGTTGTAGACCGGCAAAAGTACCGCCGTGCGCAGCGGCGGGAGGTCCGCGGGCGCCGGCCGGCGGCCAAAAATATCGAGGGCAAGCAGCCGGATGAACCCAATGACCGCCTGACAGGCGGAAAGTCCGATCCAGGCGAATGTCAGGGTAAATGCCAGCAGGAAAAGCCACTGCAGCGGCGTGACACCGCCGGTCGCCATCACGCTGTACATCTCGAACGTGCCGTACGCGGTTAACGCAGCCGTCGCTGCCAACAGGCCCGCTCGCGCAAGTGAGGTGCACAGACGGGCGGGCAGTGCGGGAACATGACGTGTCCGCTGCCGATTGCCGTGGCGAGGCTGACGCGGCATGGGGATAGGAGCCTCCGGTGGCAGGGCGGGGCCGGCGGGTTCTGTCCTCACGATGGGGTCCATCGATACAGCCATGTCTCGCCGACCGGTTTCCCGAGCTGCCGCGGTTGCACCCGGAACTCGATCAGTTCGGACTGGCCGGGATCAAAGGTGACAAAAACGCGGAAGCCGCCGGTCTCCGGATTTGGCTGGGTCACCGTCTCGACCAGTTTACCGGGCGATATGCTGACGTCGGCGCGGATCGTTTCCGGCGCTGGGCCGCTGACGGGGCCATAATCGATCACCATCTGGCGCTGCTTGCCGTCGAACGTCCGCCCTTCGGCGCTCCGGATCACAGGCGCAAGACCGGGTTTTGACGGGGCATCTTGCGGCCAGGTAATCCGGTAACCGGCCTTGAAGGCCGTGCCGGGTAAAAGAGGCGCCTGGGGCCTCCAGTAAGCCACGATATTGTCGTTGGTTTCGGAATCCGACGGTATTTCGGCAAGGACGACCTGGCCCGGGCCCCAGTCGCCTCGCGGGATGACCCAGCCGGACGGCCGGGTCTCATAGCGCGCTTCCAGGTCCTGGAAATGGGCAAACCGGCGATCCCGCTGAACGAGACCGAACCCGCGCGGATTGCGGTCAACGAAACCGCTGACCTGGAGGCGGCGCGGATTGTTCAGCGGGCGCCAGATGCGTTCGCCGCTGCCGGTATCGATGGCAAGACCGAGTGAATCGTGCACGGCCGGGCGGTAATCCGCCTGCGTTGCCTTGTCGACCGGGCCGAACAGGAACATCGACGTCAGCGCGCCGAGCCCGATATGAGCCAGGGGCTCCCGCGGAAACAGTGTTAGGTCGATATCCATCACCGTTGTGGCGCCCGGGTAGATGCCGAACCGGTAGGCGCCGGCAATTCGTGGACTGTCGAGCAGCGCGTGGACGACGATGCTGCTGGCATTCGCCGAGGCGCGCTCGATCCAGAACCGGGTGAAACTCGGGAATTCCTCTCCCGCCGGTTCGGCGACGTCGATCGCCAGGCCCCGGGCGGAAAGTCCGTAATTCTGACCGCGGGAAACCGCCCGGAAATAGCTTGCGCCCTGAAAGACCACAAACTCGTCCTTATACTCCGGGCGGTTGATCGGGTAATGAAGCCTGAACCCTGCAAACTTGCCGAGTTCCGCGAGAACGGTTCCGATCGCCGGAGAGGGGGTGTCGAATGCATTCTCGTCTATCCGGACCGGAAATGCCCGACCGTTCTCGACGATGGAAACATCGATTCCATGCTTGTACAGGAATCCCGGCGGGAACAGTTCGACCTCGAAACGCGAGGGCGATTTTCCCCAGATCGCGCCGGTTTTCCGGAAACGGATCTGGCGATACAGGTCATATGTCAGTTTCCGCAGTGTTTCCGGAACCACTGACGGGGGGGCAAACGGACGCGCCGCCAGATCGCGCGCCTGCGCGACCACGTCCGCGTGCGAGAAGCGGGCAGACGATGGCGGTGACTGCGCGCCGGCGCTTCGCCTCGTGGCGGCGAGGGCGAGCAGGGACGATAACCCAGCGAGAAAAGAACGGCGTCCCGAGGAGGGTGTGTGCATGATTCGCTGACTGTCCGCCCGACTCGGCCAATGCGGTGTCCTCCACCGTCACGGCCGGTTGGCTCAAAAAGTGAAAGAGCCGGACGCTCTTGAGCCCTCAATGACGCTCAATTGTGGAAATAATGTGGCAATGGGCTTTGAAGCAAGTGGTTTTTTCGTTCCGTCATCCGTGCGTGGGGTCGGGAGGGGCGGCTCGCCAAGCCGGCCATTGACGGATGCGGCGAAATCGCTATATGTGCCCGATAACAGTGCCCTGTAGGGCGCACAAATTTCCAGACAATCGAGGCATATAATGGCCCGCCGCAGACGCATCTACGAGGGGAAGGCGAAAGTCCTTTTCGAAGGCCCGGAGCCGGGTACCCTGGTCCAGTATTTCAAGGACGACGCCACCGCGTTCAATAACAAGAAAAAAGGCACGATCACCGGCAAGGGCGTTATCAATAACCGGATCTCGGAATTCCTGATGACCCGTATCAGCGAGATCGGCATCCCGACCCATTTTATCCGTCGTCTGAACATGCGCGAACAGCTCGTGCGCGAGGTCGAGATTATCCCGATCGAGGTCGTGATCCGCAATGTCGCGGCGGGCTCGATCACCAAGCGGTTCGGCATGGAAGAAGGTACGGCGCTGCCGCGGTCGATCGTCGAATATTATTACAAGTCGGACGAACTGAACGATCCGATGATTTCGGAAGAGCATATCACCGCCTTTGGCTGGGCATCTCCCCAGGAGATGGACGAAATCATGCATATGTCGCTCCGTGTGAATGATTTCCTGTGCGGGGTTTTCCTCGCCGTCGGCATTCGTCTCATCGATTTCAAGCTGGAGTTCGGACGCTGGTGGAACAACGACGAACTGCGGCTTGTTCTTGCCGACGAGATCAGCCCCGATAATTGCCGCCTGTGGGATGCCGAGACCAACGAGATCATGGACAAGGACCGGTTCCGGCGGGACCTTGGCGGGATCGAGGAAGCGTATCAGGAAGTCGCGCGACGGCTTGGTATCCTGCTCGACAACAATTCCCCGGGCGACATGACCGGGCCGTCTTCCCTGCAGTAAGCGACGGGCTTTCGCGCATGGACTGCGCCGCGCCGGGACCGGGAATCATCTGAACAATCAGAAAACGCCAGTCCGACCGCCGGGTGTTTGACAGAGCTGGGGATTGCGCTCAGGTTTCGTCAAAATCGGAAAGTTCGCAATGCAGACGCTGCCGGAACGCAAGGTCGGTCCACTCTTCATCATTGTTCTGGGCACCATTACAGCCTTCCTGCCGCTGTCGCTTCACATCTTTTTCCCCGCCCTTCCGGATGTAAGAGCGGAATTCATGACCACGGAGGCAGTCGCCAATCTGACGGTGAGCCTGCCGCTTTTCGTGATGGCATTCGCCTCCCTGTTTTACGGATCTTTGTCCGACCGGTACGGCCGCCGCCCGGTCCTGCTGGGATCGATCGCCCTGTTCGTTGTGGGCTCCGTCTTCGCTGCATTGACCGAGAACATCGCGTTGCTGATTGCCGGGCGCGTGCTGCAGGCGGCGGGCGGGGGCGGCGGGCTCGGGCTCGCCCGCACGATCGCCCGCGATGTATTCGGCGCCGACCGTCTCGTAAAGGTGATTTCCTATCTGACGATCGCGTACGCGCTCGGGCCGATGGTCTCGGCACCCATTGGCGGCGCGCTGGTCGACTATGGCGGCTGGCGGGCGGTGCTGGTCAGCGCCGGCGCTTTCGGCGCATTGCTCGGCGTTGTCTGCTGGCGCGTGATGTTCGAGACCCACACGAACCGGAGCCTTGCCGGGGTGCGTTTTACGCCGGTACAGGACTACCGGCGCCTGTTCGCAAACGCGAAATTCAGCGCCTACGTGTTGCAGTCGGGTTTCAGCACCGGTGTTTTCTTTACGATGGCGGCGGCGACATCCTTTCTGATGATCGAATACCTTGGCCGGCCGGCGGGGGAATTCGGCCGGTACTTCATGTTCTTTCCGGCAGGATTTATCACCGGTTCTATCATCTCCAGCCGCCTTGCCGGGCGGGTTTCGCCCGAAAAGATGGTCTTTGCAGGCAGCGTTATCCTCGCGGTCGCGTCGCTGACACAAGCGGGATTCCTGTTCGCCGGCATCGTCACCCCGCTGACGATCTTCATACCCGGCTACTTCGTTATTCTGGCCCAGGGTATATCGCTGCCGAATGCGCAGTCCGGCGCGATTGTCGTCGCCGGGCCCATGGCGGGTACCGGGTCGGGTATCGGCGTTTTTATCCAGCTATTGGCCGCCGGTGTCTTTACCCAGATTTACGGGCTGATGGCGGACGGCACGCCCTATCCGATGGCCGCGATTGTCTCCGTCTGTTCTATACTCGCGCTCGTCGTCGGGGTGATCCCGTTTCTGCTCACGCGCCGGCAGGTATCGTCCTGAAACTTGGTCTCACCGGTAGGTGTTTTTCCGTTAGTATGATAAAACTCAAAGAGAACAATCCGAGAGTCCTGCCGTGTTGAAATCCGCTGTTATTGCTATTTTGTGCTCTGTTTCGCTGTTCGCCGTGTTTGTCCCCGGCGCAGCGACGGCGGAGAAGCCCTCCGCCAGTTACACGCTTCAATGCGTCCTGCGCAGCGGATGCGATTTCGCCTGCGTCGCGCCCGCCAGGGTCAAGAGCGAACGTGTCTTTGAGAAAAGAAACGTGAAAACCGTCGACTTCATCGAATTCAACGGGGCAGCGATCGCGACGATTTTCGTATCCAACGAGCAGCCGACGACATTTCGTCTGAGCGGCACTGTATTCTGCGAGATGGCGAACTCCCGCGTTCGCTAGCCACTCCCGAAAGTTGGCGGCTACATCTGGTTATTGGTCGCCGCGGGGAGGGTCACCAGCATGCCGTCCGTCTCTTCGGTAACGGTGACCTGGCAGCCCAGTCGCGACGTGGGGCGCACCCCCCAGGCCAGATCGAGCAGGTCTTCTTCCTCGTCGCTCGGATCCGGAAGCTCTGCAAAATGCGCCTCGTCGATGATGACGTGACAGGTCGAACACGCCATGCAGCCCTCGCAGGCGCCCTCGATATCGATATCGTTGTCCCAGGCGGCCTGCAGGATCGACGTTCCCTCGGGCGCATCGATAACGGTCTCTGTGCCGTCAGGCGAAATGAAAACGATAGTCGGCATCGGGCTACGCCGGACCCGTAGTGGTCCGGTCGGACGCCCGGGTGCCGCCCGCACGCTCGAAAATTTTTCCCCATTCGGAAACAAACCGGTCGATATCGGCTTCCGTGGTGTCCCAGCCGAGGCTGACCCGCAGCGCGCACAGGGCATCCGCGTCCGTCACCCCCATTGCGGTGAGGACATAGGGCGGCTCGATCCGGCCGGCGGAGCAGGCAGAACCAGCGCTGACTTCTATCCCCGCGAGATCGAAGGACATCACCTGGGTCTCTGAACTGACGCCCGGCATCATCAGTTTGGAAGTATTCGGCAGGCGCGGCGCATCGCCGCCGAATACCCGCATGCCGGGTGTCGACTGGATCAGCCGGGCTTCCATCCGGTCGCGCAGCTCGGCGAGCGCGGCGTATCCGTCCATGCGTTCGAGTGCGATTTCGGCCGCGACGCCCAACGCCGTTATATGCGCGACGCTTTCGGTCCCGCCGCGCAGGCCGCGTTCCTGCCCGCCGCCGCGCATCAGGCAGTCGACCGTTTCGGGAGAACGCACGATCAGCGCGCCGATACCCTGGGGGCCGCCGAATTTGTGACCTGTCATCGCCATGGTGTCGGCGCCGAGTGCCGCAAAATCGACCGGTATCTTGCCGACCGCCTGCACGGCGTCGCAATGCAGCAGGGCGCCATACCGGTGTGCCAGCTCCGCGGCTTCGGCGACTGGCTGGATAACGCCGGTTTCGTTGTTGGCCAGCATCAGCGCCACCAGTTGAGGCGCGTCCGCTTCCGCCAGCATGGCTTCCAGCACTTCAAGGTCGATAATGCCCTGTGCATCGACGGGCACGCGCTGCGCGCCGGGACAGGCGTCGAGGATGGCCGGATGTTCCACGGCGCTGACAAAAGTGCGCGCAGGATCGCACATATGCATGACCTGATTGTCCGCCTCGGTGCCGCCGCTGGTAAAAACGACCTGGTCCGGCGTCGCGCCGAGAAGGACGGCAAGTTTGCGGCGGGCATCCTCCACGGCCTTCCGCGCATCCCGCCCCGCGCCGTGTACCGAGGACGCATTTCCGACGCAGGCCATGGTTTTCGCCAGCGCTTCGATCACTTCCGGGCGGATTTTCGCGGTGGCGTTATAGTCCAGATAAAGGCGGTCGGTCTTCACGGGCGGAAATCCTTATCATTCCCTAATATAAAAAAGCGCGTACAACGTGTCCGGAATGCTTGAAATCGGCCCCTGCGATTGTGTTATAGTCCGCCGGATCAAAATCCGACCGAACGACACGAATGCGTAACTCGGGCGAATCCGCCCCTGATGCGATGGAATTTACGTTGCGCGACGGGTTAGTCAACCAGTGCCAGACAGTGCCGTGACCCGGTATGGTCCAGGGTGCGATGCGGAATTGACAGGAATTACCGGATGCCGGAAATAATTTTCAACGGGCCAGAAGGCCGTCTTGAAGGCCGTTACCACCACAGCAAGCAGGAAAGCCCGTCCATCGCGCTGATGCTTCACCCCGACCCCCGCTATGGCGGGTCGATGAATAATCGCGTGATCTATCAGATGTATCACTGTTTTGTCCGGCGCGGTTTTTCGGTGCTCCGGTTCAATTTCAGGGGCGTCGGACGGTCCCAGGGCGGATACGACGAAGGGATCGGCGAGCTCTCGGATGCGGCGGCAGCGCTTGACTGGCTGCAATCCGCCAATCCCGACGCCCCGCAGTGCTGGGTCGGCGGCTTTTCCTTCGGTGCCTGGATCGGCATGCAGCTTCTCATGCGGCGTCCCGAAATCACCGGTTTCGTGTCGGTCGCACCGCCCGCGAGCCTCTACGATTTCTCGTTTCTGGCGCCGTGCCCGTCATCGGGGCTGTTCCTGCACGGAGCCGATGACAAGGTTGTGCCGGTCGATACCGTCGGCGCTCTGGCCGAGAAACTGGCCCATCAACGCGAAATCACGATCGATTTCCGCGTGGTCGAGGGCGCGGATCACTTCTTCAATGCCAAGGTCGATGAGATGACCGAGCAGGTCGAGGATTACCTCAATCAGGTGATCATCGGCGTCAATCCGCTGCAGGCGGAAATGACGGCGGACGAAGACTTCTGACCGCCGGCCGGCGCGGCGCGAGACTGTTTCGTTGACCGTGACTTTCGCGCGGTCCTATAAATAAGGGATGGTCGGGTTCAGTCTTCACAAACTGCATGATTCCCTGGGCGCAGAAGTGCGCGGGCTGGACCTGTCACAGCCGCTCGACCCCGGTGTCCGGGACGAACTTGTGCAGGCCTGGACCGATCATCTGATCCTGCTGTTCCGCAGACAGGATCTCACACCCGAGACCCAGCGCGCCTTCTGCGAACAGTTCGGGCCGCTCGCCGGCCGGTTGCGCAAGGCCGAGGACCGGCCGGAGGGCCGGGACGCGGACAACATCATGCTGGTCACGAATGTCCGGAAAAACGGCGTGCCGATCGGCTCTCTGCCGGATGGCGAGATGTTTTTCCACCACGACAAATGCTATGCGGATGCGCCCGACTGGGGAACCATGCTGTACGCGATGGAGGTCACCCGCGTCGGGGGGCACACGCTGTTCGCCAATATGTACGACGCCTGGGAAACCCTCCCGGATGACATGAAGGCGAAGATCGACGGCCGCAAGGTGCTGCACATATACAAATACCTGCCGACCGAGCGCGTAAACCTGAAGGACGGCATCGGGAAATACGATCACCACTGGCAGCCGATCGTCATCACCCATCCGAAATCGGGCCGTCGGGCGCTGTATGTGAATGAACTGATGTCAGCGATGATCGAAGGCTATGAGGAAGATGAAAGCCGCGAGATCATCGACGCGCTCAACGCCCACGTGAAATCCGCAGGGATCATCTACGATCATAAATGGCAGCGCGGCGACCTGATGATGTGGGACAACTGGTGCACGATGCACGCCCGTACCGATTTTCCGCGCGATCAGACCCGCATGCTGCGCCGCTACACGATCAAGGGACAGGCGTTGAGCGCCTAGATCCGGGCGCCATGCGTTCCTCCCGGCAGGGGTCTTGCCGAGCCGCTTCAAAAGGCGGAGTCTGCCCATTACAGACCTCTGCAACTCCTCTCCGTTCGGACCCCTGTTCATGCTTTTCAGACAGACACTTGCCGCCGACACATCGGGCGCCGTCCGGGGCGTTCTGTGGATGATTCTGTCGAGCATGTTCTACGCACTGATCTATGTGGTCGTGCGGGGGCTGGCGGAAAGATTCGACGTGAACCAGATCGTGTTTTTCCGGGCGGTCCTCGGCTCGACATTCATGCTGCCCTGGCTGTTCTCCGCCGGACTGAGCGCGCTGCGGACGTCCAAAATCGGTCTGTACCTGTGGCGCATGTTCTTCAGTTATATCGGTGCCGTGGCATGGATGTACGGCATCGCAGGGATGCCGCTGGCCGACGCGAACGCATTGATGTTCACCATGCCGCTGTTCACGCTGGTCCTCGCCGCGATCATGCTGTCGGAGCGGCCGGGCGTGCACCGCTGGTCGGCAACGGTCGTCGGGTTTGCGGGCGCGCTCATCATCCTGCGGCCGGGCGTGATCGAGATTTCCTTCGCCGCCGTCTCGACGTTGTTTGCCGCAGCCGCGTTCTCGGCGGCCCTGATCGGCAGCAAGAAACTGACCGCGACCGAAAACCCCAATGCGATGGTGTTCTATCTGTACACGCTGATGATCCCGTGCGCTGCCGCCGGTGCCTATTTTCACTGGACCCCGCCGGTGCTGGATGACGTGCCGCTGCTGCTCGCGCTCGGTGTCTGCACTGTCGGGGCGCAGCAATGCCAGACGCGGGCGTTTCGTGCGGCCCCTGCAAGCCTGGTCGTCATCATCAATTATGTGCAGTTGCCGCTGATCGCCCTGCTCGGCTGGCTGATCTTCGGCCAGACCACGGATCTTTTTACCTGGATCGGCGCTGCGGTCATCTGTTCCAGCACCTATTATGTGAGCTATCGTGAGGGCCGGCGCGATGCCGCGAAAGCCAGAGCAACGGAGAAGGAGCAGTCATGAGCGAAAAACCGGAGGGGTCGGGATGGGACGTGGTGAAAAACACTCGGCCGCGCATCCGCCATACGATGCTGCGGGTCAAAAACATCGACGCATCGATCGATTTCTACACGCGTATTTTCGGCATGACGCTGTTCCGCCGGATGGACAATGAGGGCGGCAAGTACTCCGTCGCCTTCGTCGGCTACGGTGATGAGAACAGCGCGCCCGCGATCGAGCTTACCTATAACTGGGGCAGGGACGAGGATTACGACAAGGGCGAGGGCTTCGGACATATCGCCATCGGCGTGCCCGATATCTACGGCTTGTGCGAAAAGATAAAGGCCGAAGGGATGGAGATCCCGCGCCCGCCGGGACCGCTGAAACATGGCGGGCCGAACGCGTCCGTCATCGCTTTCGTCAAGGATCCCGACGGCTACATGATAGAGCTCGGCGAACGGGCATAATTCCTGCTGCTGCAGCGAAATGACGGGATATTTTGCGCAGCGGCAAAAGTTTTGCGATGATCCCGGGATAGATGGCAATCTGACAGAAACAGCCGGTTCAAAAGGACACTGAAATGACGACAGCGACTGACTTCGACATCATCGATGCGACGATTGCCGATATTCACGCAGCCTATGCGGCGGGAACGCTCACGGCGCGGAAACTGGTGGAATTCTACCTCGACCGGATCGAAAAACTCGATCGCAACGGCCCCAATATCAATTCGGTGATTTCAACGAACCCGGAAGCGCTCGCGCAGGCCGATGCGCTGGATGAAGCGTTCGCCAGGTCCGGCCCGGTCGGACCGCTGCACGGAATTCCCCTCGCCATGAAGGATCAGGGGGACGTCAAGGAAATGCCGACCACCATGGGGTCGGTGCTGTTCAAGGATCACATGCCCGGGCGCGACAGTTTCGTGTCGGCCAAGCTGCGCGAAGCCGGCGCGATTTTTATCGCCAAGACCACGCTGGGTGAAATGGGTGCGGGCGACACGCACGGCTCGCTTTTCGGCTCGACACGCTGCGTTTACGATTTCGACCGCACGGCGGGCGGGTCCTCCGGCGGCTCCGGTGCCGCGGCCTCGGCGAATTTCTGCGCGGCGGCAATCGGGCAGGAGGGATTTGCCTCTATCCGCCGGCCGTCGATCTGGAACGGGATCGCCGGGATGCGTCCGTCGGCCGGTCTGGTGAGCCGCGGCGGTGTCTACGCGGGCTGGCCGTCGATCTACGGCTCGCTCGGGCCAATGGCGCGCACCGTGACGGATTGCGCGAAGCTGCTCGACGTCATGGTGGGGTACGACCCCAACGATCCGATCACGGCGCATGGCGTCGGCAACCAGGCCGACAGCTATGCGGCGGGTCTCTCCGCAGACGGGCTCAAAGGCAAGCGTATCGGCATCCTGCGCACGGTGATGGGATATCATTCGGAACCTGATTCCGACGACTTCAAACAGGTCGATGCCCTGTTCAACAAGTCGGTCGAAGACATGGCGGCCGCCGGGGCGGAGATCGTCGATCCGATCGAGATTCCCGACATGCTGGAATATCTCTCGAAGCGCGCCTGGGACACGGTCGGCGACGACCAGTCCTTCCGGGATTACGCTGCCGGCAGCGCGAATTCTCCCTTCGCGTCCAAGGAAGAGGCCATGGCGTCGCCGTTATACGCGCAGGTGACGAACGGCGTGAAGACACGCTGGGCGGGAAGCGCCACGCCCGAAGAATATGCGGCCTACCAGAAGGCGCGCGGCGATTTCATGACCGTGTTCCTGAACACGATGGCAAGCCACGGTCTCGATGCCATCGTCCACAAGGCGGTGGAGCACACGCCGACGCTGATCGCGGACGGTATCGCCCCGCCGTTTACCGACCAGAAAGGGGCACCGCATCTGAACACATATCTGATATTCGTGCCGTCGGTCGTCGTGCCCGCCGGGTTTACGCCGGCCGGCCTGCCGGCGGGCATTACGTTCCTGGGACGCCCCTATAGCGATGCCGACATGCTCAAATACGCCTATGCCTACGAGCAGGCGACCGGTCATCGCCGGGTGCCGGATCTCGGGTAGGCGCCGGAGACATCATGGCCGACACCCCTGCTTATACCGTCTACACCGAAGACGATGCGCCGCAGCCCGGGGACGCCGTCTCCTGCACGGTGATCGGGACGATCGAGACGCCGTACAAGCGGATGGAAGACTGCCCCAACCGCCACAACAAGCAGGAATTCCTGCCCTGCACGATACGGCTCGCGCCCGAATTCGCGCCCGGCCTCGCGGGGTTCGAGCCGGGCGGGAAGGCGCTGGTGCTGTACTGGTTCCACCGCGCCCGGCGGGACATGATCCAGCTCCCCGTCCGGGAGGGCGTGCGCGACAGGCCGGTCGGCGTCTTCAGCCTGCGGACGCCGCCGCGCCCCAATCCGATCGCTGCGCAGACGGTTGAAATCCTGCGCGTCGGGAACGGTGAATTGGAGGTTGTCGGCCTGGACTGCCTCGACGGGACGCCGTTGCTCGATCTCAAGCGCGCCAAAAGGTAGACGGCTAACGCTTTTGTGACTTCAATTGTTTGGCGGTGACGTCCGGCGACACTATCTTCTGCGTATGAACAGAATGGACAGAACCGTCATTTCGCCGGCAGAGGGCAGGCGCGTCATGGGTTTCGCACAGAACCGGGTTGGAAAACGGCGCGGGCTTTCCGCCGCGGCCCTGGCGTGTGCCGTTCTGGTTTTCGGCGCCCCGGCGGGATCGACCGCGACCGGGATCGAGGGGTGGAAGGTTGTCGAATTCCCGGGCATCGCGCCGACGCGCTTTGTCAGCGCTGCCGACGGCGGGATAGATGTCCAGTCGGATAACAGCAGCGCCGTGATGTACCGGACGCTCGGGCCGGAAGAAGCCGGGCGGCGCTATCTGACCTGGCGCTGGCGGGTGGACAAGGCGCCGCCGCCGACCGACCTGACCCGCCGCGACGGCGACCGACCGCTCGCCATCCATCTGTGTTTCAAGATGAAGGGACGCAAGGCCGGCTTCATGGACTGGGTGACCAGTGCGGTGGGGCCAGATGTCGAAGGCTTCGGCCGGGACCACCGTTGCCTTACCTATATCTGGGGCGGACAGTCGGCTGCCGGCCGCATGTTTCCGAATCCCCATATGAAAGACCGCGGCGTGATGGTGATCCTGCGCGGCGTCGGCGCACCGACGGGAGAATGGTTCACCGAAAAGATCGATAGCGCGAAGGATTACCGCGCCGCTTTCGGAGAGGAGGCGCCCAAACCCTCGGTCATCGCGATATCCGGGGATTCCGACGGTACCGAAAGCATCGCCGACGGGACCATCGCCGCCCTGACGTTCAGCGATAACTGACGGTAAAAGAGGAGGAAACATCCGATGTCTTCAGCCCGCCCCGCCCCGGCACAACCCTTTACAAGATTTATCCCGGCCGCCTGCGTCGCAGTTGCACTCCTGCTGGTCTCGGCCTCGGCCTCCCTGGCGGCGCCGAAAGCCGATCTGTGGGCGCGCTGGGGCCAGCACGATCCGGCTTCCAATGCGCAGATCGACCATGCCGACTGGACGAAGCTGATCGGCGCCTATGCGCGTCCCTCGACAGACGGGGTGACGCGCTTCGACTACGGGGGCGTCAGGACGGCCGATCGGGGGCTCCTGCAGAAATATATTGCCCGGCTGGAGGCGACGCCGATCAGCCGGTTCAACCGGCGCGAACAGTTTGCCTATTGGGTGAATTTCTACAATGCGCTGACGGTGAAGGTGGTTCTCGATCACTATCCCGTGGAGTCAATCCGCGATATCGATATCTCGCCCGGCTTCTTCGCCGACGGGCCGTGGGGCGCGAAGCTGGTCACCGTGGAGGGCGAGAAGATTTCCCTCGACGATATCGAGCACCGCATCCTGCGCCCGATCTGGAAGGACCCGCGCATCCACTATGTGGTCAACTGCGCGTCTATCGGCTGCCCCGATCTGCCGCCGGTGGCGCTGACGGCGCAGAACAGCGAAACCCTGCTCGACGAGATGGCGGAGCGCTTCGTGAACCATCCGCGCGGCGTGTCCGTGGTCGACGGCCGCATCGTGGTCTCAAGCATCTATGAATGGTTCGAAGAGGATTTCGGCGGGACCGAGAAAGGGGTTCTGGACCATATCCGCCGCTTCGCCTCCTCGGCCCTTGCGGGGCGTCTGAAGGGGCGCGACAGCTACGATGACGACGCTTATAACTGGAAGCTCAACGACCGCTGATCCGCGCAGAAACGAAAGAAGAAAGAAAAGAGGCGGGCCGAAACCCGCCTCCATCATCGCAGAAAACGCCTATTTCCGGCCGATCAGCGCCATGGCTTTTTTGATCAGCGCCGGCGGGGTGGCATAGAACTTTTCGAGCAACGCCTGCGCTTCGTCGCCCGACAGCGGAGCGAACTCGATCTTCAGCTTTTCCGCATCGGTCGCCAGTTCGGGATCGGCAATTGCCGCCAGCATGGCCTTGCGCAGCGCGGTGACGCGGTCGGCGGGCGTGCCGGGCGGCGCGGCGAGCGGGCGGGCAAGCTGGGTCTGGCGGAAGATCAGGTCCATCACCTGGCGGTCCTCCGGCGATTTCAGCCGGTCGTAGATCCGGGTGGCGTCCTTGAAGTAGGGCACGGCCCTGTCCGGCCCGAACTGGACGAATACCTTCAGGTTCCCGGCTTCCACGTGGCGGCGGAACGCGCCCTTCACGGAGGATTCGAACATCCCGCCCATCGCGACCACCTCGCCCTGCTGCATGGCGAGGCTGACGCCCTTGGTGCCCTTGTAGCCGTAGATGACCTTGATCGGCAGGTTGAAATAGTTCTTCAGCACCAGCGGATGCTGGCTGGTGATGGCGGCGGGCGAGGTCGCGCCGAAGACGATTTCCTTCAGCGTGCCTTTTTTCTGCATCTCGAGGATATCGTCGAGCGTGCCGATATTCTGGCCGCCGCCGTTCCAGATGCCGAGGCTGGCCGTGTCCTGGTGCATCGAGCCTATCCACGCGAACTTCCGCGGGTCGTACTTGGCCTTGTCGTTGCCGAATAACGGCTCCAGCGCGGTAGACGCGGCAAACACGCCGAGCGTCGTGCCGTCCTTCGGTGCCGCGTTGAATACGAAATTCGCCGCCTTCATCGAGCCCGCGCCGGTCATGTTCTGGACGATCACGGTAGGGTTGCCGGGAATATGTTTCGACAGGTGCTTGGCGACCAGTCGCGTCACCGTGTCATATCCGCCGCCCGCGCCGTAACCGACGAGGATTCTGACCTGCTTGCCGGTGTAGAAATCCGCCACCGCGTCCGCCTGCGCCGCCGCAGATCCCAGCAGCAGCGCCGCCGCCGTGGCGACCATCGCGCCCGTTGTCCTGATAGATACGATACCCATCGGGGTGTTCCTCCTTGTTAAACGTTTCCTCCATCTACCCCGGCCGCCGATGCCTTTCAGGCACATCTGTTTCGGTCGGGGGTCGCAAATTGGACTTTAGCGAAGAACTGCCGGGGGGCGGAGCAAAAAAAGGGAGGCGTCTAATCATCTGAGCCGTGTGACGGAGGGCTTTTACGAGGCCGGCCTGTCACATCGCGGGCGATGCCGGAAGGGATTCTGTGGTCGGGGTGTGCAAACGATTGCACAGTTTCCCCGGGACATGTAAAACAGACGGTGTAAACTACCGCCAAAAGGGGCTGAGACCCCCGCCGGCCGGGCGCACTGCGCGCCGCCGGGATGTCGATGGAACAGGGAGACCACCATGCCGCAGGATACGTCCGACACCAGTGCTTTTTCAGGCAATGAAGACCTGAACCCCCATTACCGGTGGGACCGGGCGATTCCCGCGCCGGGGCATTCGGCGGTCGATTTCGAGAAGCGGGTGGATTTCGCGCGGCTGCACAAATACCGCCTTGCGCGGGCGCAGGAAGCGCTGGCGAATTCCGATCTGGGCGCGATCCTGTGCTTTGACAACAACAACATCCGCTACCTGACATCCACTGTCATCGGCGAATGGTCGCGCGACAAGGTTGCGCGCTATGCCATGCTGATGGGCGGGCAGGACCCGCATCTGTGGGATTTCGGTTCCGCCGCCGCCCATCACCGCCTGCACGCCCCGTGGCTGCCGACCGATCACTGCCATGCGGGCATGCTCGGCCTGCGCGGCACGGTCCCGCCGTCGGCGGGCCTGATGGACAGCGCCGCGAAGGAAATCAAGCAGATGCTGGTGGATAACGGCCTCGCCGACATGCCGCTCGGCGTCGATATCTGCGAGCCGCCGATGATGCTGGCGCTGCAGGCCGAAGGGATCGAGGTGCGCGATGCGCAGCAGGTCATGCTGGATGCGCGCGAGATCAAGAGCATCGACGAGATCGTGCTGCTCAACCAGGCGGCCGCCATGGTCGACGGCGTCTATCACATGATCGGCGAGGAGCTGAAACCGGGCGTGCGCGAAAACGATATCGTCGCGAAGGCGAACGAGATGCTCTACGAAATGGGCTCCGACGATGTCGAGGCGATCAACGCGATCTCCGGCGAGCGCTGCAACCCGCATCCGCACAACTTCACCGACCGCATGGTGCGCCCCGGCGACCAGGCGTTTTTCGATATCCTGCATTCCTATTCGGGCTACCGCACCTGCTATTACCGGACCTTCAACGTGGGCCGGGCGACCGACGTGCAGGAAGATGCCTACAAGCAGTGCCGCGAATGGATCGATGCCGCGATCGACCTGGTGCGTCCCGGCGTATCGACCGACGAGATAGCCGCCGTCTGGCCCAAGGCCGAGGAATTCGGCTTTTTCGACGAGATGGAAGCCTTCGCGCTGCAGTTCGGCCACGGTCTCGGCGTCGCCATTCACGAACGCCCGATCATTTCGCGCCTGTGTTCGATGGACGACCCGATGGAGATCAAGACCGGCATGGTGTTCGCGCTGGAAACCTATTGCCCGGCGACGGACGGGTTCTCCGCGGCGCGCATCGAGGAGGAAATGGTCGTGACCCCCGACGGGCCGCAGATCATCAGCCTCTACCCGGCGGAAGACCTGCCGATTTCGAACAAGTACTGAGCGCTAGAACATCCCGGGTGTCATCCCGGCCTTGTGCCGGGATCCAGTTCTTTTGGCAGGCAACCGGGCGGCAGCTCTGGACCCCGGCACAAGGCCGGGGTGACAATGAACGGACGACCAGACAGGGAAACGGAAACGTGGCAACAAAACCAAGAGCCGCAGCGAAGGGAAAAACGCCCGCTAAGGCGCGCGCGAAAGCCGCGCCGAAACGCGCGGCAAAAGCAGGAACCGCGCTGGCCAATGACGACATCGGTGAGGACACACGCCTGGCAATCTGGAGATCGCTGCTGGAAATCCGCCATGTGGAACAGCGGGCCTACGATCTGTTCCTGCAGAACCTGATCAAGGGCACGTCCCATCTGGCGCTCGGCCATGAAGCCGTGGCCGCCGGGTTCGCCACCGCGATGCAGAAGGACGACTGGTCGTTCTGCACCTATCGCGGCCATCACCATACGCTGGCACGCGGCGCGTCGATGGAAGGCGTGCTGGGCGAACTGATGGGCCGCGAATGCGGCCTGCTGCAGGGCAAGGGCGGCTCCATGCACCTGACCTCGGTCGAGCACGGCGCCATGGGCTCCTACGCGATCATCGGCGCGCATCTGCCGATCGCCATGGGGGCGGCGTGGACGGCCCAGTACAAGAAGACCGGCCAGGTATCGGTCTGTTTCTTCGGCGACGGCACGACGAATATCGGCGCATTTCACGAGGCGCTGAACATGGCCGCAGTCTGGAAGCTGCCCGTGGTGTTCGTCTGCGAGAATAATCTCTACATGGAATACACGCCGATCCACGACGTGACCGCGGTACACAATCCGGCGGGCGACCGGGCGGCATCCTACGGCCTGCCCAAGATCGTAATCGACGGCAACGATGCCGATGAAGTCTACCGCACCGCGCAGACGGCCTTTGCCAAGGCGCGGGCAGGGGACGGGCCGTCGCTCATCGAATGCCTGACCTATCGTCATTCCGGCCACAGCCGCGCCGATCCCGGCGATTACCGACCGCCGGGCGAGCTTGAGGCATGGCTGAAAAAAGATCCTGTGCCGCGCTATCGCGAGCGCCTGGCCGAGTTCGGTATTTCCAAGGACGTGATCGACGGCATGGATGCCGAGGTGCTGGCGCAGGTCGATGAAGCGACCGAGATTTCCAAGGCCTCGCCGCCGCCCGGGCTGGAGCTGATCGATGTCGATGTCTGGGCTGATGGAGGCACGGCATGGCGGAACTGACCTATCGCGAGGCGGTGGCCGAGGCCATCGCCCAGGAAATGCGCCGCGACGAAAACGTGGTGTTTCTCGGCGAGGATATCGGCGCGGCCGGCGGCGTGTTCAAGGCGACCGTCGGATTGTTCAAGGAATTCGGCCCGGAGCGCGTGCGCGACACGCCGATCTCGGAACAGGCCATTCTCGGGGCGGCCATGGGTTCTGCCATGACCGGGCTGCGGCCGATCGCGGAGATCATGTTCTCCGACTTTCTCGCCGTGTGCTGGGATCTGGTCGCGAACGAAATCGCCAAGGCGCGGTATATGACCGGCGGCCAGATGTCGATGCCGCTGGTGATCCGCACCGCCAATGGCGGGGGCTCGCGTTTCGGCGCGCAGCATTCGCAGTCGGTCGAGAACTGGGCGATGATGGTGCCGGGCCTGAAGGTCGTCGCACCCTCCAGCCCCGCCGACGTGAAGGGCCTGCTGGCCGCCGCGATCCGCGATCCGGACCCGGTGATGTTCTTCGAACAGAAATCGCTCTATCCGGTAAAGGGTTTCGTGCCCGACGGCGAACTGGTGGACGAGCTCGGCACGGCCAAGGTGCTGCGCGACGGCGGGGACGTCACCATCGTCGCCCTTGCCGCCATGGTGCCGCGGGCGATGAAAGCCGCGGAGGAACTGTCGGACAAGCATGGCATCCAGGCGACCGTTGTGGACGTGCGCTCGCTGGTGCCGCTCGACACCCAGACCATCCTGCGCGAGGTCACAAAGACCGGACGCCTGGTGACGGTCGAGGAAAACCCGCGGCTGTGCGGCTGGGGGGCTGAAATCGCTTCCATCGTCGCCGACGAGATATTCTGGGACCTCGACGGGCCGATCATCCGGATCACCACGCCGCATATTCCGCTGCCGGCAGCGGATGCGCTTGAAGACGCGACCATGCCCTCGGCGGAGCGGATCGTCCGCGAAATCGTCGAGAAGATAGATTGAGGGCGGGGGAAGACATTCGATGGATGTGATCATGCCCCAGCTTGGCGAGACCGTGTCGGAAGGCACGGTGTCGGTCTGGCACAAATCAATCGGCGATGCGGTGTCCACGAAGGAGCCGTTGTTCGACGTTTCGTCCGACAAGGTGGAAATGGAAGTGCCCGCCCCGGCGGAAGGCACTCTGCTGGAAATCCGCGTCGATGCGGGGACCACGGTGCCGGTCGGCGAGGTCGTCGCGATCATCGTCCGCGAGGGCGAGGTGATCGAGGCGAAGGCCGCGGCCCCCGCCGCCGTCCGGGCGGAAGCCGAGATCGCGAAAGCGGATGTTGCCGCCGTCCGGTCGCAATCCGTCAAAGCGGCCAACCGCGATGCCAACGGCAATCCCCTATCGCCTGCCGTTCGCCGCCTTGTCGCCGAGCATGGCCTGGAACCGACGGCGATCGCAGGCTCGGGGCTGAAGGGCCGGATCAAGAAAAAGGACGTGCTGGCCTATCTCGAATCAGGCGCGACACGCGCGCCCGGCCGCAGAATCCCGGCGCCGCCGCTGTCCTATTCCGCGGACGACACAGAAGTGATCCCGTTCAACAAGCTGCGCAAACTGACGGCGGAGCATATGGTGCGGTCCAAGGCGACCAGCCCGCATGTATTGCAGGCCGTCGAGGCGGATTTCGCCCGCGTCGCCCGCGCCCGGACCGGCATTTCCGCTGCCTGGAAGAAACGGGAGGGCTTTTCGCTCACCTATCTGCCGTTCATCGCCAAGGCGGTGTGCGAGGCAATCCGCGACTTTCCCCGCGTCAACGGCGCGATCGACGGGGAAAACCTTGTCGTTTTCCGCAGGGTCAATCTCGGTATTGCGGTCGATCTTGATTTTGACGGTCTTGTCGCGCCGGTCATCAAGGATGCAGATGGCATGACGTTGCAGGAACTGGCACGCGCCATCCGCGACGTCTCGGAACGGGCACGCACCAACCAGCTGAAACCCGACGACTTCACCGAAGGTACCTACACGATTTCCAATTCGGGCGTCTTCGGCACCATGATCACGGCGCCGATCATCAACCAGCCGCAGGTCGCGATCCTGTCGACCGACGGGATCACCAAGAAACCCGTCGTGATCGAGACGGACGAGGGCGATACCATCGGCATCCGCCCGGTCGGCGTGCTGGCCCAGAGCTTCGACCACCGCGCCATCGACGGCGCCTATTCGGCGGCGTTCCTGAACCGGGTGCGCGAGATACTCCAGACGAAGGACTGGACGGCCGTTCTCAGCTGATCCCGCCTGTTTTTCGATACCATTTCCGGGAACCGGTATACCGGCATTCGGTATGTCGGGAGAAATCTCCGAAATCTGCGATATGCAGGGTCTCAGATCGCTTTGGTCGAGCCGCGGATGATCAACTCCGGGCGCAACGTCGTTGCGCGGGCAGGAGAGTCCGGTGTTTCGATCAGTTCGATCAGCCGGCGGCCCGCTTCGCGGCCAAGCTCGTAGTGGGGGATGCGCACGGTCGTCAATGGCGGCGTCAGACGGTCGACGAAAGGCATGTCGTTGAACCCGGTGATGGAGATATCCTCCGGGCACGTCAGCCCGGCATCGGCGATCGCTTCGTAGGCGCCCAGCGCGATCAGGTCGTTTGCCGCGACGACGGCGGTGAATTTCAGGTTTTTTGCGATCAGCTCGGCACAGGCCCGCAGGCCTTCGTCTTCGGAAAATGCCCTGGTTTCGGCCACGAGCGCCGCGTCACAGTCCAGATTTTCCGATTTCATGACATCGAGGAAACTGTGCCGCCTTGCCTCGCCCGTCGACAGGCTGCGCGGTCCGGCGATATGGGCGATCCGGGTATGTCCGAGCGACTTCAGGTGCCGGACGGCGAGCGCGATGCCGAGCGCGTCGTCATTGACGATGGAAGACACGCCGTCGGTATCGGCGGTACGATTGACCAGAACAAGCGGCAGGCCGTCCGCGATGCATTCCGCGACGATAGGATCGTCCCGCCGGGCGGTCGCCAGGATCAGCCCGTCGACCTGGCGCGCGCGCATCGTCGCGACGGCGTCGGTTTCCCGCTCCGCGATGTTGTCCGTGTTTCCGAGGATCGCGGTGTATCCGTTTGCGCCCAGCCCGTCCTCTATCCCGCGGATGATCGGCGGGAACAGGGGGTTGGTGATATCGGGTATGAGCACGCCGATGGTGTGGGTCCGGTTGGTCCGCAGGCCGCGTGCCGCCTGGTTCGGCCGGTATCCGAGTTCCGCTGCGGCTTCGTTCACCCTGGACACGATCTCGGACGTGATACGGCCGCGTGTCGCGGGATTCAGGACGCGGGAGACCGTCGACGGGTGTACCCCGACGCGCTCTGCGACATCTCTGATCGTTACCCGGCTGCGGCTCGACAAATTCGTCTCCCGGAATGTTCCCCCGGAATGTTTCCGGAAGGGGTTTGCCATGCGTAACAGGATGGGCATCCACTTGCCATCCCGGCTGTGCTGACGGTAAAGTGAGCATTCCCTGTGCAAACGATTGCACATAACGTATCTGGCATCAATAAAACGACAGCGGTCGTGAAGGGGCGGTAAATGGCTGAACAGGATCTCACAAAGCATAAAATCGGCTGGATCGGCACCGGGCGCATGGGATATGCGATGGCGTACCGCCTGTTGAAGGGCGGCGCGGACGTATCCGTCTGGAACCGCACCCGGGCGAAGGCCGAGCCGCTTGCCGAATACGGCGCGAAAGTCGTCGACAGCCCGGCCGAACTTGCGGGTTGCGATATCGTTTACACGATGGTTGGCGGGCCTGCCGATTTCGTCGAGGTGACCCTGGGCGAGTCAGGCGTTCTTGCGCAGGCCACCAAGCCGAAGATGCTGATCGATTCCACCTCTGTGGACGAAGAAGCCTCCGCCAAGGTGCGCGCGGCGGCGGCGGAAATGGGCATTCCCATGCTGGCCGCGCCGGTTTCGGGCAATGCCAAGGTGGTGAAGGCCGGCAAGCTGACCTTCGCCGTCTCCGGGCCGGAAGAAACCTATAACGAGGCGCGGCCCTATCTGGACGCCATCGGGCGCGGATCGTCCTATGTCGGCGAGGGCGAACTGTCGCGATTCATCAAGATCTGCCACAACGTGTTCCTCGGCGTGGTCATCCAGAACATGGTTGAAATCACGGTGCTTGCCGAAAAGGCGGGCGTGCCGCGTCATGCGTTCCTCGATTTTCTCAATAACAGCGTCATGGGATCCATGTTCTCGCGCTACAAGACCGGTTCGCTGGTGAACCTGGACTATTCGGTCACGTTTACGCCGAAGCTTCTGCTGAAGGACCTGGATCTCGGCCTGGCGGCTGCGCGCGCCAACGGGGTGCCGATGCCGGTGACAGCGGCCGCGCGGGAGATCGTCCAGTCCCTGATCGGCAACGGATATACCGAAGAAGACTTCGCGGCGCTGCTGTCGCTGCAGGCGGCGGCATCCGGGCTGGAGCTGAAACCCGAAAACGTGGAAGTGTCTGACGGGCTTTCGGACTAGGCGGGTCGATTCGGGCATGTCCGTTCTGACCGATTGATCCGGCGCTTCGGCAGGCGCATGGTTCGCAGGTGGAATTCGGTCTCGATCTTTACTCCCTCTCGATAATCTGTTTCGGGCTGGCCCTTGGCGCTTTTGTCAAGGGACTGACCGGTATGGGGCTACCGCTTGTCGCGGTGCCCTTCATGGCCAGTTTCCTCGGCGCTGAGCATGCCATCGTCGTGATGCAGATTCCGGGCCTCGTTTCCAATGTGTGGCTGGTCTGGCGTCACAGGACCGAGGCGCGGTCGATGACCCTGCGCTATGACATGATTATCCCCGCCGCCCTGATGACGATTGCCGGGGTATGGTTCCTGGATTCCGCCGACGACAGGATAACCATCCTGCTGCTGGCCGGCGCCGTCGCCTGTTTTCTGGCGCTTCTGCTGTTCAACCCGTCTTTTCGCCTCGATGGGCGCATAGGCCGCATCGCGACGCCCGGCGCCAGCATGCTCGGCGGGTTCGTGCAGGGCGCGGCGGGCGTCTCGGGTCCCCTTTTCTCGACGTTGATCCTGTCCTTCCGGCTGAAGAAGGAGGCCTATGTTTTCTATAACGGCCTGCTATTCGGTCTGTTCAACCTGATACAGATAATCGCGATGCTCGGTTTCGGCATGTTTACGTTCCAGCGGCTTGTCGAAGGGTGCCTTGCGTTGATACCGCTTTTTGTCTTTCAGGCGCTCGGAATGCGGGTTATGGGTTCTGTCAGTCCCAAGGTCTTTACCGGCGCCGTTGTCGCCGTGATCGTTGTGATGGAAATTAAACTTGTCTGGGAAGGCCTGGGACTTTGACACCTGAAGCTCTGCTGATCATTTTCGCGACCCTGGCAGTCGGGTCGTTCGCCAAGGGCATGACGGGCCTCGGCCTGCCGCCGCTGAGTATTGCGATCCTTGCTGTGTTTTTCGGCGTCGAGCATGCGATCGTCGTCACGACGATTCCGGTGGCGTTTTCGAATGTCCAGATCGTATGGATGTTGCGGCACCGGATCACGGAAATCCCGCAGGTCTGGCCACCGCTGATTGCCGCCGCCATCGGTGTTGCGCTCGGCACCTGGGTGCTCGCCAACCTGGATGAGCGCTCGCTGACCATCGTGCTGACCGTCTGGATTGCGTTCTATCTTCTGACCGTTCTGTTCAATCTCAAGATCGAACCTGAAGGCAGGCTTGCCAACGTGCTCTCGCCGCTGATAGCGGCGGGTGCCGGCATCTGTCAGGGCGCGACCGGCATGTCCGGGCCGTTCATCGCGACCTGGGCGCATGCCTGGGGCTTCGTGAAGGAAACCTATGTCTTTGCGACGTCGCTTTTGTTCATGTCGATCGCGGTTACCCACGTAATCGGGATCGGCGTCGCGGGACTCTACGACCAGGAACGCATCATCCAGGGACTGCTGGCCATTATCCCTGTGATGATCTTTATCCCGCTTGGCATGCGGATGACGAAAAGGGTGAGCGCCCGCGTGTTCAACCTCGTCATCATCGGCGTGATCGCCCTGATGGAAGTCCAGCTCGTCTGGGGACTGATAGAGGGCTAGCCGATCTGATTGCCGGCCGTATCAGGCGGCGCGGGAATCCGCGTCGGTGCCTTCGGCGCCGGTCGCATGCATCTCCGCGCGGCGGAGCTGATCCTCGACCACCTTTTCAAAGACGAAATCGGCTTTTCGGGCATTCTCCAGCGGAATTTCGGGAGCCATGTCGCCCTGCGTCTTGATACCGGCAATGGCGGCCTTCAGCCCTTTCCAGGGCTTGCGGACCATGTCCGCCACCGCCGTTGCTTCATAGCCGCAATGGGCCATGCAATCGGCGCATTTTTCGTAATTGCCGGTGCCGTATAGCTCCCAGTCGGTATCGTCCATCAGTTCGCGGAACGTATTTACATAGCCTTCGCCCAGCAGGTAGCAGGGCTTCTGCCAGCCGAAAACAGTGCGCGTCGGGTTACCCCAGGGCGTGCAACGGTAGTCCTGATTGCCGGCCAGGAAATCGAGATACATCGACGAATGAGACAGCGGCCATTTCTTGCCCTTGCCGCGCTCGAAGATGCCGCGGAAAAGCTCCTTGGTCCGCTTGCGGTTCAGGAAGTGTTCCTGGTTGGGCGCGCGTTCATAGGAAAAACCGGGCGACACGGTGATACCGTCCACGCCGAGACCGGTCGCGGTGTCGAAGAAGCGGGCGGCGCCTTCAGAAGTCGCATTATCGAACAGGGTCGAGTTGACGTTTACCCGAAATCCTTTTGCCTTCGCCGCGGCAATCGCCGCGACCGCTTTTTCGTAAACGCCGTCCTGGCAGACCGCTGCGTCGTGTTCCGCCTTTTCGCCGTCCAGATGGATCGAGAACGTCAGGAACTTCGACGGGGTGAAACGGTCGAGGTGTTTTTCCAGCAATAGCGCATTGGTGCAGAGATAGACGAATTTCTTGCGCTTGATCAGTTCGGAGACGATCTGATCGATCTCCTTGTGGATCAACGGCTCGCCGCCGGCGATGGAGACCACAGGCGCCCCGCATTCCTCGGCGGCGCTGATGGCGTCTTCGACGGAGATGCGTTTGTTCAGGATCTCGCTCGGGTAGTCGATTTTTCCGCAGCCGGCGCAGGCTAGGTTGCACCGGAATAACGGCTCCAGCATCAGGACGAGCGGATACCGCTTGACGCCTTTCAGGTGCTGTTTGACCACATATGCGCCGACACGGGCCTGCTGGGAAAATGGAACGCCCACAACGTTTCCTTTTAAAAAATGCCCGGGAGTGCCGGGCAACGAACATTAGCAATTGATATAGGACGGCCCGGGTACCGGTCCAAGCCCTTGAAACAAATATATATCACGCAACCGGCGCCTATGAACACATGCGCCGATTCACCGGATGCTTTATAACAGTCAAACACTCTGAACAGGGGATTTAAAGTGCTTTATCTGGTTGCCATTATTCTGCCGCCGTTGTCGGTGTTACTGTGCGGCAGGCCTTTTCAGGCGATTTTCAACCTGATCCTTCTGGTTCTGGGTCTGCTGATTTTCATCGGCACACTCGGCCTGGCCAACGGGATTACATTTGTGATCTGGATCGGCTGCATCGCGCACGCGATGTTTACGGTTAGCGGAAAAAACCAGGCTGCCCGGGACCGGGCGCTGGGGGAAGCTGTCCGCGGCGACGAATAGGGCGGAAAACGGCCGGGCAAGCCGGTTCTCAGCGCCGCGACTAGCGCCGTTTCAGCATCCTGAGGGCAAACAGCAACGCAAATGCGCCAATGGCTGCGATGACGACCGACCGGAGGTTGACGCCGCTGACCGCGCCGAACCCGAGTGCGCTCGCGACGAATCCGCCGATAACCGCACCGGCAATACCGACGATGATCGTTACGATGAGCCCGCCCGGATCGTTACCCGGCATGACGAACTTGGCGATCAACCCGGCGACCAAGCCCAGAATTATCCACGTCAGAATATCCACGATACTTCCCGATTGTTTTGATCAGACCTTGACTATCCTACACCGAATCAATGCCGCGGTGCGGACGCGATGACCGCCTATAACGGGGGATTGATTCAGGTTATAGACACGAAAGACGGACTTATTTACTGGTGAACGCCATGAAGGCAGATTTTATTACCGACGCAATGCTGGAAGACTGGCACCGTAAGGGCTTTCTGGTCGTCCGCGGGGTGTACGATGCCGGGCAGATGAAGAAGATTACCCGCTGGGTGAGCGACATACAGAACTGGCCGGAGACACCCGGCCGGCACATGATGTATTTCGAAAACTCGTTATCGGAACCGGGTAAGCGGGTGCTCAACCGGGTGGAAAATTTCATCCCCTATCATGCCGAGATTGCCAGGCTGTTCGACGATGATCTCAAATCGGCCTGCAGCCGTCTGTTCGGAGAGGGATCGGTCCTTTTCAAGGAAAAGATCAATTTCAAACTGCCCGGCGGCGGCGGATTCGAGGCGCATCAGGATGCCCAGGCCGGGTGGGAGCGCTACGCGCAACACTACATCACCGCGACGGTTATCGTCGATCGGGCAACTGTCGAAAACGGTTGTCTGGAGTTGGCCCATTGGGATCATCGTGAGGCCCTGGTCGGTGATTTGTGGGAACCACTTGAGGGCAGTCAACTCGACGGCGTGGAGTTCGTCCCCTATCCGGGCGAGCCGGGGGATGTCCTGTTTTTCGATTCCTACCTGCCGCACAGATCGGCTCCAAACCTGACGCCGGATTCGCGGCGCGTGCTTTACGTGACCTATAACAAGGCGTCGGAAGGCAACCATCGTGAACAATACTACGCTGACAAGCGCGCCTCCTATCCGCCCGATATCGAGCGGGATACGGGCAAGGAATACGCTTATCGGGTATGACGACCGTCTCCGGCTTTGAAGCATTCACGCCGATCCCGACCACAGCCCCGTTCGATCGCGACAACAATGGTAGGAACTTTGCCGCTCTCAGATACACATATTTCGACGGCTGACGGACCGGCCCGGGGATGACGGCCGATGCCGAACTGGCGGCGCCCGTACTCTTCTATATCGCAATTCTCGTGCTCGCCGCCTGGGGCGCATTGATGGCGCTCCGCGGCGATTTCTGGCGGGCCGACCAGCGCCTGGTGGAAGGCGAGTTCCAGCCGGACCGGTGGCCCACGATTGCGGTGGTGGTACCGGCGCGGAACGAAGCCGACGTTATCGAAGAAGCTCTGTCGTCCATCACCGCCCAGGACTACGAGGGAGATATCAGGGTTTTTCTGGTCGATGACCGCAGCGATGACGACACAGCGCAGCTGGCGCGGCGGATTTCGGGCGTCACGGTGGTCAGCGGGCGGGACGCGCCGCCCGGATGGACGGGCAAGCTGTGGGCGGTGTCGCAGGGCCTGGCGGCGGCGGAGGAGGCCGGGATTCAGGCGGAATACGTCTGGCTGACAGATGCCGATATCGCGCATCATCCGGGCGAGCTTGCGTCACTGGTTGCGGGGGCCGAACATGCGGGGCTCGATCTGAATTCCCTGATGGTGCGGCTTCGGATCGAGCGGATGTGGGATGTGTTGCTGATACCGGCCTTCGTGTTTTTCTTCCAGAAGCTCTATCCATTTCCCTGGGTAAACGATCCCGCGCGGAAGACCGCGGCGGCTGCGGGGGGCTCGATGCTTGTCCGGAAATCCGCGCTTGCGCGGATCGGGGGCATTGAGGCGATTTCAAGTGAACTGATCGACGATTGTGCGCTGGCGCAGCGGATCAAATCGTCCGGCGGCCGGATCAGGCTGGCGCTTGCCACGGAGACGCGCAGTATCCGCGCCTATGGGACTCTGGGCGAAACCTGGCGGATGGTGGCGCGGACCGCTTTTCACCAGCTGAACTATTCCGTGATCGCGCTGCTGGGCACCGTCATCGGGATGCTCTTTCTCTATCTTTCCCCGCCGGTGTTGGTGGTCTGGGCGCTCGTGGTGGGAGAATTGCCGGCGGCAGTTGCCGCCGCGGCCGCCTGGTTCGCCATGGGGTGGGCTTATGCACCGACGATCTACCGCTACGGGTTGAGTCCGTGGTACGGCTTAACCCTGCCGATCGCGGGGCTTTTATATACGCTGATGACGCTCGATTCCGCCCGCCGCCACTGGCAGGGGAAGGGCGGTGCCTGGAAAGGGCGGACATACCGGCCGTGAATGCTGCGGGACTTGATAGACGCCCCATCATGACAGAGAGTGCGGCAGGCGAGATCGCCCGCGCAGATTGACACAATTTCGGATACAGGACTGACGTGACGCAGGTGGCCGCCGACAGCATTGAAACACCGACAGGCAAGGGCGCCGGCGACGAGAACTTCCCGGTCGGCTCCTTTCTGTTGCCGAGGGCGCTGCGCCCGCATGTCGCGACCTATTATGAACTGGCCCGGGCGACGGACGACATTGCCGATAACGGTGCGCTGTCTCCCGAAGACAAGCTCGCCCGCCTCGACCGTTTCGAGAGAGCGCTGACCGGTGAGATAGCGGACGACCCCGCGCTTGAAAAATCCTACGCCGTTCGCCGCAGCGCGGCGGCGACCGGCGTGCCGTTGCAGCATGCGATCGATCTCATCCATGCGTTCAAGCAGGATGCGGTGAAACAGCGCTACGAAAGCTGGGACGATCTGATGGGCTATTGCGCCCTGTCGGCATCGCCCGTCGGCCGTTTCCTGCTCGACCTGCACGGAGAGGACAATGCGAAATTCGCGGGGTCCGACGCGCTGTGCAACGCGCTACAGGTCCTGAACCATCTTCAGGACCTGGCGGACGATTATCGCGAACTGGACCGCGTCTATCTGCCGGGAGACTGGATGGCGGCGGCGGGGGTTGCGGTGGAAGACCTCGACCGGGACGCGGCGACACCGGGACTGCGCCGGGTGATCAACCAGTGTCTCGACGGCTGCGAAGAACTGATGAAGCAGGCGCGCCCGCTGTCCCGCCAACTGACGAACCGGCGCCTGGCGATGGAAACGGCCGTCATCGTGCGCCTCGCCGACCGGCTGCTCGTTCTGTTGCGAAAGGGTGACCCGATCGCAGGGCGGGTGGCGCTCGGCAAGCGCGATTTTGTATCCTGCGGGCTGCGCGGGATCTTGGCCGGATTGTTCCGGTAATACCTGAAGGGAGTGCCCGTTGCGATGAATCAGCCTGAACTCTATTTCATTTCCGGCTCGCCGCCGTGCTGGACGATCATGCTGGCGCTGGAAGTCAAAGGGATCGCGTATGAACCGCGGCGTCTCGACAACGCCAAGCGCGAACAGAAAAGCCCCGAATATCTGAAAATCAATCCGCGCGGTCAGGTGCCGGTGCTGGTCGATGACGGCACGACAGTATGCGAGACGCTTGCGGTGCTGTCCTATCTGGATGCCCGGTATCCGGAGCCCCCTTTATTCGGGCGGTCGCCGGTCGAAACCGCCCGCATCTGGCAGGCGATCTGCGAATGCGACGGAAACCTGCGTGACACCGTCGGCGAGATTTCCCGCCCGCTGTTTCGCGGCAAGGGCAGGGACTTCGCCGATCAAATTACCGGGGCGGCAGAGACGGTGCGGGGCGAGCTTGCGCTGATCGAGGCCGGTCTGTCGAAAACATCCTGGATGGCGGGCGATACCCTGAGCGCCGCGGATCTGGTCCTGTACCCGGTGATCATGCAGCTGGTGCGCGCGGCGTCGCGTGAAGCAGAGGCGGAACTTGAACTTGGCATTCATCCGCTCGGGACACATTTCCCGACGATAGACGGATGGTGCCGGGAAATGGAAAATCTGCCGGGATATGAGAACGCCTATCCGCCCCACTGGAAACAGGCGGGATAGCCTAGTCCCTACGCAGCATGTCCTCGTAGTCGGCGCCCATGACCTGGCTGATAGGCTCGCCCGCGAGGACGGCCCTGGTCATCAGCGCCTCGCGCTTTGCCACCATTTCGCCGACTTCGAGTATTTCTTCGACCCGGTCCGCCGCCAGAAAACATATGCCGGACCCGTCGGCGAGTACGTAGTCGCCGGGTGTGACGGTCGCGTTGCCGACCGTCACAGGTTCGTTGAAGGCTTCCTCGACGATGCGGCCCCGCGCGGTTGTCGGGATGGCGCGCTCGGCAAAGACCGGAAAGTCCAGATCGCGGCTCTCGTCCACATCGCGGACCGGGCCGTCGCAGATGACGCCGGCAATGCCCCGAACCTTTGCGCCGTTCGACAGGATGCCGCCCCAGCCGGCAGCTTCTATGCCCGATCTTTGCTCAATCACCAGAATATCGCCCGGACCGGCGGCCTCGACCGCCGAGGTGCAGAGGTGACGGGGCGGTCCGTCGAGCGCTTTGCCGGTGCCCAGTTTCACCGTCAGGACCCTGCCGGCAATCCGTTGTTCGGTTGTCAGGCGGTGCAGGTGAGTTACACGGCCCGGCATATCAAGGCGGTCCAGCGCGTCGGAGACCGCGGGCGTATCCAGCCGTTTCAACCGGTCGATAATATCGGTGCTGTCCATTCTGCCGGCTACTCCGCTGCGTCCGCGACAAGGCCGGTTCGGCCATCCCAGATATCGGCCGGGATCAGGGCGTTGCCTTCCATCAGGCGGCGAGTCGTGCGGAGCAGGGCGGCGCGTTCGATCCGGGGAATACCGTCCACGGGGGCGCCGGTTTCAAGCTCTACGGAGAATTCGCCGGAGGGGTGTTCGACGGAAATCATCTTCGGCTCACCCGCCGGGACTTCGGCAATGTCATAGGCGGTCGAACCCGGCAGCACGCAGGCCGTGCCGACGGTCACCGCGGCGAGGACACCGATGGAGGCGTGGCAAACATGGGGAATAAAACACCTTGTGTTGATCGTCCCGCCATTCACCGGCGGGGAGACGAGGCACATCTTGGGGACGACCTTCTCGGTGACGTCGCCGAGGTTCATCGCTTCGCCGATCTGGATGCGAATGGATTCGATGCGCTTTTTCACGTCCTCGGCGGCGTTGAGTTCGTCACGCGTCTCGTATCCTGTCGCGCCGACATCCTGCGCCTTCAGCAGCACCACCGGCATTCCGTTATCGATGCAGGTGATTTTCACGCCGTCGACGACATCCACCACGTTCCCCGTCGGCAGCAGCGATCCGCAGGCGGATCCTGCGGTATCGAGGAAGTCGATCAGGACAGGGGCAGAGGTGCCGGGAGATCCGTCGATGCGGGCATCGCCCTCATAGGTAACGATCCCCCCCGGCGTCTGGATATGCACATCGCAGAGGTTCGACGAATTGACCATGTGGATGCGTACCGTGGTCCGCCCGTCCTGTGCCGCGATCAGCCCGTGTTCGAGCGCAAAAGGCGCGACGCCCGCCAGCATGTTCCCGCAGTTCGGCGTGATATCGACCAGCGGCTGGTCGACCTTCACCTGGCAGAACAGGTAGTCGAGATCGACGCCGTCCATGGCCGATTTGCTGACGATTGCGACCTTGCTGGTCAGCGGGTCGGCGCCGCCGAGCCCGTCGATCTGGCGGGCATCGGGCGAGCCCATGATTGCGAGCAGAACCCGGTCCCGCAATTCGGGATCGGACGGCAGATCCGACGCAAGGAAATATGGTCCCTTTGACGTGCCGCCGCGCTGGATAACGCAGGGGATGCGGGTTTGTCTGGACATCGGTCTTTCATTCTATTGCTGTGGCAGCTTCTGTGACACGCGGTACGTTCTGGATAACGTCCTCGGTCTCGAAGCTATCGCACCGGCTGTGTTTTTGCCAATGGCCCAATCGGTCGAAACCTTACACCGCCGGGGCGGGCGCCCATGTAATCATGCGAAGTTCGCCCAGTTCCCGCTTCATCCGAATCCAGGTCTCGCCGCCGTCGGTGGACCGGAATATCTGGCCCATGATGGTACAACAGAAAATCAGCTTCGGGTTCGCCGCATTCGTGCCGATCCACCAGATGGTCGAATTGACCGGTGTCGGCAGGCCCGCATCTTCCCATGTTTCGCCCCAGTCGCGGCTGCGCAGCAGCAGGCCGCTTTCGCCGGACGGCCGGTCGCCCACCGAGAGGAATATAACGCCCGAGCTATCTGCGCGGCGCGCCATGCAGCGGAAATAGGGCCAGGGAGCCTGGGGCACGTCGACGAACGTCCAGGTTTCGCCGTCATCGTCGGAGCGGTGAAGGCCAAGCTCGGTCGAGCAGAGGATTCGCCGTTTGCCCAAATCGTCGAAGATGACGAGATTGTGGACATCGTCGGTGCGCAGCCCGTCGGCGAGGCGTTGCCACGTGCGGCCCCGGTCGCGGGAACGCCAGATCGCATCGATTTCGATGGTCGCCCAGATCGTGTCCCGGTCCACCGGGTCGAACTGGATCGACGTGACCCGCGGCGTATTGATGAATTCGCATTCGGAGGCATTGCCGACCGGCGCCTTGTACCACGTCGCGCCGCCGTCTTCCGAAATATAGATCGCGGCAGGCCGGGTACCGGCGACGATGAGATCTGCATCGTGCGGATGTTGGACGATCTGCAGGATATGCATCCCGTCCATCGGCGAGGCGACGTAATTCCAGCGTGCCGCGGCCGGGTCCCACCGATAGACACCGATATCCGTTCCGGACAGCACTTCCCCGGGCCGGTCCGCGTGGGTAGAGAGGCACCAGCACCGGGATTCGTTATAGATCCCGCCGGTGTTGGTATGCGCCCGGTTCCAGGTCTCGCCGGTGTCGTATGAAAACCAGACCGAATGCCCGACCGAGGCGGCGTAGGCGACTGTTTGCATGACGATGTTCCGATCGTTCCGCCGAATTCTAACCCGAAGAAGCAGGTAAAAGAAAAGGCCCCGGAAACCGGGGCCTGATCCTGCGGAGGTTCTCCCGCCTAGCCGTTATCGAATTCGGGTTTCCGCTTCTCGGAAAACGCGGCCATGCCTTCCTTCTGGTGCTGGGAGCCGAAGCAGGCATGGAACATGCGCCGTTCGAACCGCACGCCTTCCGACAAGGTGGTCTCGTAGGCGCGGTTCACCGATTCCTTGATGATCATGTTGGCGGCCATGGATTTCGATGCGATGGCTTCGGCGGTTTTGACGGCTTCCTCGATCAGGTCTGCGGCAGGCACGATGCGGGAGACAAGACCTGCGCGCTCGGCTTCCTCGGCATCCATGAAGCGCCCGGTGAGGCACATTTCCATGGCCTTCGATTTTCCGACAAAGCGGGTCAGCCGCTGCGTACCACCGGCGCCCGGCGGAATGCCGAGATTGACTTCCGGCTGGCCGAACTTTGCGGAATCGGCGGCGATGATAAAATCGCACATCATCGCGACCTCGCAGCCGCCGCCAAGGGCAAAACCGGCGACCGCCGCGATCACCGGCTTGCGGCACCGTGTCAGTCGTTCCCAGCCGGCGGTAATGAAGTCTTCCATATAGGCTTCGGACCAGGTTTTTTCCTGCATTTCCTTGATGTCGGCGCCAGCTGCAAAGGCTTTCTCGGAGCCGGTCAGGACCATCGCCCGGATATTGTTGTCCGCCTCGAATGCATCCAGCGCGTCGGTCAGTTCCGCCATCAGGGGCGAGGACAGCGCGTTCAGCGCCTTCGGCCGGTTCAGTGTGATCAGGCCGACATGACCGCGGGTTTCGACAAGTATGTTCTCATAGGCCATGGAAATTCTCCTGTTGGCGATGTGCGTCAATATTCAGTCGAGGACGAGTTCGCCGTCCCCGAGACTTTCGAAATGGGCGTCTACGTAGTCGGGGGTGACCTCGGCCAGCGTAGCAGGCCGCCATTTGGGGCTTCGGTCCTTGTCGATAAGGGCGGCGCGGATGCCCTCGTAGAATTCGTGGCGCAGCAGAACCTGGCTGACCAGACGGTGTTCCAGGATAAGCGCGTCTTTCACCGAAATGCCGGGATTGTCCGTGATCTGCTTTGCCGTAACCTTCAGGCTTGTCGGCGACATGTGATCCAGCGCCGCGAGCGCTTCGTCAGCAAATTCGGAACCATCGGCCTTCAATGCCGCAATGATGGTCTCCACATCGTTCGAGGCGAACAGCCGGTCTATGTCGGCGCGGCGAGCCTGCAGCTTGGATGGACCCGGGTCGCCCGAGAACAGGTCGATGATGCCTTCGACGATCTCGAAGTCGTCGCCGAGATATTCCGCGCTGATCAGCGTATCCAGCAGTGTGTGCAGGCGGTCCCGCGGAACGAAATGCGTCCCGAACCCCGCGTAGATGGCGTCCGCCGTATCCAGCCGCGCACCCGTCAGCCCGAGATACAGTCCGGTCCGACCGGGGCATTTATTCAGGAATGACGTCGCGCCGACATCCGGCAACAGCCCGATTCCGGTTTCCGGCATGGCCGCCATGACGTGCTCGCTCATCACGCGGTAGCGGCCGTTGACCGATATGCCGATCCCGCCGCCCATGACGATGCCGTCGATCAGGCAGATATAGGGCTTCGGGAAGTCGGCGATCGCGAGATCCATCGCGTATTCGACGTGAAAGAAATCCCGCGCCGCGACCGGGTCCTGCTGACCGGCGGTGCTGACCTGGATCACATCCCCGCCGGCACAGAACGCGCGCCGGCCCTCGGCGGTGACTACAACCGCGTGAATGTCGTCATCCGCTGCCCATTCTTTCAGGTGCTCGTGCATGCCGAGGCACATCGCGCGGGTCAGGGAATTGAGGGATTTTTCTTTTGTCAGGTGCATCCGACCGATGGGACCATCGACCGAGAATTGTATTTCGGATGAATTTGTCATGATTTCCTGAGAAGCTGCCACCGGGCAAACCTATCCGCTTCGGCGCGTCCGTCAAGGGTTGTAGTGCGCCGCAACAACCGGGTTGCAGCACCGTCCTCCCGACGTGATTATCGGGTCTGACGTCAATCGGAAACGGATGGATGTGATGCCCTCTCGCTATTTTGAAGATTTTACCGTCGATCAGGAATGGTCTTTTGATCCATGGGTGCTGGACGAGGAAAGCGTGACGACGTTCGCAAAGCAGTATGATTCCCAGCCCATGCATACCGATCCGGTGGCGGCAGCCGATGGCCCCTATGGTGTGGTCATTGCCAGCGGGTGGCAGACGGCGCTCAACTGCGTCGCGCCGTTTCTCGAGGCGGTCATGAAGGACACGGCCGGGCTGGCATCGCCCGGGTTCGATGTCTTCGAATGGTCGAAGCCCGTCCGCGCGGGCGATCCGATCACGCCGCGGGCGAAGGTTCTGGAAAAGCGGGTATCGAAATCGAAGCCCGACAGAGGTCTTGTCCGGTTTCGCATGTGGGGCGTCGATGCGGACGGCGACACCGTCTGGAAGGTCGAGGGCCCGTTCTTTATCCTGCTGCGCCCGGCCGGCTGAAACTCAGCGTTTGGCGCCGGTGAGGATACCGACCCAGAATGCCGCGCAGCCCGCCGCGAGGACGCCGAGGCAGATAATCAGTAGCTTGGAATACTTGTGGGCTACACCGGTGACCGGTTCGATCAGCGACAGGGTCCCGCCTGCTTCGAAGAAATAAAGGGCAGCGCCTATCATCGCGGCGGCAAAGGCCGTCAGGAAGCTCCATAACGGCGGGCGGGCCGACCCCCAGATCGAAAAGAAGATGACCGGCGCGAGGAACATCGAGGCGGTGCCGCTGACCGCGACGGCGCTGAACAGGTCCTGCGACCCGGTGAACACGAATATCAGTCCGCCCAGCATGAACAGCACCATGGCGATCCGCCCATTGGCGACGGTTTCGCGTCCGGCCTTCATGTCTACGATCGCCAGTTTGGCCGATGAGGCGAGCGTGGAATCCAGCGTCGAGACGGCGGAAATGATGATGGCGAAATTGAACAGCAGCATGGTTTCGGGGCCGAGCAGCCGTTCCAGCGTTGCCACCATGGTCTCGCCGGTCTCTTTCGAAAGCCCCGCGTGGACGCCGATGAAGCCGAAGGCGAGGATACAGATGATTCCGAGCCAGGCCGCGTGATAGAAACTTTTCCGCGTGGTTTCGCGGTCGGCAAGGAAACCGCGGTCCATCATGACCGGGTCGTGCAGCGGGTAGCTCCAGACCTGCAGCAGGGCGACGCAGAGCAGCACCCATCCCGGCCCGCCGAGGTCCGGACTGCTGGCCGCCAGGGCAGGGATGTCGTAGCCGCTGACGATACCCGTCTGTATGACGAGCGCGACGAGTACGGCGATCAGCACGCTCATCTGGAAGACATCGGTGCGGAGCGAGGCACGAAGCCCGCCCAGAACCGAGTACCCGAGCGTGACAAGGGCCAGCACAACGATGGACGCGATATAGGCCGTTGAGCCCGCTGCACCGAAGATGATCCCGATGACCAGCAGGTTGGCGAACACCTCCGACAAAAGCCGCACGGCGACCAGCGCGTTGTAGCACCAGACACCGGTCTGGCCGTACCGGTCGGCCAGAAACGACTGGATGGACTCGAAACCATGCTTGAAACGGATGGCATCGATAATCCAGGCGCCGGTCAGGAAAGACAGGTAATACGCGGCATAGGCGATCGTTCCGGCGGCGCCGTAGAAATAGCCGAGAATGGCGGCATTCATCAGCGAGCGCGCAAACACCCAGGTGGTAACCTGCGAAAACACGAGGGTCAGCAGGCCGGGCGCCGCGCCGGAGCCGGAGGTGCCGCGAAAAAAGCCGGCGGTATCGAGCGCGCGCGGCGAAAGCCAGATTGAGCCTATTGCGACAAGCCCGAGGGCCGCGGCAAGCGTATATGACATAAGCGACCTTTCAGTCCGGAGATCTGCTCCCTCGGGAACAGGATCACATATGGCAGACGGTGCGCACAACGCAATTGACGAAAACGTGAGGTGTTATCGCGCCGCCGGGGGGCATAGCACGAGAACAAACTGGTCGGTCGCGTCGATCTGCATCGGAAGTGTCCCGGCGGCGTCGCCATCGATCTGAACCGGAACGGGGGCGTCTTCGGGGCCGGAAAGCCTGAAGGATTGTGCACGGACCACATTGACCGATTTGGCCCGGACGGCGATGCCGAACCCGATCCGCACCAGGTTGCAACACATGGAGAATCTTCCCGCTTTGCGGAAAAGTACTGCCGTCAGTTCCGTCGCGCCCGGGTCTGCCCCCGGCAACAGGGTATAGGGGCCGCCATAGCGCGAGATATTGGTGATGACAGCCCAGGCCGCGGGATAGCTGGCGCCGTCGGCGTCGACGCTCAGCATCCGGGCCGGGTTGCCGATAATGGCGCGCAGTCCCTGCAGTACGAAGGCATAATCGGGGCATCCCGCCGCGCAGATGGTTGTTTCTGGTTCATATAAAAAGCTTGGCAAACCGGGGGTTTCGGGTGTAAGTTCAAATTAACCACCAGCTGGTTCGTTCCAGTTAGATTAAGCCAGAAATAAGCCCGATGAACTTATCGACCAAAACAAGCCGCAGTAAGCTGAAACCCCGATCAGCAGCCTATGTGCACACGCT